>Ga0074044_10000759_pt1 | contig 30180 bp, 26 predicted proteins | sample BogForMeECP23OM1_FD_94443 | JGI IMG/M metagenome (GOLD analysis project Ga0074044, IMG submission 94443) | Bog forest soil microbial communities from Calvert Island, British Columbia, Canada - Bog Forest MetaG ECP23OM1 | ecosystem: Environmental > Terrestrial > Soil > Wetlands ...
CGACACTGATCCTATCGCGCCGCAGGAGTAAGGAAGGTCCGCGCCAACGTTCCAGTCGTGAAACCTTTCCTCGAGCAGCGGCAGGCCGGTGCTGCCGCCGCCGATGGACTGGTAGGTCGACATGTGGCAGTCGATGCACCGGACAGGACCGGCGGGAGTGGTCAGATGATTGAACGTGGTCGTCATCATAGCATACATGGGTGTGCCCGCGGTGAAGTCATGACGCTGCTCATGGCAGTTAAGGCAGAGCGCGTCTTCCTTCGAAGTGCCGTCGCCGTTCACTCCGCTGCTCGCGGGAGGCAGAGTCTGATAGGAGGCAGGATTGTTGTAGCCCTTCCAGAGATAGATTGCGATCGCCCCGCCGTCTATAGCACTCGGATACAACGCGCCGATCTCCGCGGTGATGTTGTCCGGAGGATGACACGATGCACAGGTTACAGCTTGGAATCTCTGCTGCGGAACAGGGCCGGCATTGACGGTTCCACCGCTGAAGCTTGCGCTCGCGGAAGCTTGAAGGGGCGCATGACACTTTGTGCAAAACCCGTTCTCGGTGGACGCATAATCGGAATGCGAGTACCGCGAGGCGAACCATCCGCTGCCCGTCAATTGCCACATGTCTCCGCAAGTGCCTGTGTGTAGCCCTGTACAGCACGCATATGGCTCTCCAGTTGCTATGCTGGCGCTGGGACCGGTCGTGCACGAAGCGTTGACCGCGGCGGCGGGCTGAAGCCAAACCCCCAATACACGCGAAGTGTGGTCGAGGCCAGGTAAGGACCCTTCCGCTATATAATGGCACCCGGCGCACGACTCGGCCTCGCCATAGTCGTAGCTCGGCGGCGTCAGGTCGGTGGGAAGCTGAGGATAGGTTATGCCCGGCGCGACCGCCCACGCCGGCACTGCGAGCAGCAGCACTACCAGTGCACCCGACATCAACCAACGCGTTCGCACACCCATCTGCCGTCGCTTCGTTTCGTTGACCGGTATCATGGATGGCTCCTGATTTGCAGATGGCCCCTGATTTGCGAAACCACCAACGCTTTGGACTGATCGGCGGTAACCCCGTCCATCTTGCCGTCTCCGTTTCAGGCGTCTGCCGTCGGGAAAAACATTGCTCCAAGGGCAGGACAACTGTGTCCAAAAGGCAATGCGACCGTATCCGGAAGAGCCATCATGATTTTGGGCCCTTCGGCGGCGGCCTTATGAGCCTTGGGGAAATCCCCTCTCATTAATATTACTAAAAACCTCGGTCACTTAGATAAGCAAATTGTATACCAGTCACAATCCTCGCGATTGCGTTTTACTCTTTGATTTCAACGCCCTAGTCCAAACGGCCTCCCTGTTCAAGACTCCAGGCCGGTTTTGTTCCACAGACTTTCCAGCGGCGCCGGGAGGAGTGGTGGACACACTTTTGAATCCTGCTTTTAGACTCGCACCAACAGCAAGCCAGTGGAGTGAACCACCCTAGCAGGGTGTTGATGAAGGGCGGAATGGCGAAGGTGGGTTCATGCTAGGCTGGACTCGGAGCCCCACGCCCGGCTTGCGATAGTTGAGCGGCGCGGTCACCACTGGGCCTGCAAGCTGCGCGAGGTCGAGCTGTCAGTCGTGACTCTGAACATCATTCAGAGAACATTCTTCAACCTTGCTGACCGCCCGAGCGCGCTGCCTACCACGAAATCGAACTGCGTTGTCTCGGCTGCGCCTCTCTGTCAGGGTCGCGGCGTGCTACGGCGTAACAGAAAAATGCCCAACGCCGTCAGAGCAAAAATCGCGGAGAGCGCCAGCAGGACCCTTAGAACGAAGGCCACGATTCGCACGCTGCGAGGAGGTCGCGGATGAACTCGGAAGCACGGTGGATGGGGCTGAGGCCAACCCACTGGAGGCTGCCCCATCATGCCCCCGCTCGGACCACCGACGGGGGTGGCTATCGCGGCTGGCGAAGCGTCCATCGACGAGGATGTCTGCGCCCAGCTGACCGCGCCCAGCAACAGCAAAAGTGGCAGGACGAGTATTGTTAGCCGCATAATAATCTCCGCTCGTATTCTATTTATTATCGCTGGGAATTCTAAAGGCGCGGCGGTTCGATTCCACTCGGCTCCGCCAGCCCGTCAGCAATTTTCGCGTTCTCTGCAGAGAACGCGAAAATTGTTCTTGGTTCATGAACCGCTCCTCGTCTCTTAAGGAGGACGGACGCCACCGCCCCAGGCCAGTCTCCCGCATACCCTTCCAAGGGTGCGGTGAGCCAAAAGCCGGCGTTGCGGTTCGGCGCGGTGATGCTTCACTCTTCGCGCAGCGCCAACGCCGGATCGATTCGTATCGCGTGCGCCGCGGGCAACATGGCGGCGAATACGCCGACTGCGACCAGCGCCAGAGTCGAAAGCACGGCCACCTCCGTCGAGAACACTACCTCCGGCATCAAGAATTGAGCTCGCTCCGAGCTGTCCCGCATTATCTGCATCGTGCGGATCAGGGCGGCGCCGACCAAGTCGCCAACCGCGCCTGCGGCCAACGTGATTAAGAGCGTCTCGCATATCAACTGGACGAACACTGACCTCCTGGTGGCGCCCAGCGCCCTGCGCAAACCAATCTCCTTGGTTCGCTCGGTAACCGCAACCAGCATGATGTTCATGATTCCGACTGCGCCGATCGCAAGCGTCACCAAGCCGCAGGCGGCCAGAAAGATGTTGAGCGCGAGGCTCATTGAATTCATCGACTCAATAATCTCGCCGACATTGAAGAACGCCAGCGCTTCGTCGTCGGCGGGCTTGAAACTGTGATGACGTCCGAGCAGGGTCCTGACGCGTTCGATCGAGTGGACAGCTTCCTGGCGGCTGCGCGGTTCGTAGATCACGTAGCCGATCTTGTCACTCAACGTGAGCAGCTTCTGCGCCGTCGTGACCGGCATCAGGACCTGCTCATCGTCGCGCGGCCCCATGTTGACCATCTGCTCGCCCTTTGGAACCGAGACGCCGATTACTCGGAACGGATAGCCCTCCAGGCGAACGGTCTCGCCGAGCGCCGAGCGGCGTCCGAAAAGTCGCTTCTCGACTGTCGCACCGAGTACGAGCACCTGAGCGTCGGACGCAACGTCTTCTGTGCTTACAAAGCGCCCCCGCGCGATCTTGAAGTTGCGAATACTTTCGGCATCCGGACCAACGCCATAGGTCCACACTACTTTGATGTGACCGCCGCCCTTCGCCACGCGCGGTCCTGCCTCGATTTCGGGTTCGGCGCGCTCGATCATTGGCGAGTGAGGAAGCCGCGGCGGGTCCTTCAAATCGAGCTTGACGGAACGAGCTGTCCGCGCGCCCTCGCCTTGCCGCGCCACTTGGCCGGGGAACATGTAGATGACCTTTGGTCCAATGGCCTCCATCTTTTGCCGATAGTGCTTGGCCATAGCCTGACCTGCCGAGCTGAGTGCCACGAAAAGCGCGGCGCCCCATACAATTCCGGAGCTGCTGAGCAAGACCCGCCGCCAGTGCATCCGGATTCCGATCAGCGAATCCGCAATGAGCTCGCGTAACATCATGCCGACCTCAACATCTCGGCGGGATCGATTGCCGACGCACGCCAGGCCGGCAAGCATCCCGACACGACTCCCACCGCCACCGTCGCAACGAGCGCGAGCACGATTATCCCCGGAATGATATGCGGCGTCGGCACCATCTCGGCGTGGATCACGCTGAGCGCGGCGCACGCCAGTGTCCCGAGCGTCGTGCCGCTGATGCCGCCGACCAGGGTTATCGCCAGGGTCTCAACCATGAATTGCCCGACCACCTGGCTGCGACGCGCGCCCACCGCCATTCTGAGTGCTATCTCCCGGCGTCGCTCGTTGACCGAGACCAGCATCATGTTCATGACGCCGATGCCGCCGATCGCGAGAGTCGTGATCGCGAGCACCGTCAGAAAAACATTGAATGCCGCGAACACCGCATCGAAGCCCGACAGGTAGTCGATAAGGCTGATGATCTGAATGGCCTCCTCGTCTTCGGGCGAGAAGTGCACGCGTGCCGCCAGGATGTGCCGCGCTTCGAGCTTGACCTGTTCATTGGACTTTCGGTCCGGCGGGCGCATGACAATGAGGTCCAGAGTTTTGCGGCCGGTGAGATTTCTCGAGGTCGTGAGCGGGATCCAGATCTGCTCGTCGATCAGGGTGCGATCGCGGCTCAGCTGGGTTCCGACCCTGGCGAGCAGGCCGATCACCTGGAACGACTGTCCGTCCAGATCGATTTGTTGTCCGATGACGGGACGCCGCTCGAGCAAGCGCTGGCGTGCGGTCTGGCCAAGCACGGCGACGCGGCGTGCCAGTGAGAGATCTGCGGGTGAGATCGAACGTCCCTCGGCGATGGTGACGCCGCGCAACTCTTTCATCTGCGGTTCGACGCCGCGCACGTCGACGAGGTGCGAATTCGTCCCGCAAGCCGCGTACATGAAGTCCTGCATCTCGCCGCTCATGAGCTCGATGTGACTCGCCGACGCGCGCAACGCCCTGGCGTCATCGAGGTCGAAGGAAAGTTGGCGGCGTTCGTCAGCGGGCGAGAGATCATCGCTGATGCGACCCGGGATCAGATACACGAGATTCCTGCCGACTTTCTGCATCCCCGTGTCGACCATGCCGTGCACGCCGACACCCCATCCGACCAACAGCACCACTGACGCGGTGCCCCAGACGATGCCGGAAATCGTCAGAATCGCCCACAGCCGATGCTGGCGCATCGTGTCGAGGGCCTGCGTTATGGTCGCGATCAACACGACCTGACGGGCGCGCCATGCGCAACGGTTCGGCGATCATCTTTTTCGATCACGCCGTCGCGCAGGCGCACAACGCGCTGGACGCGCTCGGCCACGTGCGGATCGTGCGTCACCAGCACTATGGTTTGACCGGCGCGGTGAAGTTCGTCGATCAGATCGAGAATCGCGTCGCCGGTTGCGGAATCAAGATTCCCGGTAGGCTCATCGGCCAGGATCAGTGCCGGACGATTTGCAAGCGCGCGCGCAATTGCGACGCGCTGACGCTGACCGCCCGACAATTCACCCGGCTTGTGCTGCGCGCGGTCTTGCAGACCCATCTGCGCGAGCAGGTCCATTGCACGGCTTCGGCGTTCGTCACGCGCAACGCGCCGGTACAGCATCGGCAATTCCACGTTCTGTACTGCGGTCAGACGCGCCAGCAGATTGAAGGTCTGGAATACAAATCCGATACGGCCGCCGCGCACTTCGGCCAGTTCCTGGTCGTCAAGCTCCTCGACGCGGCGCCCCTCGAATTCATAAATCCCGGCAGTCGGCCGCGAAAGGCAGCCGAGAATATCCATCAGGGTGGTCTTGCCCGAACCCGACGGCCCCATAACGCCGACGTATTCACCAGCGGCGATGTCGACACTGATCCCGTTGAGCGCCTTCACCTCGGAGTCACCCATGGAAAAGATCTTGGCGATTTCTGCCAAATGGATAGTGGACGGGGTCACTGTAGCTTCACCGTTTCGTCGGACTTGAGGCCTGCCAGCACCTCGACGCGAGCAGAATTCGAAATGCCCAGCCGGACCTTCCGAGTCTCAGGGCGCGCGGCGTCCGGCCGGTTCACGACCTCCACGAAAACGTCGCCGCCCCGGTAGAGCAGAGCGGCTTCGGGAATAATCAGAGTGTCCGAGTGCACCTCGGTGATGATGTCGGCGTCGGCAGACATCTTCGGCCGGAGCTTGTCGACGCCCTGGAGCACGGTCACCTCGACTTTGAACGACGTAACGTTGTCCTTGCGATCGCCGATAGACGCTATCTTGCGTACTCGCCCTGGAAAGGTGATTCCCGGGAATGAATCGGTGCGAATTCGCGCGGGTTGTCCGATTCGGACTCCGCCGATCTCGTTCTCATCGATCACGCCCAGCAGATGCATCTGCGAGGTGTCTGCGATCGTCATCAGCACGGTGCCGCCGGTAACCGATTCGACCGATGAAACTGCCGCGCCGGGGTTGAGGTCGCGGCTGAGGACGAGGCCGTTGATTGGAGCCGTGACCGTCGCATAGCCGAGTTCTTGTTCGAGACGTTCGAGGGTCGCGCGGGCGCCCTCAACTTTCGCCATGTCGAGCTGCGCCTCGGTCGCCAGCGTGTCGAACTCGTCACTCGAAATAATGTGCTGTTCGAAGAGCTGGCCCTTGCGCTTGAGCTCAAGCGCCGAGTGGTCACGCGTTAGTTCGGCGACGCGCAGTTGGGCGCGCACTTCGTTGACCGCGGCGGTGAGAGCTTCGCGATCGAGCTCGGCAACGACCTGGCCCGCCTTCACGCGGTCGCCAGCATCGACCAGGAATCGCTCCACGATGCCGCTGATGCGAGGGCGTACATCGACCAGGTGTTCGGGCTCGATCGTGCCGGAAGCGACCACGATTTTCTCGATCGAACCGCGGCTGACTTTCGCGGTCGGTCCGATCTCCGGGTCGCCACGACGCAGACGCGCGCGCGCAAGCGCGACAGCCGCCAGTAGCAAGACGGAACCCAAGATCAGCAGTGAGCGCAATCGCCGCCGCCGCACGCGGGTTGTTCCTGAATTTCGTTCGGACATGGGGGACTCGCTTGCGGAGCATCAGCAACCATGATGCCAACACAATTCACGATCGAAGGTCTTCGATTAGGACGAATTGATCGACGAACAGCGCTTGAAAGCAGCGTGACTCATGCCGCGATAGCGAGACGATGCCGAAGTCTACAGCGCCGCCGCGGATGCAGGATATCTATTGCATGCAACCTCAGGACGGCACCACGTGCGGCAGGATCCGGCTACTGCTGTCTCAAACGTATTACTCAGAATTTCCACATACGGACCCAGCCCCGCACGAACGCGAATGCTCCGACCCGCATCGACTTGGTCATGCTGTTGATTGCAGATGTGTTCACGGCGCCCGCGTCGGCAGCCGCACAATCGAATGAAAATAAACGGACAGCGCACCCGCGAACAGCACGAGGTCTAGTCCCAGCTCCACCCACATTCTCGGTCGCGATGGCGTGCCGGTACCGAAGCAGCCGCAATCGAGAACGAGACCTCGAAGCAGCGCGGACAACAGCGCGGTGAAGAACACCACAGAGATGACAGCGACCGCGAGCGCTCCGACCCTTCGGGTCGGGGGCCAGAGCAACAGGACGCCGCATGCGACCTCGAATGGTGGCAGACCCAACGCGAGCAGGTTGATGAACGCCACTGGCACGATGGCGAACGCAGCGATGCTGTCGGTGAACTGCTGCAGATCGCGGATCTTGTCGATCCCCGCGTAAATGAATACGGCAGCCACGGCTATGCTGACCGCGAGCACCACATAGTTCCGACGCGAATTGTCGGGAGGCATCATCGTCCACTCCCCGTAGATGCCGGTAGCCCAGCTGCAGACCATGCATCCCATCCGCCGGTGAAGACGCTGACCTTGGTGAAGCCGAGAGTCAGCAACGCGTTTGCAACCAGGCGGCTGTCATGGCATTCGCCGCCGGAGCAGTACACGATGATCGGCTTGTCAGTGGCGGCTTTCAGCGAGAGAGATAGATGCCGGTAATCTCGCGCGAAGTCGTCTCGCGCGAGATTCAACGCTCCCGGGACGTGTCCCTGTTCGAAGAACAGGGACGGCCGAGCATCAAGGATGAGTGCACTTTTGCTCTCGACGGCTGAATGGAATTCATCAAGTCCGACAGTTGCCGCCGGCGCGATCTTAAACGGCGGTGCCGCAACCAGAGTCGTCAGCTCGGCATCGAACCGCTGCTCTGGCGTTTGATAGACGATAGGAAGTGAACCGAGCGAAAACCGGTTCATCACAAGTCCAGCCGCCAGTGATGCGATCGCGAGCAGCGCCACACGGCCGAGGTCGCGCACAATCTGCCATGCGAGATTCCTCGCTTGAGGCAGGCGCGCCGGATGAGGAGTGGCGATCGACACTGTTGAAGTCCTATCAGCAAATCAGTGGGAGGGACGGTTGCCGGTTGATTCACCTGAATCAAGCAAACTGGCCTGCCCGATTTCTTCTACCAGTTGATAAGTCAGTCTAGGCCGCAATTGCAAGGCAGCAGATGTACCTCCTCGTAATAGAGCGATCAGGACGGCCAAGTTAGAGCGTGGCAAGTCATCGGAACCAGAGAATTTGTGACGCTTCGAGCGGTACGCTGACGCCAGGCTTTCTTGGTACTATGCGCGGGGTGTAATGGTCTGCCGGATGATCGGCAGCGACCGTCGCTCGGTATATGAAGCCGTTGGTCGCACCGGCAAGTTTTTCGACTGGCTCCATGGTTTTGACCGCCGACGATTGGCTATCGGCAGGTTCAACCCAAATCTCTATCTGTGCATCCGCCGGCTCAATTTCACCCAGATAGACCTGAAGTTCGAACGTGAGGCTCGAGTCCGACCGACTCACGCTCAGATTGCCGAAGTGCAACGTTTCCCAGCGGTCGGCCAACCGCCGACGCCATTGTTCTATGGCAATGCCGACTTGGCCCCCCGTGGCCATTCGGTGCTCAAGCTCCCTGGCCGCAGGAATGTAGTAGTTTTCGGTATACTCGCGCACCATCCGGTTGCTCGAAAAGCGCGCCGTGAGCCGCGCCATGCTCGCACGCATCTTCGCCACCCAGCCCAGCGGAATACCTCGCGCATCACGCGCGTAGAAGGTCGGGACCACTTCCCGCTCCAGTAGTGAATAGAGCACCTCCGCCTCGGTGGCATCCCATCCAGGCTCGTTGTGTTCGCTGCCGTCGCCCAGCGCCCATCCAACCTCAGGCGAGTAGGCCTCGGCCCACCACCCATCCAGCTCGGAAAGATTGAGACCGCCATTAACCAGCAGTTTCATCCCGCTGGTTCCGCACGCTTCCCACGGACGCAGTGGGGTATTGATCCACAAATCAACACCTTGGACCAGTTCGGCGGCCAGCGCCATATCGTAATCCTCGAGAAACACTGCGCGGCCACAAGCCTCGGGACCGTGCGTATACTCCGCCCATTCACGCACCATGCGCACACCTTCGAGGTCCAGCGGATGAGCCTTACCGGCAACTAGCAACTGAACGGGGCGCTTGGGGTTCGTGAGGATCTGAGTCAGCCGCGTCCTATCGTGGAGCAACAGAGTCGGGCGCTTGTAGCCCGTGAACCGCCGGGCGAAACCAACCGTCAGAACGTTGTTATCGAGCACCGAGGAGTGCGCCGCAGGATCGGTCAAGGGTTCTTGTCCTCGGGCGGCCCGCTGTCGGGCCACCCGCTCGCGCACATGCCTGATGAGGGCCGTGCGGCCCTTGGCCCGCACGGCCCAGAGCGCCTCGTCAGCGGCACGACTCAGTTCCTGTTCGATGGTTTCCAGATTGCCAAGCCAGCGGCCCTTGCCACAGCTCTCCGTCCAGACCGCGTCGGCTGCAGCCGAATCCCAGGTTGGTGCGTGCACTCCATTGGTCACGTGCTCGATCGGCACCTCTTTCTGTGGCCAGCGCGGAAATAGCGGTTGAAACAGGCGCTGGCTGACCTCGGCGTGAAGGCGGCTCACCGCATTAACCCTCCCGCAGCATCGCAGCGCCAGGTAGGCCATGTTGAAGGACTCCGCCGCGTCGTGCGAATTAACGCGTCCAAGCGCCAGCAGTTCCTCGCCGTCAATGCCAAGCGCCTCGGCATATATCCGGCCATATCGACGCAGTAAATCCGCGGAGAATTGGTCGAATGCGGGCGCGACTGGCGTGTGTGTCGTGAATACGTTTCCCGGGCGCGTGCAGTGCAACGCGGCCGCAAAACTCTGACCTGTGCGGATCATGAAGCTGCGAATTCGTTCCAGCGCGGCGAAGGCCGCATGTCCCTCGTTAAGGTGGCAGATCCTGCAATCGATTTTGAGCTTTTCCAGCAACCGCCATCCCCCGATTCCAAGCGCGATCTCCTGCTGCAGGCGTAGCTCCGGACTGCCGCCATAAAGCTCACCGGTGATCCCATGATCGGCCGGAGTGTTGAGAGGGTCGTTGCTATCGAGCAGGTAAAGCGTGACCCTTCCGACCTGCACCACCCAGGTGAGTAAGTGCAGCGTGCGCCCCGGCAGTTCAACCGCTATTCTAAGCCACTGGTTTGTTTCATCGCGCAGCGGGGCCAGCGGCAGCAGGTGCGGCTGGTTAGATGGATAGAACGCGAGTTGCTCGCCCTCCGCGTTCAGCACCTGCCGAAAGTAGCCGCGATCGTACAGCAATCCGATCCCAACCATCGGCACGCCCAGATCGCTCGCCGTCTTGAGAAAGTCGCCTGCCAGGATTCCGAGACCACCCGAATATATCGGCAGAGCCTCGCTGAGCCCGAACTCCATGCTGAAATATGCGATTGTGCCAAGCGACGCTTTGCAGGTCTCGGCAAACCAGGTCGGTTCGGTCAGATACTGCTCGCGCGCAGCCAGTTGCCGCCGCAGTTCCGCAGCAAATTCTGGGTCTTGGGCTAACTCTTCGAACCGAGTCTGAGGCACGCTTCGCAGAATCAGCCAGGGGTTTCCCGTCGCGTGCCACATCTCCGGGTCTACCATCTCCCACAGTGCATCCGCGCTATGGTTCCAGCTCCAACGCATGTCCAGGGCGAGGATGCCGAGTCCGCTCAGTTCTTCAGGCAAGGATTGCGACAGATAATGGGCGAGATTCATGAACGCGTTTGAGCCTTAACCGCCACTACCAAATCGTTTCATGAACTCGCGCATGCGCCCGGCGTCGCGTTCGTCCGCATGCTCCCCTACACTCAGGACTGGCGTCAGCCCATGACGCAGAGCAGCCTTGAGTTTGCGGTTTATCAGCCCGTCGTCCTCATGGGAACAGATCGCGACGCTCGCAATGGCAAAACAGCACATGAGAGACACCGATTTCTCAACATCCGATTGTACTGGTTTCGCGGGGCGGATCACTGACTGGCTCGCCAAAAGTTTGAGTGTTATGAACAAAAGGGGGCGCTTCGATCTGGTCGTTACGTCGAGGCGATTCAGAAAAAATAGGAACGCGTTCTGAAAATTATGCAGCTCGGTCGCCAGTCAGATTCAAGCCATGCCGATGATCAAGGGAGGCCCCATCGATGATCCAATGTCTCATGGTGTATGAGAAAGATGGCAGATACCGGAGGATTGCGGAGGCTGAAGTTGAAGATTGGGAGGAACTCCTGGAAGCGATCGAAGGAGAGCCTAAATTCATTGAGCGCATCGAAGGATGGCCTCCCTACACTCACGTGTATCGCCTGCCCGATGGTTCGGTCTATCTCGTCGCTTCCGGGACTCAAAACTGACTGTCGTTTCACAACCGTGTAAATGGCTGCTGTCCCGTTTCAAACATCGAAAATTACGCGTGAACGCCATCCGTCGGATGAGTTTTCAACCGTCAGTTGATGGTAGGTGACAGCCTTGATTTCACCGCGAAACGCGTGGCGGGTCGGGTCGAAAGGTTCGCCTCGAAGCGTCACGCGAAGAGATCGGTCGGCCTCTTTGACTGAAGCGTCGCGCCAGATGAACCCCTCCACCGTGAAAAGAGCAAGCAGCTCCGTGAGCAGGTCATGCATAAGATCGAGATCGGCTTCGGCCTCAACTGCGATCTCCCGCTGCTCGATCTCCGCGACGCTTGCCGTCTCGACCAACAGCGCAGCCAACGCAACGGCGGCGCGGCGGAACAACTCGCCGCGAGTGGGAGCAGCCAGCTCGATACCGAGGTCGCCGGTGTGCTCGAACTCGCGGAATAGAGTGCCGTCCTCGGTCTGCGGCGTAGTCGGTTTCGTCGGCATCAGCCTTTGATGACGGCCAACGGCTTGAGTCTCGCGACCCGTCGAGTTATGCGTGCGGCTTCCATGACCTCGACCACCTCGGCGACGTCCTTGTAGGCCTGCGGCATCTCCTCGGCAACGCCGGCGCGGCTGTGGGCTCTGACTGTAACACCCAGCGCCTTTAATTCGGCGCGCAGGTCGCGCCCGCCGGCTTCTCTCTTTGCTTTCATTCTGCTCATCAACCGCCCGGCGCCGTGGCACGATGAGCCGAAGGTCTCGCGCATCGCCGTTTCAAGGCCCGCCAGGACGAACGAATAGCGGCCCATATCTCCAGGTACCAGCACGGGCTGTCCCAGCGGACGCAATGCCTCAGGCAACGCGGGATGGCCGGGGCCGAAGGCGCGGGTGGCGCCCTTGCGATGCACGCAGACGAGTTGCTTGCGGCCATCCACACTGTGCTCTTCGAATTTGGCGATATTGTGGCAAACGTCGTACACCAGCTCGAAGCTCAGTTCTCTCGGCGTGATCGAGAGCGCTTGCAGGAAAGCCTGCTCGGCGAGGTGCATCATTACCTGCCGATTGCACCAGGCAAAGTTCGCTGCGGCGGCCATGGCGCCGAGATAGGCTTGCCCTTCCGTCGAGCTGATTGGAACGGCGGCGAGTTGGCGATCGGGCAGGTTGATTTCGTAACGGGCCATGGCGCCAATGATAAGTTTGAGATAGTCATCGCAGGTTTGATGGCCCAGGCCGCGTGAGCCCGAGTGGATCAGCACCGTGACCTGACCGAGTTCGAGTCCCAGCGCATCGGCAAGCTTCGAGTCATAGATCTCGTCGACCCGGCTGACTTCGAGAAAGTGATTGCCCGAACCGAGCGTGCCCAGTTGCTTCGAACCGCGCTGGTAAGCGCGCTCGCTTATGCGGTCGGGGTCGGCGCCTGCAAGCGTGCCGCCTTCTTCGGTATGTTCGAGGTCGCGCTCGGTGGCGTATCCGTTGCGCAGCGCCCACTTCGCACCTTCGCTGACCACTTCCTTGAGTTGCTCAATCGACAGTCCCGGTATTGCGCCCCAAGAGCCGACTCCGGCCGGAATCTTGGCGAAGAGCGCGTCGGCGAGCTGATCTATTCGCGGTTCGATGAAGTTGAAATGGAGGTGCGTGCGCGCCAGGCGCACGCCACAATTGATGTCGTAGCCGACTCCTCCCGGCGATATGACACCTTCACGGGCATCGACAGCCGCCACGCCGCCGATCGGGAAGCCGTAGCCCCAATGGATGTCGGGCATCGCAAGCGAGTAGCCGACGATCCCCGGCATACAGGCAACGTTGGCAACCTGCGTGAGGGCCGGATCTTCGCGCATTCCCTCGATCATCCTCGCGCTGGCATAGACTCGTCCGGGTACCAGCATTGCGCCTGTTTTCGGAATCTCCCACAGATGGTCGCTGAGTTTGACCAGATCCATACTTCTGCCTGGGGCAAAAAAATCATCCGTTCATGATTTGTTCGCGATCATCGGTGGCTCAGGAGTTCGCCCATGGACTCGCCAACGTTCAGGCGACTCATCGTCTCGGCGAGCATGGGTGCCAGGCTTACCACCTGCAGCGCGAGCGAACCGTGCTCCGGAGTTGGCAAACTGTCGGTCACCACGATTCGTTTCAGCGGCAAAGCTGAAAGCCGGCGGATCGCGGAGCCCACCAGCAATGCATGGCTGGCAACTACCGTGATCTCTGGTATGCAACCGGCGGCGATCATGGCTTGCGCGGCAGCCTCTACGGTGCCGCCGGTTGATATCATGTCGTCCACAATAATCGGCACACGTCCGCCGACCTCGCCGACGATGCCATGCACCCTTACTTCTTCGCCGCTGATGCGGATCTTGTGGGCAATTGCGATCGGCCGGCTAAGCAGTGCCCCGTAGCTTTCGGCGAGTTTGACGGCCCCCAGGTCTGGCGCGACGATCACACTCTTGTCAGTAACAAATTCCTCGATCACATTTGCAAGGAGCGATACCGCGCTCAGGTGCTCCAGCGGGACGCTGAAGAAGCCCTCGAGTGAAACGGTATGAAGATCGAGGGCGACAATTCGCTCCAAGCCGGCAACTGCCAGCAGGTCCGCGATCAGCCGCCCGCCAACCGCTTCCCGCCCCTTTGCCCGGCGATCCTGACGCGCATATCCGAAGTACGGAACTATGCCAGTGAGACGCGATGCACCTGCCCGCCGGCAGGCGTCCGCGAGGAAAAGCAATTCCATCAAGTGACGGTCTACCGGAGGACCGGTCGGCTGAACCACGTAGACGTCGCAGCCGCGCACGCTTTCTTCTATCTCTGCGTGCAACTCGGTGTCGGGAAAACGGCTCAGAACAGAGCGGCAGACTCGGGTTCCGAGCCTTTCGGCAATAGCGTCGGCAAGCGACGGGTTTCCGGAGCCGGCTACAACCACGAGATTCATTTCAGTTCATCCGCAAATATAAATTGTTCATTTGTTATCAGCATTAGCATGAAGCAGCTCCGCTCGATTATTCCTGGCACTTCTCGGCGCGTTGTTTCTGTTCATTCAGCATCGTACTCAGAGCAAGCGTATGCCGCGCCGGATACGCCACGGGCTGCTCGAGGTCCTTGTAGCGCTGGTCAAGCCGCTCAAGCGTGTTGAGGAAGCGCTCGCGCGACTCGGCGAGCTTGGGACGCGGCATGAGCCGGCGGCCACCGCTGAATTGCAGAGACAGGAGGGTCGCGACTTCGGACGGAATTGGATTGAATTGGCGCGCGACGAGCGGCGCGGTCTCATCGGCCAGACCTATCAGGTCGGCATAAAAGCGGCCGTCAGCGTCGATCGCGCGGAACACCTGCTTTTTCCCCGGCAGGGTAAGCTTTCCTTGGGAAGTCTTGATTCGAGGAATGCCGTCGTATTCGTTCAGCTTGTAGGCGAGGTCGAGCGATGGAGCATCGCCGCTCACGACCATCTCGGTGCCGACGCCGAAAGCATCGATAGGCGCGTTTGCCGCGATCAGATCGTGAATCTTGTATTCGTTGAGGTTCCCACTCGCGAAGATCGAAGTATTCTTCAGGCCGTTACGATCAAGGATGGCCCGCGCCTTTAAACTCAAGTCGGCGAGATCGCCGCTGTCGAGCCGTACGCCTTGCAACTCGAAGCCTTGCCGGCGCATCTGATCGGCGACAATGACGGCATTGTGGACGCCGCGGACGGTGTCATAGGTATCGACCAGAAGCGTGCTGAGCTTTGGGAAATCTCGCACGAAGTGCTCGAAGGCCGTGCGCTCCCGGTCATGCACCATGATGTAGCTGTGAGCCATCGTGCCGTAGAGCGGGATACCGTAACGCCGGCCGGCAAGAACATTGGAAGTGCCGTCGAAACCCGCAAGGTAACTCGAGCGCGCCGCTATCAGGCCTGCGGCCTCGCCTTGGCTGCGTCTGAGTCCGAAATCAACGAGCCGCTTGCCCCGTGCCGCGATCACGCTGCGCGCCGCCTTGCTCGCGATAAGCGAGGCCATTCCGATCTGGTTGATGACCAGCGTCTCGATCAGTTGCGCCTCGATCAGCGGAGCGCGCACCTCGATGATTGGTTCCCCGGCAAAAAAGACCGTGCCTTCAGCCATGGCATGGATCTCGCCCGTAAATCGCAGTTTGCCGAGGACATCGAGGAAGTCCGATTTGAACAACTGCAATGACGCCAGGTAATCGACTATGGCCGGTTCGAAACGAAACTGTTCAAGCGCTTCCAGCAGGCGTTCCAGGCCTCCTGCCACCAGGAAACCGCGCCGTGGCGGCAGGCGGCGGACGCTCATGCCGAAACATGCGGGTCGATTGAAACCCAGAGCGAAGTAGCTTGCCGCCATGGTAAGCTCGTAAAGATCGGTGAGCAGAGGAATCTCGTTTGGATCGAATCTCAGGTCGATTGGCATATCGGTCCTCCATCAGCGGAGGCGGGCCATTTTCGGATGTTACGCACGATATTATGATCCAGATATTCGTGCGATTGGATACAGCGACGTGAAGAAAATGGCGCAGCAGGAAGGGAACAAACCACAAAACAGAATGCCGGGGACGCGCCAACCGCCGCTCCCGCCCAGCGTTCTGTTGTGGTGGCTGATTTCTCTGGTGGCGCTGATCTGGTACGTCGCCGCCGTGTGGCCACGGTCGCAGCCCAGCGCCCGCATCCCCTATTCCTTGTTTCTCGCGCAGGTGCGCGACGACAACGTCTCTCGGGTTCATATCGCCGGAGACGTGATCGAGGGGAAATTTGTAAAACAGTTCATTTGGCCGCAGCCCGAATCTCCCACCGAGCCATCGTCGAAACTTACCCCGCCTTCTGCATCTCCCCCGCGCACGAGCCCGAGTGCTGCGGCACCAGCTGCCACCGCATACAGCGAATTCACCACGACCTTTCCCGCGACCGTCAGCGACCCTGGATTGATGCGGCTGCTGATTGCGCACCACGTCGTCGTAGAGGTGTCGTCGTCTTCGATGCCCTGGTTCGTTGAGATGCTGGTTACATGGGGGCCGCTGCTACTTCTGTTCGGATTCTTCTATTGGATGAGCAACCGAGCCGCACGCAGTCAATCGGGGTTGTTCGGGTTTGGGCGCATGAGGGCCCAGCGCTACAGCAGCGAGCAGCCAAAAGTGACTTTCAATGACGTGGCAGGCGCGGACGAGGCCAAGTCCGAGCTTCAGGAGGAGGTCGACTTCCTGAGGCACCCCAAAAAGTACCACGACTTAGGGGCACGAATACCCAGAGGTGTGCTGCTGGTCGGAGCGCCGGGAACCGGCAAGACTCTTATGGCCCGCGCCGTTGCTGGCGAGGCGGGCGTCCCGTTTTTCAGCCTCAACGCATCCGAGTTCGTTGAGATGTTCGTCGGCGTAGGAGCGAGCCGTGTACGAGACTTGTTCCGTCAAGCCAAGGAGGCGGCCCCGGCGATCGTGTTCATCGACGAGCTCGATGCGGTCGGACGGCGACGTGGCGCCGGCCTGGGAGCCACCAACGACGAGCGCGAACAGACATTGAATCAGTTACTGGCGGAACTCGACGGTTTTGACGAGCGGCTCGAGGTCATCATTCTCGCGGCGACCAATCGGCCGGACGTTCTCGATCCAGCGCTGCTGCGGCCGGGACGTTTCGATCGTCAGGTAGTGATTGGTCTTCCAGACAAAATTGGGCGGGAAGGTATCCTGCGCATCCACACGGGCAGGCTCCCACTCTCCGGCGATGTGGATCTGCCCACTCTCGCGCGCAGCACGATAGGCATGAGCGGGGCCGACTTGGCGAACCTTTGCAACGAGGCGGCGCTTACCGCGGCCAGACACGACCATCACGCTGTTACGATGGCGGATTTTGAAGAGAGTCAGGACAAGGTCAGGATGGGTGCGGCTCATCCGCAACTAATGAATCCCGGCGAACGGCGCGTGATTGCCTATCACGAGTGTGGACACGCGGTCGTTGCATGGCTAACTCCGGCCGCGGATCCGGTGCACAAAGTGACAATCGTGCCCCACGGACAGGCTCTCGGGATGACGGAGCAGGTCCCGGGCGAAGACCGCCACAACCTGAGCCTCTCCTATCTAAAGGCGCGGCTGGCAGTGATGCTCGGCGGACGCACTGCGGAGGAGATCGTCTTCGACGAGGTGACCACTGGCGCGGAGAACGATCTGGTGGAAGCTACGCGTTTGGCTCGCCGCATGGTGACCCGTTGGGGAATGAGCAAGCTCGGACTCGTGGCTTTCAAGACCGACGAGCAGCAACCTTTCCTGGGATACGAGATCTCGCAGGGACGCGATTACAGCGAAGCGACCGCGGCCCGAATAGACCAGGAGGTCTCGCGACTGCTCCAGGAGACCCACGACGGCGTCCGCCGTTGCTTGACCGATTCCAGGGAGCGGCTGGATCGGCTCGTTGATGCGCTTTTGCAGGATGAGACTGTTGGCTCCGACCAATTGAATCGTATCCTTGGTCCGCGTCTCGACTCAGGATCGGAACAGACAGGTACGATTGCAGCAGGTTCACAAAAATAATTCCCGAGATGACCGCAACTGTCGCAAGAGTATTAAGAAAGCTCGACTGGATGCGCGAACAACGCATCTGGCCCAATGGAATGCGATACTTATGGACCGACGCTTTCGGCGTCGTCCTGTTGGTCTCGCTCTACCACGAATTGAGGCGGATCGAGTTCCTGGATGGAGCTCAGTGGGTCGTCGCTGAGGTCGAGCGCGTGCTGGGACGCCGGCGTGGTTTCCGAATTGGCGAAGCCGCGGACCGTGATGGCCAGTACTTTCACTATCTGGCGATGTGGGTTTTCGCGCTATCACGACTGGGCAGGATAGTTCCCGAATATCGCACGAAAGCGATCCAACTGGTTAAGGACATCCATCCCGCTTTCCTGATTCCGGGCCGGGGCGTGCACTGGAAAATGCTCGAAGACTTAAGCGCACCGTACCCTGGCTTCGGACTCGGCTCGCTCGATCCGTTCCATGGATATGTTGTTTACCGGTTACTTGACGAAGGTACGCTCGCGGACGAGATCCGGCAGATGAAAACCATAGTCGAACGAAGCTATGAAGACTTGGTCATCACTCAGGACCTCGGGCTTGGAATGATGCTCTGGATGACTTGCTTCTTTCCACAGCAAAAATGGGCTCGCCTTCAGCGCGAGCGGAGTCTCGCGATACTTGACCGAATGTGGATCGATCCGCCCGGCTACTTCTGCCGCGAGCTAGGAGCGCCTTCGATCAAGTTTGCGTTCACAAACTTCGGCATCTCTATTGGCCTGCAGGCCGCCCAGGCGTGGCCGGAGCGCGTCGCGCGATTGAACAGGTTTTTCGAAGCGTATCGCTCGGGAGACGAATACGATACCGATGCGATTACGCACGTCATGGCGTGTGTTTCGTCTTTCCCGGGCGAGTTCATACCCGAGCGCACCGCAGGCTAGCCGCCAACGACGACGACCTGCAGATCGACTTCTATTGCTCCTCTATCGGTGCCAGCCTGAGGGTGCAGAAAAGACCGCTGTGGTCGGAATAGGGGACATCGGCCCGCTGATTCGCGATGAGCTCGAGGTTTGCCGAAACCGTCCACGCATGTGAGTTCGCTGCGACGATGTAGTCAATCCATTCGGGACGTTCGTCATGGGAGTCCGCATACGTTCCGCGGTTGCATAGCTCGCGCGCCTCAGCAGTCAAATCCGTCCCGAGTGCCGCGACCAGCGAATAGAGAGACTCGCGCGAGTCTGTGTTGAAATCTCCCGCAACTATCGCGGGTAGCGATGCATGGAAATGCGACACGATCTCGCGAAGCTCGATCAGCTGCGCTTCGCGAACTTCGGCATAGTCGCTGCCCGGATATTGTGACTGGAGATGAGTATTGACAACGCAAATGCGCTGCTCGCCGCGCTCAAGCTCCACGGTCAGAATGCCCTTCCCGCCCAGTCCATCGCCCTCCCAGACTTTCCATACCGGCGCGCTCGCGGAGAAGGCGTGAAACTCCGCCGCTGCGCGCGCGCGCCATCCCGCAGAGGCACTGACAAATGCGAGCAGTCCGCCCCTGGGGCCGCCGCTACGGCGCTCGATGCGGATTGGAATCCAATCGGGTTGCAGCGCCAGGGTGAGACGATCGACCAGCGAGCCGAACCAGACTTCCTGCAATAGCGCAATCTCCGGCGATAGTTCGCGCATTTTCGCGCTTATCCGATCCATCCGGCCGCCGGGATCTTTGGATAACGGCCATGCTAGTCCGTGCAGGTTCCATGACAGAACCTTAAGGCAGATGTCGAGCATGGCCAGGACTGCGCATCGAGGCGGTCATTCCCGCCGTGAGCTGGAAAGTCCGAGTGCTGCGCGAAGCCGTGGCTTGAGCAGATGCACGAACTCGGGTTCCCAGCAGATGGAGTTGTCGGGAATGTGGAGCGCTACCACGTTTCCCGCGTGCGATTCGCCGAAACGCTCGAGCATGAAGCGCCGGTACGCATCTTCCCTGACGCAAATCACGTAGGCATCTTCGACGCAGACCATTAGCCGCAGGTTCGCACCAATATCAGCTGGTTCGCAAGCTTCTCGTCCCCGGTCACGGTTGAGCCCGCCCGCGTTGGACAGGAGTGCGTCAGTCAAGATAGTTAGCTTAACGAACATTTGGGGAATGAGCGAAGCGAACGGTATCGTTTTGGGCAGGCGTGATTTTATACGTTCAGCCGGTGATTGATGCTGACTGTCACCACGTCGCCGAACGGCGCCAGACCGCAGGAAACGGTCAGTAAGCTGCCACAGAGCAATGACAACGGAGGCTCCCATGGCGTTTCGAGGCATTCAGGCAGAAACGGTGAAGTTCCAAGGCTTCAAAGGCGATAGTGGGGAGGCTTATTACGCCCATCCTCTGGCGACAGGCCGGTATCCCGGCGTCGTCGTGATCCATCACTTTCCCGGCTGGGACGAATGGACCACGGAGGTAACTCGTAAATTCGCACATCACGGCTATGCCGCGATTGCACCGAGCCTCTATTTCCGGCTGGGTGACGGCGCTTCAGAAGAAGTGGTTGCTCGCGCACGCGCAGCCGGTGGGATGCCGGATGACCAGGTGATGGGAGATGTGGCTGGAGCCGCAGCGTTTCTGCGTGCCCAACCTCATGGCAATGGCAAGGTCGGGGTGATCGGCTTCTGCTCCGGAGGACGGCAAGCGTACCTGGCGGCATGCCGAATCGCCAATCTCGATGCGGTGGTCGATTGCTGGGGCGGCAACGTAGTTGTTGACGACCCGGCGAAGTTACCGAACACGCAGCCGGTTGCGCCCATCGAGTTGACGGAAAGAATAAGCTGCCCGCTTTTGGGGTTGTTCGGTAACGAAGATTCCAACCCTTCCCCCGACAGCGTAAACCGCACCGAAGCCGCGCTCAAACGCTTCGGCAAGAACTACGAGTTTCACCGCTACGACGGAGCGGGACACGCGTTTTTTGCCTGGTATCGTCCGAATTACCGGCCCGAGCAGGCGCAGGATGGGTGGAAAAAAGTGTTCGCCTTTTTCGAAAAGTTCCTGGCGGCTCCCTAGTTCGTAGATAGAGGCGATTTGGAAGGTACCCGCCTGCCCTCGCGATGTAGCCCGGGCAGTCCCGCGGCTCGCGCCCATGCGTACTTGGCCCCGAGCACCGTGACCGGTCTTTCCGTGGTGTATGGGTACGCCGGGATTCGCCGCTCGAACAGATAGGCGCAAGCCTGCTCGACCTCGACGTCGCCGACCAGCGAGGCAACGATCGGCTTTTCGATGCCCTTTAGCCGGTATTCTTCGACCACCTCGCCGAGCAGCTTTGCGAACACCATCGGCGGCGTGATCACGGTGTGCCAGTAGCCAAGAATCAGCGCATGCACGCGCGGGTCTTCGAGCCCCAGCCGAATCGTGCTGCGATAGGTGGACGGCGGCTCGCCGCCGGTGATGTCCACGGGATTGCCCGCGGCGCCGAAGGGCGGAATGAACTTCCGGAAAGCGGCGTCGAGGTCGGGCGGCATGGTCATGAGCTCAAGCCCGTTGTCGACGCAGGCGTCGGCGAGCAACACGCCCGATCCGCCGGCCCCCGTGATAATCACAACGTTCTCGCCCCTGGGCGCCGGCATGATCGGTACGCAGCGGGCGAATTCAAGCATCTCGTCGAGCCCACGCGCGCGGACGACGCCGCTTTGGCGCAGCACGTCGTCGTATACTTTGTCGTTGCCGGCCAGCGCCGCCGTGTGCGAGCGCGCGGCCCGCGCGCCGAGCGCGGTGCGGCCCGCCTTGAGCATGATCACCGGCTTGGTTTTCGATACCCGGCGCGCGACCTCGGCAAAGGCGCGGCCATCCTTGAGGTCCTCGACGTGCATCGCGATGACCTCGGTGTTGTCATCCTGCTCGAAGAAGGTGAGGAGGTCGTCCTCGTCGATGTCGGCCTTGTTGCCGAGTCCGACGATGGCGGAGACGCCCATTTTGGTCGAGCGGCTGAAGCCCACGATCGCCATCCCAACACCGCCGCTTTGCGAGGAAAGCGCGGTCTTCCCCTTTACGTCGTAGGGGGTGCAGAACGTGGCGCACAGGTTTTTGGGCGTGTAGTAAAAGCCGTAGATGTTTGGCCCCATCAGGCGCACGCCGTACCGGCGAGCCACTTCCACCACCTGGTCCTGCAGCGCGACGTTGCCGGTTTCGGCGAAGCCCGACGGGATCAGGATGGCGCCGGCGACCTTCTTCTCGCCGCATTGCGCAAGGGCGCCTGCGACCAGCGGCGCGGGTATGGCAAAGACGGCAATGTCGATATCGCCCGGCACTTCGGTGACGCTGCGGTAGGCGCGCAGACCGAGGACTTCGCCCGCGCGCGGATTGATCGGGTAGATAGCGCCGCGGTAGCCACCGTCGACGAGGTTTTTCATCACCGAGTTGCCGATCTTGCCGTCCTCGGGCGAGGCCCCGATGACGGCCACCGAGTCGGGCTTCATGATCCGGTTCATCGCGCGCAGGATTTCCTCGCGCGACGGCCGGTAGCGCGCCTTGGGCGGCGCAAAATCGAGCACGATGCGCACGTCGGCCGCGATCGCCCCATCGGACCGCGCGAAAACCGGGTTCAAGTCGATCTCGGCGATCTCGGGGAAGTCCGAAACCAGGCGCGAAACGTTTTGAATGAGCGCGCCGAGCACCTTCCTGTCGGCGGCGCCGCCGCCGCGCACGCCGTCCAGGATCTGCGCCGCGCGGATCGCGCCTACCATCGAAAGCGCCTCCTCGTGCGTGACCGGCGCCAGACGAAAGGTTACGTCTCTTAGGATTTCGACCAGGATTCCGCCGAGTCCGAAGGCCACCAGCTTGCCGAAGGTCGGATCGCTGAGCGCCCCGACGACAACCTCGGGCCCGCCGCCGACCATCTCCTGCACCTCGACGCCCTCGACCACGGCACGGGCCTTGTACGCTTTTGCGTTCTGAACAATCGCCGCGTAGGCCCTCGCCGCAGCGTCGGCATCCGCTACCGCAGTGATCACGCCGCCGGCTTCGGTTTTGTGGAGGATGTCGGGAGAGACGACCTTCATCGCCACCGGATAACCGATTTCACCGGCGAGCCGCACCGCCTCCTGGGCCGACGTCGCAAGCCGTTGCTTTGCCACCGCAATGCCGTAGGCGTCGCATACCAGCTTGGCCCAAGGCGCGCTGAGCGAGGTCCGCCCGGCCGCCCGCGCCTGCTCCAGCACCCTTCGCACCGCAGTTTGATCGTAGTCCATTTGCCTCAACACGAATTACCCGAAGCGGGATGCATCGGTCTCGACGAAACCGGCGAGAACGCCCGAAACTGTCCACCGCCGGGGTGGTTCAAATTCGAATCGGACGCTTTCCGATTATTTGCGCGCGGATTCTTCCGAGTCCTCATAATCGTTTCCGCCAATGGTCCCCTTTATCCGCCGTTTCCGTGGCACTCGTCAAAAGCCTCGGTCCACGCGACCATTTACTCATTGCGCCGGCGCTGGCGTCGGCTCCGCAACCAGGCGCGCCGTCATCGGATGCGACTCGTGCCGAATCAGAATGTCCATGAAGTACTTGTCGGCCATCGCGGCTGCGACTTTGTCGCTCATTTCGGGCGCCGCTTCCAACCGGACCTTGTCGAACTCCTTGTCGCCGATCTTCACCCTCACGTAGGGGCTCGCCGTGTTTTTCTGAACTCTCCCGAACGATCGATCGCCTAGCCGGACGTATAGCTGGCCGTCTATAACCACCAGCCACAGCTTCGACCAGTGCTCGCCCTCCTCGGGCCCGATCGTCATGATTTGGAGTGTGCCCTCGTCGCGGAACGCGCCGGGAGCCCATCCGGGAACGTGGTTGTTTGCAGCCCAAGCCCCGCTCATGAGCGCGATCCAGAAAACGGCCGATGTCACGACTACGTTAACGTTCGTTTTGATCTTCATAAGCTCGGGCCCCCTCCCTGTTGAATCGGCGACTGGTTCCTGGTGCACGATAATCTATCAAGGCCAGCGGTCGGAATCTTCGCCGTGACACCGGCAATTCCGCCACCAGAGATAATCTTCCAATCGGCGCGCATCTGGTCCGCCGAAAATCGCGCTCTCCGGTGGCGCGCGCAAAATGCGCTTGTCAAGTCGAGCAGCGACGATACCAGGCTGCCGGCCAGCTGGCCAACTCAGAGCTGGAAGAAAGGCCTCGTTCATGGAAACGGCCTTAACTTTGGTACTAACTCCAGTTAGATTATTTGAAATGAGGAATTCGAGCCAAAATTGGGGGACGGTCGAATGGTTCTCATCTGCCTTCAACGGGCCGACGATCTTTGCCGCAATCGCTCTGTTCGTCGCATCGGGATGCGGCGTCAACAAAATCCCGACGCTCGATGAGCAGGTGAAGGCCGCCTGGAGCGAAGTGCTGAACCAATATCAGCGCCGCGCCGACCTTATCCCGAACCTCGTGGAGACGGTAAAGGGCTATGCGCACCAGGAGCAGCAGGTGCTGACCCAGGTGACCGAAGCGCGCGCGCATGCGACCCAGATGCAGCTTCCAGCGGACATCCTGTCGAACCCGCAGGCGTTTCACCAGTTCGAGCAGAACCAGGCCGCCGTTACTGGCGCGCTCGGCCGCCTGCTCGCGGTAGCCGAGGCCTACCCCGACCTCAAGTCGAATCAGAATTTCCTCGAGCTTCAATCGCAACTCGAGGGCACCGAGAATCGCATCGCCGTGGCACGCCGCGACTACATTCTCGCGGTGCAGGACTACAACACCATACTCAGGACCATTCCAGGACGATGGGTAGCAGCGATCGTCTACCCTGATATGAAAGTCCGCGAAACTTTCACGATCTCCGACCAAAGCAAACAGGTACCCCAGGTCAAATTCTAATGCGCCCGCGCTGCGAAACGGCGGCGGACAATGACACTCGATCGGGATGGGCGCTGCTCGTTCTGCTGCTGATCCTCGCGTCACCTGCCCTCGCCACCGAACCGAAATTTCCGCCGCTCACCGGCCGAGTCGTCGATGACGCGGGCATCCTGAGCTTTCACACCCGGCACGAGCTAACCCTCATGCTGGCCGAGCACGAGCGCGCGACTGGCGATCAAGTCGTCGTCGTGACGGTCGGTTCACTGCAGAGATATCCCATCGAGGAATTCGGCTACGAGCTCGGCCGCTATTGGGGCATCGGGCAGAAAGGGAAGAACAACGGCGTGTTGCTGATCGTCGCGCCCAACGAGCACAAAGTTCGCATCGAAGTCGGTTACGGCCTCGAAGGACAACTCACCGACGCGAAGAGTCGCGCGATAATCGACAACTACATCCTGCCCAGCTTCAAGCGCGGAGATTTCAACTTCGGGGTGCTGGCTGGCGCCACGGAGATGGTACGCGCGCTCGGCGGTAACCCTCCCGAGATAGGCGGACCGACAACATGGTTTGGCGAAGGTCACTTCGCACCCCCAGGTTCCAATAAAAGTCTTTTCAATCCTCCAAACGGCATTGCATTGGCCGTCTTGGTTTTGTTTTTTCTTATCCCTTTGATAGGTACTTTGCTTCTTGTGGGGGCACTCGTTTCATCACCTCACAAGGTCCAGTGGGACAGTAACAAGGGCTGGGATTCGGACGGCGGGTACAGCGGAGGCTCTTCTTCTGGAGGAGGATCTTCCGGTGGTGGCGGATTCTCCGGCGGCGGAGGATCTTTTGGCGGCGGCGGCGCTTCGGGAAGCTGGTGAGTGCGAAACAGTGAAAAAGGCTTTCACGCCCGCCGAGCACAATCGCATCGATGGCACTTGAGCGCGACGGGCGTTGCTCATTCTCCTTTTACTGATCCGCGCGTCACCGGCGCTCGCCTCCGAACCGAAATTTCCGCCGCTCACAGGCCGAGTCGTCGATAATGCGGGCATCCTGGACACTTGGACCCAGAGCGAGCTCACAAACATGCTGGCCGCGCACGAGGGCGCAACCGGCGAGCAAGTCGTCGTGGTGGTCACACTCGATTCGCTCCAGGGATATTCCATCGAAGATTTCGGTTATCAGCTCGGCCGCCACTGGGGCATCGGGCAGAAAGGTAAGAATAACGGCGCGCTACTCATCGTGGCGCCCAAGGAGCACAAGGTTCGCATCGAGGTCGGCTACGGCCTCGAAGGAGAACTTACCGACGCGATCAGCCGCACGATAATCGAGAGCTACATCCTGCCAAGCTTCAAGCGCGGAGACTTCAACGCCGGCGTTCTGGCCGGCACGACGTCGATGCTCCAGGTACTGGGGGGTAACTCCGCCTGGATAGGCGTACCGGTGGAAGGGCACTTCAAGCAGCCGACCGTCGTCGCGACACCGGCGGGTTCCCGTAAGTTCAAGCCTCTAAGCTACCCTCAAGCCGCCGTTATTATTTTGGGGGCAACGTTTCTTAACCCTATCTTTCTATTCGGTACCCTGTTGATATTCTTTATTTTATCGCGGAGCGCGAATCGGCAGGGCGGCAGCCATGGCTGGGATTCGGATGGCGGGTCCAGCGGAGGATCTTCTTCCGGAGGAGGGTCTTCCGGTGGCGGTGGCGGCTTCTCCGGCGGCGGAGGATCTTTCGGCGGCGGCGGTGCTTCGGGAAGTTGGTGACTATGAAAAGTCCATTCACGCCCGAGGAGCACAATCGCATCGATGCTGCGATCGCCGAGATCGGGCGAAGCACCGCGGCAGACCTGCGCGTCGTGGTTACTCGCGTCAGCGATCGCTATTCGCTCTATCCAGTTGCATGGGCGGCGATCGGGGCGCTGGTGCTGGGCGGACTCGTGAGTCTGCTCCGGCCCGATATCGCGAGCCGCACCCTGATCGCGATCCAACTGTGGTTCCTGATTGTGATGACGCTGCTACTCGGCTGGCTTCCGATCCGGCTCTGGATTGTACCGGAGCGCGTCAAGCACGCTCACGCCCGGCAACTCGCGCACCGCGAATTCGACGCGCATGCGATGGCAAATCCGAAGCAGCAGCACCGAATCCTGCTGTTCGTGTCGCTCGGCGAGCGTTACGTGGAGATCGTCGCCGACCACGAGACCCACGCCTTGGCGCCTGCCGGAGCCTGGAACAAAATCGTCGATGAATTCCTGACAACCGTGAAAGGCGGCGGTGTCGCCGGGGGAGTTGTCACTGCGATTCAGGCATGCGGCGCAATACTGGAACAGCATCATCCGCGCGCATAATTCAGAGCGGCGATTGGTCTTCCGGCCTGCTTCCTCAGCCGCAGGCCCGGTTGCGGGTTTCAAACCCGGCGCGCGACGGCGGGATCGATCATCTGGATTCAATCGATCGCTACCGGCAACGACTCGAGACCGCGCAAAAAGTACGACCCCTTGTAAGTCGGTTTGATCGCGGGATCCTTCAGCCGCAGCCGCGGAAAGCGCTCGAGTATCGCGCCAATCGCGATCGCACCCTCCATCCGCGCCAGTGGCGCGCCGATACAGAAGTGGATCCCCTCGCCGAATGCGACGTGGTCGCGAAGCTCGCGCGTGATGTCGAAACGATCGGGATCTTCGAACTGCGCCGGATCGCGATTTGCCGCGGCAAGGATTATGAAGCAGCCCTGATTGGCCGGCAGATTGGTACCGCCCAGATTTATATCTTCCTTGGTGAAGCGAATCGTGGACTGCACCGGTCCGTCGTAGCGCAGGATCTCCTCGATCGCCCTGCCCATCAGCTCCGGCCTTTGCCTCAGTAGATTCATCTGCGCGGGATTGCGCCCGAGCGCGAGCATCCCGTTGCCGATCAGATTGGTCGTGGTCTCGTTACCGGCCAGCAGCAGGAGCAGCACGAACGCCAGCAATTCGTCCGCGTTCATCGCTTCGGCGTCGTCGTGCGCGGCGACCAGCGCGCTTATCAGGTCGGTGCCGGGATTCTTGCGCCGCCGCTCAATCTCATCGGCGAAATAGCTGCGCAGCGCCTTGGTCGCGGTATTGAATTCCTCCGGCAGCGGAGTCCCGGGCAGAGTGTTGTCGCCCGATATCACCGTGTCGGACCAGTGCTTGAACTGTTCGTAATGGTCCGGCGGCACGCCGAGCATCTCTGCGATAACCATCACCGGCAGCGCGTTCGCAAACCCGCTCATCACTTCGAGCTCGCCCTTGCGCTCCGCAGGGTCGATGAGATTTTTCGCGATCTCGCGGACTCGCGGTTCGAGCTCGCGGATTCGCCGCGGCGTGAAATCACGCGACACCAGGCGGCGCAGCCGGGTATGCATCGGCGGATCCGAAAACAGCATAGTGCGTGCGCCGGCAAACGGTCCCTCGTTCGGAGGTTCGGAAGGATCGCGCGGCCGCTCGCTCGAGAAATGGGCATGGTCGCGCAGCACCGCCATCACGTCGGCGTAGCGAGTGACCATCGCGGTCGGCCCGAACAAATCGAGAATACGCGGCGGACCGGCGAGCAACGGCTCGTAATGCGGATACGGATCGGCGCGAAACGCAGGATCCCAGGGGTTGAAATAGACATTCTCTGCGGCCTGGCTCATCGTGATACTTCCTTTTTGGTGGATTTCAGTTTGCTCGCGCAGCATCGCTGGCGCCGCGCGCATTCGCGCTGCGCACTACGCTGCAAGCGCGATGCCACCGCGCGCACCTATGCCGGCATGCGTGTTTTCATCCGTCGGACATGCATCAATGCGACTGCGCGCAGTCCCGCGATGTCACTTCGTCAGGCTCTGCCTCCGACCGGACCTACTCAGCGGCCCCTGAAATTTCGCCCGGCGCTTTCCCAGAAATGTGCGCACGCAGATTATCTCGGCCGACGGCGGTTTCTCAGCGCACTGGAAGAGCACTAAGCGGTGCTGCGCGCGCTCGCTCGGTTTGAACCAGCCGTGTTGAGCCAGTTATCTTCTAGGCCGGATGCGAAGCAGCTTGCGCCAGCCGGCGTTTCGCCTCCCGCACTACATCATCGGGCAGCGGACCCTTGAGCGCCGCGTCCAGATTATCACGCAAATGCACCGGGTCCTTGGTTCCCACTATCGTGGTGTCCAGATCCGGGTTGGACAGCGTGAACCGCAGGATGAATTCCATGCGGGTCATGCCATCGAGCATGTCGTCGAGCTCTGCCTTCTCCCAACGCTCGCGCAGGCTGTTGAATGGCACCATGTAATAAATTCGCCGCTCCCAGTCAGTGGGCGCGCCTCGCGCGACACCGCCGCGGATTATGATCCCGGCCCCGGCGGCCGCCGCCCGCGCGATGACCTCCTCATGCTCGCGCTGGAGCGCCGAATACGGGATCTGGAATGCGTCGAACACGCCCATCTCAATTTGTTCAACAAGATTGGGCAGAGTCCCGGACACGCCAATAAAGCGCACCTTACCCTCCTTCTTCAGCGCCAAGGCCGTCTCCAGTGCACCATTTTCCTCGAACTCCCGCCGCGTGAGGCTTCGGTGAAACTGGACCAGGTCGAGATAGTCCGTCTTCATTCGCCGCAAGCTCTGCTCCAGGCCGGCGCGGATGTTTTCGGCGGTGTGGATGTGTTCGGTACCCATCGGTGCTCCGGGCACGCAGCCACATTTGGATGCGAGGAAGTACTCGGATCGCCTGGAGGCAATGAAGCGTCCGATCAAATCTTCGCTTTGCCCATAGTCGATGGACGTGTCGATGAAGTTGATGCCGGCATCCAAAACCGCGTTGAGAATTGTCTCTGCCTCTTTGTCGGTAACCGTCGGTCCGCGCGGCGCCCCGCGCAACTCCATCGCGCCGTAGCTCAGCGTCGTCACTTCGAGACCCGTTCTGCCAAGCGTGCGTTTCGGTAGTTCGCCCATGCGCGCAGTTACCTCCTATCGGACGTCAACGCCCCGTCCGCGGCCGTTCGCTATATGGCATTTGCCAACAGGCCGAGAGCAGGTTCTGATTGGCACAATAGACACTCTGGTTTCGCGCCGCAACGGCGGCCGGAACCCAGGCGTAAGCGGAAATCGCTCGGCAAGAGCAGGCATCGCGCGATTCCATACCCTACGAACCGTCGAGCTGAAGACTGATCATTTTCCGTGCCGTTACGATCGTTTCTTCCTGCGCTCCGCCCAGCGCTTTTTCATCGCCAGTGACAGGCGCCTTCTACCCTCCGGCGTTATTCCGCCGCGCCGCCGACCCGACGCTTTTGCGCCTCCTGCACGCGTTTTCGTAGCAGACGATGATGAGGCTCTTCCGCCCAGAGCTTTGATAGCCCGGACGATCCGATCTCTTTCTGCCTTCAGCTCCGACAAGATTTTCTGCAGATCCATGGGGTTCTCCTTTCGTTCAGCCGATCGCCTTAACTGGCCAATTCCGGAGTGATCTTATGGACGGTTGGCGCACCATGGATAATGTCAGTGGCAGTCCAAGTTCGCAACCCAGTCCCGTTAAGGTCCTTGGTATCTCTCCGCCTCCTCGCATCAGCAGCACGAGGCCAAGACCTTTAGCAGGGTGTTGATTAAAGGGTGAATTTGGAAACTTGTTCTCCGATAGCGAAGCATAGGAGCGTCTTGAGATCATTGGAGATCAGTAAGTACGTAGCAGAATCCGTCAGTTTGTATTTTTC
>Ga0074044_10000760_pt1 | contig 30138 bp, 29 predicted proteins | sample BogForMeECP23OM1_FD_94443 | JGI IMG/M metagenome (GOLD analysis project Ga0074044, IMG submission 94443) | Bog forest soil microbial communities from Calvert Island, British Columbia, Canada - Bog Forest MetaG ECP23OM1 | ecosystem: Environmental > Terrestrial > Soil > Wetlands ...
CAATTTCGAAGCGGAAGCGGACTACCTCGGCCTGCAATATATGTATAAGACGGGATACGATCCGCAGGCTTTCATCAGTTTCTTCGAAAAAATTCAGGCGAGAGAGAAGAAGAAGCCGGGCACGATCGCCAAGGCCTTCGCTTCGCACCCGCAGACGCCCGACCGCATTGAGGCCTCGCAAAAGGAAATCGCGACCATTCTTCCGGCGCGCCCGCAGTACATCGTTTCGACCTCGGAGTTTGACGACGTGAAGTCGCGCCTGGCCACCATCGAGAACCGGCACAAGGTCATCGAAGAGAAGGATGGGAGCAAGCCCAGCCTGCGCCGCACTTCAACCAGTGACAAGACCAGCGGCACCGACAAGAGCGGCGACGACGACGATCGCCCGACGCTGAAGCGCCGGGACGATAGTCAGACCCAGAATCAATAGTAGTGCGAATTGCGGAGACAACAAGAAACCGGCTGGCTGCCCGCCGGTTTTTTGTTGACGTTAAGTTGCGACAGTGTGCGTTACGATCCCGCAGCCACCGATTTTACTGTGATCGTGGTGCCGTCCACTTCTCCGGTCACCTTTGCCTTCGCTCCGGCCAGATCGTTCAGCTTGTCGAGCGCGGCCTTATCCGAGGTCTCCAGGGTGTAGACTTTGTCCCCGACCACGAGCGCGTATTTGGATCCATGCTTGATGCAGCCGCGCGTGCATTCCGCGGCATTGCCGGGCATTTCATGTTTCGCCCCGCACATCGCGTCGCTCACTTCGCCGGTCAAGGTCTGGGGCTTACCGGCAGCCAGCGCTGGTACCGCTGCCAGCCCGAGCAACATCTGCATTCCAAAAACCGCAGTTGCTATTCGATTAACTTTCATCGTGCTTTCCTCGCCTGTGAAAGGAGATGATAATTCAAAAGTGGCTACTCCCTGATGTCACTATTATGATGTCAATATTACGATCCTCACGCAAGCTTCGAATTACAAAAAACTTTGCTCCTCGACACGCCACAGTTTTCAACGCTACTGCTGCTTGAAGCGGACCTCCACATCCACGGTCTTGTCCTTCGCGTCCAGCGATTCATGAATGCTCACGGCCCAGCGCACGGCGCGGGGAAGTAACTGTTCGGTACCGTCCACAAATTTCTTGGGGTAGTCGGCGTTGTAAGGCTGACCTTCACGCAGGGTCCACGCGGCCTGCATCCGAGCCTTAGCCTGTGTGTCGAGTCCCAAGATCTCCAACTCGCCCATCTTGTAGAGGTAGCCTTCGACGATGTTCAGGTCGTAGTGCACGGTGCATTTCTCGTCGTCGAACTGGGCGTCGGGCTTGATCTGAACCGTCATGTAGCCGCGGCTGCGGTAAAGCTTGCCCACGTTTTCGAGATCGCGGAGAAGACGCACGGCGTCGACGGGCTGGCCGGGCTGCAAGTGGAGGAGAGGCGCAACTTCGTCGGTGGTAATGGCAGCGTTGCCCTTCCAGTCGACACTGGAGGTTGAATATATCTTGCCCGGGTTCACGGGTACGATCACATCCACCTGAAGCTCGGCGCGATCTTGCGCATCGGCCGCAGCAGGTGGTTGGGGTACGACGCGCGCGTCTGATGGCCCAAACGCGGCCTTCAAATATCCGCGCTGCAGGTACACCGGGAGCAGGTCAAACTTAGCGGCTGCGGCCAGAGAAGAGCGCGCGTATTCTGCTCCCGTTAGGCGGCGGGCTGCGTTTGCGAGCAGAGCCGTCTGCTCCGGCGAAGCCCCCGGAAATTCGACGCTGCGAATTCGGATGCTGACTTCTTCGACCCGATAAACGATCGCGTTTAGGGCGCCACTCGACTCTTCTGCATTGCGCAGGAAATCCACCCGCCCTGGAAATTGCTTCTCGCTCAAAACGCCTTGCAGCGCCTCGGAAACCCGGTCCGAAAGATTACCTGCAACGGGCAGCAACTGCTTGAACAGCGGAACGCTGCGTTGCAAGGCGGTGCGCAGTTCGTCGTCGGTGAACCAGACAAAATTCTCAAAGTTCGCGGGAACCAGCTTGCTCTTGTCGGTGTCGGCGAGTTGCAGTTCGAGTTTTACGCCCGCCGCTGAGGAGGAATACGAGTAGACAACCTTGCTGAACAAGCCGGAATCGCCCAGGCGCTGCACCGCCTCTTTGAAATCGCCGTCGGCGGCGTTCTGGCCCATCTGCAGGCCGCTCGCGGCAAGAATTTCTGTGTCGGTGTAGCGTGCCGTTCCCGTGATTTTCAGCGCGATGAGTTTGAAGGGGGCGGCTGAGGAAGCTTTGCCACTGGTGGACTGCTTCTGGGCTGCAGCGGCCGAAAGGAGCAAGGGCAGGCAGAGCACGAGACGCACAGCCCGGTTCATTTGGTTCGCTTCCCAGCCCCGGGCGTGGAAAAATTCTTTTGCTTTACCGCTATGTCCATGAAGGCTTTGGCGGCGCGGCTGAGCGATTTGTCTTTGCGGAACACGAGCGCGAGGTCGCGCCGGATTTGCGCGTCGGCGAGCGTGATCGCAACCAGGGCCTTGGCCCGGATATCCTCCTCGATATTCGACCGGGCGATAAACCCCACCCCGACATCGGCCGCCACAAAACGCTTCAGCAGTTCGCTCGAATCGAGTTCCATGGCCAATTTCGGCTTCAAGTGATGGTCATAGAACAGAGCATCGAGCGCGTCGCGGGTGTGGCCCAGTTTGGGCACGACGAGCGGATAGGTCGAAACCTCGGCCACGGTGACGCTCTTCTTCGCCGCGAGCGCATGATGCGGAGCCGTGATTACGACGAGTTCGTCGCGATGAATCATCTGTGCCTCGAGCCGGTTGTCATTCACGGGCAGCGAGACCACGCCAAAATCCACCACATTCTCGATGATCGACTCGAGAATCCTGGCATAGTCGGAGCGCTTGATGTTCACGGCGACGTTCGGATAATCGCGTTTGAATTGCGCGAACACCTCCGGCAGGATGTGCAGACAGGTGCCTTCATTGGCCCCCACAACAATTTCGCCGCGGGGAACGCGCTCGGTCTCGGCGATCTCGGTGAGAATAGTCTTGCGCCGCTCCAGCGTCTCCTCGGCATACTTGAAAAACAGTTTGCCGGACATGGTGAGCGAGACGCGGCCTCCGGAGCGGTCGAGCAGACGGGCGCCTACTTCTTCTTCCAGCGCCCGAATCTGAGACGAGATGGCGGGCTGGGTGCGAAAACGCTTCTCCGCAGCGCGGGAGAAACTGGAGAGCCGCGCCACTTCAAGAAAAATTTCGAGCTGATCGAAGTCCATCGTGTGCTGGCCTCAGACACTATAGCGAGCCTGGGGCGATCACGAAAGAGAAATCAGAGACGCGGCGCATGACCGCCAAACCGACAAAGGTGGTGTGGTGACGGGGCTTTGCCCCCGCCACCACATGTGCCATCCGAGTCCCCTAGACGTTGATCACCGCGATGAGTTCTTTCACGGCGGCGGCGCTCTTGTCGAGGGCCGCTTTCTCCTCCGGAGTGAGTTTGATCTCGATAATCTGCTCGATTCCCTTGGCGCCGAGTTTCACGGGGACGCCGACGAACAGCCCGTGGATGCCGTACTCTCCGTTGAGGTAGGCGGCGCACGGGAGAATCTTTTTCTTGTCTTTGAGGATGGCCTCGACCATCTCGGTGGCGGCGGCCGATGGGGCGTAGTAAGCGGACCCGGTTTTGAGATATTTGACGATCTCGGCGCCGCCGTCGCGGGTGCGCTGGACGATGCGATCGAGGGTGGCCTTTTCGATGAGTTCGGTGACGGGAATGCCGGCGACGGTGGAATAGCGGGGAAGCGGGACCATGGTGTCGCCGTGTCCACCGAGGACGAAGGCGGTTACGTTCTCGGCGCTGACTTTCAGTTCCTGGGCGATAAAGGCGCGAAAGCGGGCGGAGTCCAGTATGCCGGCCATGCCGATGACGCGCTCCCGCGGAAACCCGCTCAGCTTGTAGGCGGCCTGCGCCATGGCGTCGAGGGGGTTGGAGACGATGATGAGGATGCAGTTCGGCGAGTGCTGCACGACTTTGCCGACTACGTCGCTCATGATTTTGTAGTTGGTGTTCAGAAGGTCATCGCGGCTCATGCCGGGCTTGCGTGGAATTCCCGCGGTGATGACGACAATGTCAGACTTGGCTGTGTCGGCGTAGTCGTTCGTGCCGAGGATGGCGGAATCGCGTTTCTCGATCGGCATGGCCTGGAGCAGGTCGAGACCTTTGCCTTGGGGAACACCTTCGATTATGTCAATGAGGACGACATCGGCTAGTTCCTTCGATGCGATCCAATGGGCGGCGGTGGCGCCTACGTTTCCGGAACCGACTATCGTTACTTTATTGCGCATGAAGTTTCCTTTCTTAATGCTCAGAAACATTTCCGGGAGACGCGGCTTGCCGCGTCCTCCGCGGCGGAGACGGGTCAAGCCCCGTCTCTGCGTGAAAAGCGATGTCTCAGTCCGCCGCCACCGCGACGCTCATGTTTTCGATCATGCAAGTGGCGAACTCGCTGGTTTTCACTTTGGTGGCGCCTGGCATCAGGCGCTCGAAATCGTAAGTTACTTTTTTCTGTTCGATGGTGCGCTCCAGGCTCTGCTCGATCAGATCGGCAGCTTCGGCCCATCCGAGGAAGCGGAACATCATGACCCCCGAGAGAATCACGGAGCCGGGATTGATGACGTCCTTGTCGGCGTATTTGGGAGCGGTGCCGTGGGTGGCTTCGAAGATGGCGTAGCCGTCGCCGATGTTGGCTCCGGGCGCGATGCCGAGGCCGCCAACCTGCGCGGCGCAGGCGTCAGAGATGTAGTCGCCGTTCAGGTTGGGCGTGGCCAGAACGCTGTATTCGTCGGCTCGCGTCACAACCTGCTGGAAGATGGAGTCGGCGATGCGGTCGTTGACCATCAGCTTTTTCTTCCATGCGCCTTTGCCGTGCGTGGCATAGATGGAATCGAGACAGTCTTTCACTTCTTTGTAGATAGTCTGTCGGAAATCATCCTGGGCAAACTCCAGGCCGGGTTCGACGAGGTTCGCGTTCTCCTCGATCGTGATACTAGGCTTCTTATCTTTGTTGTCGATGATCCAGCTCTCGCGCTCGGTGACGACTTTGTCGCGGAACTCCTCGGTGGCGAGATCGTATCCCCACTTGCGGAACGCGCCTTCGGTGAACTTCTGGATGTTTCCTTTGTGAACGAGCGTCACCGCTTTGCGTTTGTTATCGAGAGCATGCTGGATGGCCATCCGCACCAGGCGCTTGGTGCCGGTCACGGAAATTGGTTTGATGCCGACGCCGGAATCGAGGCGGATCTGCTTCTTGCCGCCCTTCAGCATGTCTTTGTTGAGGAACTGGATCAGCCGATCGCAATCCGCCGTGCCTTGTTCCCATTCGATGCCGATGTAAACGTCTTCCGTGTTCTCGCGGAAAATGATGATGTTCATGCGCTCGGGATGCTTCACGGGCGACGGCACACCAGCGTAGTACTTCACGGGACGCACGCAGCCGTAGAGATCGAGGATCTGGCGCAGGGCGACATTGAGGGAGCGGATGCCGCCTCCGACGGGCGTGGTCAGCGGGCCTTTGATGGCCACGCGAAATTCGCGGATGGCGCTGACGGTGTCGTCGGGAAGCCAGTTCTGAAAGCGAGCCTTGGCTTTCTCGCCGGCAAAGACTTCGTACCAGGCTACGGAACGTTTGCCCTGGTATGCCTTTTCAACAGCGGCGTCGAAGACGCGAACGGACGCCTTCCAGATATCGCGGCCGGTGCCGTCTCCTTCTATGAAAGGGATGATGGGGTGATCGGGAACGCGGTACTTGCCGTTGCTGTATTCGATCTTTTGCCCGTTGGATGGGAGAGGGACTCCATTGAAAGACGCCATGCACTAGCCTCCAGTTGGGAATGACCACCCATTATAAAGAATATTCAAAAAAGTGGGGTGTGACGAACCTCACAATAGGGTGGATGTTCGCGGCTGCATGGGAAGCGCACTCCCGCGTCACCGACCGCGCGGAAAAGAGACGCGCCAAGCCGCGTCTCTACCGCGGGGCGCATTAGCGTTCGATCTTTACTGATTTGACCACTACGTCTTTGTTGGGACGGTCCTGACGGTTCTTGGCGACTTTCGAGATTTTTTCCACGACTTCGTATCCTTCGACGACCTCGCCGAAAATTGTGTGTTTGCCGGTGAGCCAGTCGGTGTTGCCGACGGTTATGAAAAACTGCGATCCGTTGGTGTTGGGGCCGGAGTTGGCCATGGCCAGCTTTCCCGCCTTGTCGAAACGATGTGGCGAACCTTTGGTTTCGTCTTCAAACTGGTAGCCGGGACCGCCGAAACCGGTGCCCATCGGGTCGCCGCCCTGGATCATGAAGTCGGGAATCACCCGATGGAAAATAGTCCCGTGGTAAAGGGGGTCGGTCGTCTTCTTGCGGGTGGTGGGATGCGTCCACTCGCGCTTGCCTTCGCTGAGGTCGACGAAGTTGGCGACAGTCTTGGGGGCGTCCTTCTCAAAGAGGCGGCAAACGATGGTGCCCTCGCTGGTTTCGAACACGGCATAGGTTCCGGGTGTGCGGGTCATAGTCTCCTCGAATTCCTAAGTTGATCTTCCTTACTATTGCGGCAGAGACGAGGCTTGCCTCGTCTCTGCCGCATCGGCTTCCTTACCGCTAGCCGATGGATTGGGTCCGAGCTAGGGCTTGGCGGCGGAGGCACCGGCGCCAGGGATTTCGATGTGCGTGATCTTGACGGGGTGGACCGGACTTTCGCCGTTCGTGGGCATGCGAGCGATTTTCTTCACCAGTCCGACGGCCGCGTCATCGCACTGCCCGAAAATGGTATAGCCGCCATTGAGGCTGGGGTAGGGAACTTCGGTGATAAAGAACTGCGAGCCGTTGGTGTCGGGTCCGGCGTTGGCATAGGCGAGACGCCCGGGGCGGTCAAACTTGACGCTGGTGGAAGTCTCATTCTTGAATTTGTAGCCGGGATCGCCCGTGCCGTTGCCCGCAGGATCTCCACCCTGAATCATGAATTGGGGAATCACGCGGTGGAAGATGGTGCCGTCATAGAGTGGGACGCCGTGTTTTTTTGTATGGCCGATAGGGCTGGTCCAATCCTTGGTGCCCTCAGCCAGGCCGATGAAATTCTCGACTCCGATCGGGGCAACTTTAGGAAACAGCGTGCAATGGAGGTCGCCTGCCGAGGTGTGGATGATGGCAGTGGGATCGGCCTGTGCGGCGCCGAGCAGGGAGGTGGAGAGGATCAGGACAAGCGTGTGCATTAGAGTTCGCATGGTTGCTCCTTTGAGTGTTTTCGCAATCTTCGATTGTACGACAGTCGATCCTAGCTTGTCGGTGGAGCGTCGGGCATACCCGCCCGGCGGGGCGGGCGAGACGCCCGTCGCTCCACTGAATAGCTTATCCCGCAGTCACGGCGGCCAGAGCCTGCTCAATGCACTGTTCGAACAGTTGGTCTGTGTTGATCTTTGTCTTGGGATAAGCGATGGGTTCGAAGCCGCCTCTCACCTCGAGGTAGAGCGCGAAAGTTCGGTTGTGCGCAGGGTGCGAGGGGTCGGGCTCGAGGTCGAGACGCCGGCGAGCGGATTCATCGGAACAGGTACACTCGATGATTGTCCAGGGCTGAGCGAGTTCGCGGGCGAGTTCCAGAACGCGGTCGATCTGATAGCGACGAGAGAAAGTGCGGCCGTCAAGAAAGATTTTGCGAGTGGAAATAGTTTGCAGCAGGAAGCGGGCAGCTTCGAGCATCACCTCCATCACGAAGTCGTCTTGCTTTACGGAGTATTCAATATTTTCTGGCGCGAATAGGGCGGCGCGGATCTCATCTTTGCTAAGCAGCGCGCCTTGGGTGCGCCGGGCCAGTTCGCGAGCGAGGGTCGTTTTGCCAGTTCCCGGGAGACCGGCCATCAGAACAATCATCTGTGGAGATTGTAGCGGAGGCAGGGTTCAGGTCGACGGTCAGGTCAAGGTTCCGTTCGATGCCCAGCGGCAGGCTCAGTTGGAGGCGCTCATCGCAGTAGAAGTGACCGGTGCGGTAACAGGTTCTTCCATTGGAGGACGCGGGAAGATCGTCTGGGTTTGGCGCCAGTCGCTGTAGCGGTCGGAGACCATCACGTGGAAGCACCAGTGACGGCTCTCCTCTTCGGGTTCGACCAGACCGAGGGCGTTCAGATAAAACAGGTAGTGCTCTACGAATCGAATCTGCTCTTTCGTCAGGCCACGGCGCTGGAGGTCGACCGTAATGCCCGCGAGATGAGAAGACGCGGTGTCGCCATCTGCGGGAGCGGCGTTGCGATTGTGGCGGCGAAGCTTCTTCTGCACCTTGACGGTGCGGACGGCGGAGTTTACCTGGATTTGTTCGTGGAACTGGCGGTAATAAACTTCGGAAAGGTCCTGTACGAAATCGCGGGTCCACGGGCGACAATAGCGGCGTGAGGGATCAAGACTGCGCTCAATCTTCAGCGAATCGCTCTCCAGGATGGGCACCAATTCGCCCGAGGCCTTAAGCGCTTCCAGTTCAGCGTCGTCCTGAATGCGCGGCAGATCGAGGCGGTCGATCTCTTCATTTTGCCGGACCAGGGAATCGTGCGACGGACGAAACAGTGGGTTCCAGAGCACGCCACGAAGGCCCCGGAAACGATACGAGTGCAGAATTCGGTGGTGATGATTGACGCGGCGCACGGCAAAGGCGGTTCCTGGCGCCATGACCGCCAGGAAGGTCGCAAGCATGGTCAGCACAACCAGCAGCGTTCGGGGCGGTTTGGAGCTTTGCGTCATCGCGATTGCGTCGTCAGTTTTGCACAGCCCCCGGGGTCTGTGGAAAAGATCCCATTTCCCAAGAGGCTCTCGAATTGTAAACTACAGATGAACAATTGTGTGAAGCAATTCCGCCTAAGCCCCATTACTTAGGGCAGTTAGGGGAGGTTACCAGAGGCCAATTTGCTGCTTCCAGGGGGGGTGTTTTCAAAAAAGACGCTATTTTTTGGGAACGACAAGGTTGTGCACTGGAATTTGGGCATCTCCAGGTGCTGGCACCTTCTCCCAACGCCCGCAAACCGCCGTCACTTTCGCAACAGGTCGATGAGCGCTTGCGTCATGACCTGGCCACCGACTTCGGCAATCGACGTGGTCAGGGGAATACTCTTTGGGCAAATCTCGACACAGTTTTGAGCGTAGCCACATTCCTGGATGCCGCCGTCGCCCATGAGCGCCGCCAACCGCTCGTGTTTCAAAGCCTGGCCGGTGGGATGCGTGTTGAACAGCCGCACTTGCGAGATGGTGGCCGCGCCGACGAATCCAGTGTGCTCGTTGAACTGAGGACAGGCTTCCATGCAGCAGCAACACGAGATACAGTTCGATAGCGGATAGGCTTTTTCCTGGTCCTGCATGGTCATCCGCGGCCCCGGACCGAGGTCGTATGTGCCATCGACTGGTATCCAGGCTTTCACTTTCATCAGATTCTCGAAGAGCACGCTGCGATCAACCGCGAGATCGCGCACGATCGGAAATTTCGTTAACGGCTCGAGTTTGATCGGCTGATCGAAGTGGTCGAGCAGGGAGGAACAGGCCATGCGAGCGCGCCCATTGATCAGCATGGCGCAGGAGCCGCAGATCTCTTCGAGACAATTCGAGTCGTAGGTGATGGGCGTGGTCTGCTTGCCGTCGCGGGTGACGGGGTTGGCCGCGATCTCCATCAGCGCCGAAGTAACGTTCATGTTCGGCTTGTAGGGAATTTCGAACTCTTCCCACGACGGCTTGGCGTCGGGGGTGAGTTGGCGTTTGATCTTGATGATTACGGATTTGTTGTTTGCCATTTATGCTCTTAGCCTTTAGCCGTCAGCTTAACTCTTGTTAAGTCATCGGGCGTTACTTTCCTCATCAGTACTTCCTCGGCCGCGGCGGGATCAGCGCCGCATCCACCGCTTCGAACTCGAACTTCGGCTCGTCCAAATCCGGCGCGAAAGTCGCCTTCGTGGTCTTCATCCAGTTCTTGTCGTCGCGCTCGGGGAAATCGGGCTTATAGTGCGAGCCGCGGGATTCGTCGCGCATGGCCGCTCCCTGCGCGATTACGCGCGACAACTGCAGCATGTTGTAGAGCTGGCGCGTGAAAGCGATCGTGGTGTTTGCCCACTGCGCGCGATCGCTCAGGTTGATGTTCTGGAAGCGTTGCAGCAGTTCCACTACTTTGGCGTCCGTTGCCTCACACTTCTTGTTATAGCGGATGACCGTGCAGTTCGCGGTCATAGTTTCGCCGAGTTCGCGCCAGAGCAGGAACGGATTTTCATTACCGGCGGCTTTCATCAGCCCAGCATTGATTTCCTGCTGCCGTTTGCGTTCGGCGTCGAAGTGGCCGTTGCTGGGTGCGGCCTGTAGACCTGTCGCGTATTGCACCGCATTCGGCCCGGAGACGAAACCTCCAAAGATGCACGACACCAGAGAGTTCGCGCCCAGTCGATTGGCGCCGTGGTATTGGTATTCGGCCTCGCCAGCGGCGAAGATGCCGGAGATATTGGTGGCCTGCTTGTAATCGACCCACAGGCCGCCCATGGTGTAGTGCATGCCCGGAAAAATCTTCATGGGCGTGACGCGCGGATCGTCGCCAACAAACTTCTCGTAGATTTCGAGGATGCCTTCCAGCTTGCGGTCGAGAACCTTGGCGTCGATGTGAGTGAGGTCAAGATAAACCATCGGCTTGCCGTCGATGCCAAGGTTGAGCTCGTACACCACTTTGAAAATCGCGCGCGTGGCCACGTCGCGCGGGACGAGGTTGCCGTACTTCGGATACCACTCTTCGAGGAAGTACCAGCGCTCTTTCTCCGGGATCGACTTGGCATCGCGCTTGTCGCCCTGAGTCTTGGGAACCCAGACGCGCCCACCTTCGCCGCGGGCCGATTCCGACATGAGGCGCAGCTTGTCTTCGCCGGGAATCGACGTGGGGTGAACCTGAATGAACTCGCCGTTCGCGTAATAGCAGCCTTGCTGATAAAGCGCCGACTGAGCCGATCCGGTGCACACCACCGAATTGGTGGACTTGCCGAAGATGGCGCCAATGCCGCCGGTCGCAATGATGATGGCGTCGGCAGGGAAAGTGCGGATTTCCATGGTGCGCAGATCCATCGCACAAATGCCGCGGCAAACTCGGTTGCCGTCGAGCACGGCCGAGAGAAATTCCCAGTGCTCGTACTTCTTCACTTTGCCTTCGGCCTCGTAGCGGCGCACCTGCTCGTCGAGCGCATAGAGAAGCTGCTGGCCGGTGGTTGCTCCTGCGAACGCGGTGCGGTTATAAAGCGTACCTCCGAAGCGGCGGAAGTCAAGCAGACCTTCGGGGGTGCGATTGAAGGGAACGCCCATGCGGTCGAGCAGATCGATGATGCCGGGAGCGGCCTCGCACATGGCCTTGACCGGCGGCTGGTTGGCGAGGAAGTCGCCACCGTAGATGGTGTCGTCGAAATGGATCCAGGTGGAATCGCCTTCACCCTTCAGATTCTTGGCGGCGTTGATGCCACCCTGCGCGCATACCGAATGCGAGCGCTTAACGGGGACGATGGAGAACAGATCAACCTCACCGCCCATCTCAGCGATCTTAATGACGGCGGCGAGGCCTGCCAGGCCGCCGCCCACTACGACGATTTTCGGAGTTGCTGCCATGCTGTATGAATCCAATCTGCCGGGCCGGGCCCGGGCCTGCGAGCACACCACTATCGCATTACGATACTTTCCGAAGCATTGGGGTCTAAAGGCTGGTTCGGCGTCGCCAGGAATCCGTACATGCTGCCCGCTCCGATCGCCACCAGGACGAGCGCGAGCGCGAGGCAGACATAACCAAAGCCGCGGCGCGCCGCTTCACCGGTCGTAATCCCCCACTTCGCGGCGAACAGCCACAGGCCGTAACTGAAATGCCAGCAAGCGGCGATGACACCGACCGCGTAGAAGGCGATCATCCATGGGTTCTGAAATTCTGACTGGACCTTAGCGAAGGACTGCATCGGATGTGTCGGCAGGTGCACGCCGGTGAAGCGCAGGAAGTACGTGTGCTGCGCGATAAAAATGAGCGAAATGATGCCGGTCCAGCGATGAGTGGTGTAGAGCCAATTGCCCGTCCAGGGGTAATTGGCGACGTTGGTCTCGCCTTGATACCAGATCCAAAGGCCGTAGAGGCCGTGGTAGGCGATCGGAATCCAGATGAAGAACAGCTCCAGCAGAAAAACGAAGGGCAGGCTGTTCAGAAACTCGACTTGCTTCCCATACGCTATCGGGCCTTTAAAGGCTTCGGCGTTCGAGATGAAGTGTTCGAGAAGGAACGCTCCGATGGGTACAACGCCGCTGAGGGAATGCAAACGGCGCAGCAGGAACGAGGTGCCCTCGCCAGCGCGCAGTGGAGCGACGCCGGGCTTGATCAGGGGAGCGACGGGACTGGCAGTTGACGCCACGATGACGGCTCCTTACGTGGTCCGATGTACAAACCGACTATTATCCTTTTGCGGGTGAAGGGAAGTCAAGGGAAACGGTGGGACAGTCGTGGGTCAGTTTGATTTCCACAGGCTATCGAATCAATTTGCCTGAAAGCCATACGGCGAAGGCGGCGAGCAGAATACTGGCGACGAGAGTGTAACGGGAAAAGACTCGGACGAACTCAATTCCTGTCGCCTGCGTGCCCGATAGCTGGCGAGATGCCATATAAGCCATGCCAAAGAGCAATACAAGAAAGCTCCCGATGAAAATTGCGATTGCCGCCAGCCAACGTTTCATCCTACCTTTTCTCCGAGTGTTTTCAGGATAAGCCCATTGTCACAGGCTCACAAATCCTCAGGCGTGAGTCCGGTATGCTTACTGATTCTCCGCAAAGCGACAGGACCCAATTCCACAGAATCGTGCCAAGGCCATATGCTACCCCTCTGGAAATCATACTGACCCACTACCGGTGGGAAAGTTGCTCGCGATCCATCCACTCCAGGAATCTTCGGAATGCGGCACCACGATGGCTGTAGCGGGACTTTTCTTCGGGGTTTAATTGGGCGAACGTCTTTTGGATTGCGGGGAAGAAGAAGAGCGGGTCGTATCCAAATCCGTTGTTGCCTCGCGGCGCGTCGAGGATGATCCCCTCAGCAGTACCGCGGAAGCTGTGCAGCGTGTGACCGTCACGGGCGACGGCCAGCACGCAGATAAAACGCGCGCTGCGCTTTTGTTCCGGAACCCCTTTCAGTTCGCGCAGCACGCGCGCGTTGTTGGCTTCGTCATCCGTGTTGCACTCTGCCTTGTGTGGTTCGTCGGCAGCGTAGCGGGCAGAATGAACCCCGGGAGCGCCGCCAAGGGCGTCAATCTCCAGGCCGGAGTCGTCGGCTAGAACCAGTTCGCCGGGTACGGCCAGACTGTAGGACTCCGCTTTCTTGCGCGCGTTCTCCTCGAAGCTGGCTCCGTCCTCGACCACTTCGGGCAGAGAAGAAAAGTGCGGGATGTTTGCGATCGTGATGCCGTAAGGAGCGGCGGCTCCGGCGAAATCGCGGAGCTTGCCGGCGTTCGAGGTTGCCAGCAGAACGGTGCGTGAGGTCATGCGGCGGGGCTCGCAAGGTTCGTTGGTATCTCCGGTCGTCGCGTCCTGACCCAAACCGGGTTGACCCAAGCCGGTTTGATCCATTCCGGTCTGAACCAGGCGACAACGAGCACAGCCAGGCTGATCAGCGAGAGGATGTTTCCGAGGAGACGATCGATCGTCCGGCGGAAATGGATGCGTACATCGCTGTCTCCGGCGGCAATGGGAATGACGATCAGGCCGGTGACATCTGTTTTCTGCGTTGTGATGGGCTTGCCGTTCACGACGACCTTCCATGCCGGGTAGCTGAAAAGGCGCACGGTTACATTTTGCGGTGCGGCGGCGTAGACCGTGAAGTGTTTTTCCGTCGGCCCCCACGCCAGCATCTCGCTCTGAACCGGTGCTCCCGAGGCATCGCTGATGCGAGGCAGGGTTTTGTTCAGTTCGTAGGCGTCGTCTTCGGCCGGGACATATTCGTCGGTGCCCTCGTAGCCGGTGGCGTCCGCGACGGCATCGCTCATCTCGCGGATATCGCCGGCCTTCTCCCACCAAGGTGGCTGGAAACGATAGCCGGCGAGGATGACTGCGGCCAGCAGAATTGCAGACGCTAGGAAGCGCCAGGTCCAGGCCCAACGCCTGGCGGCCATGGCGAGAAGCATTGCCAAAGCGGCGTTCATCGACAGCAGCCAGCGGAAGGGAAGTTGCACAAAGCGGAGCTCGGGCAAGTGCTGCCAGAGCAAATTGCTCACCGAAAGCATGAGGACCGCGCTGAAGACACCCAAGGCGGAAAGCAACACCCACGCATTTTGGTCAGCGGCTACCGCGGTCGCGCTGGACGCGATTGGACCGCCGAAAGCCTGCCCTGAGCTTGTCGAAGGGTCGGCTGCCCCTACGCGTTTGACCCGCCAGCGGCGCGAAAACCATATCGCGAAAGCGAGGATGCCAATTTCGAAAACCGCTACAGTCGAAACCAGAAGATTAAAACGGTTGTGATCGGGATCGGCGAGGGTGGTGAAAAGAAAATTGTCCTGTGGCCGGACTCCCGGCGACAGCACCTCTCTGATGTTGATCCATCCTTGTTCGTAAATTGCCGGGAGCAGATAAAACGACGCCAGCCCGACTCCCAAGAGCATCGCCAGCGCCGTCCGGACTACGGTCCGAACTAGGGGACGCCAGACCTGTGGACCCCATGATCGTTTGTGGGCGAGCTCGCGCGCGGCCCCAGTCACAGCGAAGACCAACGTGATCCCGGCCGTCGCGTAATTGATCATCACGGCCGCAGGTACGTTCGTCATCCAGGCTGCGGCCAGCGTAAGACTCAACCCCAGCGTCGGGCGAAAGGCAGGCTTGGGTTCCAGCGAAAAGATCCGCAGAAGACAAAGCAGCATAAGCGGTAGCAGCGCCGCAGCCAGCAGTTCGGCGTATGCGCTCCGCCAGTAGACGATTAGCAAGTGGTAGGGATTCAGGGCATAGAACACGGCCGCAAACAACGCGTCCTCGAGCGGGAGCCACTCGCGGGCGAGCCGGTACATGGCCGCTCCGGCAAGCGTGAGCACAATCCAGCAATACGCGGCCGGCACCATCGTCCAGGGCAAAGCCGCACCGAGCGCGGCGCCCAGAGTCCAGGAAGCCGGGGGATAAAACAGGAAGCGAGCCTCGCCATATCCCCAGTACGCCAGTGCCGCCCAGCGCGGATATGCGATGCCGTGCTTCCATTGGCCGAGGACTTCCATCCACGAAAACATATGGAACTCAAAATCATGCCCGGAGGGACTGCCCCACCAGAAAAACGGAGTGACGGCCGCCAGACAGCAGGCAGCTAGCACGAACGCACGCGAGATCGGACTTCTGAGCAATTTACCCTAACCTTGAACTGACAAGCCGCGAAAAAGCGCCGCCGGAGACGCGGCAAGCCGCGTCTCTACGCGCAGAACAATTCTATTGCATCAGAAAATTCTCGAGAAATTAACCGAAGCGAAACCATTCAGGAAGGGGTGTCGAGGTAGTCTGCGATCAACGTTGTGGCACAGCCACCGGGGACTGGGCCGACACCAGAGACGGGGTGCCGATCTGGTTCCCGGTTTTTGCGGGGATCCTCTTTGCGGGATTCGGGGGGCGATTGGGCGAACCCTTACGGGCAGCTTCTATTGGCGGACGTTATTGATTAACGCTCGCCGGAGTTCGCTGTTGGTGCAGTTCGGCGAGAAACCCTTCTTCCTCCAGCGCATTGCCGGTCCGCAGCAATTCCAGGAGTGGATCCTCCACTTCGGTTGTGGCGCTGCTGGCCTCGCTTGGATCCTGGTTTAGGTCGACCGCGTTGGCGACCAGAGCACGAGGAGAAATTTCCAGTTGCGGAGTGGCGCCGGGCTGGCCGGTGAGGAACTCGATAAACTCGCCGACGCTTTTGCGCTGATCTTCCGTGCGGGCGGGAAATTCAATGCCCATGCCATGTCCGGGATGCATGACCCGGACCAAACCCTCGGTGTGAATCTCCATCCCGGTGGCGCGCAGGCACAGGTCGACGGCGGAGGACTGAGGGAAGGGGGATTCGGTCTGCACATAGCAGCCGCCCAGACTAAGATCCGTCAGTTTACATTGCGTGACCGCGTCGGGTTCTCCGGGCAAGGCATCGTGCGAACGAGCCGTCAGCCACTCACTCATTTCCTTGCGCTTCTCGGCGTCCATGTCTAGAAAGCGCAGGCCGCTTTGACCGTTGGCGGTGCTCCAGACGACTTCCGCGTCGCCTGCAATGCCAGTGCCGCCATCGGGAAGCTCGAAGGAGACGTGAACCAGACCCTCGGATGGAAGTGGCTTGGCCGCCAGCACATCCATGCCGCCGGTGCTGAGGTCGAGCAGAATGCCTTCAACCGTGTTGCTCTCGTCGATACGAATCGTAACCGCCGCCTGGACGGCGACCCGCAACGCTTGCCGCCTTTCGCGCTTCAGCAGCGCCGTGGCAGCGCGCAAGGTGTTTTGCGCCTGCTCGCAGGTGACGGGCTTGGTGAGGATAAAATGAGCTCCTGCGCCGAGGATCGAGCGCATCTGCGAAACTTCGCTTAACAAGGCAACCGTGACGGGAGGATTGCGGTCGGGGCCGACGAGGCGGCGGCAAGTTTCCAAAAGCAAAGAGGCGGTTTCGGGATCATCGAAGTCGACGATCACTTGATCGAAACGCTCCTCCGCCAGTCGTGTCGCGGCGACATCGGCCGCGTTCGACCGATCCACCGCAACCCCGAACTGCGCCAGGGCCTGAATCAGCGTTTCCGCAGTCAGGTCATCCTTGGATACCAACAGTGCCTGCAATATCATGGAACCGAGCCTCCCGCCTCGCGCTGTGCCTCCACAATCAGGCTTCTACGGCCAGCGCGGAGTTACGCTACGCCCTGGCTTGGACGCGGCAGGCGAGGATTGAGCGCTGGCCTTGGCAGCCATCGCGTTGGAGTTCTCATCGTCCACCTCCGTCAGGACTGCGCTATCGTCCTCGTTATCATTTTCGGCAAGCAAGGGCGCGACTTCGCGCAGCTTCTCGGCCGCCTGCTGCAGCATCTCGATCTGTTTTCCCAGCTGTGTGTACTGTGCCTGCTTGCGGCGCAAAACCTCATGGATATCCTTCATACAACCCCCTGCGCCTGACTGTAGGTTTGGACAAAGGCAAGGTCAACGCAAAATCCACCCTGGGCCGTTACCGCAGTAATCGAACCATAGGACGTAAAAGGACGTAAGCGGGCCTCAAAGCGGTTCTACGATCAGTCTCGGCTAAGGACACAAAGCAATGGAGACGGTCTTGAGGCGGGGCCGGTTCGACGCGAAAATCGAACCTCACTCCTGCAAAGGCCATCAAGTCGATCAAGCAGCTTGTGCTCAAAATCAAAAACCCCGCCTTGCGGCGGGGTCATGAGGTGAGTGTTCTAGGCGACCGACGAATTTAAGTTATGTCCCGAGCAGCTTGCGACGGAATATTCCAGCGATAAACACAAGCCCTGTTCCGAGAAGACCTAAAGTTCCCGGTTCCGGGCTACCGAGGATATTCTGGCCCATCTTGATGTGCCCGATACCCGCGGCGAGTTGTCCGTTCACCGTGTAGATGTCCTGGGTCGTAGTTCCAGACACTTCACGACCGTTCCACAGATAGCCCATGATATTGCCGCTGAGAACGTAGGTCAGGTTCTTCTTGCCAGGCGCGCTAGTCAGAGTCCATTGAATCGGACCGACGAACCAGCCGTTGAAGATCGTTACCGGCGTTGTTTTTGATCCCGTTAAACTTTTTGCCCACTGGCCGATGCCCACCACGACAAATGAAGTGCCGTCCGCCGCAGTGGTCGTGCCCCCGTTAAAAGTTCCGCCATACCGGATTGAGCCGGTGGCCAGACTACCGGTGGTGAAGGTCACCGAACCGAGAGCGTGATTGGGAGTAGCTACCGTGCTGCCCCAGGTCTCCAGTTGCGATTGACTCGAGGTGATGCCCGCACTGGAAATGGCAATCGAGCCAAACTCGTTCGTGAAAGTGTCGATTCCGTCCGCCCAAGCGGCAATCGGCAACGCCAAAGCCAGCAGTGCTAGAACTAATACTCGCCTCATTTTAGTTCCCTCCCTTTTCCTGGTTCTTTCCCGAGATTCGCCTTGAAACTTGCGTCCAAGACGCAGGTCGCCTCGTTCTTATAAAGCACTTGTCACTCCAAAGCTGTGGAAACTTGGTTGCTATTATTTATCAATAACTTACAACCATTTTCCTTGCCTCCGCACAATCTGGGACTGCAATCTGCTGCATACTTGCAACCATCGCCTTCCTAGATCGTCCAGCGGCTCAATCTCGCAGGCGGTCACGCCGACAACGAAACGGAGCAACTGCGGATTCGGAACCGGCAGGGGAATCTAGCCACCAGAAAGAAAACTTAAGCTTGGAAAGGCCGCTTCCAGAACCCTATTGCGACTGGCAGTACCCAATCGCAACGTGACTCACGTTACCACAAAACCGCCGTTTAGCGAGTAGCCCGTTGGTGCCATTTCATCGCTCAAAAGTGGCATTTCGCTCGCGGGGCCAGTTGCCATATCTTTCGGGTTGAGCAGTTCTGGGGGAGGGCTGTTCGGGCGTCCCGTGATTCTTTGAATCCGGGGCGCTTCTTATTTATAGTGAAGTTTCCTGGGGCACCCAAGTTCCAACGCCGTTGCGGCTGCTTCCACGATTACCTGCCAGAGCCGTCTGAGAGCATCGGTATCTCTTCACTTTTTCCCGATGACAAGCTGCGGTAGGCGGCGTCCAGAATGAGCTGGTTCTGCCAGCCTTGCTGGCCACGCACTGGAAACAATTCCCGACCTTCGACTGCGGTAGCGAAACTGTCTACCTGCCTCGCGTAGGCAAGTTGGTTGGAGATGGTTTCTTCGGCCACGCGTTGTCCGTTGCGCCACAGTTCCAACCTAACGGGCCGTTCAACGTTCAGCGCATCATCGGCCCGGAGGACGCCCGCGTCACCGACAATCTCCAGCGGCGTTCGATAGTGAGCACGAGTTGAAACCAGCACCGCGGCCAGCGTACCCCGCTGAAACTCCAGCGTCATGACGGCCGCCGCTTCTACGTCGCCCGATTGTTCGTCTGGGCGACCGAGAGCGCTCACGCGCCGCGGCTCATCCTGCAGGATGTAGCGCAAAGCGTCGATGCAATGGACGCCCACGTCGGCGATGGGCCCGCCTCCGGCTATCGAGCGGTTGTAGAGCCAGGCGCGCACATGGCCTAACCCAGGATACGAGAATTCCGCCCGGGCAAAGATCGGCTGCCCGATGTCACCAGCGGCGATGCGTAGGCGAAATCTCGCCGTGCTTTCTGCAAAGCGAAAGACCTGGGCGACGCCGAGAAGAACGCCGGCGTCGCTCGCCGCTTCGACCATCCGGCGGCATTCTTCCGCATCCATGCCCATCGGCTTCTCGCACAGCACGGGCTTGCCGGCAGCAACCGCGGTGAGGACATCCTGCAGGTGGCAGGCATTCGGAGTGGCGACCAGCACGGCGTCGACTTCGGGGCAGCCGCAAAGTTCTTCGGTGGAGACGAAGACGTGCGGGATCGCGTATTGGGCCGCGGATTCACGTGCCTGGTGGGAGTCCCGGCGCGACAGAGCGACCACTTTGCAATTTCGAGCAAGCGCGAAACCCGGCATCAGCCGCCGCACGGCGTGCAATCCGAAACCCGCGATACCAAAGCGAATCATGTGAATTTACCGGCTCCTCTGAAGCCGCTACGTGTACGGATAAAAGACGAAAAACAGCAGCGACAAGGCGGTCAGCGCCCAGAGCGCTGGACGAACATCCCGCAAGCGTCCCGAAACCAGCTTGCAAAAAGGATACAAGATGAAGCCCGCAGTCATGCCGATACCCACGTTGTAAGTGAACGCCATCAGTACAATGACGCCGAAGGCTGGAACCAGTTCGGTGAGGTCGTCGAAGGGAATGCGGGTGATCGGAGTCAGCATCAGCAATCCAACGAAGATGAGCGCCGGTCCGTAGGCCTGGGGCGGGATAGCGGAGATGAATGGCGCGAAGAATAAAGTCCCGACAAAGCACAGGGCCGTGATGACCGCGGTCAGGCCGGTTCGGCCACCGGCCTCTACTCCAGTGGCGGACTCGATATAGGCGCCGGATGTGGTGGTTCCAATCACGGCGGCGAAAGTTGTTGCCAGTGCGTCGGCCATCATCGGACGCTCGATCTGCGGCAGGTTGCCGTTTTTGTCGAGAAAACCCGCGCGCGCCGACACACCGATGAGAGTGCCCATGGTGTCCACAAAAGCCATAACAAAAATCGTCAGGACGACCGGAAAAAATCCCCAGGTGAATAGTGTGTGCAGATCGAACTGGAAAAAGACGGGCTGCAGGCTGGGCGGAAGGCTGACCCAACCTGTCGGCGCGGGAGCGACCCGCGTGACAAAACTGAGAAGAGCGGTGGCGAGAACTCCGCTAAGAATCGCGGCCGGGAAACGGCGAATGGTGAGTACCGTCATCAGCAGGAAACCAAAGATGGAAAGCAGGACCGAAAGCGAGGTCAGATGGCCCGGCCGAACCGGCGCGCCAGGTGAACCCATGGTGACAATGCCGGTCTGATTCAGCCCGATGAAGGTGAGGAATAATCCGATGCCGACGGCGTAGCTGTAACGGAGCGTGGTGGGAATGGCGTCGACCATCCACTGGCGGAGGCGGAACAGAGTCATCAGGATAAAAAGAATTCCGGCCAGGAACACGGCGCCCAGAGCGCCTTGCCACGTGTAGCCGAGCACATGAACCACCGTGAACGCGATGAAAGCGTTTTCGCCCATATACGGACCGATGGCGAAAGGGCGGTTGGCATAGAAGCCCATCAGCAGCGTTCCGAAAATGGCAGTGAGAATGGTGGCCGTGAGCGAGGCGCCGGCCGGCATGCCGGCAGTTTTCAGGATGGCAGGGTTGACGGCCACGATGTAGGCCATCGTGAAAAAGGTGGTGAGTCCGGCGACAATTTCGCGGCGGATGGTTGTCTGGTGATGAGAGAGTTGAAAGAACTGATCGAGCCAACGGTTCAAGTTGCCCTCGGGGAGAAACTCAGAATTGTACATTCGCCGCGCGCGAAGGACGAATCGAGCCAGGACTTCGAGTGCGTTCCTGAGCAATCATCGGCTGCGCAATTCGGCGAGCAGCTTGGGATCGATGTTGCCGCCGCTGATCACGGCTACGTTGATCGCCGTCTTCGGCAACTCGTCGGCGCGGAAAAGAAATGCGGCTACGGCCACAGCGCCACTCGGTTCGGCCAGTGTTTTCGCGTTCGCACTCAGAGCGCGCATGGCCTCGCGAATCTCTTCTTCGCTCACGCTGACGATGTCGTCGACATAGGCGCGGATGTGTTCGAAGTTGATTGCGCCGACGCTCTGCGTGCGGAGGCCGTCGGCCAGCGTCTGCGAGACTTGCTCCGCCGGGGCGGAGACGATGCGGCCGGCGCGCAGGCTGGCTTGCGCATCGGCGGCAAGTTCAGGCTCGACGCCAATCACCTTCACCCTGGGTTGGCCAAGCCGGAGACTGAGCTTGACGGCGGCCGAGACGCCGCTGATCAATCCGCCTCCGCCGACCGGGACCAGCACGGTTTCAACGTTAGGCAGGTCTTCGAGAATTTCGAGCCCGACCGTCCCCTGGCCGGCAATAATCTTTTCGTCATTGTAGGGCGGCACGATCGCGTAGCCGTGCTCGGCGGCCAGTTGCTCAGCGCGCAGCCGGCGCTCTTCGCTGCCGGGGCCGACGGCGACGATTTCCGCTCCGAGCGCGGCGGTGGCTTCAAGCTTGTTCTTCGGAGCATTGCCGGGCATGACGATGATCGCCTTCACGCCCAGCGCCCGCGCCGCGTAGGCCACGCCCTGCGCGTGATTGCCGCTGGAATAGGAAATGACTCCGCGGCGGCGTTCTTCGTCGCTAAGAGATGCGACTTTGTTATAAGCTCCGCGCAGCTTGAAAGCGCCAATGGGCTGCAGGTTTTCGAGTTTGAGGAAAAGCTTGCGTCGGTCCGCCGCGCCCGTCCATTCGAACAGTGGGGTGCGCACGGCGATGCCGTTGAGGCGCGCCCGAGCTTGCTGAATGTCAGCTAGGGTTACGATACAGGATCTCTCCTCTGCGCTCTCGGCGCCTCGGCGGTGAAAGAATTCTCAGATCTCCAGTATCACCGGCATAATCAGCGGCCGGCGTTGCGTCTGCCGCGAGATGTAGCGCTTCAGGTCGGTGCGGATTTTCTCCTTGATCACGCCATAGTCGGCTTTCTCTTCGGCGCTGGAGGCATCGAGCGTTTCCATGACAATCTCGCGGGCGCGCTCGATCACGCCGTTTTCGCCGGGTGCAAATCCGCGGGTCACTATCTCGGGCGAAGTTTCGACGCGTCCGGTGCGCTTGTTGATGGCGATGATCGGCATCACGAATCCGTCTTCGCTAAGGTGACGGCGGTCTTTGATGACGATGTCTTCGACCACGTCGGTGCGCGAGCCGGAATCGATGCAGACGCGACCCACGTTGATCCGTCCGGCCTTGCGGGCGCCCAGTTCGTCGATTTCGAGAATGTCTCCACTCTCGATCAGCAGCACGCTGCCGACCGAGCCGTGCATGGAAGCGGCCAGCTCGGCATGTAACTTGAGCTGCCGGTATTCGCCGTGGATCGGCACAAAATACTTGGGCCGCACCAGGTTGATGATGAGCTTCAATTCTTCCTGGCTGGCGTGTCCGCTGACGTGAATCGGCGGGTAAGAGCCGTCGTCATAGATGACGTGGGCTTCGCGGCGGAACAGGTGGTCCACCATGCGGAAAATGGCTTTTTCGTTGCCGGGAATGATGCGCGACGACAGGACAACGGTATCGCCCTTTTCGATCTTGGCGTGCTTGTGGTTATCCACTGCCGCGCGCGACAGCGCTGACATGGGTTCGCCCTGCGTACCGCTAATGAGGACGCACACTTTCTCAGGAGCGAAGTTTTTCATTTCGCCGGGATGGATCAGCATGCCCTCGGGGATCTGTATATAACCCAGGTCTTCAGCGATCTCAGAGGAGCTGTTCATGGAGCGGCCGATGAAACAGATTTTGCGGCCGTGATCGCGCGCCATGTCGACGGTCAGCTTGATGCGATGAATGGATGACGCGAAGCAGGAGATGAACAGACGCCGTTGGGTGCGGGCAAACACCTCGTCGAACTTGCGGCGGACCGCGCGCTCGCTCGGCGTGTAGCCCTTGCGCTCGACGTTGGTGGAATCCTGCAGCAGCGCCAACACTCCTTCTTTGCCGTATTCGGCGAAACCGTGCAGGTCGAAGAGGCGGTTGTCGGTGGGCGTCGGGTCGACCTTGAAGTCGCCGGTATGCAGCACGACGCCAACCGGCGTGTGGATGGCAAGCGCGACACAATCGACCAGGCTGTGCGTTACCTGCAGCGGGTGAATGGTGAAAGGCCCAACCTTGAAGCGCTCCCCGGGACGGATTTCGCGCAGGTCGGAGTCGTCGAGGAGCTGATGTTCGTCCCGCTTATCTTCGACGTAGGCCAGCGTGAACTCGGTGCCCCAGACTGGAACATTCAGTTCGCTGAGAATCCAGGGCAGCGCGCCGATGTGATCTTCGTGGCCGTGAGTGAGGATAATGCCACGCACAAACTTGCGATTTTCAAGCAGGTAAGAAATGTCGGGGACGACGATGTCGACGCCCAGTAATTCGGCTTCGGGGAACATCAGGCCGGCGTCAACCACGATGATGTCATCGCCCCAGCGCATGGCCATGCAGTTCATACCGAACTCGCCCAGCCCGCCTAGCGGAACAATATGCAGTTTTCCTGTTGGCATTAGACGAATTGATGCTAGCACAGCGAGAGGTTCGTGGAGAGACGGGGCTTGCCCCGTCTCAGTTGGTGGTAGCGGGAGGCGTGTCGAGTTGGCTGATAAACTCGTACTAGAAAATGACGGACGAGAATAGAGATGAGAAGAAATCGTGGCTGCGGCGGCGGGTCGAAGGCGCCATCCGCGGAGGCCTGACTCGCGCCTACGAGACGATCAAGGTCGATCCCGGACGCTTCCTGATGCAGCTGCGCGTTGCGCACGGGTTGCCGCTGGCCAGTTTTCAGGGCGTTTACACACTGGAAGTGGAACGCCTGGACGATGTGGCGGGCTCGGTGATCCACGGCGGCATGAAGCTGGCGGCGGCGGAGGGAGCGGGGTTTGGTCTCGGCGGAATCCTGACGATCGTGCCGGACCTCGGCATTCTTTCTGCCATTACCATGCGCACCATCCAGAAGCTCAGCCTGATTTATGGCTTCGAGTTGAACACCGACGACGAAATTGCCGAGCTTTGGATTGCCGCCGCCAGCGCCGCCGGCGTCGACATCAGCCGCGAATTGCTGGAAAAAGAAGTGGTCAACCGATTCGTGCCGCGCGTGATTCAGCGGATCGCGGTCCAGGCTGGCGCCGATGTGGTCGAGAAGTGGACGGGACGGCTGATTCCGATCGCCAGTTCGGCCATCGGATGCGCGCTGAACTATTACTTCGTACGGGCGTGGGGCGAACGGGCGCGGGCGCATTTTCGCGCCAAGCATCTTGAAAAGCGGCGCAGGTTTGCGGCAGAACAGGTGCAACCTCCAGGCGCGCCGTCGGCAGTGTTGCCGTCGTGACCAAGGCAGCCTGTCATGAGCCACCACAGCAACCAGAGAACCCAAGTTGATGTGTTTCTACCGCAGCCACTCTTCCAGCTCAATCCCGCGTTCGGTCTTCTCGTCGCGATACTTCACGATCACCGGCGTGTAGAGCGAGAGGTTCCATTCATCGGATTTGCCCTTGCCTTTTTTCACGGGGCGCGAGCCCGGCACGACGACGGCGCTTTCCGGCACTTCCAACGGCCGCTCCGCTGACGCCCGGTAGATTTCGCCGCGCACCAGATCGTAGAGCGGCGTGGATCGGGTCAGAATCGTTCCCGCTCCCAATACCGCGCGGGCGCGTACTAACGTGCCTTCGTACACTCCGCAATTGCCGCCGATCAGCACATCGTCTTCGATGACGACCGGAGCGGCGTTGACAGGCTCGAGTACGCCCCCGATCTGCGCGGCGGCGCTCAGGTGCACACGCTTGCCGATCTGCGCACAAGAGCCGACCAGCGCATGCGAGTCGATCATCGAGCCTTCACCCACGTAGGCGCCGACGTTGATGAACATAGGAGGCATGCAGACGACGGACGGCGCAACGTAGGCCCCTTCGCGGATGGAAGATCCACCGGGCACCAGGCGAACGCGATCGGCGAGGGTGAGACGACGGGCGGGGAAAGTGTCCTTGTCAATAAAGGAAAGCACGTCTCCGTCCGACATTTTTACCAACTCGCCGAGACGGAAGCCCAGCAGGATGCCTTGCTTCACCCAGGCGTTGACCAGCCAGCGTCCGTCGACTTTCTCGGCGGCGCGAACCTCGCCCCGAGTCAGAGCGGCGCGGAAGTCGAAAAAAATGGGGCGGGCTTTGTCGGGATTGTCGATCGTTTCGAGGGTCGACAAACGTTCAATGGCCGACTTCAGAGTGAGTATCGAGTCTGGCATAAGATGGCTATGAGCCTGTGGTGAAGTTGGAATTCCCAAATTCAGCGCATGAAGGCGCGTTGATCCTGATGCACTTGCGGCATGCCTGAAGCCATGCCCTGATACGAATCTCACCTACACAACGGACGGCCAGAAAAACAGAAGGCCAAGTGCTAAAAGCCAAGAGATAGAAGCTAAAAGCTGCTCCTACGCCACGCACTTGCATTCGCTGCGGATCAGCACGCCAGGCATCTGATGCGTCGCCTCGCGCGCCTCGCTGAGAGTGCCGTACGGTCCGTGCCAGCGCGAATGATTGGGATCGTGACCGGCGGGGCGTCCTTTGCCGGAACTGCACTGTCCACAGGATGCGCGGTGCAGCATCGCTTTGTGCGGCCCAGCTGCCCAATTTTCGTAGATATAGAATTCGGTAGCAGCGGCTGGCGGGGCCGCAGGCCGGGCAATCAATCCGACGTCGGTCGCGATCTTCTGTAGTTTCGATCGTGTGTCGCGGCGCATGGGAAGCAAGGGCAGCCGATAGACCTCTTCAATCTTGCCCATCATCGCGAGGACGGCCTTCACGGGCAGCGGGCTCGACTCGATGAAGTTGGCCAGCATCAACGGAAGATATTTGCGGTGCAGGGTGCGCGCCGTGTGCCAGTCATTCGCCAGAGCAGCGCGCGTCATCTCCGCCATTTCGCGGGGAATTTCGTTGGATGCAACCGAGATCACGCCCACGCCGCCGAGCGCGATCATCGGCAAAGTCATGACATCGTCGCCGGACAACACCAGAAAACTCTCCGGCACCGAGTTCAGCACCTCCGCGATCTGCGACATGTTCCCGCTGGCTTCCTTTACGCCCGCGATATTCGCAACCTCGGTCAACCGCGCCAGGGTCGCGGGCTCTAGATTGGCGGAGGTGCGGCCCGGCACGTTATAGACGATGACGGGCTTGTCGACCGCTTCGGCGATCGCGCGGAAGTGCCGGTATTGGCCTTCCTGCGTCGGCTTGTTGTAGTACGGCGAAGCGGTGAGGATGGCGTTGACGCCCGGCCGCGCCGCCACTTCTTTCGCTTTGGCCACAGCCTCCTGCGTCGAGTTGGAAGTCGCGCCGGCGATGATCGGCACGCGTCCGGCGACGACTTCGATGGTCACGTCGATGACGCGCAGCCGCTCATCGTGCGTGAGCGTGGGAGTTTCTCCCGTGGTGCCGCAGGGAATCAGAAAGTCGATGCCCGATTCGACCTGCCAGGTGACCAGATTACGCAGGGCATTTTCGTCGACAGCGCCGTCCTGAGAGAACGGCGTGACCAAAGCCGTACCACATCCTCGCAGTTGCATGGGTTAAGAATAACTCTTCTCGTACACGCTTGCATTTGCCAACCGTGATGCCCTTCCTCCCCAGCGGGAGGAAGGGCATTTTCGCGAGGTTAATGCGCTTGGGGTGGGTGAGGGCTGACGGTTACTTCTTGCTGCTCAGCTTTGACAGTTCCGCAATGGATACCTTGTCGTCATGGATCCCGGCGGCCACCACGTGCGGCGCACCTTCGGCGCCCACGGCATACGTGAGCTTGCGGGAGCCCTCCTTTTCGCCGGGCTTCGGCCACCAATACTCCACCCAGGTGCCGGAAGGCTTCTTTGCCGCATCGCACCAGCCTTTCGGGAAAACGCTATTCCCCTTAGTGTCCTTAAGCGCCATGAAATCGTGGCCTAACTGCTCCGGCCTGAGGGGGTGAGCCGCGACCACCATCTTGCTGCAGTCGTCGACGAAGATATACGTGTCTTTCCACACCCACGGACTTTGTTTCTGGTTAAACTGCGCCACGTCACCCGTCTTCGATAGGATGCTGGCCGCTTCCCTTACCTTAGCGACGACCTCCTGAGCGGTTGCCTTGTCCTGCCCAACGGCGACCGTGCACAGGGCGACGCTGAGGAGAACCACCGTCACACCGGCGAAAATCTTGCTGCTCTTCATTGGGAATCTCCTTTTTTACTTCATGCTGGTCAGCTTTGACAGTTCCGCGATGGTTGCCTTGTCGTCATAGACCCCGGCGATCGCCAGGTAGGGAGTCCCTTTGGCACTCAGGTAATAGGCGAGCTTGCGGGAGGGCTCCTTCTCGCCGGGTTTCGGCCACCAAAACTCTTTCCAGACGCCGGAAGGCGTGTCCTTCACTGTCTTGCAGAAGGCGGCTGCGTCCGGGATGATGATTTTTCCCGATTTCGCGTCCTTAATTGTCGAGATCTCCTGGCCTATCATCTCCGGCTTGATGGGATGAGCCGCCATGACTTTCTTATCGCAGTCATAGATGAAGATATAAGTGTCTTTCCACACCCACGGACCCTGCCTCTCATCAAACTGTTTCACGTCACCTGTTTTCGATAGGGTGCTGGCCGCTTCCCTTACCTTAGCGACGACGTCCTGAGGGGTTGCGTGGTCCTGCCCAACGGCGACGGTGCACAGGCCGACGCTGAGGAGAGCAACCGTCACACCGGCGAAAATCTTGCCGCTCTTCATGTGGAACCTCCTTTTGTGGCTTGAAAAGCGGCACGAGTCTACACCATCTCGCCCGTTTGCAACCTTGCGAAATGATTTTCTTCCGGAGTGCCCCTAATCGGTATGAATCCGGACCAGCATTGCGCTAAAGCTCTCGCCAGACGTTGCGGAACTCGTAGAAACCGGTTTTCCCCGCCAGCCACTCGGCGCCGCGCACGGCGCCTTCGGCGAATCCGCAGCGCGACTTGGCGTCGTGGCACAAATAGATTCGATCGCTGGCGGAATTGAAGATCACCTCATGCATGCCGACCGCGTCACCCTCGCGAAAGGAGACGATCTCGACTTCCTGGCCCCCGGATTCGCGGACAATCTTCTGGATCGTGATGGCAGTTCCGGAAGGAGCGTCTTTTTTTTGCGCATGATGACGCTCGAAAATCTCGCCCGAGTAATCGTATTTCAGCGCGGCCGCGCCGGTTGCGACAATCTCGAAGAACAGGTTCACCCCGATGGAAAAATTCGACCCGTAGAGGAAGCCCGTCTTTGCGGAGAGCACCATTTCGCGCAAGCGCGGCAATTGTTCGTACCAACCGGTGGTTCCGACGACGAGGTTCTTTCCGGCGAGGATGCAGGCCTCGGCGTTGGCCATGACCGCGGAGGGCGTGGTGAAGTCGATGGCCACGTCGAAGGGGGCAAGGAAAGCGGGACTGAGGGCAGAGGCATTAGCGTTTTCGTCGACGTCCAGGGCGCGGACATTGTGGCGGCGCGCGTGCGCAACTTCGGCGACCACCGAACCCATTTTGCCGCGCCCGAGAATCAGGAGGTTCATGGAGAAACCTTTAACCGCCGAAACACCGAGGGCGCAGAGAAAAATCTGGAAAACAAATGTTTAGCTCGCGTTCTTGGTTTTCTCCGCGTCCTCGGCGTCTCGGCGGTGAAAAACCACTTTACGCAAACACTTCCGGATCGACTTCGGCGAAAAATGCGTGGTGCAGGCGCCGGATTACCTCGGCCGCGTCGTCTTCTTCAATCACGAAAGTCAGATTGATTTCAGAGGCGCCCTGCGAAATCATGCGGATCTTCACATCCTCAAGAATGCCGAAGACCTTGGCGGCGATGCCGGGGGTGTCACGCAAATTCTCGCCCACCAGACAGACGATCGCCTTCCGCCCCTCGTACTTCACGTCCGCAATTTTCGCCAGATCGGCGGCCAGCGCCGGGATGGCTTCGTTGGTCTCGGCCGTCACAGAAACGCTGACTTCAGAGGTGGAAACCACGTCCACCGCGACGTTGTGACGATCGAAGGCCTCAAAGATGGACTTCAAATATCCGTGCAACAGCAAACGGCGTGGCGAGGCGACCTCGACGAGCGTGATCTTTTTCTTGAGCGCGATGGCCTTGAAAATATTCGTACAGCGCGGGGCGCGAGCCGTGATCTTTGTCCCTTCGCAAGTGGGGTTCAGCGAGTTCAGAACATAAACCGGAATGTTTTGCTGAATCGCGGGCAGAACGGTGGCCGGATGCAGAACCTTGGCGCCAAAGTAGGCGAGTTCCGCGGCTTCGTCAAAGCTGATGACCTTGATGCGGCGGGCCTCGCGAGTAAGGCGGGGGTCGGTGGTCATCATGCCGTCGACGTCGGTCCAGATTTCAATGCGTTCGGCATTGAGGCCGGCGCCAAAAATAGCCGCGGAAAAATCCGACCCTCCGCGGCCGATAGTGGTGGTGATGCCGGCCCGGTTGGAACCAATGAACCCGCCCATCACCGGAACCTTGCCGCCGTCGAGTAAAGGCTTGACCTTCTTGCGCAGGCGCTCGTTGGTTTCGTCGAACTGAGGAACCGCGCGGGTATAGGCGCTGTCGGTTAGCAGGCATTGGCGCGAGTCCACGTGCGTACCCGGCAATCCGCGGGCAACAAAAGCGGCAGCGATGATCTTGCTCGAAAGCACTTCGCCGAAAGAGGCAACGTAATCGTAGGTGCGGGGAGTGATTTCACCAACCGCGCCAATGCCGCGCAGCAATTCGTCCAGATCTTCGAAATCGGCGCCCAGGTCGCCGTGAAATTCAGTGAACAGGGCGGTCCCGAGCAGTTCTCCGGCAGTGTCATAGTGGCGTTCGCGC
>Ga0074044_10000761_pt1 | contig 30099 bp, 22 predicted proteins | sample BogForMeECP23OM1_FD_94443 | JGI IMG/M metagenome (GOLD analysis project Ga0074044, IMG submission 94443) | Bog forest soil microbial communities from Calvert Island, British Columbia, Canada - Bog Forest MetaG ECP23OM1 | ecosystem: Environmental > Terrestrial > Soil > Wetlands ...
ACTCCGGCGAACACGGAGAATCCACCGTGCTGCTTGGCTACGTTGTTGATCAACTCCATGATGACTACAGTCTTGCCGACGCCGGCGCCGCCGAAGAGGCCGATCTTTCCACCTTTCAGGAAAGGCTGGATGAGATCAATTACTTTCACGCCGGTTTCGAACATTTCGGCGGTGGTCGCCTGTTCATCGAACGCGGGCGCGAGGCGGTGAATGGGCATTCGCTTATTCGAGGCAATCGGGCCGAGATTATCGACAGGTTCGCCGATGACATTCATCACGCGGCCGAGCGTGCCACGGCCGACGGGGACGGAAATGGGTCCACCCTGATCGATGGCCTTCATGCCGCGCACCATGCCCTCGGTCGCTTCCATGGCGACGCAGCGCACGCGGCCTTCCCCGAGATGCTGCTGCACTTCCAGAATGACGTTGACAGGCGAAGGCACGGTGAAGCCATCGCTGACGACGCGAAGCGCCTGATAGATGTGAGGCATCGCCGCTTCTGTGAACTGCACGTCGACGGCGGGGCCGGCGATTTGGATTACGCTTCCGATATTCTCTGCCATAAATTCAGGTCTCAAGTTTGCTACGTAAACTGGGCCGTCCCTCCGGGACTGACTGACTGTTTCCGCTTTTCCCAGCGCTGAAGCGCTGGGCTAAGCCAGGTCGCCCCTATCGGGGCTGGATACTCGAACTCTACTGCGCTGCTGCTCCACTTACTATTTCGATAATTTCTTTCGTAATCTTGGCCTGGCGCGCTCGATTCATTATCAGGGTCAGCGAATCGATCATATCGCTGGCGTTGTTCGTTGCCGCGTCCATTGCGGTCATACGGGCGGCGTGCTCGGCGGCTACGGACTCCAGCAGCGCATGAAAAATCTGGATGCCGAGGTACTTGGGTAAAATTCCCTCGAAAAGCTGGTGGGGCGGCTGCTCGTAGATGTAATCCACCGGCCACGTCCCGAACTTGGCGGCGGCCTCATCTACGGCGCTGGTGTCGGTTGGACGCAGACCTACGCCCGCCGACTTGGCCGCTTCGATTCGCTTCTTGCGTTCTTCTTCCGACGCCTCTTCCGCCATTTGGATATCGACTTCACCGATCTCCTTGATGGGCAGCAGGCGATCGGCGACGAGGCGTTGGGAAATGACCGATTTGAATTCGTTGAAGAGAATGTAGACGCCGTCAATCTCGTGGCGGGTATAGCGAGCGATCACGCTCTCGCTAAGAGTATTTGCAAAATTATGGTCGACCTTGCCCAGAACTCCGACATATTCGCCCACGATCTGCACGCGACCGGCGCGCGGTGGGGCGGCTTCTGTATCGTGTTGGACGGGCGAGGCGCCCGTCTCTCCACCGGCGGGCCTCTCCGGCGCCATCGGGTAGCGGCGGCGCATGAAGTCGCGGCCTTTGCGTCCGATGCATTCGATATCGATATTCGCATCTGGCTTCGACTGGATGGTCGTCGATATGAACCTGGAAGCCATTTTCAGGATATTGGTGTTGAATGAGCCGGCTAGGCCCTTATCTCCCGTGACTACGATCAGGAGGATATTTTTTTCAGGGCGTTCGACGAGCAGGGGGTGAAGCGGTAGTCCGGTGACCGAATCGTAGATATCGGCTCGCGAGATGAGCGATTTGAGCACGTTGGTGAGCATCTGCGAATAGGGACGCGCGGCGAGGGCGCTCTCTTGCGCGCGACGCAATTTGGCCGCGGAGACGGTCTTCATGGCCTTGGTGATCTGCCGCGTGTTGACCACGCTGCGGATGCGGCGCCGGATGTCGAGAACGTTGGCCATAAATTCGCTACTGGCTACTGGCGGCTAGCTTCTTGCGAGCATGTTCCAATCGATGGCTCGCTGGTAGCTAGAAGCCGGGAGCTCACAGCTATTTTGCTGCTGCTTGTCTTGAATCTACGAACTGCTGTTTTGCCTCTTTGATTACCCTGGACATCTCCGCTTTTAGATTGTCGTCCAGAATTTTCTTTTCCATGATCGTGTTGAGCAAGCCTGGATTCGTGGTTTCCACGTACTTGTAGAGATCTTTCTCGAAGTCGCGCACCTGGGCGACCGGCATGTCGTCGAGCACTCCGCTGGTGCCGGCGAAGATGATCAGAATCTGCTTCGAGAAGGGGAGCGGAGAGAACTGCGCCTGCTTCAGGAGTTCGACCAGGCGCTGACCGCGATTGAGCTGCTGTTGCGTGGCTTTGTCGAGATCGCTGCCGAACTGAGCAAAAGCGGCCAATTCACGGTACTGAGCTAGCTCGAGCTTCAGGGTTCCGGCTACCTGGCGCATGGCTTTGATCTGGGCGCTGCCGCCTACTCGACTTACGGATAGTCCTACGTTCACGGCGGGACGGACGCCCTGGTTGAAGAGGTCGGTTTCAAGATAGATCTGGCCGTCGGTAATCGAAATCACGTTGGTCGGAATGTAGGCCGAAACGTCGCCGGCCTGGGTTTCGATGACGGGGAGCGCGGTTAACGATCCTCCACCATTCTCCTTGCTCAGCTTGGCGGCGCGCTCTAACAGGCGCGAGTGGAGATAGAAGACGTCACCGGGATACGCTTCGCGGCCGGGAGGACGGCGGAGCAGAAGCGAAATCTCGCGATAGGAGGCGGCGTGTTTGGAAAGATCGTCGTAGATGCAGAGGGCGTGGCGTCCGTTGTCGCGGAAAAACTCGCCCATGGCGCAGGCTGCGTAGGGAGAGATGTACTGCATGGGAGCGGGTTCGGAAGCCGAAGCCGCGACCACGATGGTGTATTCCATGGCGCCGGCATCTTCGAGAATCTTGACCACCTGGGCAATCGACGAGCGCTTCTGGCCGATGGCGTTATAGATGCAGATCAGATTGTTGCCCTTGTTGTTGATGATGGTATCGAGGACAACAGCGGTCTTGCCAGTTTGGCGGTCACCGATGATCAGCTCGCGCTGTCCGCGGCCGATAGGAATCATGGAGTCGATGGCTTTTAGCCCGGTGGCCATGGGTTCGCGCACGGGCTGACGGGCAATCACGCCAGGAGCGATGCGCTCGATGGGAATGAACTTATCGGTGGCGACTGGTCCCTTGTCGTCAATCGGCTGACCGAGCGAGTTGACGACGCGACCAATCAAGGCGTCGCCCACGGGCACACTCATGATGCGGCCGGTGCGCTTGACTTCGTCGCCTTCTTCGATCTCGGTGTACTCGCCGAGGATGACCACGCCGACTTGGTCCTCTTCTAGATTCATGGCGATGCCGGAGACGCCATGCGGGAAGCTGAGTAACTCTCCAGCCATGACCTTGTCGAGGCCGTAGACACGGGCGATGCCGTCACCGAGGGTGATGACGGTGCCCACTTCGTCGACCGCGATCTTCGATTCGTAGTTCTCGATTTGCTCGCGGATTAATTGGGTGATTTCGTCTGCTTTGATTTGTGCCATAAAAGTCTTAAGTCGTTGGTCGTCTGTCGTTGGTCGTTCGCTGTCAGCACCAGCTCCGCCTTGACGGCTTTGAGCTGCGGGCTACGAGCGAACCACTTGCTCGAAGCTCGTAGCTCGTAGCAGCTGTCATCCTTCCACTAACTGCTCTCTTATCCGGTCTAACTGGCCTTTTACTGAGCCGTCGTAGATGGTGCTGCCTACCTGCACAACTGCTCCGCCCAATAGCGACGCATCCTGTTCGTAGCGCGCGCGAACTTTCTTGCCGGTCATTTTAGTAATCTCGGCTTCCAGCATTTGTTTCTCAGGGTCACTCAGTTGGCGCGCACTGCTTATTTGCGCTTCCGCGAAGCCCTGGCGGTCGTCCAATTCCTGCTCCAATTGTTTAAGGATTTCGGCGAACAGCGGCAGCCTTCTATGATCGGTGAGTACGGCAACGAAATTCCGAACTTGTCTGGTCGTACCCAGGCGCGCGGTGATGGCATCGAGCACGGCGCGTTTGCGGTCTCCGGGAATGGATGGGTTCTCGAGGACGCGGCGCAACTGATCGCTTTCCTTGAGCAGGGCCTCGATGCCGTGCAATTCCTGCAGCGCGCGGGCAGGATCGAGATAGCCGCTGCCGGTCTTTACGACATCGGCCAAGACCACATCGGCGAAGGCGCGTGCATAGGTGCCGACGACGGATGCCATGGTTAGCGGCCGTCCTTTCCGCCATCGCTGCCCGAAGCTAGCTTCGAGGCAAAGCTACGGACCAGAACCTGGTCGGTATTGGAATCGACGTTAATCTGCTGGCGGGCCAAGGCGATGGCGAGGGTAGCGGTGTGGGTGGCCAATTCGCGACGGGCTTGCTTGCCAGCAGCGGCGATTTCCTGCTCGGCGGTGAGGACCACTTTGCGAATATCTTCTTCGGCGGCCTTCTGGATGCGGACTTCTTCGGCGTCGGCTTCCTTTTCCGCCAGGGACTGCATTTGTCCGATTTCGACGTCGAGCTGGCGGAGACGATTCTCAATTTCAGCGAGGCGGCGATTCGCATCCTGGCTGGCGGCGCGCGCTTCTTGCAAAGCCTGCTGAATGGATTGGCTGCGGTTGCGGAACATTGCGGGCAGAAACTTGCGCGCGGCCCAGACCGTGAGGATCGCTATGATGGCGAAGTTGAGACCGGACAGGAGGAGGTGCGTACCATGCACGCTCCAACCGATCTTACGGGCGAGCCATTGAACCGGCTTTGCGTGTTTTAGATCTGCGTGTTCTTCCTGGTCTTCTCCGGCGGCCTCGCGGGTCTCCTGGGCGATGTCGCCGCCGATGCTCTTTTGGCCGGGTGCGGCTTGCTTATCTTCTTTTGTGGATCCGGCAGCTTGTTGGGAAGGCGGTGGCGCAGGTTGTTCCTGCGCGCCAGCTGGTAAGGGAAGCGCGGAGATGAATGCGAAGAGCACGAGGGCGAGCAGCCCGGCCCCTAACGGGGCGGCCGATCGCGGCAGGCTTATGGCATCGCTAAAGCGCTGACCTGATACGAAGCCTGAGTTTATCCGCCTCCGGTTCGGATTCATAGTCTGCCGATCCATAGTCTGCCGATCCACAGTTTGCCGATTCATCGTCTGCCGATTCGTTGTTTGAAGATTCGCTGTCCGTGGATTCATTGGCCACCGACCTGGCTGGGCGATGCCATGGGGCGCAGCACGGTGCGCACGATATCGCTGGCGAGTTTGGCCGCGTCTGATTGCAGCTTAGACATAGCCTGCTGCTTATCCTCTTCTATGCCTTCACGGGCCTGCTTGACCTGCTCCTGGGCACGGGTGCGGGCCTGATTCACGGCTTGGCTGCGGGACTGGTTGGCCTGCTGGCGGCGGGTTTCCTGGTTCTTGAAGATTTTCTGGCGCGCTTCACGGAGACGCTGCTCGTAGTCAGCGGTGCGGCCCTCGGCGGCGGCGATATCGGCGCGTGCTTTTTCCATCGCCCCCTGGGTGCGGCTGCGGCGCTCGGCGAGCACGGCGGTAAGCGGCCGATGAACCAGGAAATTATAGAGAATGGAAAGCGTCGCGAGGAGGATGACGGTGGGCACGGCTCCGAGCAGTAATTCGCCTAGTTGTCGGAGTGTCTGGTCCATTTTGTGATGATCGAACTGACGATCAAATGATTGCTGATCGTGCTGACTGTTTCTGCTAGAAGAAGAGCCGCTTCTAAAACCAATAAAACTAACACTATGGCGAGGAGGGTGTCAATGATCGGGGCGCGTTTGGGCGGGAAAATTTACCAAATTGGAATAATTCTGGGGCCGGAAGTTGATCCTTGACAATCGAGGCGGAGGGTCTACGATATAAGTATCACCTCCGATCCCAGTCCGGATCGAATGGGCCGATAGCCAAGGAAGAGTCACCGCTTCTTGGCTGGCGGCCCATTTTAAGTTTGGGGGCTGCTTCACGTCCATCAGAGTAGAACCGCGCAAAAACATGACGATAAGTTGACATGCATGTGACAACTGCCGGGCTGAGGGCGGCGAGAATTATGCCTGCTCCGGGGATGCCTCTCAACGGAGCACAACCCAGATAGCAACTCTAGATCGCCTGGAAGTGGTCTGGTGGATCTGGCGGGTGACTCTCTCCACCCGCCAGCTTTTTTTGTAGCCAACACGCGGGGTGCACAGCGGAGCAGACGCCGCAAACCGCGTCTCTACGGGTAGCCGAAATCGGGCAGAAATCTCTCCAGCCGCTCTAGCGGACGGCGGCGGGCTGAAGCAGGGCTGCAATCTTCTCGAGTATCCGGTGCATGCTCATGCTGGGATCTATGGCGGCGTCGACTTCGTGATGGTGAGTGCCGGCGTGCATGACCAGAACCTTCGTTCCTTCGTGGGCTTTCTTGACCATGTAGGGCAGGTGATGGCGATCGTCCTTGGATAAGGTAGCGCCTAGGATGACGAGGTCAAAGGCATCGCGGCGGAGAGCTTCCTGAACGGCCTGGCGGCTTTGGGCGGTGGTTACATGATGCCCGGCCTTTTTCATCTCGGCGGCTTGGGCTGAGAGAGTCTGTTCATCTGATTCGCCGTAGAGAATTTTGATCGAACTTTTGATCGAACTTTGGTGAGCGGCTTGGTGCGCGGTCGCGGACAATGGGCCTCCTGAAAATTCACCCTTAACTCACTCGGAGCTTAGCAATGGGCGGGTATCCTTCCGAGGTCACGGAAGATCAGGGCCGGATGGGGCGACTACGGATGAAGCGGCTACTGAGACTCCAAACTGGCTGCTCTCAGCCGAGCTTGGCCGATGTCGTTCGATAATCGCTGGGCCTGCTGGTCGGCCAGGTTCGCATCCGCGTCGCGCCCGGCCTGATGAAGAGCATGGGCGAGCAGAAGATATCCGACGTCGTTGGGGTCGAGGATCACGTAGTGCGCAAAGTAGTCGGCGGCGCGGTTCCAATCGTTATTTTTCTCCGCGGTCTTCTCCGCGATCTTCTCCGCGATCAGGCCCATGTCGAGGAGAGCGATGGGGAACACGCGTTTTAGTTTTAAGGCGGAATCGAAATTCTGTTGCGCCGGGACGTAATCATGCCGGGCGAAGTAGACGGTGCCGAGGTTGGCGTAAGCTGAGGCGCGAAGTTGAGTATCGGTCGCCAACTGCAGGACATAGGCATAGCGCGCCGCAGCCTGCTGCAAATCACCGTGCTCCTGGGCATAGATTCCGAGATTGAGTTGGCTGGTAGCATCCTGGGGCTCAAGGGCCGAGGCGGCGCGGAAGTGGATGATCGCTTCATCGTTTCTGCCCTGCCTGATCAAGGTACTGGCAAAATTATTTTCCGCTACGAAATTGTTCCGGGTGACGGCCAGTGCGTGCGCCCAGAGGGTGAGATCGTCGTGCCAGTAACTCAGTTGAATGTGGGTGACCACAGACAGCGCGAGCAGGATGGTGAGTCCTGCAGCGGCCAGCAATTTCGTTGAAGCATGGCGGGCGCTGGTCCACTCAGCGACAGCCCAGACGATCATTACGAAAAGGCCGATCACGGGGAGATAGGCGTAGCGATCAGCCATGGCTTGGTTGCCGACTTGCACCAGTCCAATCATGGGAACCATTGTCCCCAAGTACCAGAACCAGCCGACCACGAGATAGCGATTCTCGCGATAGATCAAAACGGCGCAGGTGACGGCGAGCAGGAAGAGAGCCGCGGCGGCCACCTCCCATGCCGGCAACGCATGCGGATATGGATAGAGGGCCGCTAGATGGGATGGCCAGACCGCTTTCTTTATGTAGAGCGCATAACAAACGATCACGTTTTGAAGCCGCAGCAGAGGAGCATGTGCGGCACTCGTGAGCACGGCACCGCCCGCTCTTTGCGCCATCATGGTGATGACCGCGCTGCCGGCTGAGAGCACCAGCAGCGGGATCTTTTCCAGGCATAGCTTCGGCACAGAGTTAGCGTTTGCGACCTCAGCGAATCCAGGGTTGCTATGATGGCCGGCTGCTGCCGAGCTGCGCTCGGCTTGGACGGGCGAGGGCGGCCGTCCCCACACGAGCCTTCCTAACGGCCAATAATCCAGCAGTAGAAGAACCAACGGGAAGGTGATTACCATCGGCTTGGACATCAAGCCGCAGGCGAACAGAAGCGCTACCGCGATGTAGCGCAAAATCCCCGGCCTGTGGACGTACCATCCGTAGGCCGCGAGTGCCAGCAGAAAGAAAAACATGCAGAGCACGTTCTTGCGTTCCGCCACCCACGCGACCGACTCCACATTAAGAGGATGAACGGCAAATAGTGCGGCTACCATCAGGCTACGCGCGGTGTATCCCGTGAACCACTGCAGGATCAGAAACAACAGCAGCGCGTTTATGGCGTGCAGCAAAAGGCTGGTGTAGTGATGGCCTAGTGGATTGAGCCGAAAGAGTTGACAATCGAGCGCGTGGGAGAGCCAGGTGAGAGGATGCCAGTTCGCCTGATCGAGCGACGTGAACGCCCATGTAACTGTGCCCCAGCGAAGACCGGCGCGCACCTGCGGGTTGTCGGTAACATAGCGGTCATCGTCGAAGTTCACAAAACCGTTGCGCGACACGGGATTGTAGAGGGCCAGCGTGACCACGACCAATAAGAGACCCAACACCAGTTTTTGCTGAGCGGGGGAACGGAAAATTCCTCCCGCTTCATGAAGTGCGATCGCCGGCTTGGTGGCAGCAACGGGCATGGATGGCTTTGATTCCAAGTGTGCGGGAGAGGTCGGCTGGTTGCAATGTGGAAAGTGATCGGTCGGCGGGGGGACGCAAACTTAAGTCACGATAAGCGAACGCGCTCGCTGCAAAAAAGAGCCCCACTTCTCGAAAAACGCGAGAAGTGGGGCACGGTTGAGAGTTTAGAGGCTCGCGATACTCTCTAACGCGTTGTGGCCAGGACCGACGCGCGTTCTTCGGCCGGGACAAACTTCCGTACGTCGTGTCCGGTGTAGATCTGTCGCGGACGCGCTATCTTCTGCTCGGGGTCGGTGATCAGCTCCTGCCACTGGGCCAGCCAGCCAGCGGTGCGCGGGATGGCAAACAGCACGGTAAACATTTCCGGCTTGAAGCCCATGGCCTGATAGATGATTCCCGAGTAGAAGTCTACGTTGGGATACAGTTTGCGGCTGACGAAGTATTCATCCTCAAGGGCGATTCGCTCCAGTTCGAGAGCGATGTCGAGTTTCGGATTTCCGCCGGTGACGGCGAATACTTTCTCGGCCGTCCACTTGATGATCTTGGCGCGCGGATCGTAGTTCTTATAGACGCGGTGGCCAAAGCCCATCAGCTTACACTTGCCTTCTTTAACCTTGTTAATGTAGGCGGGGATATTTGCCTTGGAGCCGATTTCGTCGAGCATGACGAGAACGGCTTCATTGGCTCCGCCGTGCAGAGGTCCGGCCAACGCAGCAGCCGCGGCCGCGGTTGACAGGTAGGGGTCAGCCTGCGAACTGCCCACTGCGCGCATGGCGTTCGTGCTGCAGTTCTGCTCGTGGTCGGCATGCAGAATGAAGAGAATGTCCAACGCGCGGGCGATTACTGGATTGGCCACATACTTCGGTTCCACCATCTTCCACAGCATGTTCATGAAATTTTCCGGATAGGTAAGATCGTTGTCCGGATAGACATACGGATAACCGAGACTGTGCCGGTAGGACAGGGCGGCGATGGACGGCATCTTGCCAATCAGGCGTTGGATCTGGTGCAGCCGGTTGGCGGGATCGAAAACGTTTCTCGACTCGGGATAGACGGAGGACAAAGCTGCCACCGAACTGATCAGCATGGACATGGGATGGGCGTTATAGCGAAAGCCTTCCATGAACTTCTTCGTGTTCTCATGCAACATGGTGTGATGGGTGATCTGGTTGACCCAGGTTTTGAGATCGGCGGAGCTGGGCAGGTCGCCAAACAACAACAGGTAGGCGACCTCAAGGAAAGTGCAGTGTTCGGCGAGCACCTCGATGGGATAGCCCCGGTAGCGAAGGATGCCGCGATCGCCGTCAATGAAGGTGATGCTGCTCTTGCAGGACGCAGTATTCATGAACGCCGGATCGTAGGTCATGAGCCCAAAGTCTTCAGGCCCGGTTTTGATCTTCCGCAAGTCCATGGCCCGGATTGTGCCGTTCTCAATCGGCAGGCTGTAATTTGTGGCTGTGCGATTATCAGTGATGGTGAGACTGTTTGATGCCATTGGTGAATTCTCCTTTTAACGCTGCCCTCGGGCCAACCGGGGAGAGCTGAGTTGGGGCAAAACTCAAGCCATCCTAACTCTTTGGGACTCTTTGGGAAGTGCAGACACGATGAGCTTCCCGCGATGGTATTTTCTGTGCTCTGGCAGTGGTGACGCAGTGCCCTAGCTCACGCAGGCCCGTGATGGAAGTCACTGGCAACTGCCGGTACCGGCCTGGCGCGTTCACGTTTAGACGCCTCGGTATTGTCTGAAATAAAGCCACTACCAACGCCTCCGCGTTCATCTGCCCGCAACATTGGTGGCGTATACTTTTGGGGCTCGCTCCTTCGGGGGGTTCTTGCCCCTTCATCATGCGCGTCTTAGATCATGCCTTACTGCAGCAGCTTTCTGGCGAACTTGAGTCGATTTGTGACGACATGCTTCGACTGGAAGCCTCCCTCCTCAAGAAACCGCTTGCGGTCAATGAAGCGCATCGCCGCAGCGCGCGTAATCTTGCGCACTACCTGGCGCTCCGCCGCCACGATGTCCGCGGGTTGCAAGCGCAACTTGCCCTGCTCGGCCTTTCTTCTCTGGGGAGAACGGAGAGCCACGCCCTTACTGCCGTCCAGACCGTTCATCACGTGTTAAACGTTCTGCTGGGCAAGGACGCCTCGCTCCCGTGTTCTGCCGAGCCGTCGGTCGAGATCGGCGAAGGGGACGAGATTCTGGACAAAAATACCGACGCTTTGCTTGGCCCTCCGCCGCCCAAGCGAAAAGTCCGCATCATGGTCACGATGGCCACAGACGCGGCGTCCGACTACAAACTCGTCCGTGACCTGGTGCAGAACGGCATGGATTGCATGCGCATCAACTGCGCCCATGACAGTCCCGAAGTCTGGCTCGGCATGATTCGCAACCTGCAACGAGCTCGCGAGGAAACCGGGCGCAACTGCCGCATTGAGATGGATCTCGCTGGCCCCAAGCTGCGTACCGGCCCGATCGAGCCGGGACCGTCGGTGATCCGGTGCCGGCCGACGCGCGACGTCTACGGTCGTGTGGTGACAACGGCTCGCATCTGGCTGACTCCCGACGACAATCCCGGGTCACCGCCCGCACCGGCGGACGCTGCTCTGCGGGTACCGGCGGGTTTTCTAAAAAAGTTGCGCCCGGGTGACATCATCCGGCTCCGTGATGCGCGCGAGGGGCGGCGTACGCTGCGCGTGACCCGGGTCGAACTCCTGGGTTGCTGGGCGGAAGGCAGGCGGACAACTTACTTCGTCCCGGGACTACAACTGCGCGCGTTCCGTCGTGCGTTGGCTCGTAATAAGTCTGGCAAGAAGGTCCTCCGGAGCGTTGGAAAGGCCTGCGTCGGCGAGCTTCCTCACCTGCCGCAGACTCTGCTTCTCAAGTTGGGTGACACGCTTCTGCTGACTCGAGCGCCCTCGATCGGAAGACCTGCCGTCTATCGCAAGGCAGGGATTCGCAAGACAGGAAATGGCAAGGCAGGAAATGGCAAGGCAGGAAATGACAAGACCGGGAAGCTGGTCACACCGGCGCAGATTGGCGTTACCTTGCCGCAGATTCTTGATCATGCCAAGCCGGGAGAGCCGGTCTGGTTCGACGACGGCAAGATTGGCGGCGTGATTCGTGCGGTGAATGCGGAATTCGTTTCCGTGGAAATCACCCAGGCTCGCCCTGAAGGCGAGAAGCTGGGCGCGGAAAAAGGCATCAATTTGCCGGAAACGCAGATTGATATTCCGGCAATCACTCCGGACGACCTGGAGGCCTTGAAATTCGTCGTCCAGCACGCGGACTTGGTCGGCTATTCCTTCGTGCGCACCGAATCCGACGTTCGCCAGCTTCTCGATCACCTGGAACGGCTGGAGGGCCGGCATCTTGGGCTGATCTTGAAGATTGAAACGCGCAAAGCTTTCGATAATCTTCCCAAGCTGATTCTGGCGGCCATGCGCGCACGTTCCATCGGAATCATGATCGCGCGTGGCGACCTGGCCGTCGAATGCGGCTATCAGCGCCTCGCCGAGGTTCAGGAAGAAGTGCTGTGGGTGTGCGAGGCCGCCCACGTTCCGGTCATTTGGGCAACGCAGGTCCTCGAAAGCCTCGCCAAGAAGGGCATCCCATCCCGCTCGGAGATCACCGATGCCGCCATGGGAGAGCGAGCCGAATGCGTTATGCTCAACAAAGGCCCTTACGCCGTCACTACCGTCCGCGTCCTCGCGGATATCCTCAAGCGCATGCAAGCCCATCAGGAAAAAAAGCGCTCCATGCTGCGCCAACTCCGCCTCGCCGCGAGCTTCTCCAGCGCCGATTAGGTGCCGGCGCTCAGAGTGGCACGCGCGGAAGGTTATTTGAGGTCTGGGGTCGAGTTATTGGCCCAAGACCCCATTCCTGCTGGAGACACAGAGGCGACCCTCTGGTTCATGTCCTCCGGGAATCTAGTTGATTAGAAGGTTCTTATCTTACCCTGATCGTTGAGATCGAATCGCTGTCTGCCGCCCCGACGGACAGCGCAATCCCACGCCCCGAGACCGCATTCGAGATCGACGCGAGGCTGTGGAGGCTGCAAAGGAGCATCGATGAGCAAGATGCGAAGGAACGGTGGTAAATGTTCTTTGCTCCTGACGCTATTCTTCGCTGCCGCAGCCGTGCTTTCAGCGCAGGACAACTACAAGGTGATCACCGTCTCCAACGGCGGGACCATCTCAGGCACGGTAAAATGGTCAGGCCCGTTGCCTCATGGGCTGGATTTCCCGGTCACGAAGGACCCCGCTATCTGCGACCCCGACTCCAGGAAAACTGCTGACCTGGAGCGCTTGGTCGTTGGGCCGCAAGAAGGCGTGGCCAACACCATCGTCTACCTTAAGAACATCTACAGAGGGAAAGCGATGGACCTGCCGGAGCAACGACGCCATCTGGACCAAAAACGTTGCCGCTACATCCCGCACATTCTACTGGTCCCGCAGAATGCAACGCTGCAAATGCAGAGTTCTGACGCCACGCTGCATACCATTCACATGGATGGTGCAGCTACATTCAACCTCCCCTTTCCATTCACCAACCAGATCACGTCGCGCACCATGTCGACGCCGGGGCTGGTCCATCTCCGGTGCAACGGCGGCCATGTCTGGATGAACGCTGAAATGATGGTAGTTCCGCATCCCTACTATGCGGTCACCGACGAAAGCGGGAAATTTGAATTTACCGATGTGCCGCCGGGAACCTATCAGCTCGTGGCCTGGCATGAGGGGTGGGGCCGTGAGGGAAAAGAGCAGGTCTACGATGTTCTAACGCAACGCAGAGTCGACCGGCCTCTCTTCACCGAACCGAAGACCTGGGAAAAGTCGGTCACGGTCACCGGGAACAACCTGAGCGTGGTCAACTTTGTGATCTCCGGCAAATGATGCGCCGCGGTAAGCTACTTCCGCTGAATGGATTGCAAATATTTGGTTATATTTTCCAGCCGCACATGGCCTAAGTCGCGATCAAACTCGATCTCGTGGAAAATCGGCCCCCAAATCGGCATCTCTTTCGAGCCGTGTGCGGGCAGGAGATCGTCGGTGCCAAACATGATGGTGTTGCGCACGTGAATGGCGGGAAATGCGCCGTCATTTCGCTGCGAAAGTCTCGTCAGGTCAGGAACCTCTCGTTTCAGCGCCTTGGACACCGGACCATTCCCTCGCCCATCGAGTCCGTGGCAAGTCGCACAGTAATTTCGAAAGATGCTGGCTCCGTCCACCGGACGAATGACGGGTTGGAGTTGGTTCCCAGTTTGTGCGGCTGCGGAGACGACCGCTGCAATCAATGAGACTACTACGAGCATCGTCACTCGTCGCTCCACTGTGGCCTCCGGCGAAGTAATGCTTGAGCAGAATGCGGCTCGTCAATACACTATGCCGCTCAAGTGCCCGGGTCGGTGACAGGGGTGACAGGTCTGTGTGATGTCGTCGGGGCAGGTTCCTTCGGGAAGGACTGGTGGATCGGCACGAGGAAGCGTTAGACGCCAGCCGACCCCATACCTAGGTTATTACATCTGTAGTTTCGGGACGCACCAACCTGGGCCAATGGCCACGGGCGCGATCACCGGGTCCACCTGCCGGGGTTGAAGCGGGAGTTGGATGTTTCTGCGAAGATGTTTAAACTGTCGCGGGGGGTGAATCTTGTTGGAAACGGTGCTCGCGAAGATCCAGCAGCTCACCGTGTTGGCGCTCGCGGGAATGCTCGTCTTGGTCGTGATGCTCTCCACAGTGCACTTGGGCATAGTAATCGGTGAAGAAATCTGGAAGCCGCCCCGGTTTCTCATCCCGGTGCAGGGCCTGCTCGATATCTTTGGATACTTTCTGCTGGTGCTGATCGGAGTGGAACTGCTGGAGACGCTGAAAGCATACATAAAGAAAGACGTCATTCATGTGCGCGTTGTCCTGGAGGTTGCGCTCATCGCCATGGCGCGGAAGGTCATTATTGAGGAACCCAACACCGTGCCCAGTTCGACCTTGTTCGGGATCGCGGCCTTGATTCTTGCGTTGAGCGTGGCTTTTTACTTCGAGCGGCAAACGCAAAGATGACGTAAAGATTAAAGATAACGACGGACGCACTAACCTGGTCCAATCGCCGGGTCGCCCGCGGCAAGGACATAGGTGGTCGTCTTATCAAGCTTGATATTGGAACGTTTGGAAGTGAGGGTGACGGCTCCGTCATCAGTGCGCGTGGACTCTACATTTTTCATCAGGACGCGGTGCTGCGAAATGTTTGACGCCGGAGCGGGCGGCGCGGGGAGCGAGTCCGCGCCCGTGTCCGCCCCTGGAAACGGCGGCGAAGTCGGGTTCCTCTGGCCGGGGTAGACGCCAGCCCCGTTCCAAGCTTTCGGGTGGCTTCCGGCGTCCGCCACGCCAGACGAGAGATCTTGAGGCGACGGCATCGCCGCGGGGTAAAACCACGCGGTCAGGTAAACCTTGTTGGTAAGCTGAAGCAGTTTGGGGGCGGAGCCATTTTTCCATTGCGCGGAGTCCATGCGGATGGCGAGGCGAGATGGGCCGCTGGCAGACTTCGCCATCGACTCGGTGACTTCTCCGGACAGGATGGCGTCCTGCGGAACCACTACGCCATGGACCAGGGTAGCGACTGCGAGTTTGGCCTCGACCCTGGTTCCGACAGGGGTGGTGCCGGCAGCCACGTTTTGCCGCATGATCACAGGAAACTCGAGTCCCGCGGAGGAACTGGGCGCGGCGGGCGTTGTTTGGCCGAGCAACGCGGCGGAGGCGAGAAGGACAGTTAACACCACGTGTCCGGCGGCGATCGTTTTGCTGATCGTTATGCTGAACATGTGTCCCCCATTTGCTGGCTGGCTGACCGGGACAACGCTTTAGAGGGCGCAAAAGTATTGTTCGGGAGCTGCCGCAATCACAACATTGTACCTGTCCAGCAGTTGAGTGACACACTTCAATTTCTTTCTCGCCGGACAGACACTTCCCGGAACGTGGCCCCAGTCTAGCGCGATAGTCCTATAAGGTGGCACTCAAAGGCCAGTGTAGGAGAAACGTCATTCTGCTAAGCTTCCGGCAAAATTCATGAGCGGTTGTTGATCCGGATAAGATTAGATAGACGATCTTAATAAGTGAGTCCTAATAGGCGAGTCTTACTAGGCGAATCCTGGAGGGGCACGTCTCGAAGAACCTCCGGGAATAAAGAAGGGGCGGCCGCTTGGCATTGATCTGTCCAACTGTAATGCACGATTCCAAGCGGCTCGCTAAGGGGTGAGCCATGGCTTTGCACCCTGGGGAACGGAAGCGCCACGTTCCGGAAGAATTGCCAGTTGCGTGGGACCCGATCCGGCGGGACCTGGAAGAAGACGAAGACTGGTATCGCGATTTAGTTGAGCACAGCCAAGACCTGCTGTGCGTCCACGACCTTGAAGGCCGATTCCTGTCGGTCAATCCCGTTCCCGCACGTCTGTTGGGTTGCAGCGTAGAAGAAATGCTGGAAACGCCGATGCGCGATTTTATCGATCCGCAATTCCGCGCCCAGTTCGATGTTTATCTCCGCGAGATCGAGGGCACGGGCGAGGCTCACGGCCTGTTGGCGGTGGTCACGCGATCGGGAGAGCAGCGGATCTGGGAGTATCACAACACGCTGCGAATCGAGGGAGTGGCAAGGCCGATTGTGCGGGGGATGGCGCACGACGTCACAGAACGGGTGCGAGCGGAGAAGGCGCTGCGCGCGACCAACGAAAAGCTACTGAAGACGGCGCGCGAACAGGAACTGATACTCCGGGGATTGACCCTGTTCCGGACGCTGCTGGACCAATCGAACGATTCCATTAAGGTAATCGATCCGCAAACCATGCGTTTCCTCGATGTGAATGAGAAGGCGTGCACGGAGCTGGGGTATAGCCGAAACGAGCTTCTATCGATGACGGTTTATGACATCGACCCGGAGGCCGACGAAAGTTTGCTCGCGCGGGTGCGGCAGCAGTGGCGTGACTCGGGATTCGCAATCATGGAAACAGTGCACCGACGGAAAGATGGAACAACGTTTCCGGTGGAAGTGAATATGCGACAGGTGCGACTGGACCGGGAATATGGAGTGTCCATATCACGCGACATCACGGAGCGGAAGCGGATAGAGGAGGCGTTACGGGAGAGTGAAACGCGATTCCGGGCAGTATATGAGCGGTCTCCGGTGGGCATTGCTCTGGTCGATTCGAGCACCGGGAAATTCCTGCAAGTCAATCCGAAGTTCTGCGAAATCACCGGGCGCAGCGAAGAAGAACTGGTGCTGACTGACGTGGGGAGCATTACCCACCCCGATGACATTGGTCAAACCAGCGAATTCCTGCAGCAAATGGCCGAGCAAAAGCTGGCAAACTACGAGTTGGAGAAAAGGTATGTTCGCCCGGATGGATCGGTGCGCTGGGTCAGGATTCTGGCGGTGCCGATGTGGAGCAAAGGAGAGAAGCGGCGATGGCTCATGGGTCTGGTGCAGGACATCACCGAGCGGAGACAGTCGGAGGAGGCAATCACCAAGCTGGTGCAAGAGGTGTGCGAAGCCAAGAAAAAGCTGGCGGAAGAAAAGCTCTATCTGGAGCAGGAAATCGATACGGAGTTGGGGTTTGGGGAAATCATCGGACAGAGCAAGGCCTTGCAAGGCGTCATGGAGCAGGTGGGGAAAGTGGCGGCCAGCGATGCCACAGTGCTGCTGCTGGGCGAAACGGGGACGGGTAAGGAACTGGTGGCGCGGGCAGTCCACCGCTTGAGCCAGCGCGCCGGCAGCAGTTTCATCAAAATGAATTGCGCAGCGATTCCGTCGGGGCTGCTGGAGAGCGAGCTATTCGGCAATGAGAAGGGCGCGTTCACCGGAGCGGTGAGCAAGAAAATTGGACGGCTCGAACTGGCGGACAAGGGCACGCTGTTTCTCGACGAGATTGGGGAGATTTCGCTTGCCCTGCAACCGAAGCTGCTGCGCGTTTTGCAGGATCAGGAATTCGAGCGGCTGGGCGGAACGCAAACGCTGAAGGTGGACTTCCGTTTGATTGCGGCGACTAACCGCGATTTAGCGGATAGCGTCCGAGAAAACGAGTTTCGCAGCGATTTGTATTACCGGCTGAATGTGTTTCCGATCCGCGTGCCACCGTTGCGGGAACGGCGGGAGGACATCCGGTTGCTGGTGGAACACTTTGTGCAGAAGTTTGCCCGGCGGATGAACAAGCGGATCACCAGCATTCCCAAGAGAACCATGGATGGACTGATGGGGTGGGACTGGCCGGGGAACGTACGGGAGTTGGAAAATTTTATCGAGCGGTCGGTGATTCTGACGCAGGGTTCGGTGCTGGTGTCGCCGTTGGGTGAACTGCAGCCAATGATCACCGAGGAGAAAAGCGCGGATGAAACTCTGGAGGCAGCGGAGCGCGAACACATTTTGCGCGCATTGCGGGAGAGCCACGGGCAGATTGGCGGGCTGCGAGGGGCAGCCATGCGGTTGGGATTGAAGCGGACAACACTGCAATCGAAATTGAAGCATTTGGGAATCGATCCGCGGTCGGGACCGAAGTAGAGACGCGGCCTGCCGCGTCCCTGCCGCGGAGTGAGAGTGGGCAAGCCCCGCCTCTGCATGGTATAGGTTTCCCCCGCCACGCAGCTTACTGTAGGGATGGGCGGGCGGCGGCGCCCGTCTCTCCACCGCTTCAGACCGCTTTCTTAATGGCGTGATAGGCGACCAGAACTACGATCGCGCCGATGACCGCCACGAAAAGGCTATAGAGGTTGAGGCCGGTCACGCCGCCTGCCCCGAAGAAGCTAAAGAGCCATCCTCCGACGACCGCACCGACGACCCCGAGAACGATGTCGAGAATGAAGCCTTCTCCCGACTTGTTGACAATCTTGCTTCCGATGAAACCGGCAATCAGACCCAGCACGATCCAAGCCAGAATTGACATTTTGCTCTCCTTGGTAACAGGGATTGAAGGCATCTGCGGAAAAGCGCGGGTCGACTATAGCAGAAGAACCGGGTGGGTGGGAATTGGGCGACGGGCGCTGTTGACCTCCCGCAATTTCTGTCCTGCCGTTCTGCCAAGAAGCGGCGAGCCGCGTTTCTACGACTCGGGCGTCTTCGTGACGATGAGATGCCTAAGGTCAGGCAATCGGTTACAATCCTCGCGCACATGAACCGCGAATATAACAAGGAGTATAGCCACGAACTGGGGCGCGACATGGAGTCGCTGGTGTATGGACACGCCGGGCAACCGATCCTTGTGTTTCCCACTTCCATGGGACGTTTTTTTGAATATGAAGATGCGGGGATGATTCGCGCGCTGGCCGGGAAACTGGAGGCGGGCGCGATCCAGGTCTTTTGCGTGGACGGCGTCGACGGCGAGAGCTGGTACAACAAGAACGTGCATCCGGGAGCGCGGATCTGGCGGCATGTGCAGTACGAGCGCTACGTGATCAACGAGTTTATGGGGTATTTGAAGTGGAGGAACTGGGCTCCGCAAATCGCGGTGACGGGCTGCAGTTTTGGCGGCTATCACGCGCTGAATTTTTCCATGCGGCATCCGGATGTGGTTTCGGCTTGCGTGACCATGAGCGGATCGTTCGACATCAAGAGCTTCCTCGACGGCTACTACGATGACAATGTTTACTTCAATAACCCGCCGGACTACCTGCCACGCATGGGCGATGAGTGGTTTCTGAGCAGGTTGCGACAGATGAAGATCGTGCTGGGATCGTCGGATTGGGATATGTGCCTGGACGCGAACGTGAAGATGGCGGGGATTCTGCATGGCAAAGGGATTCCGCATTGGCTGGATATCTACGGGGATAACAGCAAGCATGATTGGCCGCTGTGGCAGCGAATGGCGGCGAAGTATTTCTAGGGAGGGACGGGCGTCTCGTCTGTCCAGTCTCGGGTGGCCGGGCGGGGACGCCCGGCGCTCCACCAGCAAGATTGAGAAGAGGGACTGAATTATGGCGGACAAGAAAATTGGAATTCTTTTTGGGATGGAGAATACCTTCCCTCCGGCGCTGGTTGAGAAGATTAACGGCATGAAGGCCGAGGGGGTTACCGCCGAGTTCGTGAAGATTGGCGGGATTCGGATGGATGAGCCGAAGAAGTACGACGTCATTATCGACCGGATTTCGCAGGACATCCCTTTCTACCGGGCCTATTTAAAGAACGCGATGCTGCAAGGGACGATGGTGATTAACAATCCGTTCTGGTGGACGGCGGACGACAAGTTTTTTAATTATGCGCTGGCACACAAGATGGGCGTGGCGATTCCGCCGACGGTGATTTTGCCGCATCATTCGCATCCGCCCGATACGACTGATAAGTCGATGCGGAATTTGATCTACCCGCTGAATTGGGAAGAGGTGTTTGCTTATGTTGGGTTCCCTGCGTTCTTGAAGCCTTACTCGGGCGGCGGATGGAAGCACGTGTACAAGGTGCATTCTCCGGAGGAGTTCTTTCATAATTACAACCAGACCGGCGACCTTTGCATGACGCTGCAGCATGGGGTGGAGTTTGAGGATTACTACCGCTGTTACGTGGTGGGGCAGCAGAAGGTGCACATCATGAAGTACGATCCCAAGGCTCTGCATCATGAGCGCTATGTGAAGGGGAATCCGCAGCCGGGACCGACGTTAAAGGAACGGATCGTGAAGGATGCTTTGGCGTTGTGCCGCGCGCTCGGCTACGACTTGAACACGGTGGAGTTTGCGGTGGAGGGTGGCATCCCATATGCGATTGACTTCATGAATCCGGCGCCAGATGCGGAGGTTACGTCGGTGGGCCAGCAGAATTTTGAGTGGATTGTGGACGCAGTGGCGGAGATGGCGGTGGAAAAAGCGCTCGCCGGGGAGAATCCGGTGGAGGAGTTGCGCTGGGTGGCATTTTTGAATGGTCCGAAGCTGGTGGAGAGCCGGGCGGCGAAGGCGCGCAAGAAGGCTTAGGTGTGTGTGGCGGCGGGGCAGAGCCCCGTCCCCACCCGGCCATCTCATTGGTATACTAGTTGGACTTACTGCCTGGCTTCTCACCGCCTGGCAGCTCCGGATACCGCGATGAAGCCTACATTCACGTTGGGAATCGAAGAGGAGTATCAGACTGTCGATCCCGAGACTCGGGATCTGCGATCGCACATTCACGCCGAGATCATCGAGAAAGGCAAAATGATCCTGCAGGAACGGGTCAAGACGGAGATGCATCAATCGGTGGTAGAGGTGGGGACTTCGGTCTGCGCCAATATCAAGGAAGCCCGGGAGGAGCTGAAGAGGCTGCGCTGGCATATGATCCGGCTGTCGCGGGAGAATGGGCTGCGGCTGGCTTCGGCGGCCACGCATCCGTTTGCCGACTGGCGCGTACAGGAACTGACGCCGGGCGAGCGCTACAAGAACATTGTGCAGGACATGCAACTGGTGGCGCGGGCGAACCTGATTTTCGGGCTGCACGTCCATGTGGGCATCGAGGATCGCGAGACGTTGATCCAAATGATGAATCATGCGCGGTACTTTATTCCACACCTGCTGGCGCTGTCCTCGAATTCGCCGTTCTGGCTGGGGATGGATACGGGGCTGAAATCGTACCGCTGCAAGGTGTTCGACAAGTTCCCGCGGACGAACCTGCCGGATTATTTTCCGAGCTGGGGCGAGTACGAGAATTACGTCAAGCTGCTGGTCAAGACGAACTCGATCGATAACGCAAAGAAAATCTGGTGGGACATGCGGCCGCATCCGTTCTTCAACACGCTGGAGTTCCGGGTGTGCGATCTTCCAATGCGGTTGGATGAGACGATCGCTTTGGCGGCGCTAATCCAGGCGACGGTGGCCAAGCTGTACAAGTTGTACTCGCAGAACCAGGGATTCCGGCTGTACCGGAAGTCGCTGCTGATGGAAAACAAGTGGCGAGCGGCGCGCTATGGGATCAACGGGAAACTGATCGACTTCGGCAAGCAGATGGAAGTTCCGGAGCGCGATTTGATCGAAGAGTACCTGGAGTTCGTCGATGACGTGCTGGACGAACTGGATTGCCGGGAAGAAGTGGAATACATCCGTGAGATTATGAAGATGGGGACGGGCGCGGACCGGCAGTTGGACGTGTATCGCAGGACCGGCGACATGAAAGCCGTGATGGACTACATCATTGAGGAGACTGAGGTGGGCGTGGATGACGCGGATTGCTTGCCCACCGCCAAGGCCGTCTGATGAGCTTGATGAAGACTGCACAACCATCCAACCGACAACTGAATCGTATTCCTTTTGATCCGCAACTGACGCCGGGGGCGCGGAACGCGGTGCGCGTGTGCCTGCGCGTGCAGCCTTCGGAAAAAGTCACCGTCATCACCGATGAAGTGAGTCTGGAGATTGCGGCGGCGCTCGTGCACGAACTGGAGGAGGTGGGCTGCCGCTACCAGACGTGGGTGCTGGAGGAGGTGGCGACTCGTCCGCTGACGGATTTGCCGCTGGCAATCGCGGAAGATCTGGAGACGAGCCAGGTCAGCATTTTTGCGGTGCAGGCGCAGACCAACGAACTGAAGTCGCGCATGCAGATGACGGATGTGGTCAATCGGCAAAAAATCCGGCACGCCCACATGGTCAACATCAACAAGCAGATCATGCTGGAAGGCATGCGTGCAGACTTTTTGAAGGTGGATCGGCTGAGTGTAAAGGTGCTGGAGACGGTGCGCCAGGCGAAACAAATCCGGGCGAAGACCCCTTCGGGGACGGACTTGGTGGCGGATTTGAATCCGAATTACCGGTGGGTGAAGACGAGCGGAATTATCAGTACGGAGAAGTGGGGAAACCTGCCGGGCGGTGAAGTGTTCACCACGCCGGGCGAGGTGAACGGCACGTTTGTCATTGATGGCGTGGTGGGCGATTATTTGTGCGCGAAGTTTGGCGATCTGAAGGCGCATCCGTTGACCATCAACGTGAAGGGGAATCGCGTGATCGAGGCGCACTCGGCAAACAAAGAATTGAAGGACGATTTCTGGGCTTACACGCACACCGATGAGAACAGCAACCGGGTGGGCGAGTTTGCGATCGGGACAAACATCGAACTGAAAGATGTGATTGGGGAGATTCTGCAGGACGAGAAATACCCGGGCGTACATATTGCCTTTGGAAATCCTTATGGGGCGCACACGGGAGCGGAGTGGTACTCGTCGACGCACATCGATGTGGTGGGACGGAATTTCGATATCTGGGTCGACGGTGAGCAGATCATGCGGGGCGGGCAGTTCTTGATTGAGGCGTAGGAGCTTTTCACCGCCGAGACGCAGAGAGCGCCGAGAGGAGCTAGAGCTTTGCTCGGCTGGACGGGCGAGGGCCTCCTCATTCTCCACTAACTTCTAACTTCGATGATTCCTTCTTATCGTCAAGCCTTCAACGCGAACTTCACCCCAGAGAGGTACGAGCGGTTGCGGCGCGAGATGACTTCTCGATGCGGCATGGAGGTTCCATTCGCCCTTTGCGAGACGCCTTGCTTCTTTTCTAAGGCGCTGGTCGAGCGCATGGGAGACGATGGGAAGGCGCTGATCCGGCAACTGGTGGAGAATCCCGAGTATCGGGCGCGCTCGGAGGCTTCGATTCCAGCGGAGTTTCGCGTGCGAAATGAATCGCCGCATCCGATGTTTATCCAGGTGGACTTTGGGCTGGTGCGCGATTCGGCGGGCGAGTTACAACCGAAGCTGGTTGAGTTACAGGCCTTCCCTTCCCTTTATGCTTATCAGCCGGTCTTGGCGCAGGCTTACATCGATGTGTTCGCGCTCGATGCTAAACTTCGCTACTTTTTGGGTGGGCTGGACTTGGCTGCTTACCAGCGGCTTTTGCTGGACGCGATTGTGGCGGGGCACGATCCGGCAAATGTGGTGTTGATGGAGGTGCACCCGGAGGGACAGAAGACGCGTCCGGATTTTCTGCTTACTGAGAAGCTGCTCGGGGTTCGAACGGTATGCATCACGAAGATTCGCAAGCAAGGGCGGCGGCTGTTTTATGAAGAGGGCGGCAAGCAGGTTCCGATTGAGCGGATCTATAACCGCACCATCGTGGATGAACTGGAGCGCAAGGGCATCAAGCTGCCGTTTGATTTTCGCGATGAGCTGGATGTGGAGTGGGCCGGGCATCCGAATTGGTATTTTCGGATCAGCAAGTATTCGATTCCTTATTTGAAGCATCCGTCGGTGCCGCGGACCTGGTTTCTGGATCAATTGACGGATGTGCCGCCGGACCTGGAGAATTTTGTGCTCAAGCCGCTGTATTCGTTTGCCGGGCTGGGCGTGGTGATTGCGCCGTCGCGCGCCGACATTGATGCGATTCCTGCGGCGAAGCGCGGCGAATATATTCTGCAGGAGCGGTTGAACTTCACACCGGTGGTAGAGACGCCTTACGGACTCACTAAAGTTGAACTTCGGATCATGTATGTGTGGCTCGATAAATTGGTTCCGGCGCTGACAATCGTGCGCATGGGGCGCGGTCTGATGATGGGTGTGGATCACAACAAGAATATGAAATGGGTTGGGTCGTCGGCGGCGCTGGTTAGCGGATAGTCGTCGATTCTGGATGAGCTAGATTCCCCTCCCGGTCTCACTATTGACCAGATCCACGCAAAACTCGATAGCGATCCGAAATGAAGCTCATATAGCTATCCCCCAAACTCGGTTGACCCGACCGCGATGACCGCCTACCATACGCCTTCACGGGCGCGAGCCATCTCTCCGCCCTGCACGTAGAATCAAAAGCAAAGGCGGCGGGCGAGGGCGCCCGCGCCACATCACCATGGATATGCTGGGCCAAACGGTCTCCCACTACCGCATCTTGTCGAAGTTGGGCGGCGGCGGAATGGGAATTGTTTACGAGGCGGAGGACCTCCGCCTGGGGCGGCATGTCGCTCTGAAATTCATCCCCGAGCACCTGGCGAAGGATCCGCGCTCGCTGGAGCGGTTTACACGGGAGGCGCGCGCTGCATCGCAGCTCAATCACTCAGGCATCTGCACCGTCCACGACATTGAGGACAACGACGGGCACCCGTTCATCGTCATGGAGAAACTGGAAGGCGAGAGCCTGAAGCAGCGCATCCACGGTGAACCCCTGGACCTTGAAGGCCTGCTGGATATTGCGGTGCAGATAGCGGACGCGCTGGCGGTGTCGCATGCCAAGGGGATTGTGCACCGCGACATCAAGCCGGCAAACATCTTTCTGACTCCGAATGGGCAGGTGAAGATTCTGGATTTTGGGTTGGCGAAGCTGGCCAAGGACGGGAGTGTGGGCACGACTACGGACTCGTCGCTTGAGGAATCTTTGACGCAGGTGGGAGTGATTCCGGGGACGGCAGTCTATATGTCGCCGGAGCAGGCGCGATCGGAAGACCTGGACGTACGCAGCGACATATTTTCGTTTGGCGTGGTGCTGTTCGAGATGGCCACTGGCAAGAAGCCGTTCACCGGAACGAACGTGGTGATGACGCTGCATGCGGTGATCAATTCGAAGCCGGCATCGCCGCGGGCGATTAATCCCGCGGTGCCGGCGGAACTCGAGGCCATCATTGGAAGAGCGATGGAGAAGGACCGCAACCTCCGCTACAAGAACGCGACCGAGATGAAGGCCGATCTGGTGCGGCTAAGAACCAAGACAGGAACTCAACCGACGTTGCGGAGCGGGCTTCGTCAGGCGACGGGGCTGCACGTGGTGACGCAGACGTTCCAGAGGTCGAGTTCCAAGCTGAACTGGATCGTCTTCGGGTTAGCGGCGGTTCTGCTGATAGTGGTGGCGGCGGTGGGAGCGTGGTTTGTCAAGCATAGGACGCCGGCGGTGGCGGCGGGCAACCGGACGATTGCGGTGCTGCCCCTGCAGAATACCAATAGTGACGCAGAGAGCGAGTTTCTGCGGGTTGCGCTGGCGGACGAAATTGCGAATGCGCTGACGTATTCGCATTCGCTGGAAGTCCGGCCCTCGACCTCGACAGAAAAATACTCCAGCGGAGAAGCGGACGCGGCAAAAGCGGGGCGTGAGTTGGGTGTGGACACGGTGGTGACAGGGCACTTTCTGCGTCAGGGCAAGACGGTGATGGTAACGCTGGAAGCAGTGGAGGTGAAAGACAATCGGCTGGTCTGGACCGGCACGCTGACCTCGCCAACGGATAACTTGATCGCTCTGCAGAGCGAACTTGCTAAAGAAGTCAGGCAGGGAGTGGTGCCGGCGCTGGGAGTCGCGAAAGGAGCGGAGGAAACCAGCAGCACCCCGGCGAATCGCGATGCCTATGACGCGTATCTGCGAACGCTGGCCATTTCGCACGAGGGCAAAGCGAATAAGGATGCGATCGCGATGCTGGAGCAGGTGGTGCGCCTTGATCCGAATTACGCGCCGGCGTGGGAGGTGCTGGGGCGGCGGTATTACTTCGATGCGATTTACTCGGACGGCGGCGAGGCGGGATATCAGCGCTCGAATGCGGCGTACAAGCGGGCGCTGGCGCTGGAACCGGGACGGGTCAGCGCGGCGGGTTTACTGGCGGCGAGTGAAGCTGAAGGTGGAAATCTCGACCGGGCTTATGACGACGCACGGGCACTGGTGCAGAAGCGTCCGGATCGCGCGTTCGCGCATTTTTCGCTGGCGTATGTATTGCGCTATGCCGGGCGGCTGGATGAGGCGCAGAGCGAGTGCGATAAAGCGTTGGCGATCGATGCCGGGAATTTCAACTGGCGAACGTGCGCCCTGGCTTTTGCTGAGGCGGGGAAAACGGAGCGGGCAATGGAGTATCTGGAACGGGATGCAGGCTCGGAATGGTCAAATTCGGTGCGAGTTTCAGTGCTGATGCGGCAGGGGAAGATGATGGAAGCGCGGCAAGCGGCGCCGCAGATGACGGAAAATCCCATGTGGATGCGGGGACTGGTAGAGGCATGCCTGGACAAGGCGCCAGCAACGGATATCCACCGGTTGGCGGAGCAGGCAGAGAACGAATTATTAGCCAAACAGAATCCCGAAATGAAGTATCACCAGGGTACGATACTGGCAGCTTGCGGCGAAAAAGAGATTGCATTCGCATTTCTGCGTCAGGCGGTGACCGGGAATTATTGCGCCTACCAGGCTCTGCAATCGGATCCGCTGCTGGCGGGGGTGCACGGGGACGCGGAGTTCCATCGGATTGCGCAAGCGGCGCGCGAATGCCAGCAGAAATTCGAGGTGGCGCAGGGGATGGTCCGCTAAGGGATTTTGCTTCTCCGGCGATGGTTTTGCGGGCAAAGGTTCGCGGGCGGGGGCGCCCGCGCCACACAGAATATATTTGCTCCTTTCTTTGGGGAAAATCCATCAGATGTGCATGTTTGGGATCTTCAAACAATTCGGGCTTGGATTGGTGCGCGGCAGGCTTCGGGCGGCGATGCTGCTGGGTGTGCTTGCGACCTCGGCCACAATACCCGCCGCCGCGCAGACTACGGAAAAGACGGCGGACAATCATAACGTCGATCGCTACTATGAGCCTCTCCCGCAGGAAACCGGTGTGGCGGGGCTGAAGCTGATGCTGCGACGCTTGCAGACGACGGCGCGGCTGATGCAGGTGGATGCGCATCCCGATGACGAAGACGGCGGCATGTTGACTTTGGAGGCGCGCGGCAAAGGCGTCTCGACGGTGCTGATGACGCTGACGCGCGGAGAAGGTGGACAGAACAAGCTCGGCAGCAATCTATTCGATGTGCTAGGTGTGGTGCGGACTCTGGAAGTGTTGGCAGCCGACCGCTACTACGGCGTGGAGCAACGGTTCTCGCGAGTCGCGGATTTCGGGTATTCGAAGACTCCAGAAGAAACTTTTCAGAAATGGCAAGGGCATGACATCGCGCTCGCCGACATCGTGCGCGTGGTCCGCACGTTTCGCCCCGATGTGCTGATTGCGCGCTTTTCGGGAACGGAGCGCGATGGGCACGGGCATCACCAGGCGTCAGCGATCTTGACGAAAGAAGCGTTTCGAGCGGCGGCCGATCCGAACCGTTTCCCGGAGCAGATCAGAGAAGGATTGCAGCCCTGGCAGCCGAAGAAGCTGTACATCGGAAACGTGTGCGGCTTCGGCGCTTCGACCTGCGATGCTGGGAACTACACGGTCAAGCTGAACACAGGAAAAGAGGATCCTCTTCTGGGCGAATCGTACGTGCAGTTTGCGATCGAGGGATTGCGCCATCAGGAATCGCAGGCCTTGGGTGGTGTCTCGATTCCCAAGGGCGATCGATTTGCCTATTACCAGCTGGTGGATTCGGCCGTTGAATCTCTAAAGGACAGCGATGGCCACGAGCATGACTTCTTCGATGGAGTAGATACGACGCTACCGGGGCTGGCATCGAGGCTGGGGGTTGAAGAGAAAAAGGTGCCATGGCTGCGTGAGCAACTAACTCAGATCCAGCAGCGGATTGCCGACACTGAGCATAACGCTGATAGCGACTCGCCAGAGGGCGCGATGGCTCTCCTGAGCGGACGAAAGGCAATGGATGATCTGCTGCAACGCGTTCGACAATCATCGCTCTCGAATGACGTGAAGGAGTGGCTGACAATCGAACTTGAGACAAAGAGCAATCAGTTCCAGCAGGCAGCGAACGTCGCGCTGGGAGTCGAGTTGACGGCAACTTACGACGGCCCACTCGCGTCTTCTCCGGAATCAGCTGCGATGGCCGTTCCGGGAGAAAGTATTGCCGTGAAGTCATTGGGCTTTGCCAAGAGCGGGATCGCCGTCTCGGCAAAGTTGATGTTAGACGCTCCGCGTTGCCAACAGAGCACGCAAGGAGGAAAGTCGGCCGACAAACCTTCGGTAGCCTGGTTCGATTTCCGCATGACGCCGTGCAGGCAGGCCGGCTACACACGGCCGTATTGGCATCGACACGATCCAGAGCGCGACGCGCTGAACACGATTGACGAACCGCAGTATCAGACGCTCCCCTTTCCGCCGCCGCCATTCCACGTGCGCATGGAATATCAATATCAAGGGCTCGCTGGATCGATCGAGGTTCCCGTCATGGTGCGGTTCAAACAGTCTGATGGGAGCAAGGGCGAGCACCCGCTGGCGATTGGTCCGGAATTCTCAATTGCCTTGTCACCGTCGAACTCAGTCATCCCCTCAGACAAGCGCGGCAGCACGAGCGTAAAGACTGCGGCGCGCGACCAGAGCAGCGGCTCTGAAGCACAGATTGCTTTGAATGTGCCGAAGGGATGGCGTGTGGAGCCGGCGCATGAATCCGTTGAGATTCCCAAAGATGAGTCGAAGGACGCCTCATTCCAGGTCTTCCCTTCCGAGTTAAAGGAAAGCCAGACTCATATTCGAGCGGAACTCACGAGCGGGGAAAAGGCCTACGGCGAGGGCTATTCAGTGGTCGCCCGCGAAGACCTCGGCACCTTCTACTACTATCAGCCGGCGGTGCAGCGCGTCAGCGTCGTCGACGTAAAAGTTCCGAAAGATCTGAAGGTCGGCTACATCATGGGCGCGGGCGATGACATTCCGACGGTGCTCGAGCAGATCGGGATGAATGTCACGATGATTCGGGCTGACAAGTTGGCAAGCCAGGACCTGAGCAAGTATCAGACGATCGTGCTGGGCATCCGCGCCTACGATACCCAGAAAGGCGTGATTGACAACAACAAGCGGCTGCTCGATTTCGTCGAAAATGGTGGGCGCTTGGTCGTGCAATACAACACGCTGGGATCGTTTGGGGTGCCGATCGATTTTAATTCGGGCAAATACACGCCCTATCCGACAACCCTGAGCCGGGCGCGGGTTTCGGTGGAAGAGGCTCCGGTTACAATTCTCGATCCGGCGAACCCGATCTTTCATTCTCTGAACGAAATTACGCAGAAAGATTTTGAGGGATGGGTGCAGGAGCGCGGGCTGTATTTCATGTCGCAGTGGGACAGCAACTTTACACCGCTGCTCGAATCGCATGATCCGGGCGAAGGCGAGCAGAAGGGCGGACTTCTGGTGGCGCACTACGGCAAGGGGACATATATCTACACCGGCTATGCGTTCTTCCGGCAACTACCGGCGGGGGTGCCGGGGGCGGTGCGGTTGTTTGTGAATCTGCTGGGCGGGAAGTAGCGACTCGTCGGGCACAGTCGCTAGTCGGTGGTCGTTCGGGGAGTAGTTGAGAACGAGGAATTGCGGGCACCCAGAAAGATTTGGTCGCCAACGACTAACGACCATCGTCCAACGACTTATTTCATGACAATTCCACTCGAAGGCGAATCCGACACCAAACCGCAGCTCATTCGTGGCATTAGCCTTGGCTCCGCTACTGCGCTGAACATGATTGACATGATCGGCGTGGGGCCGTTTATTACCATCCCGCTGATTATTAGTGCGATGGGCGGGCCACAGGCGATGCTGGGGTGGGTGCTGGGCGCGGTGCTGGCGATCTGTGACGGGCTGGTTTGGGCGGAATTGGGCGCGGCCATGCCGGGATCGGGCGGCTCGTATCGTTACCTGCTGCAGATTTACGGTCCGCAGAAACTCGGGCGCCTGGTTTCATTTCTGTTCATCTGGCAACTCTCCTTCAGTGCTCCGCTTTCGATTGCATCGGGCGC
>Ga0074044_10000762_pt1 | contig 30099 bp, 10 predicted proteins | sample BogForMeECP23OM1_FD_94443 | JGI IMG/M metagenome (GOLD analysis project Ga0074044, IMG submission 94443) | Bog forest soil microbial communities from Calvert Island, British Columbia, Canada - Bog Forest MetaG ECP23OM1 | ecosystem: Environmental > Terrestrial > Soil > Wetlands ...
GGCAAGGTCTCCTGACCTTGCCACCGCGCCGACCGAAGGACAGGTCTCCAACCCGGACCCCGGCGGGAAACCTGCGGTCCGGCAGACGGCGGAGCGGAAAGACTGGATGGGGCCACCCACTTTTTGGCAGGAACGTCAGCTTGTACAGGATCCACTTTCACCGGTACTGGACGGGCGTCCGGTTCAGATTCGTTGAGGTTTCTGAAGTTTCGGCAGCGCTCAATGCCCCTGTGGGACTTCCGATTTTTTGTCGTAAGTAGTTATTTGATAACGACAAACACCCGAGAAGTCGGCCTTGTTCTGACCATTCTCAATCATTTTCATCTCTTTCCCTCGGGTCCACTGGCTCAAAGCGCGGAGGGAGCGCGGAGGGGCCACTTACTTTGTAGCACAGAGTAAAAGCGGGTGGCCAATTTCGCCCAAGTGGTTCTTGGCGGGGGCAGCGCTCGAGGGTGGGGGCGTGCTTCCATGATGCCGGGCCCGGCTCGAACGCAAAGACATCGGTGCGCCGTAATGCCGTCAAACCGACTGGTCGCCTGAGACGAGCGTGGGCGGACGTCGCTAGGGAGACATTCCGCTCCACGTGCTCCCCAACGTGCGCAGAAAAAAGCCCCGGCACCAATAAATCGAGTCCTCAGGAACAGGCCGGGAATAATTTCCCAGAGCTTTCGCAAGCACGGACCAAGTTGTGGCAAGGTCTCCCGACCTTGCCACCTCGCCGACCGAAGGACAGGTCTCCAACCCGGACCCCGGCGGGTGACCTGCGGTTGGGCAGACCGCGGGGGTCTGGAGACAGTCTGGAGACCCGCGCCGAACACCCGTCAACGGAAAATCAGGAGGTTATTTCCGGCCCATTCCTAAGCGATCCGGGGTACACTGGAATTCGTGATGACACGACATCAGGCAGGCTCACGCTTCGTGCCCATCCGCGAGTAGAGTTCACCCAGAATAACACGGTCCTCTGAGAACACGTCAATACTGGTATTGAACAATTCGCTTGTGCATGCCTCCCGAGAGCTGGATCTTGACGCGGTCCCCGAGGTTGAAGAGAAGGGCCCATGTTTCGGGCTTTTGCTCGGCCATCGACCGCTCGTCCGTCGCCAGGGCACCCAGGGTGCTCGCCTGATCAGCCGACACCACGCAAGGGCGCTTCCGGTTGTTGGCAAGGATCTTCAGGCCGGGATACGAACCCGCGCGGTCGTGCTTCAGGGATTCGCGGTCGAAGTGTTCCGCCTTGTCCCGGCGCGTGGGGCCAAGGTCAGTTCAGGCGATCCGTCGCCTTCTTGTTCGAGGTGGTCTTCGAATAGTTGAAGAAGAACCAGTTCCGCCCGCTACCCGCCTTCAAGACGTTGGGGTGAGTCGTGTTGTACACCACCTTCAGTCGCGTGTTGACCGAAGCCGACGAGCTTGCGTTCCAGTCGCTCAGGATCTGGCGAAGCGAGTCGCCAGAGTTGACGACGGTCGCCGAGTCGTCGATGAGGATGTCATTGCCGTTGCCCAGATCATGGAAGTGACCGACCACGGTCGGCCCGATGAGGCCGTTCGATCCCGTCACCAGGATTGTCCTCATCGGCCAATCCCCTCCGCTCGACTGTTGAAGGTCACAGCATTCAAAGCTGTAGCTGTTTAACCTTGTTAACGGTCACCACGGTCAAGGAATTCAGGTTGGTCTGGATCAGGGCGAGGTTTTCCAGATCCAGAAGGGTTGCGTGATCGAACAGATCGGTGGAGCTCAGTGGCGACAACAGGCCCTGGGAGAAAATCGCATCGATCGCGGCCGCGTCCGGCGTGTCGTTCGACTTGTAGTACAGAGCCTGGCTCGTACTGCCGATCTTGATGACGTTAATCGGCCCCACCGAGGCCACAATTCCATTGACATTGCCGACAGACAAGCCCGTGCCTGTAGTCTTGTTGCCAATGGACCCACCCGAAACGATGGCGCTCTGGCTGTCGATCCCTCCATTGATCGTCAGGTTGCCGAGGATCGAGCCCAAGGAGGCGATGCGCCCGCTCTGGAGAGGCCCCTTGATGGTGACGTTGCCGTTGATGTTGCCCACGGACACGAGCTGTCCGGTCAACGTCCCATTAATGGTCAAGTTGCCGTTGATCGAGCCTGCCGAGGCGATAAGGCCGCCCTGTAGCGCGCCGACGTTGAGAGTCCCGGTCATGTTGCCGATGGACACGATCTGCCCGGTTATCCCTCCGCCGACCGTCAGGTTGCCGAGGGTCCCGCCGGTGAGGACGGAGCCGCCCTGCACGGGCACGGCGGTCTGGATGGTCCCGCGGTTACAGCCGCTTTCAGACACGATCGGCGCATTCACCCCGCAGCCGATCGAGATGGGGCCGATGTCCGAGCCAGAGGTGACGATCGAGCCTCCCTGTACGAGACTGTTGAGCTCGATGGTCCCATTGTTGTTGCCGGCGGACACGATCGGCCCATTGATCGAGCCGTCGATCGTGATACTGCCATTCAGCGCGCCGGAGGTGGTGATGGAGCCGCCCTGCACAGGGCCGTTGACGTTGATGGCCGTGCTGTTGTTGCCGGCCGAGATTGTCGGCCCGTTCATCCAGCCGCCGATGGTGATGTTGCCGATGACCGAGCCCAAGGTGGTGATGAAGCCGCCCTTTAGACTGGCGCCGGTGTTGACGTTAATGGTCGTGTTGTTGCTGCCGTCGGATACGGTCGGCCCATTCACCTGGCCGCAAATGGTGATATTGCCGATGACCGAGCCATAGGTGGTGATGAAACCGCCTTGCACGGTGCCATTGAGGCCGATCGTCCCACTGTTGTTGCCGGTGGCCAAAATCGGACCGTTCATCGAGCCGTTGATGGTGATGTTGCCGATGACCGAGCCGTAAGTGGTGATGGAGCCACCCTGCACGAGGCCGTTGACAGTGACGGTGCTTTTGTTCAGGCAACTGGAGACCACGGTCGGTCCGCTCATCGAGCCGTTGGAAACGACGCCGCCGAGGTACACGACGTTTTTGGAAGGAGCGGGGTACGTGAAAGTCGCCCCAAGGTTTCCGGCGCCCTGCTCCCACTTGACCGGCTGGACGGTGATGCCGCCCGTGATGCCGTTCGCGACAACCTGACTGATGAGGTTGCCTCCGCAGATGATTTGCCCAGCGAGCCCAGAGCCGTTGGCCTGCACGGTCGTGGCGGTGACCACGGGGCCCTGGCAGGTCGAGGTGACATAGACCCGGCCGATATCCGCGGGCACTTGCGAAGTCGCTTGCGTGATCGGATCGGTCCGGATCCCGGTCGTCTGGATGGTGCTGGTGGAGGGAATCGGGCCGCAGGGGATGATCGAGCCGAAGATGCTCGGGGCGGTCACGTTGGGCAAGGGACCGCCGATGATCACGTCGCCCAGGGGCCCGGTGCTGGTGACGGCCGGCGTGAAGGCCGTTTTCGGCAGGCTGCAGTCTTCGGGACTGCCGACGTTCAGTTGGGTCTGGATCGAGCCGCCGTCGCCGCACAGACTGATGTTTTCGATGAAAGACCCGTCGAGCTGGTTGCACGAATTGAAGGTCTCGGCGACCCTGATGAGGGCGACCACAGCTCCGCGAGCAACGTTGCTGTGCGTAACGATGTTGGCTGTGCCGCTGCTGTTGGCGGTGCTCACCCCCTGGACCACCAGCACGACGTTGTTGTTGTCGAATTGGCCCCGGCCGCACGACGACGGACTATCGTCCATGAAGAAACCGACCTGCTGAGTGGGGAGATCCGCGAATGGGACCCGGAAGGTCTCCACGGTCGAACTGTTAATGGAGCCTGCTTGAACAATCGCGGTGCAGGGCGCGAGGAGGTTGGCAGCATCATTGCTGGAGGCCACCGCCCCCGTCTCGATCCGGCCGCAGTAACTCGTCATGGAGCCGAACGCCAGCGCCTGGATGCTCTTGGCGTCGATGGAGTGATCCGGTACGTAATCCCGAACGCCGACACCTGCCACGTTGTCCAGGGGCAGATAGATTCCGGCCGGCGCGGAATCGGGCGCGAAGAAGGCCGAAGCCGCCGCGCTCACCTTGGTCAGGATGTCCCCCTCGACGTCCACGTTCCGCACACCGGAGATGCCGACGGCATCCAGGCGGGCCAGGTTGAACTTGGCCACGTCATTGAACGTCTCCAGGCTCAGGTCGTACTGATCGGGGGCCGTGCTGACGGTGTTGGTGATGCGGGCGGTGAGCTGCGGGTTGGCCAGGTTCGTGGAGGGGGTAAGGCCCTCGACCGACGGGCTGTCCAGACCCTCATAGAAGTACTGGATGTTGATGTACTCCAGAGTGCCCGAGGGGCTCATCGTGGCGTATGGGGACATGGAGACCGGGGCACACGGGTCCGGGAGCACGCCACAGCAGGAATCCGCGGGCGTCGTTTCCTCGACCTCCCGCTGGATGCCGCCCTCGTTGATCTGGAGGACCACCGGACCAAAGCCCCCGTAGACGCCCACCGTGCCGATTTTCCCGGCCACGATGCTGCCCGGCGTGCCGCCGCCGACCCGCAGGCTGCCAAGGTTGCCGGTCACCGTCAGCTTGCCCTCCATGTTCTGGCCCACCGTCATGGTGTTGATATTACCGCCGACATTGAGGACGCTGGTGCACGTCAGGGACCCGCCGATCGTCACCGGGGTGACGATCGCCGGCGCGTCCGGGTCGTCCGGGTCCGTATCGATGTTGATCGTGCCACCGTAATTGCCGGTGATCGTTATGCCTGCGCTTTCCCAGCGGGTCAAATCGAGAGTGCCATTGAAATCGGCGGAATTGGCCGCGTTCGCGACGTACACCTCGTCGTCGTCCGCGACGATGTCCGTCCCCCCGTCCGCCGCCGTATGGGTGAGCGGGTTGATGCCGTTGATGTAGAACGTGTTGCCGGAGAGCGGGGAGGTGAGGGTTGCGGTGGATCCGAAGCGGATGTTCAGGTTGGCCAGCCCGCTGTAAGTGATGCCGCTGGGGCCCATGTCCATGCCGGTGAGCGTGGTCGGAGTCAGCGTGCCGACCTTGGCGATTCGGCTGCCGCTGTCGTCCACGTTCATGGTATCGGCCAGATTGCCGATGACGGTCAGCGCCCCCTGGATGTTGTTCACGTTGCCGTTGTTGGGCGTGGGGGCGTAGTTGGGCACGGGCGGCTGGATGCTGCCCACGTTCACGGTGTTCACGTTGGAGCCGCCGCCGGTATTCACCGTGGTCGGCCCGCCGGTCCCCAGGACATTCACGGTGTCGGCGCCGGTGCCGCTGTTCAGGAAGGTGGTCGTGGGCACGGCTGTGCTGTTGATGAAGAAGGTGTTGCCGCCGGAGCCCAGGTCGATGTTCAAGTTGGCCAGCCCGCTGTAGGTGATGCCGATGGGACCCATGTTCAGGCCGGTCAGGGTGGAAGCGGTCAGGGTACCAGTCTTGGAGATCGTGCTGCCGGTATCATCCACGTTCATCGTATCGGCGCTGTTGCCGATGACAGTCAGTGCCCCCTGGATGTTGTCCACGATGCCGCCCGTCGTGGGCTCCTTGCTGCCCACGTTGACGACATTCACGTTCGAGCCCCCGCCGGTATTCACCGTCGTCGGCCCCCCGGTCGTCCGCACATTGACCGTATCGGCGCCCGTGCCGCTGTTCAGGAAGGTGTTCGTGGGTACGGCCGTGCTGTTGATGAAGAACGTGTTGCCGCCGGAGCCCAACTTGATGTTCAGGTTGGCCAGGCCGCTGTAAGTGATGCCGCTGGGGCCCATGTTCAGGCCGGTCAGGGCGGAAGAGGTCAGGGTACCGGTCTTGGCGATCGTGCTGCCGGTATCGTCCACATTCATCGTATCGGCGCCATTGCCGACGACAGTCAGGGCCCCCTTGATGTTGTCCACGATGCCGCCCGTCGTGGGCTCCTTGCTGCCCACGTTGACGACATTCACGTTCGAGCCGCCGCCCGTGTTCACCGTCGTCGCGCTGCTGGTGGCTTGGACGTTCACCGTATCGGCGCCGGTGCCGCTATTGAGGAAGGTCGTCGTGCCGGCCGCGGTGTTGCTGATGAGGAAGGTGTTGCCGCCGGAGCCCAGGTCGATGTTCAGGTTGGCCAGGCCGCTGTAAGTGATGCCGCTGGGGCCCATGTTCAGGCCGGTCAGGGTGGTGGAGGTCAGGGTACCGCTCTTGGAGGCCGTGCTCCCCGTATCGTCCACGTTCATCGTGTCGGCTCCACTGCCCTGGACTGTCAGCGGTCCCTTAATCAGGTCGATGATGCCGCCGGTCAGCGGGACCAGGCTGCCGAGGTTGACGACGTTGACGCCGCCGCCGGTATCGACCAGTGTCATGGTGCCGGAGGCCACGTTGGTCAGGTTGAACGTGTCGTTCTCGTCGCCGCCCTGGATGGTAGCGCTCGGGGCGTAGATGACACCGGCCACGGTGATCGTGCTGCCGATGCCGGGGCCCGACTTGCCGTAGTCGTCCTGGATCAGCACCGGGGCCCCGGCCGTGATCGTGGCGCCCGCGGCGATGCTGATGTTGTCGGCGACCAGCAGCGTCACCGAGCCGCCGGCACTGATGCTCGAGCCGTTGGCCAGCAGCAAGTCGTCGCCCGACGGGCCCGTGTCCGGGACGGTCAGGGCAATGTTGCCGGCGGTCGAGGTGATGGTGCCCACTCGCATGGCGCCGCTGGTTTCGGTGAGCGTGATGTTGCCGTTGGTGGACGCGTCGATCTGGCCGGTGCCCGGGCCGTTGGGGTTGATGTTGGTGAAGCCCGTGAGGGTGATGACCGGCGTGACGGTGCTGCCGTTGACAGTCGTGGACACGGGCACGCCCGCCAGCTCGATGTTCCCACCGGCTGTCAGGTCGGCGAAGCTGTAGGTGCTGTCGATCAGCGAGGCACCGCCGTCGTAGAATCCCGGGTCGATCGCCTCCGACGGCCCGTTGCCGGTCCCCGGCCGGAAATGCGTGGTGACGGCCGTCGTCAAGTCCGTATAGTCTTCATACACGGTGATGCCGAAGTCCGCGGGCCCCGGCGCCGAATCCTGCTCGCTCTCCTCGAGCTGGGCGTCGAAGTCGCCGCCGACCTGGATGGAGTTCAAGGGCACGATGAACGGGGTCTGGTTGATATTGAAATCCGGGTCGCGCAGGATGCCCGTGAAATTGAAGTAGGCGCTGCCGCCGGCCAGCACGGTGAGTTGAATCGGCCGCTCCACATGGTTCAGGTCCTCGCTCTGCACCAACTCGGCGTTGAGTGGGTTCGCGGACGAGCCGATCTGACCGTTCGCCGCCTTGACATCGAGGATGTTGGTGACCACGACCGCTTGCGGTCCGGTGGATTCGATGTTGCCGCTGGCGTTCAATATCTCCGTGGTGCCGATCGGATTATTGATGAGGCCGTTGAGGATGATGTTGGGGCTGCCGGTCGTGCTTCGGTTCTCGATGTCCACAAGCGTCGGCGCGTACGAGTAGACGACGTTGAACGCGAAGGCGTCATTGGAATTGGTGTCGTTCTGGACGTTGATGTCCACATCGTGAGTCGCGGTGCTGGAACTGAGGAAGTCGATGTTGTTGACTTCCATGTCCAGCGTCGAGTAGTTCAGGAGTTGGACCTCGTCAGACGTTGCCTGATAGTGGAAAGTGGCCTGGCTGCCGTCGATCAGGCCCTCGGCGGAGTTGTTGTTGTCGATCGTGCCGCCGAAGGGCTTGTTGGCCACGAACGTGATGGTGCCGGTGGCGGAGTTGCTGATATTGGGGACGGTGATCTGTGTCGCGCTGATTGTCGGGGTAATGGTGCTGGACGGGTCCACCGTACCATTGGCGTCCACGATCAGGAGGGGGCTTGGCCCGCTCAGACTGATCACGTCGGCGTTCCAGTGGATCGTGCAGTTGGCCAGGACCTGGCCGGAGCGATTCGGGTAGTGGCCGACAATGAAGCCCCCGCCGGGGGAAGGGGTTTGGATGGCTTCAATGAAGGTGGCGAGGGCCTTCACCGTGAGGGCCGGGGTCTTGATGGTGGCGCCGGCCGCGGCATCGACCTGCGAGAAGTCGGGCTTCGTCGAGACGTTATGCGAGGGGCCGAAGAGATCGACTTCGGTGTTCGCCGCGGCCGAGCCGAACGCGGCATCGCAATTGGAAACGGCGGTGGCGAGGTCCTGGAGATTATCGTGCCGTGCCTCGATATCGACCGAGTTGGTCCCGGTGATGTTCGCACCGGTCAGGATCGTCACGTGCGCGGTGTCGTTGGCGTCCGCCTTCGCAGTGGCCGTGGAATCCGCGGCGAAGGCTTTTGCGGTGGAGTTCGAACTGGCCAGGAGGCTGTACGATGTCACAGCGTCGATGGTCGTGTTCTCCGCCATCAGTGCGGCACCCATGCCGATCGTGGTCTGCGTGGTGGCCACGTTGGAGTCGTCGGCATGACTGCCGATGTACAGCTCGGCGTCGGCGTTCGAATTCACCCCCAACCCGCCGCCATCGGCGGTGGCGTTGACGTTTGCCACGGTGTTGCTCTGGGATTCGACCAGGAGGGCGGACAGGGCCGTGACCTGGGCGTCCTGGCCCACGGAGGCCTGGGTGTTGAAATTGACGTTGGCGGTCGTGCCGGCACTGGCGATCGAAACGGCCCCTCCGCCGGATGAGTCGGACGAGCCATCCACGTTGTTGTAGGACAGGGCCTGGAGGGTGAAGTTGCCCTGCGTGGCGATGACGGCGCCGTCGCCGACGGTCGCGCTGTTGGTGTTGGTGGTGGAGATGTTCGCGGTACCACCGCCCACCGCGACAAAACCGCCGCCGCTGTTGGTGCCATCCGCGGACGTGTTGGCATAGGACGTGGACGTGATCTCGATATCGCCGCCGGCCGTGAGGTTCGCACTACTGTCCACCGCCGTGGCGACCGTCGGGCTGGAGGTGACTTCGGAATTCGAGCCGCCGATCTGGACCGCGCCACCTCCCGAACCGATCGTCCCCGCGCTCGCCTCGCCATCGCCCGCCGGGGCGTTCAGGAGGCTGCTGGCGCCTCCGACGCCGATGAGTTGGTACGTCCCGCTGGCACCGGCCGTGTTCAGGGGGATGACCAGGTCTTGGGTGCCCGTCCCCGCCGACGCCAAGACGAGTCCTTCCACGCCGATGGTGTGCGTCCCGGAGCTGTTGCTCGGGTCCAGGGAGAGGACGCTGCCGCCCGGGGTCGCGGCGAGCTGGAAGCTGGTCGCGGTGGCGTTTTCGTTGACGACGTAGTAGGTGTTGCCGCTCACCAGGCCGCCGATCGGCTGCTCGTTCGCCGCCGTGAGGATTTGTAGGCCCTTCGCGCTGGTGGGGTCGAGGGTGATGGCGGCGCCGGGATTGCCCTGACTGTCGACGGTCGCGGACAGTTCGAACTGGTTGGTGCCGTCGGTGATCACGTAATAGGTGGATCCGGGCGTCAGACCGCCAATAGCCGCCGCCCCCGACCCGAGGCTGTAGACCACGGCCTGGCCGTTGCTGAAATTGTCGGGGATGGGATTGCCGCTGGCGTCGTCTCCCAGGTCGATGATCGAATTACTGACCTGTTGCGGGGCGAACTCCAGTGGCGCCGGCGCCGTGTAGGTGACCGCCTGGCCGTTGCGGAAGCCCGGGAGGTTGATCGTGTTGTCGCTGACCGTGGTCGCGGGGTTGAAGGGGGTCGGGGTCAACAAGCCCTGCGACGGGTCCACAAGCTTGATGGTTTCCGGATCGATCACGCGGACCAGATAGGTGTCGCCGGACGTCAGGCCGCCGATCGGCGTGCCGCCGTTGTCCTCGTAGACGACCTCGTCGCCGGTTTGCAGGTCATCGGGGCTGGCGAAGACGATCGTGTCATTAGCCGTGTTCACCTGCGTGGCATCGAACGACGGCCCGAGCTCGAGCGTGCTGGGGTTGACCGCGATGACCGGATACACGCTCCCGTCGGTGAGTCCGCCGATGGCCGGGTTGCCGTTCTGGGCATAGGTGACGGTATCGCCGGTCTGGAGGCCGTCGGGAAGCGCGAAGGTGATCTCGTTGTTGCTGACCTGGGACGGGGTGAACGAGCCGTTGGACACCTGGACCGGCGCCTTGCCGTGGAACGATTCCACGGTGATGCTGCCGCCCGCCAGGATCGTCGCGTTGCTGCCGATGTAGGTGTTGATCGTGGGGGTCACGAAGACGTTGGCCAGGGATTCACTGACGTCGGCAATACCCCCAGAGGCCCCAATCGTGTTCGCATGCCCCTCGGTCGTGGACGTGGACTCGACAGTGACGTTGCCGGTCACATCCACCGAGGAGCTGTTGCCGAGGTAGGCGTTGATGGTCGGGCTGGTGGTGGCCGTGGCATTGCCGCCCGAGCCGCTGAAAGCCCCGCCGCCGCTCAGGTCCACTTTGGCCGAGGACTGGTCCGCGCCCGCCGCTTCGACGTCCAGGCTCCCGGCCGGCTGCGCCTTCGTCCCCACCACGGCCCCGGTGCCCAGGTAGGCGTCGTCGACGCCGCTCGCCGTGGCGGTCGCAAAGATCGCCGCCACGTTCAAAACGACGCCGACCGAAAGGGTGCTGGCGGTAGCGCTGGCAATGTTGGCGCCGGCGGCATCGACCGTGACGGTCCCGCCGGCATGGAGGGTCGCGCCGCTGCCGATATAGCTATCGACCTGCGCCGCGGCCGTGGCGGTGATGTTCGCTCCTTCGCCGGTCCCGGCCGAAACGCCGCTGGAACTGCCGGAGGCCTGGGCGCCGTTCGTGGTATCCTGCGTGGCCTGAACTGTGATAGCCCCGTTGGTCGCGGCAACCTGCGCGCCGCTGTCGATGAAGGCTTTGACCGTCGGCGACATGTTCGCATCGGCCAGGGACACCCCGACCGCTACCGCGCCCGCCTGGACTCCGAAATCGGTGGCACTCGCCTCGTCGTGGGATTCGGCATCGACCATCACGTTTTGCCCAACCAGCACCTGGGAGTTTGCGCCGATGGAGGCCTGGATCGTGGGGCTAATTTCGGAATCGGCCACGTTGGCCGTGCCGGCGCCGATGCCGGCCGCGACCGCCAACGTGTTGGCTGTCGCGGTATCCGTCGACGTCGCCTGGACCGTGACCGCGCCGACGGGCGAACCGGCCTGGGTGCCGATCTGGGCGCCCGACGTGGCGGTGCCGATCGCCGCGGTGGTCGACCCGCCGAGCGTCGTCTGAGCGATCGCCGCGCCCGCCGCCACCACGCCGAACGTGCCCCCGGCCGCCTCGGCGTCGTCGTTCCGCGTGGCGGTGGCCGTGACGCTGAAGCTGCTCGCGCCGGCGACGCTCGCCCCGCCGATGAAAGCGTCCTCCGAGGCGTTGTCGGTGATGTACGTGACCTGCGCGCCAAGGCCGATGTAGCCGGCCGTTCCCGCGTAGGTCTTGCCGGTCAGGTTATCGGTGAACGTCGCGCTGACTGCGACGTCGCCGCCGGCGGTGACACTGACACCGTCGCCGAGGAAGGCCAGCACGGCCGGGGCTACCGTGATGGTGGCTACCGAGCCCCCGACGCTCACGATCCCGCCGCTCCCCTGGCCCACCAGCGCGGTGACGCTGGGGAGAGTCTCGGTGGCCGACACCGTGACCCCGCCGCCCGCCACGATCACGGCCGTGCCGCTGATGTAGGCCTGGGTCGCGGCCGGCGGAGTGTTCGCCACCAGCACACCGTCGACGTTCAGGGCCGGGGTGGTGGTCGCCGTCGTGGCGTCCTGGCCCGGGTTCGACGGGTCGGGGCCGGGAAGGCTGCTCTGGCTGACGCCCGGCACCCCTCCGCTCAGCGAGATACTGCTGTCAACGGTCGTCTGGATGCTATTGAGTTGCGAGAGGCCCTTGGAGTCGAGGCCCGAGCCGATCCCGATGACCGAGACCGTGCCGTTGAGCGAGACGGCGCCGCTGACGGCGAACGAGAACGCGGTGGAGCTGACGTTGTCGGTGGCGGTGGCCAGCACCTGGACGTTGCCCATCGCGCTGACTTTCGAGCTACCGGAGATGTTGGCGTCGACGGTGTTCTCGACACTGATGACGTCGATCCCCGCGCCGGCGGCGACGGCCCCGATAGCGGCGCTGCCGATCCTGTCGGTGACGCTGGCGGTGTCGTTGGCGAGGACCTCGACATTCTGGCCGGATACGGCGTAGGAGGAGTCCTGGTTCACGTTCGAGTCGACGATGGACGCCGAGGTGGCGGACGAGAGGCTGACGACGGCGATCGCGCCGGCGATCCCGACGATGCCGCCGCCCGCCGCGACGGCTGTCGAGTTCACGGTCTCGGTACTGTCGGCCTCGACGTCGGTCAAGCCCGAGGCGTTGGTGGTCGATGCGTCGATCTGGGCGAGGGTGGTCTGGCCGATCAGGCCGACCGCGATTCCGCCGCCGCCCCCGACGGCCCCGGCCCCGAGGACGCCGTCGCTGGGGGTGACGGTCACGCCGGAGTTGGCCAGGACGGTCAGGTTGCCGTCGGAGTCGACCGTCGAGCCATCGGTGATGTAGGCCTCGGTCGCGGTGGTGACGTCGGCGGCGGACGCACCGCCGGCCACTCCGGCGTAGAGCCCGACCCCCAAGCCGACCGTGGTCGTACCGACGGTCTCGCGGGTGAGCGCGCTGACTTCGACACCCCCGCTCCCTGCCGAGACGGTTGCGGCGTTGATCGAAGCGACCGTCGTGCTGCTGTCGATGTCTGCGGCCACGACCGCCCCGATGCCCGCCCCTGCAGCCCCCCCCCCCAGCACGCCACCGGCGCTGGTGATGCCCGTCGACCGGTGCGCCCTCACGATCACCGCCCCACCCGACGCGACGCCGCTGGTGACCGTCGAGCCGGCGATGTGGGCGTCGGTCGTGTCGTTGAACACGTCGACCTCGATGTTGAGGCCGATCCCGGCCGCGCCGACGCCGACAGCCCCCGTGATGGCGAGGTCGCCGAGTGTCTCGGTGTCGGTGGCGATGACGACCACGCCCTCGACCTGCTGGGTGCTCTCCGTTCCGTTCGCGTCGGTCGCCCATTGTGGGACGCCGATCGTGGCGTCGTCGAGCCCCTGCGATACGACGTTGGCTCCGTCGTCAATTCGGGCCTTGGTCGTGTTGGCCAGGTCGTTGACGGCCACCGTCCCGCCCACGCCGACACCGGCCGACCCGCTGATCGTGCCGGCGTAGGTGAGAACCGTGTCCGCGGTATCGGCCAGCAGGTAGACGCTGCCGTCGGCCGTCACGGTCGCGGCGTCGATGTAGGCCTCGGTGTCACAACCCATGATGTCGATCGACACCGAGCCGGCGAGCCCCGCGACCGTGCCGATGGCAAGGCCGCCGGTGAACGTCATGATCGTGGGGGTGGAATCGGCCTGGATCAAGACATCGGACCCGGAGGAGGTCACGGACGTCGAAGCGCCGCTGACGTACGCAGTGACGGTGTCGGCGACGTCGTTGAACCCCACGGCCACCCCCGCGCCCACGCCTGACGCGGCGAACGAACCCTGGCCGGAGAACGAGTCGATCGTCGCCGTGTCGGACGCCGTGACGGCGACCGTCGACGTGGCGGTGACATCGGCGCCGCCGGAGATCGAGGCACTGACGTTGTTGGCGATCAGGTTCACGGAAACTGAGCCGCCCACCGCGAAGTCCGCGGCCCCCGAGCCGGCCACCGTGATGTTGATGATCGTGGCGGACTCGCCGCTGATCACGTACACCGAGGCGGCGGTGACGGTCGCTCCCGAGATCCCGGCCGCGATGGTGTTGGCGACATCGTTGGTCGAGATCGCCGCGCCGACGGCCCCCGCCGTCGGGGAGATCGCCAGCGCGCCGGCCCCGGCCCCGAGGGTTGAGCTGTCGGTGGCCGAAACGGTGACGACTCCGCCGGCTGTGACCTGACCATCCGCGGGGGTGTCGCTGCTGATCGAGGCGTTGACGCTTTCGCGGAGGAAGTTCAGGTTGACCGAACCCCCCAGCGCGAACCCGTCAGCCCCCGCGCCGCCGACCGTCACGCTGACGAGCATCGAGTTGATGTTGACGGGGATCGTCACGCTCGTATATCCGAAATCGAGCAAGTCGTTCGAACCCGGCAGATCGGGGGGAGGGCCGAAGCTGGCCTCGACGCTGACGTTCTGGCCCGCGGTTACCTTCGAGTTGGTGATGGTGGCGCTGACCTGCTGGTTCGTGGTCGTGCTCGGCTTGTTCATCACGTTGGGGTTGGTCGGGTTGAAGCTGCCGCCAATGTAGTTGTAGGCGATCGACGCGCCGAAGGCGGCGCCGCCCAGACTGATGGCGATCCCACCGGCAAGCACCACCATCACCGCCGACTCGACCGCCTGCAAGGCGACCGAGCCCTGCGCGTCGATCGTCGAGTCGCTGATGTGGGTGTCGACGTCGTTGGCGATCGAATTGACGGTGATCGAGCCGCCCAGCGCGAATCCATCCCCGCTCCCCGCCGCGCCGACGGCGATGGCGACCAGAATGGGGCTGGACGTGCCCGAGAGATCGAGGTCGCCCCCGGTCGTCACGGTGGAGTCGTCGACGTAGGCCAGGATCGAGTTCTGGATCAGGTTGTAGCTGATCGCCGCGCCGACCGCGGCGCCCTCCGAGGCTCCGGCGACGCCGCCGGCGACCGAGCCGATTGTCGAGTGGTCGGTCGCCGTGACGGTCGTCGAGCCGCCGGAGGTGACGCTCGAGCTGGTATTGAGCGTGTTGGAGATGTGGGCATCGGTGGTGTCGGTAATCTCGTTGATCGAGACCGAGCCGGCCCCGGCGAGCCCGCCGGAGCCGGTGGTGACGCCGACGCCGATCGTCGCGCTGCCGATCACGGCCGTGTCGGTGGCCGTCACGGTCACCGTGCCGTTCACGTCGATGGTCGAGCTGTCGATGTAGGCGCTGGTGGTGGCGGCGATCACGTTGTAGCCGATCGCCGCGCCCAACCCGGCCTCGCCGCCGACACCGAGCGCCCCGCCGATGGCGATGATCCCCGAGCTGTCGGTCGCCTCGACGTCGAGGTTGGCCAGCGCCGAGGCGCCGGAGGGCTGAGTGATGGTCGAGCCCTCGACGTAGGCGTTGGTCTCGTCCTGGATGTCGTTGACCGCGATCATGCCGCCGCCGCCGATGCTGTCATCCCCGGCGCCGACGCCCCCGGCGCCGGTGATCGCAATGATCTGGGGCTGGATCGTCGGGCCGGCGTCGGTCGCCGTGATCGACAGCGTGCCGGCGTCGAGCGTCACGATCGAGTCCGTGATATAGGCCAGCGTGTTGGCGGGCTCGCTCGTTCCGGCCAGGTCGAAGCCGATCAGGTTGATCGCGATCGCGACGCCGAAGCCCTTGCTGCCGCCATAAGCGCCGCTGCCGGCGATCGCCACGATCTCAGCCGCCTCGTTCGCCGTGATCCACGAGTCGCCCCCCAGGTTCAGCGTGGCGTTCTGGACGTAGGCCTCGGTATCGGGCAGGTCGACGTCGATCGAGACCGAGCCGGCCACGGCGTTGCTCGACCCGCTCTCGAGAAATACCTGCGAGCCCGAGGCCCCGGCGGCGCCGGCGGTCAGCGAGCCGATGTAACCGCCGTGGTCGGCCGTCACGTCGAGATCAGCCGTCGTGACGGTGGCGTTCTCGAGATACGCCTTGGTGGTGTCGATGACGTCGTCGGTGCTGAGCGCACCGGCGATCGCGTTGCTGCTGGAGGTCGACCCGATCTGTTGGTTCGACATGGCCACGCCCCCGGCCACGCTCACGACGATCGTCCGCGTTGCCGCGTGGATGCTGAACGTGACCGGGAGCAACGTCTGGGCGCCGCTGGCCTTGGAGAAGTCGAGAGCCAGAGCCTGGCCCCCAAGGGCGTTGGCTAACGAGTCGGCCAGCTCGATCTGGTTGTTACCGATGACGATGGCGTAATACGTCTGGCCGCTGGTCAGCCCGCCGATCGCGGCCGGGCCGGCCACGTACTCGAGCGCCTGCCCGGTCTGGAGCCCGTGCGGAGCGGCGAAGTTCAGGACGGTGGCCTCGACCGCCCCTGGGGTGAACGTCAGCGGCAAGCCAGTGGCCGGCGTGGGGGTGACCGGCGTGAGGCTCTGCGTCCCGCTTGCTGTCGAGGGGTCAAGAGTGATCGCGTTGCCCGCCGTGGCGCCGGCGGCGGTCGCCGCCAGCTCGATGTCGTACGGGTCGGTCTCGATCACGTAGTAGGTGGTGCCATTGGTGAGCCCGCCGATCGGCTTCAACCCCACTGCATTGTAGACCACCGGAGTGCCGGTCGGAAGGTTGGGCGGCTGGCTGAAGTTGATCACCGTGGTCGGCTGCGCGGTCGGGTCGAGCGACAGGGGCGCTGGCGAGCTCGGGGTCGTGAACGTCCCGTGGTCGTTGACGTAGGCCTCGGTGTCGCTTTGCATTACGTCGGCCGACACGGCGCCGGCGATGCCGTAACCGCTCTGCTGCGTCAACGGGTTCGAGCTGCCCAGATCCGAGAAGCTCAAGCCCCCGATATCCGGATCCACGGGGTCGTCATTGCTCTTGACCTGGCCCTCACTCGGCGAGATACTCACCGCGGCGTAGGTGACGGTGGCGACCAGCCCCTGGTCGGTGGCGTTGACGTCCAGCGCGGAGATGTCATAGCTCCCCGGCTCAGTCGGCGTCGACGTGCTGCCGATCAAGGCCAGGGTCGTGCGGTTGACGTTGTTGACCGCCATCGCGAACCCGACCCCGGTGGCGTTCGACTTGACCGCGCCCCCCGTGACCCCCACGATGATCGTGTTGTCGGCGGCGTCGACATTCACCGCCCCACCCTGGAGCGCATTGCTGTTAGCGTCGTAGCCGCCGTTGACCGTGACCCCGTCCTGGATCTGCGCCTGGGTGTGGCTCGTCACGTTGAACCAGGCGACCATGCCGGCGACGCCGATGTTGCCGCCGGCGTCGCCCGACTGCACCAGCGAGACGGCGATGATCTGCTGATCGGCTTGGACGTCGAGTGTGCCCGAGGAGCCGACCCCGATCTGCGCGCCGCTGTCGATCGTGGCGAGCGTGGTGTTGTCGAGCACGCCGACGAACACCGAGGCCCCGATGGCGTTCTCGCCGGAGACGTCGCCGAAGGGGGTGAAGACGCTGCCGGTCCGGATGTTGTTGAGCAAATCCTTCGGCGTGAGGTTCAACTGGAACGAACCCGCTTCGGCCGCGTTCTGATACGTGGTCGAGGCCTGGACGGTGACCGATTGCGATGCGTTCTGGAACGAGATGCCCTGGCCCGTCCCCAGCGCGTTAGGGTCGCTGACTTTCTGGTTGATATGGGCATCGCCGATGGTGGCCTCGGTGTCGTTGACATAGACGAAGACCTGGATGTTGCCCCCGATCGCTGTCTCGGCCTCGTCCGTAGGATCGACCTTGGCGCTGGCCGAGTTGTTGAGGATGTCCGTGCCGAGCCCGAGCATGCCATCGGTGAGGAAGCTGGTGACGAAGTTGAGCGGGTTGTAGTTGGGATTGTCCGGGTTGTAGACGATGTCGCCCTCCACGCCGTTGACTGTCGTCGGGACCTCGAATGGGATCTGCGTGGTCGCGTTGACCGCGAGCGTCCCGGCGGCGTCGACCTGGGCGCCGCTGTCGATCGTCGCGTGGACCGTCGGGGTGTAATACCCGATGCCCAGCGCCAGGGCACCCGCCAGGCCCGAGTTGCCGCTCGGGGAGGCGCCCGCCTGGCCGGTGAGCGAGGCCGTCGCCGAGGTGTCGACCGTCTGTGTCAGGCTGGCGGCGACCGTGACGTTCGACGCGGATTCGATCACGGCCGTACTCGCGACCTCGGCCGTGACGATGTCCACCGGCACGACCTGGATGAAGACGGCGCCGGCCAGCGAGAGGTCGGGACCTTGGCCCGTGGCACCCGGGGCATTCTGAGTGACGGTGGTCGCGGCGGACGACGAGCCGGAATTGAACTGTTTCGACCACGCATTCTGGATCGCGCTGTTGGTCTGCGGGGCCACCAGCTCCGGCTTGAGGATCTTGTCGGCCACCGAGGGCTCGCCACCGATCCCGCTGGCGGTGAACGAGCTCTCGGAGTCGCTCAAGGTCGCAGTGACGTTGATGCCCGCCGAGAGCGGGGGGATCAGCGTGGTGGGCGAGGCCGTGAAGGGCATCGTGAACGACATCGTCGCGGTGTCGATGCTGCCGAACTGGGTGACCACCAGCGGGCGGGTGTCCGCCGGGGTGAACGGGACGGTGTAGTTGATGTTGGTCGCCGTCGAACCCGACGGCAGGCTGATCGGCAGCGCGTTGCCCGCCAGGGCGTCCTGATACGAGTCGGCGAGCTGGATCACGCCCGGGGTCGAGGTCGTGATCACATAGTAGACCGTGCCGGAGACGAGTCCCGTGATCCCGACATCGCCGTTGGAAGGCGACACCGGACCAAGGTAAACCATGGGGTCGCCCAGGTTGAAACCGGGATCAAACGGCGTGGTCGGTTCGTCCGGGTTGTTGAACGTGAGCTGGTTCGAGGAGACCGACACATTGTCGCTGGTCGGCGCGCCGAACATCACGCTGGTGGTCGTCCCCGAGGCGAGCGACACCGGCACGGTGTTTCCGCTGCCGTCGATGAACTGGACCAAGCCGGGGTCGTCTTCTTGATCGGGCAGGGTGACGTAATAGGTGTCGCCCGGCGTCAGGCCGCCGATTCCCTGGTTTGCGGCGGCGGGTCCTTCGTAGACCAGCGGCTCGTTGTCGACGAACCCGGCGTTGAACCTGAAGTCGACGGTCTGCCCCACCGGATCGACCGTCACGTTGAAGGTGCCGACCGGGGGCGCAGCGCCGATTCGAGCGCTGTCGATGGCGGCGGCGGTCCAGTCCTCGCCGTTGTCCGCCTCCGCCGCCGCGGCCTGGGCGGCCGCAAGGCCGGCGTTCGCCGCATCCTGCTGCAGGTTGGGGTCGCTGGGGTTGCTGGCGATGTACGCATTGACGCCCGCGGTGTAGGCGGCATTGTACTGGGTGTTGTAGTTGTCCTTCCCGGCCTTGGCGGCGGCGATGGCCTGGGTGGCGCCTGCGGTGGTCAGCCGCATCAGGCTGGGGTTGGCATAGTCCTGGATCACGAAATACGTCGTGCCGTCGGTCAGGTTGGCGACGGCCGAGCCCATCGCCCCGTAGTAGACCAGTTGCGTGCCGCTGGGGAGGTCGCTGGGGAGTGTGTTGGCCAGAGCGTAGTTGAAGCCGAGATCGATGGTGTTGGTCTGCGAGTCGAACGAGACCGATGGGTCGAAGGTCAGCGTGTTCCCGTTCTGGCCCCCCGGCGCGTTGGAGCCGATCGCCAGCGCCGTTCCCGCCTGGGCGTCGGCGTACGAGTCGGCCAGTTGAATGACGGTCGAGTCTTTGGGGTCGGGGATGGCCCAGTAGCGGACGCCGTCGGTCAGGCCGCTGATCCCGGACCCCTGGTAGATGAAGCTGGCGCCGAGCTGAAACCCGGCGTCGAACCCGAACTGGATCGAGTTGGGCAGGTCGCCGCTCGGGTTGACGGTCACGGGCAGGACCTGGCGGAACCCCTGGAACTCGGGGTCGAGGTTCAAGGGGATCGCGGGACCGTCGACCCCGCCGACGGGTGCGGTGGCCGAGAGCTGGAGGGTGTCGGGGCTGGCCGGGTTGACGATCGCGTAATAGGGGGGCCCGTCGGTCAGCCCGCCGATCATCTGCCCGGCGACGGCGTGGTAGGTCAGCGCCTCGCCGTCGGTGAACCCGGGGTTGGAATCGAACGTGATCGTGCCGTCGGTCTCGTCGACGTCGGAGATCGGCACCGAGGTCGAGCCGCCGGTCAGGGTGGGGTACTGCTGGAACGGGATGAATTTCCCTTGCTCGGCATCGTGGAGGGTCGCCGCGAGCTGGATCTCATCGGTCAGGTTGGTGGGGACGATGATGTAGTAGACGGTGCCGGACGTGAGCCCCCCGATAGCGCCGTTGTTGCCGCTGGAGTAGGTGTAGGGCTGGCCGGTCTGAAGGCTGGCGAACGCCCCAGGTGACACCTTGAAGGCGCTGTTGGCGAAGTCGACGTCGGTGTCGGGGTCGAGGATCAAGGTCGGCGCGGTGGCGCTGGCGCCCGAGATCAAGGTGCCGTCGGCATGGGCCTGGATGTTGTTCTCGGTGACGTTGACGCCCAGGGCGGCCCCGGCCAACCCGCTGACGTAGGTGCCGGTCGTGGGGATCGACGTGTTCGCTCCGGTGCCGGTCGCGGTGAGGTTGACGTCGCCCGCGGCCTTGACGGTGGCGCCCGAGGAGACTGTGGCCTGCGCGGTCTGGTTGACCACGCCGATGGCGAGGGCGACCGCGATGCTGTCCGGGTTGGTCGAGCCGTTGCCGATGTTCTGGCTGACGCGCGCGGTGTCGGTGGCAATCGTATTGGCCGTCGAATTGAGTGTGACGTCCCCGGAGGTCGAGTCGATCAAGGCATTGCTGTTGACGTTCGTCTCGGCGTCGGTCTCCCCCATCATGAACGCCACGGCCGCGCCGAACTGCGTGCCCCGCGAGTAGATCGCCTGGCCCTCGGCGTCCGCCGTGCTCGTCGACACCACATTGACGTCGCCGGCTCCGATGATCTGGGTGTACTGGCCGACCGTGACCGTCGAGGCTGCACTCCGGTAGTTGATCGAGACCGGCAACGTCGCGAGGTTCAGCCCCGGCAGGTAGCTCGCCCCTTGCAACACGGTGTTGAGCACCCCCCCGACCCACTGCCCCCACGACGCGAACTGGTCGTCGCTGTTTTGAGCCGTACCCTGGTTTGCAAGCGTCTGCACCAGGGGGATGTCCCCCGAGGTCGCCTCGATGTCGATCGCCCCCCCCTCGACCAGGCTGGCGGAGCTCGTCGTGCCGTCGGCGAAATCGACGGTCGACTGCCGTACGACGGCATCGAGCGTCGGGAAGCTCAGGCCGTCGAGCGTGTAATTCGTGTTCGTGGCCGTGAGCGTGATCGACCCGGGCTGGCTCGAGCCGGTGGCCTGGGCGAGCAGGTTGGAGCCGGCGTCGACGGTGATTTGCGGGGTGTTGAAGCCGATGTTCAGAAACGGGTTGTTGGGATCGGGGTTCGCCACAGTCACCATCAGCGCGCCGGAGTTTCCCTGCGACGCGCCGGTGAGGTAGTCGGTGCCGCTGCCGAGGTTCCGGGTCGAGACCGTCACGCCACCCCCCAACGCGGTCCCGAACGTGACGTTCGTGAAGCCGGCGACGGTGAAGTTGCCCCCATGGGTGTCGACCGTCGACTGGATCGCCAGGAGCGAGTTGGATGACCCGGACGACACGGCCTGGATGGTCAACGACTGGCCACCGGTGGCGATCCCTTCGAGGTAGACCCCGCCGCCGCCGCCGCCGTCCGTGCTGCGAACCTGGGTGTCGATGGTGACGGCTTGCGTGAGCACGTCGAGCGTGGCGCCGCCGAGGTCGGTGGAGAAGGTGGTGCTGTTCTGGTCGTGATATTCGAGCAGGCCGCTCGAGGTCGTCGCCAGGTACAGCTCGTCGGTCAAGAGAGGGGATACGAAGGACGCCGTGGAGCCCGACACCGAAGCGGTGATCGAGAGCAACGTACGGCTTTCCAAGCCCTCGAAGGCGAGGAGCCGCACCGTCCGGCTCGCCCGCCCGGGCGGCCGCCTCGAGTCGTGCGCCCCGTCGGCGCTGGCCTTCGACCGCCTCCTGAGAGACCACCAACTCGTGTTCGACTTGCGTGACATTGGCGTGTTCCTTGGATCGGGGTGCTGGTCACAGTACGGCTGACTTCGTGGACGCCGACGGTCGGGTCGGATGCGCCGGGACCATTGATCGTGAGTTCGTCCTTTTGCCAGACATCGGTGCTCCGCCTTGGTTCCATCGAGTTGTCAGAGGAATGTGCGTGCCGGTCACAGCGACTGCGAGTGCAACACCGCAGGCCGAGCCGGGGAACGATCCTCCCCGGGCCGGAGCCCTGGTTGCCGCTGCGAACCGCGAGAGACCCAACGCAAACTTATCGTCGGGACGATTCCACTCGCATTGGTCGTCGGGAGCGATTCCGTCTTGATCCTTAGGGACATCGAGACGGCCACTCGACGTGGAAGCGATCGTGGATCTGTAAAACGAGCAACTACATGTCAGGTAGGAATGGCGCTCGGTTAAGCCTAACACACTGGGCCTTAAGGTGTTACGGACGAAGACACCGGCACGTCGGCCAATGATTAATAACATGATCTTTATTTCACTTGACGGTAAACCCTGCGTTTCTGAGACGTATTCTGTATGGTGTATATATAACTCTATAAATCTAATACTTGTCAGAGTGGAACGTAAGTCATTAATCCGTAAGACGTTAATCCTAATCCGAGTGCCATTCATGTCAGGTAGCTATATCCCGTCCCCGGTGTGCATGATCGGCACTGATAGACCGAGGACAAATACGAGAATACGAGAGTATGTTTAATCTGGCCGCCAGGGGATTGCAAGGAAAAAAATTTTGTTTTTTTTATTACCTATTTCAAAATCGTTGAAATTCCCGAACACTTTGCTCAACAAATATGCCTGGAAATCGTCAATCTGCCGGCAATAATCGGCATGAAACGCACCGGCGGGGTGTGGGCCAATCATCGCGTTGTCTTTTTCATCATCAAGAAAATGAAACGGCTCATGTAACGAATTCGGTGGCCACTGAACATCCGAGCAAGCACCGCAGGAACACGTCGGTGACCGCCTTGAGGTTGTACGACCATTGGAACGTGATGATATATTGTTCTAAATATTCCTTGTTGACGCCCCGGAACGGCCGGAGGAAGTTCCGCAGCCCCGTCCAGATCCCCTCCATGGTGTTGCAGTCCACCTCGCGGACCCCGTCACCGTCGTCGTCCCGCGCGTACTCCCCCTGGTTATGGTTGACCGTCGCGTGCCCGCGGCCGCGACGGGCCAGCGGCTTGTACCCGCTCCACTCGTCGGTGTACACCATCGCCCCCGGCTTGGTGGCCGGCAGGACCGTGGCGTCGACCAACTCCTCGGCCCGGCTCCGCTGCCCGACGCGGGCCCACAGCCGGCCACTGGTGCGGCCGACCGCCGCCGGCACCGGTCGTTATCTCACCAGATGGATTTCCTGCAAGAGAACAACGGCACGATGAGTGGACCCTCGCTCTGAACCATGAGAATTCTCGGTGCTCGGTCTTCACGCCCAGAACGACCGCGCCAGTATGTCGGTTTCAATACGGCCGAACGCGTGGCTCCGTCCTGTCTCCAGGTTCTGGAAGACGACCTGGGCCGGGCTGAAGAGGAGGGGATCGACGGCGTAAAAGTCGTGGTTGTAACGGGCGAAGATCGCCGCGAATGGTTCGCCATGGTCAGGCGAGGACGACGAAGGGACCTGCGGTCCGATCTGTTCGATACTTTCATCATCGCCGGTGACGTAGAGGACCACGCGAGCACCGTAAAGGACTGCGTCGTTGGTCCGCCCGATGGCCGCCAGGTCAGCGCGCGCGACGGGCGGCAGCGGCGCCGAACCATGGGCCGACTGGATCCGTCCCAGGTCGAACTTGAGCTCGGCCAGTTTGTGCAAGGCTGTCTCCACCGAGCGAGCCACGACCTGCACCCCACCGGCAAGGCTGGCCGTCGGCGCGGCGAGCAGAGTGACCGAGGAGGGGAGCACCTTGCATTCCGAGGCGACCGCGGCCACGACCGAGTGGGGAGGCGGCTTGCGCGTCTCGAGCACGCCAACGACCGAGTTTTCCGTCTCGCGGAACCCGATCGTGTCGTAGATCGGCTCTCGCCCCCGGACCGCGCGCATCGGACCGGAGCCCATGGCGAAGTACTTTCCCTCGCTGATTGCCCAGCCGGCGTACTGGCTGGCCAGGCAGGCCTGCACCGGATGATCGGTCACGACCTGAATCGTTGGCACAGGCCGCCCCGCGACGTCTCCCGGTACGATCGTCACCGCGGCCAGGCCACCCAGGCAGACCAGAGCCAGTTCGACCCCCAGCAGCAGCCCCCCAGGCGTGTCGATCCCGCAGTCAATGTACCTTCCTCCTCCCTCGATCAGATGCAGGACCGCTCTTCGCTCCTGCACGTGAGCCAGGATCGCCTCGACCAACCATAGGGAACGACGATTCACGGACATCGTCATCGTACCGGCCACCCGCCTGTGTCTTGAGCCTTACGCGACATGCTGTCCGGCCAGGATCTCGCCCCGGCCACCCACCACCATGTCACCATTGTACCGGTCAAGGTATGCGGTGGAAACCGCCTGAGGCACCGAGAAACCCCACGCTGAGAGTTGCTGGAAATAGAGGGCCAAGAACGGCGCGCGGAACCGGCCAGCCCGCGCAAAGGTGGGCAGCAAGTGCTCCTCGGGCGGTCGAGGCAGTGATGGCAAGACCAACGTCCCCCGTTTCATCCCCGCCCCAATGCGCCTGCCAACCAAGCCGAGGACGATCACCGTGCCCGCGATCATGGAACGGCCAACCCCCGCACCCGCGCTGCCACGAATCGCGATCAGGCCCCGTCGCATCTGGAGGCCCGCGTCGTCGCCGGCGGAACCCTCGACCAGGATCGCCCCGTCGCGCATTCCCAGCCGGCTGCCGGGATACGCCGCGCCCAGGAACGAGCCGGTGTTCCCCCGGATCGTGATCAACCCCCCGCGCATTTCCGCGCCGGCCCAGTCGCCGACCGAGCCGTCAACCTCGATCGTTCCTCCCGTCATCTCCGCGCCAAGCTGCGGACCGACATCCCCACGAATGAGCAGATGCCCCCTCGACATTTCCCGCCCGAGCCCGTGGACGTGGCTCAGGTCACCCTCGACCGTCAGCCGCTCGTCGCCGCGAGTCCCCTGCACGCGAAACAGTTCTCCCAGCTCCATGGTCGTGTTGCCCATGGCCAGCCGAGTGCGGCTTGCCTGGCCGGCCAACCTGTCCAGGAACATCTCGGGACGCAGAACCGAGCCATCCACCGGGATCGCGGTCGCTGCCCGCCATGTCAACGTCAGTGACATCGTGTCAACCTTTCCTGTCGGCCCCGGTAGCCTGGCCCTCGGGATTCGAACCGAAACGGGCCAGAACGTCATGCAGCCGGATGTGAAAGGGCCCCAGTTTGCCGCCGTAATTTCCCGCGGTGACTGCCACGATGCCCTTGCCGGACTGCGCTCCGGCGCGGATGCCGGCCGCCGTGGCTTGCCCGACGGCCTCGAGGGTCAACCCGTCAATCACGATCTCGTAGACACAGCGAACCTCCGGCGGCAGGTCGGTGGGCACCATCCCGCGCAGGGTCGGCGCATAGGCGGTGTTCGTGCTCGCCCGCAGCGCCTTGTACTTGCTGCCCACCTTCGAGCCGGAGCGCGCGATGCCGCCGGGAAACGGCAGGATCACGTCGCGAACCTCGCGCATCGCCTGCACGGCCGCTTCGGTCGCGGCCAGCGTTCCCGCGGGATCGGTCCCCATCAGAATCAGGTTGCCGCCCGCCACACCCTTGCGCGTGCCGAAGGTCTCCTCGCAGGTGAACTCTCCGTCCATCACCGGCACGCGCCAGTATCTTCGTCCCGCGAGCCACTTGGAGATCTGCCAGCCATCTCCGAAATAGCGCAGGCTGCCCCCGACTTTGACGGACTTCTCTTCGACCGCAATACCGTTGTAGCAGGCGGTCGTGGGGCAAGTCATCACGCACTGGCCAACCCTGTTCACAAGGGCTTTCTCCAGCGCTTCGTGGCTGAAGGCGAAGAGCAGTACGCTCACTCCGGGCCGGCCGTCGGGGGTCTGGTCGGGACCGAGAACCCGTTCGATCGCGGCCTCGGCATCGCAGGCGATCACGCTGGTGGCATAGCCGGACATGGTGCGGCCGGCAATTTCCGCCCAGCCCGGGGTGTCGGCCGTGATGATCGCGCGCGCCGCCGTCATCGGAAAGGCTTCGGCGAACGTGTCCACGATCGCCACGCCGTCAAGCTGCATGATCAGGCCTCAGCAACGAATCGATCGATGCGGGTTCGTGATGCCGCTGTCCACCACCAAGGGCAGGCTGACCTCACCCTCCCTGACCCTGAAGCTGGACGGATGCACGGATGCCTCGCTCAGAAACCACGCGTCCAGCTCCGACCTCGCTCCGGGATCAACCTCGGGCGCCACCAGGAGCGTGGCGCCAGGCGGGGCGGCCCTCAATTCACCGTCGTCCACGACGACCTCGCCGGCCTTGATCACGTACCGCGGCAAGGCGAACATCCGCCGCTTGTCGTCATCCGGGGCATAGATGGTGATGTCCGCGTCGGCTCCGGGCCCGAGGTGCCCCTTCCGCGGCAATCCCAGAATCCGCGCCGGGGCTGCCCGGGTGATGATGGCAATCTCGGAGAGCGTGTACTCGCGGGAAATCTCGGAGAGCCCGCTCATGCGCTTGACCGCCTCGGGCAGGTGCGCCATCGCCTCGGTCCGCAGCCCGTGGTCCATCAACAAGGCGATGATCTGGGGGTACGCCAGGAACGAACCTCCGTTGGGATGATCCGTGGAAAGGGCGATCCGCCAGGGATCGTCAACCCGCAGGAACCACTCCAGACCGATCGCCCACTGGAGCGCATGCACGTGATTACGATTGTCATACGTGATCGGAACCACCCCGCAGCCGTCCTCCTGTTCCATGTCGACGCTCAGCCACTTGCGCCCGGTGAGGCCGGCGAGGTACTGGCCGACCGGTCCGTCCGCCGTCATGCTGGTCGTTTCACCGAAGAGGACCTGCCCCACGTCGACTGTCAGTCCCTCGTGGGTGTTGACGTGGTCGGCAAGCGGGCCGACCATCGGCCCGAAGTCTCCCTTCTGATCGGCCGAGCCGCCATAGCTGTGGAACTGGATGTGCGCCATGTGCAAACGATGTCCGTCCAGAGCCCGCATTCCCTCGAGTGTCGTCTCCCAGTTGCCAGGCACCCCGAGATTCATCCCGTGCAGGTGGACCGGGTGGGGAAGGCCCAGCTCGTCCACCGCGCGGGCCAGGCCAAGTGCAATCTGGCGCGGGGTCACGCCGAAGCGATCGACGCGATCGTCCCAGGCAGCCAGCCGCGTTCCGCCCTGCTTCCACTGCTCCACGCCGCCCGGATTGACGACCTTGACCCCAAAGCCCTTTGCGGACTCCAGGAGCCATGCCACCGTCTGACGCAACCTTTCGTGATCGCCCCCGCCCACCTGGTCCAAAATCGCGTGGTGATTTCCCATCAGCACGAGCATCAGCTTGTCCAGCAGGGGCGTGTCCCGGAACTCGGCGTGGGCCTGCCGGGCTCCCAGCGGAGGGATCGCCGCATCCGCGGCGGTCGTGTAGCCCAGCCCGGCGTACTGGTAACCCGTGACGAACGTGCTGGGCACACTGCCCGCGGTTCCCGACCGGAATCCCTCGCGACGCAACCAGACCGCATCGCGGCTCCTGCGCTCCTCGGGCCGCAGCGCCCGCGCGCCGTTGACCTTGGAACCGGCGATGTGCGAATGCACGTCCACGCCGCCGGGCATGACCACGTAGCCCCGCGCATCGATGTTCCGGACTGCTTTTGCCGCGAGGTCGGCCGGTGGCGAGATCACCTGGCTCCCGTCGATCCAGAGATCTCGGACTTCGTCGTTCACACCGCTGGCCGGATCAACGACCCGCCCGCCGGCTATGCGCAAGGTAGGCATGGACAGGCCCCTGAGTAGCACTGGAACACGAAACTGGAATCAGGCCGACTCATGAGTTCGCTCCCACCGCCGCACAAGGCCATCTTCCGGGTCCACGACATCACCGACCGATTCGAACCCACACTTCGTGAGGATCCGGGTGGAAGCGTTGGACTCCACAAGCGTGTGTGCCCGGACGAGACGCACCCGACCGCTGCCGAACGCGAACGCAACCAGTGCCATGGCCGCCTCCGTAGCATACCCTTGCTCCTGGTGGCTGGGCACGATGCCGTATGCAATCTCGACCATACCATCCTCGTCCGGGGGGCCTTTGAACCCGGCGGATCCGATCACCTCGCCGCTCTCCCGATGAACGACGGCGAACCCATGGACCCACGGATCGGCCACCAGTGCGGCACGGAGCTGGGCGAGGAAGGCGGGTGAGACCTCATCCGACACGAGGAAATCTCGGAGCCCGTCGGCGGCCCGGAGGCCGCTTCGCTCTTCGAATTGCTGAGTACCCTCGAGCAACGCAAGCAGGTGCTCGGGCGAGTTGGGTAGCAGTTGGAGACGGGCGGTATCGATTGCCATGACAGTCCTCTTCAGATCGAGCCTTGCCAATTCTTCGAGCGAGTTCAGCCGAACAGGTTCCAGGATCGGGTTCTTGGACCGCTGGAGTTCCGCCACGACCTCCGGGGGTGCGTACACCGTCCCGAAGAGTCTCGGGAGGACATGCTCCAGCTCAATAAAGACGAGGTATCGAAGAGGCGTACTGTCCGAGACGACAATCATTCCGGGCTCACATCTCGGAGTGCCGCAGCTTCGGCCCGAAGTTCCTCGACGGAGATTTCCAGATAGGCACCGTGCTTCTTGAGCACTCCGTCGGTGTCATAGCTGTCCAAGCCGAGTGCTCTGCTGAGCTGGCCATGAGTAATTGCGTCTTCACGGTACAGGTCGACAAGAAACGCTTCCCGCGCCTTGCCGTTCAGGTCCGCTCCAATGGTGCGAATCTGCTGCTCGATGTCCTGCGGTAGCTCAAAGCTGATGGTCATGGTGTGCTGCTCTCTTTAAGGTGAGTGCGTGGATGGAAGTATAGCAAGTTTTTTGCGGGTCATAAAGGCCGTTACGCATCGCCGGAGAGAGCAACAGCGATGATGGCATACACTCGAACTCCGGACGTCAGCAGGCGGGTTGGGGGCTCGTGACATCCGCAATCATTGATCCAGCGACCCTTATCGTACTCGGCAGTGCAGTAATCTGATCAACGCAAGTATCGCACGGTGTGATCGTCAGAACTACCGGAATCAAGTACTCGCAAGGGATGTCATGTGCTGGCTGATGGCCTCGAGCCATTGCCGCTCGCTCAAGAACGGGGACGCCCGGACCGGGCGGAGGGGAAGCGAGACGCCATCGACCCGCATGACCGTTCCCGAGTCGTCAAGGCCCGGTGTAGCGGCGAAGCACCGCACGCCTGGCTCCACGGGCCATGGTTCCGCGTCATCCCGCGGGGCGATCACCACCGCGGGAATCTTCTCGAGCTGTTCACGAGATTTCTCATCGAACAGCCCCAGCGGAATGGACCCCACAATCAGCGCCAGGTCAGCCTCGCCGCAACCGAGCCGTCGGCTGGCGGTCGTGACGCCGGGCAGCGACCGGGGATAGCCGGCAGACAGGTCCACACTCGTGGGGAATCCGGTCTGCCAGGTCATTACGGCTTCGGCCCCCTGGGAATTGCCTGGCTCGCCCATGCCGAGGATCACGAACCTGGCCTGACGATTGAGGTCGCGAACCAGGCCATACGCGGCCTCGATTGTTGCCGAAGCCTCGGTCATTGTTCCCTGAGTGATCAGAGGCCCATGAAAGAAGGCCCCGTAGCGAGCAGCCATGAGCCGCCCGCCAAGCTCTCGCAGCCGCTGCAGATCGGCACCCGCCAGTTCGCGAACCCGAATCGGGTCGAGCTCCACTCCTCGAACCAGGGCGCGTAATATCCAGAGGACCTCGAACTGGCGGCTCGCGTCGATCTCCAAGAAGAGGTCGGCCTGCTCGGCCGTGGCCGTGCGCTCCTGATCGACGACGATCACGGTCCTGCCGGCTCGCCCGTCGGGAATGAAACGCCCCTGAGGTTCTACCGAGTAGCGCTGCCAGTGCCGGGGATGGCTCACCACCGGATCGGCGCCCCAGAAGACGACGACGTCCGCCCGGTTCTTGACCTCGCCCAGGGTGGCCGAGACTCTCCCGACCCGCTGAAAGGCGAGCACGCGAGCAGCGGATGAGCGGCTGTTGCCCGGCTCGACGACCGCTCCGATACGATCCGCCAGTTCCAGGGCAGCCGCCACGGTCTCATTCGTTGATCGGCCCAGCCCGAGAATGATGGGCGCGTGGGCCTTCATCAGCATCCGGGCCGCCTGCTCCACGGCCTCAGCCACCTCCACGGGTTGCCCTTGGATCAGGGCGGCAGGCTTGCCGGGTTCGTGTGAGCGATCGCGCAGCAGCCACTCCCTGCCAAGTACGCACGCATTCCCGGCTGCGGTGATGTTTTCCTTTTGTTTGACCACCGAGATGTCGTCGCAGAGGCAACCACAGACCAGGCAAGTGACCGGCTCGATGACGGTCGTCTCGACCTGCCCGCTGGCTACCGCCGTCTTCGGTCCGA
>Ga0074044_10000763_pt1 | contig 30093 bp, 21 predicted proteins | sample BogForMeECP23OM1_FD_94443 | JGI IMG/M metagenome (GOLD analysis project Ga0074044, IMG submission 94443) | Bog forest soil microbial communities from Calvert Island, British Columbia, Canada - Bog Forest MetaG ECP23OM1 | ecosystem: Environmental > Terrestrial > Soil > Wetlands ...
AGTGCCCACGGTCAGCCAGATGCTCCCGCCGGAGCCGCCGCCGCCGCCGTAGCCCGAACCGTTGCCGCCATTGGCGGAAATGGTTCCGTCCATTTGCAATGTGCCAGTTACCGTGAGCCGAATCGCTCCGCCGCCCGCGCCGCCGACGGAATACGGGGAATAATTTCCGCCGCCGCTGCCGTAGCTGGTGGGTGATGTGATGGAATCATAAGTGTTTCCACCGGCGGCGTAATTTCCGGTGCTGTTTGCGCCATAGCCTCCGTGACCCGCCCCGCTGCATACGTAGGTGTAATTGTAGTAATAGTATTTTCCCGCGCCGGGTCCCTGACCCCCTGGATAGCCCAAGGCGTCCGTGAAAATGCCGCTGCCAGCCTGAATCGTGGCGTTTCCTGAAAATGAGAAATTCACGGTGTAGGCAGGGGCGCTGGAGGAGTAGCGGTAGGCGGTCAGCCATGCATTGGAACTCATGAGCAAATTGGCAAAGCTCGCCGAACTGGATGCCGACCCAATCGCTCCGTTGCGTAAAATCAAATCTGCGGAACTCGCGGATTGCACCAGCGTGTTGGTTCCGGCGTTTCCGCCGTTGTCCAGAATGAGCTGGCCATTCTGTCCGGTGGGCTGGAGGAAGACGGTTCCCGCTCCGCCCCAATTGGCCCCGCCGCCGCCATAGGCGGAAATCGTTCCGCCGAACAGGTTCGCCGCGGGATAGATGGCAATGCGACCGCCGCCGCCGCCGCCGCCAATCGAGCCGGCCCCATTTCCGCCGTTGGCCGTGATGGAACCCGAGCCAATTAATATTCCCGTCGTCAACCAGAGGCTGCCGCCGGAGCCGCCGCCGCCGCCCGAACCGGAACCGCTGCCGCCGTTGGCCGAGATGCGGCCGTCCACCTGCAAAATGCCCTCGATACTAAGTTGAATCGCGCCACCGCCCGCCCCGCCGGAGGAATACGGCATCAATTGTCCGCCCCCGCTGCCATACGTGGTGGGGGCTGTTTGGGTACCATAGGTTATGCCGCCACCGGCGTTTGCCGAAGCACCGTTGGCACCACTGCCACCATATCCGCCGCCACCGCAAGGACGGTAGCTGCCATCATTGTAAGAAAGACCATGGCCGCTGCCCGCCCCGGCGGGATAACCCGCGCTGTCGGCGAGCAGGCTGCCGCCGGCCTGAATCATGACGTTGCCGCTGGCGTTCAGGATGAAGGGTGATAACGCGGAGGAGGCCAGGAGCAGGCCGTTGGAAGCAATCGTCAGATTTCCAACGAACCACGGCCCGGCTGGAATCACGCCCGCGTTTCCTCGAATCAGCACATCAATGCTGCTGCTGGTGACGGAAACCAGTGAATTTGTTCCCACCTGTCCGCCATTGTCAAACACCAGCAACCCGTTCTGTCCGGTCAGTTCGGTGTAAACAGTGCCCGCGCCGCCGGTCATCGCCCCGGCCCCGCCATAGGCGGCCAGCGAACCCGCAAAGCTGTTCACACCAGACTGGATGGCAATGCGTCCGCCGCCGCCGCCGCCGCCGTGGGTCGGTTCACCCGCGCCGCCTTGCGCGCTGATGGCACCTGAGCCGGACACCAGTTGCGCCGTGATCCAGATGCTGCCGCCCGACCCGCCACCGGAGCGGCTGTTGGTGCCATTGGCGCCGTCGGCCGAGATTGTGCCGTTGACGATAAACGTTCCGCCGGCGCTGATTTGCACCGCGCCACCCCCGGCGCCCCCAATGCCGGCATAGCTGGTGCCGCCTCCGCTGCCCAAGTCGGTGGGCTGGGTAAAGGAACCGTAGGTCGTGCCGCCCATTGCGTTGCTGGAACTCATCCCGCCAATGCCGCCGTAACCGGCACCGCTGCCGTCCGCCGGACTTCCGGCAGCGTAGCCCGCGCCGGGACCGGCACCACCGCCGTAGCCTTTTCCATTCGCATTGATGGCGCCTCCCACGGCCACTTCCACGTTACCCGTCACCGACAGATTAAACCCGGCGGGCAGCACGCCCAGCAGCACGTCATAACTCACCAGGACATTGGCGCCGTCAGGAATGGTGGAGTTTGTCGTCCGCTGCAACTGGGTCAGAATGCCATCCGGGCTGGTCAGCAGATAATCCACGCCGTTGGTATAAATGGTTGTGTTTCCGGAATCCGTCACCAGGACAGAAGCGGCTATGACGTTGGAATTGAGCAACGTCACCGGGTTGGTGCCGTTCAACGTCTGGGATTCGTCCACCACAGAGAGAAGGTTTGAAATGACGCCGTCGGGTGAAAACGAGTGGGTCAGCACGCCTCCCGCGGCCACGAGCAGGCTGGAAAATGCGTGCGGGCCGTCCACCATCACCGTGCAGTTGGTGACGATGATGTCCTCCCCTTCATAATTCGTGTCATTTGCATTGATTGTCGTGTCATTGGTGAAGGTCGTCGCGGATGCCGGGAGGCGGACCAAGATTAAGACGATAACCCCCGCAACCAGGGCGCGGCAGGTCAGCGAAACGAACCAGGGGGAAACACGGAGAGTTTTCATGAGTAGTGGGGCCTTTCCGGGTGGAAACAATAAAGAAAACTGATACGGATGTCAAACTCTTTGCGGGGAATTGGGTGCGACCAGGTAGCGCGGGCTTTTTCGTTGAAACCGCCGCGAATTTTCGTAAGTTCCGTCGTCAACAGACCATGAAAACCATTTTTGCGCTGGCCGTTGTTCTTTTACTTTCAACGCGGTCGCCCGGCGAAATTCAGGCGCCCCTTCCCCTCTGGCCGGACGGCGCGCCCGGCGCGCTGGGCAGCACGAGCAACGACATTCCCACGCTCACGCTGTATTTGCCCGACCCCACCAACGCGACAGGCGCGGCGATGGTGATTTGTCCGGGCGGCGGTTACAGCCATCTCGCAGCGCATGAGGGCAATGATTACGCGCTGTGGCTGAACCAGCACGGTGTCGCCTGTTTTGTTTTGAAATACCGGCTCGGCTTGAACGGCTACCGGCATCCGGCGATGTTGCAGGACGCGGCGCGCGCGGTGCGATTGGTGCGGGCGCGGGCGGCGGACTGGAAGATTGACCCGAAGCGCGTGGGTATCATGGGTTCATCGGCGGGCGGGCATCTCGCATCCACGCTGATGACACATTTTGATTTGGGTGATACAAACGCCGCCGACCCGATTGAACGCCAAAGCTCGCGTCCGGACCTCGGCATTCTTTGTTATCCGGTCATCACGCTGGGCGAATACACGCATCGAGGTTCAAAAGACAATTTGCTCGGCACCAATCCGCCGCCGGAACTGGTCAAGTTGCTTTCCAACGAACTGCAGGTGACGACGAACACGCCGCCTTGTTTCATCTGGCAGACTTTCGAAGACAAAACGGTTTCGGTGGAAAACAGCCTGATGTTCGCCGAGGCGTTGCGTAAAAATCATGTGCCATTTGATTTGCACATCTACCAAAAGGGCAACCACGGTTTGGGACTCAACGACACCCCCCCGTTTGCACAACCGCATCCGTGGGCGAACGCCTGCCTGTTCTGGCTGAAGGAGCAGGGGTTTGTGCAGTGATTTGGCAAACAAAGCCGGCCGTCGCCGGGGTTTCAGTTCAGGAATTGGGCAGTTTAACTTACCCCAGGTCCTGGCGGTTCGGGGTGGCAAGGCCCGTTGATTCTCTCACCGGATTGTTCCCCACTTCTTGGCATTGGCCATGCTGGCACCTTTTAAGAGACCATGAATATTGTGAATCCGTCGAACCCCTTCCGAATCCCGTCTTGTTTGCAGAGGGCGGACAGTCAACAACGCCGTCGGGAGCTGTTTAAAAAGGGATTTATTGCTGCTGTGGTTGCCGTCGTAATCCTGCTGGTCGGGCTGTTAATTGAAGGCTGCATGAGCGAACAGACAACGACCACGACCCCGGCCAAAAAGGTCACAAAAGCAACGGATCTGCCAGCGTCTTGGACAAACCCGGCTTTGATGGTGGAACAGAAGCCAAAGCCGGGTCCGCAACCGAATCTTAACGCAACCAGCCGGATCGCACCGCCCGTTTCAAAGGAGAATGCAGTGGCCGCCATCCAGCCCGAGACTCTTTACGTGATCAAATCCGGCGATACCTTGATCCGCATTGCCAAAGTCCACGGAACAACGGTAAAAGCCCTTAAAGCGGCCAACGGTTTGGAGAGCGACCGCATTGTTATCGGAGCAAAACTGAAAATACCCACAGCTTAAGCGCCCGTTGTTTACCCTCGCCTGAATCCTTTCTCCAAGAGGGGTGGGATTAATTTCGTCTTGGTTAAATTTACTGCTTGCTTTACCCGCCGTTAAGTCTATTTTCCCGCCCGCCTGAACGCCGCGGGTGCGGATGTTCATTGAGGCTGAGAAACAACAGTTAACAAACAACCTAACATTCAACCCTCCGTTGCCACGGCAGCGTTCTCGCCTCGGCGAAGCGTTGCGAAGCCGGGTGGTAGTTAGGCAATGGAGTCTTCGGAGTCCGTTTCATCGGACGACCAAGCCTCCGCAGTTCAACCCGGAATAGTTATGCTCACGATGGAAGAAGCCATGAAGCAAAGCGCGACGCGTTTTGCCGCCGGCGAAATTGTCAAAGGCACAATCATTGAAGTCCGCCCGAAGGAAGTTTTGGTGGACATCGGTTACAAAAGTGAAGGGGTCATCCCCACCAATGAATTTGTAGACACCAGCGCGCTCAAGGTCGGCGGCGAAATTGATGTCCTCATCGAAAAACTCGAAAACAAGGACGGCACGGTCGAACTCTCGCACGAAAAGGCCGAGTTCAAGAAAAATTGGGAGCGCATCCTCACCATTTGCAACGAGGGCGGCACGATCCAGGGCAAGGTCAAGTCGATCGTCAAAGGCGGCCTGGTCGTCAACATCGGCGTCGAGGCGTTTTTGCCCGCGTCGCAAATTGATGTCATCACGCCGAGGAATCTCGCGCAATTCGTCAACAACACCTACGAATTCAAGGTCGTCAAAATCAATCAGGAGCGGCAGAACATCGTGCTCTCGCGCCGCGAATTGATCGAGCAGGAGCGCAACGAAAAACGCGCCAGGCTGCTGGCCGAAATGGTGCCGGGCGACATCCGCAAGGGCACGGTCAAGAACATCACTGATTTCGGCGCGTTCATCGAGTTGAACGGCATTGACGGCCTGCTCCACATCACGGACATGAGCTGGGGCCGAATCGCGCATCCATCGGAAATCCTCAAAGTCGGCCAGGAAATTGACGTGGTCGTGCTCGACGTGAACAAGGAAAAAGAGCGCGTCAGCCTCGGCCTCAAGCAAAAAATGGCCAACCCGTGGGACAATATCGAGACGAAGTATCCCGTCGGCGCGAAGGTCAAGGGCAAGGTCGTCAGCCTCGTGCCTTACGGCGCCTTTGTGCAATTGGAGATGGGGGTCGAGGGACTCGTTCACGTCACTGAATTGTCGTGGACCAAGCGCGTGGCCAAGCCCAGCGACGTGCTCAAGCAGGACCAGGAAATTGAAGCCGTCGTGCTTGGCATCAATCGCGACGAACAAAAAATTTCCCTCGGCATCCGCCAGCTCGAATCCAATCCGTGGGACAACGCCGAAGCAAAATACGCGGTCGGCGCCCGGGTCAAAGGCAAGGTGCGCAACCTCACCAGCTACGGCGCGTTTGTGGAATTGGAAGAGGGCATTGACGGTATGATCCACGTGTCCGACGTGTCGTGGACGCGCAAGATCAATCACCCGTCCGAAGTCCTCAAGAAGGGTGACGAAGTTGAGGCCGTCGTGCTCGAAGTGGATCGTCCGAACCAGCGCATCGCGCTGGGCATCAAACAACTCTCGCAAGACCCGTGGGAAGGCATTGACCGGCTTTACAAGGTCGGCGACGTCGTCACCGGCAAGGTCACCAAGCTCGCGAGCTTCGGCGCGTTCATCGGTTTGCAACACGACATAGACGGTCTCGTGCACATCTCGCAGGTCAGCGAGGAGCGCGTGGACAAAATCAAAAACGTGCTCAAGGCCGGCCAGGATGTGACCGCCCGCGTCATCAAGATTGACAAAGGCGAACGCCGCATCGGCCTTTCCATCAAGGCCGCCAGCTACACGGACGAACAGCTCAAGGAAGAGCAGAAAATATTCGATGCCCTCAAGCCCGGCGAGGACCTCGTGGCGTTGCAACACGCCTTCGATGCCGCCGACGAAGCGCGGCAGGACGAAAAACCCGAGTAATCATTCCGGCAGATCGAACTCACGCACAGGCGGGCCACAACGGTCCGCCTGTTTTATTTCGGAGGGTCGAGCTCTGCGAGCCCCAAATATTCGGGGACTCGTGCAACTCATCCCTCCGAAGAAACCAGCGAGCGATGCTGGTAATGCAGGATTTTGAACTCCGGCGTGTCGCGGATTTCTTCAGCCAGCACGAACCGGCCTTCAAACGGCGGGAAAAACGCGTCGCCTTCCACCTCGCGTTTGACCAGCGTGAGGTAAAGATCGGAACAGCGCGGCAACATCTGCGCGTAAATTTCCGCGCCGCCGCAGATGAAAATTTCATTGGGAAATTCCGACGGATCCAGCCGCTCCAGCGAGTTGAAAATCAGCAGGTCCGTCTTTTGGTCTTTCTCCAGTTTGCTGAAATGAAACTGGTAGGCGCGCTTGAGATAACGGCCGCCACGCCACTCGTGATATTGCCCGAAAATTTCCGGATGACTTTTGATGAGCCGCTGCGGATGCCGCGTCAGGATCAGATTCTTCCGGTTGGGCAACGGCTGGCCCAGGCTTTCAAACGTCTTGCGCCCCATGACGATGACGTTGCCCATCGTCATTTTTTTGAACCACTTGAAATCCTCCGGCAGATGCCACGGGATTTTGCCGTCCGCGCCAATCACGCGGTTCAGCGACATCGCCGCAATGGCCTTGAAATGTTTCATGTTGCGGTCCGCAGATTACACAGATTGCGCAGATAAATAAAATCAATCTGTGGAATCCGCGAAATCTGCGGATTCGTTTTCACACCGCTATCGGCGCTTTGATGGCCGGATGCGGATCATAATTCACCAGTTCGAAATCCTCAAACTTGAAGTGGTCGATGTTTTTCACCGCCGGATTCAATTTCATTTGCGGCCGCGGCCGCGGTTCGCGCGTGAGTTGCAGCTTTGCCTGCTCAACGTGGTTGCTGTAAAGATGCAGGTCGCCGAACGTATGGACGAAATCGCCCGGATTCAGGCCACAAACCTGCGCGACCATCAGCGTGAGCAGCGCGTAGCTGGCAATGTTGAACGGCACGCCCAGGAAAATATCCGCGCTGCGCTGGTAAAGCTGGCAGCTCAGCTCGCCGTCGCTGACATAAAATTGAAACAAGCAGTGGCATGGCGGCAATGCCATGCTGTCAATGTCTGCAATATGCCACGCGTTGACAATCAACCTGCGACTGTCGGGGTTCTCTTTGATTTCCTCAATGACCTTGGCGATCTGGTCAATGCCCCATTTGCTTCTTCGCAGTCGTGGCCCTATGGGCGTTACACCACTTGTGCCATCAGTGAACTCGCCGAGATCGAACAGTGTTGGGTGACTTCCGGCTGGATCAGACGATTTGCGGGGTATGCTTTTGGTCTTCACCCAATGCCTCCATTGCTTTCCGTAGACCGGGCCCAAGTCGCCGGTGGTTTTGTCTGCCCATTCATCCCAAATGGTCACCTTGTTTTCCTGCAAGAAACGAATGTCTCTGTCGCCGCGCAAAAACCACAATAATTCATAGATGATGGATTTGGTATGGACTTTTTTGGTGGTGAGCAGCGGGAAATTTTTCCGCAAATCAAACCGCGCCTGCGCGCCAAACACGGAATGCGTGCCGGTACCCGTGCGGTCGGCCTTGAATTTTCCGTGCTCCAAAACATGTCGCAGCAAATCAAGGTATTGAATCATCGCGGGGAAAATTTAACCACGAAATACACGAAATACACGAAAAGAAATTTGGTTGCGTAAAAAGATTCGTCTGGCAATGGTTTCCTGATAAAAGGAATGGCAGTATGACCAGCGCCGTAGGCGCGGCATCTTTATAGCTCGTCATCCACAAATAAAACAAAGCTCCGTCAGGAGCGGCATATTCCAATTTCGCTCCTGACGGAGCTTGAAAATTTGGCGGGACGTTTTTCTACAAATATGCCCGCCTGCGGCGCTCGCTCCGCCACTTTCGCGTCCTTCGCGTGACAACAAATCTGTGTTTCATCTGTGGCCAATAACGATTCCATTGAAATCGGCTCGCCACGCCTGACTTTTGTTGCAAAACTGTGCGTGTCATGCGAATCCTCGCCCTTGATCACGGAACCAAACGCATCGGCGTGGCGGTGAGTGATGAAACCAGAACCATCGCACAGCCATTGGAATTCATTCCTGCCGCGCCGTTCGCGGATTTTCTGTCGCGGCTCCGGCAGTTGATCCGCGAAAAGGAAATCGAGCAGATTCTCGTCGGCCTGCCACGCAACATGGACGGCAGCTACGGCCCGGCGGCGCTCAAAGTGGAGACATTCGTTGCCGCGCTGAAAGATGCCGTCGCCGTTCCGATCAAAACCTGGGACGAGCGGCTGACCTCGGCGCAGGCGAACCGGGTTTTGATTCAAGGCGGGGCGCGCCGGGACAAACGCAAAGAGAAGGTGGACAAAATGGCGGCGGCCATTTTGTTGCAGAGTTATCTGGATGGGATTTGATTTTTAACCACGGATGAACACGGATAAACACGGATTTGGCAGAAGCAAAATGCATGAATTGATGCGTTTTCAATTCGTGATAATTCGTGAAATTCGTGTCAAAGCTTTTCCGTATCTGTGCCCCTCCGTGTTCATCCGTGGTTAATTTCTTCTGTGGAAACCCTGAAATTCAAACTGACCATCGCCTACGACGGCACCGGCTATGAAGGCTGGCAGGTGCAGAAAACCGGGACCGGCGTGCAGGAAATCGTCGAAACGGCGCTGGCAAAATTGTTTCCGAGCAAACCGCGTCTCCACAGCGCCAGCCGTACGGATACCGGGGTTCATGCGCTCGGCATGGTCGCGCATTTTGAGATTCCCCGTGCCGAATCTAGAATGTCCGCGCGCCGGCTGGCGCTGGCGCTCAACGCGTGGCTGCCGGAAGACATTCGTGTGTCATCCGTCACGCGCGCGCCGGAAAAATTTCACGCGCGCTTCGACGCGGCGGGCAAACAATATCGCTATTTCGTCTGGAACCACACGGCCATGAATCCGCTGCTACGCCACAGCGCCTGGCAGGTTACGCGTCCGCTCAATTTAAAAGCCATGCGCGCCGCCGCGCCGCTGTTTGTGGGACGGCGTGATTTTAAATCGTTCGCCGCCAGCCGGAATTACGAGATGAAATCCACCGTGCGCCGGCTCACCCGCTGTGACATCAAAAAGTCCGGCCCGAAACTGACGTTTATCATCGAAGGCGATGGTTTTCTTTACAAAATGTGCCGGGGCATCGTCGGCACGCTGGTGCAAATCGGCCTGGGCAAATTTCCGGCGGATGAAATCCGGCGGATGCTGTCGAAAAAGGACCGGCGCGTGGCCGGCATGACCGCCCCGGCGCAGGGCCTTGTGCTCTGGAAGGTGTTTTATAACGTGCTTCCGGCGTCTCGCCGGAAGAACAGATCTGCCGGCAGGATGCCGGCAGCACGTTGAGCCATGAACATTGTCCTGGTTGAACCGGAAATCCCGCCGAACACGGGCAACGTGGCGCGGCTGTGCGCAGTCACGAAAACGACACTGCATCTCGTCGAACCGTTCGGTTTCAAGCTGGACGATGCACAGCTCAAACGTGCGGGCATGGATTACTGGCCGCACGTCGAATGGCATCGCTGGCCGAACTGGCAGGCGTTTGAAGAAAAACTGCCGGCGAACGCGCGGCTTTGGTTTGTCGAGTCCGGCGGGCCAACAATTTACAGCGACGTGAAATTTTCAGCGGACGATTATCTGGTTTTCGGGCGCGAGACTGCCGGTTTGCCGAAGCAGTTGCTGGAACAAAACCGCGACGGGTGGCTGCGGATTCCGATGTTTAATGAAAAATCGCGTTCACTGAATCTGTCAAACTGCGCGGCGCTGGTTTTGTTTGAAGCTCTCCGGCAGCAAGGGTTCAAGGGCGATATCCACTGAATGGTCGCATTGCTAAAACAATGCGTGAGGCAATGATTTAGCGATTGAACGATTCACAATTTAACGGTTAAGCTTCGCCACCGTCGTTGCGAACATGATCTACACGCCGGCAAAATCGGTTTCGTTTTGAGCGGCGGCGCCGCCACTGACGTATTTCAAATCAAATGGCCAAATCAGGAAAATTTCGCTGGGTCATCTGCGCGCTGCTCTTTTTCTCGGTCGCGGTCAACTATCTTGACCGGCTGGTCATCGGCATCCTGAAAAAGCCGCTCAGCGGCCAATTGGGCTGGAGCGACAGCGATTACGGCAACATCGCGGCGGCCTTCTCGTTTGCCTACGCGTTCGGGTACCTGTTCGGCGGCCGGCTGACGGACCGCCTGGGCGTGAAACGCGGGCTGTCCTTGTTCGTGCTGTGTTGGAGCGCCGCGGCGATGGCGCACGGATTGTGCGGTCTGATCGGCGTCGAGGACCAGTTCCGGATGCAGTATCCCTGGTTTTCGGCGGCGGAAAAAGGGATTGTGTGGATGACATTGGCGATGCCGATGACGGCGGCCGGTTTCGTGGTCGCACGCATCGTGCTGGGCCTTGCGGAAGGCGGAAATTTCCCCGCTGCAATCAAGACGGTGGCCGAGTGGTTTCCCATAAAAGAGCGCGCCCTGGCGACCGGCTGGTTCAATACCGGAACGAATGTGGGTGCCATTCTCTGCCCCATCGCGGTGCCATGGATTTTTCAACGGATTGGCTGGGAAGCAACCTTTTATGTGACCGGAGCGACGGGTTTTGTGTGGGTGGTTGCCTGGTGGCTGCTTTACGATTCGCCGGAGAAACACCGGCGGCTTTCGTCTGCCGAACTCACCTACATCAAGAGCGGTCAGCCCGCGGTGGAGGCAAGGCCGGTGAAGGTGCCCTGGCTGTCGCTGCTGGGGTACCGGGCCGTCTGGGCTTATGTGTTGGCGAGCATCCTCGCTGCGCCGGCGTGGGGATTCTATCAGTTCTTTGTGCCTGATTTTCTGGACAAGGGTTTTCATCTCGATCTCCAAACAACCGGCTGGTGGACCGCTGTGTTTTTCACCATTGCGATGGTCGGCGGCGTGGCGGGCGGATGGCTGGCCGAAAAACTTATTAATCGCGGCTGGAGCCTCAACGCCGCGCGCAAGGTTTCATTGCTGGTCTGCGCCTTGGCAGTGGTGCCGGTGTTTCTCGCCCCATTTGCCGGGAGCGTCTGGCTCGCGGTGCTGATCGTCGGCATCGCCGGCTCGGCCCACCAGGGTTGGTCGGCCAACCTCTTCAGCCTGGTCTCCGACACCATGCCGAAGGAGGCGATCAGTTCAGTAGTGGGACTGGGCGGATTTGTCGCTTACTTCACCGGCGGATTTGTCAACGGGATCACCGGCCACATTTTGGAGAAGACCGGAAGCTACGTATTGGTCTTCGCCTACTTCTCGGGCATGTATGTTCTTTCGCTGATTGCGATCCAACTGCTCGTGCCGAAAATCAAACCAACGACCTGACCGGCCATGTCCTTCGCATCCGCAACTTCGATCCCGCCCGCCGCCGCCGGCCGGGCGGATGGCGCTTATCCGTGGACGCCCGACCAGGGCGACGGCACGTTTCGCAATCCGATCATTTATGCGGATTATTCGGACCTCGATGTCATCCGTCACGGCGGCGATTTTTTCATGACCGCGTCCAGCTTCAACTGCACCCCCGGTCTGCCGGTTCTGCACTCGAAGGATTTGGTGAATTGGACGCTCATCAACCACGCGGTCAAAAACCTGCCGCATCCGCGCTATGCCGAAGTTCAACCCGGCTGCGGCATTTGGGCGCCGGCCATCCGGTTTCACGCCGGGAAATTCTGGATCTTTGTTGCGACGCCGGACGAAGGCATTTATGTCACCACGGCGGATGACCCGGCTGGCAAATGGTCCGCGCCGCATCTGGTGCAGGAGGGGAAGGGATTGATTGATCCCTGCCCGTTGTGGGACGACGATGGCAAGGCGTATCTGGTTCACGCTTATGCCAATTCCCGCGCCGGCATAAGGCACCGGTTGTGCGTCCGCCCGATGGCCCCGGACGGTTTGCGGCTGGTGGGCGAAGGCCAGATTGTTTTTCACGATCCGGACCGGCATCCCACCCTGGAGGGTCCGAAATTTCTGAAAAAGGACGGGTGGTATTACATCCTGACGCCCGCCGGCGGCGTGGAGACCGGCTGGCAGGTGGTCCTGCGCTCGCGAAACATTTACGGTCCTTACGAGGACAAAATCGTGCTCGAACAAGGCAGCACCGCCATCAACGGCCCGCATCAGGGCGCGCTGGTGGACACGCCGAACGGCGAATGGTGGTTCCTGCATTTTCAGGATGCCGGGGTGTATGGCCGGGTCGTGCACTTGCAGCCGGTCCAATGGCGGGATGGCTGGCCGCTGATGGGCGTGGATCAGGATGGCAACGGCATTGGAGAACCTGTGCTGCATTACGCCAAACCCTCCGGCCTCGCCCCGGGCGACCGGGCCATTCCTCAAACGAGTGATGAATTCGATTCTCCCAGGCTGGGTTTGCAATGGCAGTGGGCGGCCAACCATCAGGAGCAGTGGTACCAACTGGGCGTCCGCCAGAGTTGGCTGCGGTTGTATCCACAACCGGCGTCCGGGGAAGCCCTGACGCGCGTGCCGAATTTGTTGCTGCAAAAATTTCCGGCACGCTCCTTTGCTTTTGAAACGCTGCTGGAATTTTCACCGGATCACCCGGGGGAGGAGGCGGGCTTGGTGGTGATGGGCCAGTCTTGCGCCGCCCTGGCGCTGCGGCGCGACGCGGCGGGCAATCAACTGGTCTTGCGCGTGGATGGCGCTCAAAAGTTCGCGCGCGACGGCCTGCCCGGCGTGGTCAAATTGCGCGTGGAAGTCGGGGAAGGCGGCGTCTGTGTCTTCCATTTTGCTACGGACGCACAGTTTGTGCAGATTCCCCATGTTTTTCCGGCGCGCCAGGGAACGTGGATGGGGGCCAAAATCGGAGTGTATGCGCTCAACCGCCAGCCGCAGGTGCCGGCGGGACATGCGGATTTTGATTATTGCCGGTTCTCATGAACCCACTTTGGGTCAGCCCGCTGAACCAACCGATGGCAACCCGTCAACTCACTTTGCTTTCCAACCTTTTGACTTCTTCTTTAATCAGTTCCGTTGTCCGATGTTTGGCCAGATAAACCTGGTCCACGGAAATGCCGAACCTCGTGGCCACTTTTTCGGGTGCCCATTCCTTGTTCACATACAAGTCAAAGATTTGATACTTTTGCGGGTCCAGCCGGCGTTTGACTTTAGCCAGTGCAGCATCGAGCAGGTTCTTTTCCCATTCCGCGTCCCACAGCGCGTCCAAATCCCGGCTGGCCGGATCGACCACTTTGTCCACCGTACGGGTGCCGGTCGCCGTGTCCTCGGAAGCGGGGTGGCCGGCGGCGAAAGGCCCGCGTTTGCGGAGTTGATCGGTGATGCGCCAGCGGGTCATGTTCAGGAGCCAGGTCTTGAAGGAGCCAATTGCCGGGTCATATTTGAAGGTGGGCATGTGCTTGGCGACCGAGATCATCGTTTCCTGCACCACGTCCTGTGCTTCAGCCGCAGTCAAGCCACCCTTGATGGCGACGCCATAGATGAGTTTCCAGTACGTGTCAAAAAAATCCTGCCAACTCGACTGATCCTGCCAGTCTTTGAGGCGTTGAATCAGAGTTGCGCGCGTCGGAATCAATTCATCCATCGGCTCTGCCATGTAATCAGTAATGTGGTCTTGAGCGATGGTTGGCAATAAAATACACCGTCATCCTGAAAAAAAGTTGAAGAAAAAGGTGTTATATGCTTGTCTGGGCTGCCTTCATCGGGCAGATGCGCAAACGTATAAAAACGCTTGAACTTATTTCCTAAAGCCGGTCGCGGCCGGTTGCTGGCCGTAATTTTTTGGGGTTTCCTGGCTTGCGTTGAGGGGTCTTGGGCGCAGCCGATGGCCGGCGGTGGGGCCACGAACGAAATCCGGATTGTGGAACTTCAAGGCACGGCAGAGGTCGCTGCTGCCACCGCCACGACCTGGATGCCGGTGCGAACCAACCAAATCCTGCGCCCGTCCGACCGGTTGCGCACCGGCGCAAACAGCCGGATGACACTCCTTTGGTCGGATCGGAGTGTGGTGTCTTTCGGCGCTTTGACAGAGCTCGAAATATTGCCGCCGGATTCAGCCGGTGCACAATGCGGGCTGCATTTGTTCCGGGGCATCGTCTCCTTTTTCCATCGGGACGAACCGGGACACATCCGGGTCATCACCCGCGGCGCCGTCGCCGGTGTGGAGGGCACGGAATTCGTCCTGGCCGTCGCGCCCGGGAAGGACACGGAGCTGACGACGATGTCCGTGATTGACGGCAAGGTCCGGTTTGGCAACGAACAGGCCACGCTCCTGCTGACCAACGGCCAGCAGGCCGTCGTTGAGCCGGGCCAGGCGCCCGTTCGCACCGCGGGTTTCATTGCCAACAACGTCCTGCAATGGTGTTTTTACTATCCGGCGGTGATTGATCCGGCGGATTTGCCGTTCACACCGGAAGAACAAAAAATCCTTGTCGAATCCCTTCAAGCCTGCTGGTCGGGCGATCTGCAGGTCGCGCTGGCCAAATATCCGGCCGGGCGACAGCCCGGCTCCGACGCCGAACGGGTTTACTACGCCGGCCTGCTGCTGGGCGTCGGACAGGTTGAACCGGCCGAAACGGTGCTGGCTTCGTTGTCCGCCGCCGATGCCTCCAGCCGCCCGCAACGAATTGCCCTGGCCTTGCGTCAACTCATCTCCGCCGTGAAGCGACAGCCGAATCCGGCAGTGGTCCGTCCGCAACTGGCCACGGAATTCCTCGCCAATTCCTACTATGAACAATCGCGCGCCATCCCCGGAATTTCATTGCCGGCCGCGCTGGATTCAGCCCGGCGGGCCGTGACCAACTCACCGGATTTCGGTTTTGGCTGGGAGCGGGTGGCGGAACTGGAATTCAGTTTCGGTCATACCGACCGGGCGCTCGACGCCCTGGACAAAAGCCTGGCCCTCGCGCCGCGCAATGCCCAGGCGCTCGCATTGAAAGGATTCCTGCTCGCGGCGCAAAATCACATTGGCGATGCCATTGGCTGGTTCGACCGGGCGCTGGCCGTGGACTCCGCCCTCGGTAACGCATGGCTGGGGCGCGGTCTTTGCCGCATCCGCCGCGGCGACACCAGGGGCGGGCGCGAAGACCTGCTGGTGGCCGCGGCGCTCGAGCCGCAGCGCGCCGGGTTGCGAAGTTATCTGGGCAAGGCTTACGCGGATGCGGGCGATTTCCCGCGCGCCAGCAAGGAGCTTCAACTCGCAAAAAAGTTGGATCCCAACGACCCGACGGCGTGGCTTTATTCCGCCCTGCTCAACCAGGAGAACAACCGGATCAACGACGCGATTCGGGATCTGGAAAAATCGCAGGAATTGAATGACAACCGGAGTGTGTATCGCTCGCAACTGCTGCTGGACCAGGACCAGGCGGTGCGCAGCGCGAATCTGGCCGCGATGTACCGGGACGATGGCATGTTTGACGTGGCCGTGCGCGAAGCTTCCCGCGCGGTGAATTACGATTACGCGAATTACTCGGCGCACCTGTTCCTGGCGAACAGCTATATTGAACTCAGCGATCCAAACGAGATCAATCTCCGTTATGAAACTCCCGCTGAGAGTGAATATCTGCTGGCAAATTTGCTGGCTCCGGTGAACGCCGGCGTGCTCTCACCCACCATTTCACAGCAGGAATACTCCCCCTTGTTCGAGCGCGACCGCCTCGGTGTTGTTTCGGACACGGAATACTTAAGCCGTGGAGCCTGGACGCAATCGGGCGCGCAGTTCGGCGTGTTCGGAAACTTCAGCTATGACGCGGAGGCGTTCTACCGTTCCGACCCCGGCCAGCGGATGAACGATGACATCGAGCAACGGCAATTGTCCCTGACGCTCAAGCAACAACTCACACCGCAGGACACCGTTTATTTCAACGTTGAACAATACCAGGCGGACAGCGGGGATTTAACCGAATATTATAATCAAAACATGGCCAGCCCGACATATCGCTTGAACGAGCAGCAGGATCCGAACGTAAGCCTTGGCTATCATCATGAATGGAGTCCCGGGGTTCACACTTTGCTTTTTGCGGCCCGCCTCGATGACACTTATTCATTCACCAACTTCACGCAACCTTCCTATTTTGAAAGTTATAACGCTGTTCCCGTTTTGGATGCAGCGGAGAACATAACAATGAATGAGCATTTTGTGCGCAAGCTGGATATTTATTCGGGAGAACTGCAGCAGATTTGGGAAGGGTCTTCACACAACACCATTATCGGCACACGCATCCAGTATGGCCATTTTCATACGAGCGTTCTGCAAGACAATCCGTCCTCCTACGTCGCCCCTCTTTTCCCCGATCCCCCAACGCCAGCCGCACAACAGGACATTACTTCCCTGTTCAAGCGCATCAGTTTTTACGGCTATCATCAATGGCGGATTTTCGAGCCGCTGCAATTGATTGGCGGCGTGACCTATGACCATCTCACCTTCCCGGAAAATTCCCTGCTGGCGCCCATTTCCGGCCAGGAAAAGACGATGGATAAAATTTCCCCCAAAGCCGGCCTGATTTGGACCCCGCTGGACAAAACCACCGTCCGTTTCGCTTACACGCGCTCGCTGGCCGGCGCGAGTCTGGACCAAAGTTATCAAATCGAGCCTTCGCAAGTGGCGGGTTTTATTCAAAACTACCGCAGCATCATTCCTGAATCCATCGCCGGGGACAATGCCGGGGCCGAATTTGAAACCTACGACCTTTCCCTGGAACAAAAATTCAGCACCGGAACTTATCTGGGCATATCCGGCGAGATATTGAACTCCACCGTTAATCGGGTTGATGGCGCCTTTCAATATTATCCTTACTCCACCAATCTGGACTTGCAGTATCCCATTCCAAGCACACTGCGCGAAAATTTGGATTATCAGGAAAAATCACTGCTGGTCACCGCCAACCAGTTGCTGGGCCGGGACTGGTCGCTCGGCGCGCGCTATCTTCTCACTCAAGCGGTCTTGAATGACAATTTCCCTGATGTGCCGGGCAATCTTCCACCATTACCCAGCCCTTCCAACAATCAAACTATCAATCCAAAGCAGCGGACCGAGGGGGTTTTGCAACAGTTGAGTTTGTCGGCGATTTACAACCATCCCTGCGGTTTCTTTGCCCAAGGGGAAGCACTCTGGTATGCGCAGTCCAACGACGGCTACACGCCCGCAGAACCGGGCGATAATTTTTGGCAATTCAACGCGTTTGTCGGTTACCGTTTCCCGCGTCGAAAAGCCCAAGTCACGCTCGGCCTGCTCAACATCACTGATCAAAATTACAATTTAAACCCGCTCAACCTTTACAACGAACTTCCGCGCTCGCGCGCCCTGGTCCTGAGCCTGCAGTTGAATTTCTAAAACGGATGGCGCGCAACCGGGTGCCAGCACCGTTCGGAGTTCCACCTTCAGGCGGCAATGGCAAAACAATTGGCAGCGGCGCGAACTTGCAAGCCGGTTGAAAACTATTATTCTCGGCGCATGGCAAAAAAGGCTGCTGCTCAAAACGGTAGGGCTGACCTGCCGGTCAGCCAAGACGCGCAGCAGCGCGTCCCTGCCACCAAAAAAGAAAACTCCCTCGCCCCGTCGGATGCGTCAGTGCTTGTGTTTGGAGTTCTGCCCGATGAGGTTAAAGTTATTATTTTGAGATTTCTTGGACTTCATAACTTACAGTAGCGTCCTCCCTCAACCCGGCCTTCTCCCCACGGAGAAGGAGAATCGTTCGCCGTCCCCCCTTGAAAATTCGCACGCCTGGATTTAGCCAATGGTTGAGAATTGCCCGCCTTCACTTCGTTCCGGCGCGGGGGCACCGTAGCCAGAGGGCCGGCGGAAGAGTTTGAAAAACCGGGCTGAACTTCGGTTCAGCCCGGTTTCTTTTTGGACGCGCGTGTTCCGATTTTTCAACTGCGCCTAGGGATTAAACCCGGTCAGGATGATGGGATAGTTGGTTGTTGGAACATTTTTCGGAAAATAGATTGAGAATCTGTAACTGGGACTGTATGGCGGGTTGGGAATGGTGACGCTGGTTTTATTACACCCACTATCAAGATTTCTCCCCACATATACAACTGATGTATCTGTCCGCCCGCCGCCATCAGCAGCCGTAAAGATTGTGGTGTTGGTGGAAGGCGTCCAACCCCAGCCTTGTGAAACTGTCTTGGTGTAATTGACATAACCAGCGTATTTGCCCGGACAGGTTCCTTGTGTGCCATTACTAACTACAGGTCCGCCGGACACAACAATCGGGTCTCCGCCAACGGCAGCAGGAGTTACTACGTCCAAAGACGCCGCACGGGTCGGCACTGGATCTCCGCCACTCTGGGAAACATTGCATGAGTAGAATCCCGCGTCACTGACCCCGACGTTCTCAAGGGTCAGAGTGCTGTTGGTTTGTCCCTCAATGTCAACTCCGCTGGACTGCCATTGATAGCTGTCGCCATTTATTGCCTGCACGGTGAAGGTGGCGTTCGAGCCCAACGGAACGCACTGGTCCACTGGTTGAGCCATTATCGTTGGAAACTCGGACTGATCAAGAGCATCGGTCGTTTGGGCATGAGCAATGTTTCCTGCAATGACAAGGAGTCCGGTGACGGCTGTCAGTGCAATGATGTTAGGGATTTTGATATGAGGGATATGTTTATTCATAAGGTTTTTTTGGTTTTTTGCTGTCATTCTCCCTGCCCCCGACAGCACCCTAGAATCTGCACAGCAGTTGGTTTTTTTCCACACTCAGGCGAACAGCAAACAATACGCAGCAACCAGGATAATCTTTCAAACATTTTAGATTGAATTGCCGATGGAAAGACCGAACCGACCGGCCGCCGCGCGTCCCTCATTTCCCCCTTTTCAACAAACGCCGCAAAAAAACGCTGATTTCCCCGCCATCTTTTTCTAAACTCAGGCAGCGGTGAAGGTCAAAGCCATCGGACAACATGAATTTTCAAAATCCGTGCTGGGCGCGGCGGTGGCGGTGCTTTGCGGTCTCATGTTATGGAAGATGCCGCTGGGGGAGCTTTGGGTGAATGCCAGCTACGATGATTTATTCCGCTTTGGCGCGCATGCAGTCACCAACCGGGTCACCCTCGTCCTGATGGACAATGAGGCGTACGATTACTTTCACCAAATTCGTGGCCAAGCGTGGGACCGGGGATTGCACGCCCAATTGCTGAACCGGCTGGCAGATGATGGGTGCGCCCTTGTGGTGTTCGACTCCTTCTTTCAACAACCGCGCGATCCCGCGCAGGACGAGGCCTTGGCCGAAGCGATGCGGCGGCAGCACCGCATCGTGTTGATGGCCAAACAGGCTCGGGTAACGTTCCAGACGCTGGAAGGAGCGCAGCCAATATTGCCGTCCGATCTGTTTCTCGGCGCTGCCGGAACCAATTGGGGCGTCGCCTGCCTCGATCCCGACCCGATCGTGCGCCGGCATTGGCCGTTTCCTTCGCCGGGACCTTATCCGAGCCTGCCTTGGACCGCCGCGCGGCTGGCCGGGGCGTCATTGAGCGAAAACCCGCAGGAACGGTGGTTGCGTTACTACGGTCGCGATGGCGCAGCAACCAGGTTGAGCTACCGGTTTGCGCTGGACCGGCCAACGAATTATTTCCGGGGTCAGATTGTATTCGTCGGCACGGCGCCGGAAACATCGGTGCCCGGTGGCGAAACGGACGAAGACAAATTCAGCACTCCGTACACGCGCAGGACCGGTGAAGCAAACGGTGGCGTGGAAATCCAGCTCACCTCCTTTTTGAATCTGATGAATGGCGACTGGTTGCGGCGCCCGGCCTGGTGGCTGGAGGCCTTGACACTGGTGACCGCCGGATTGCTGTTGGGCGGTGGATTGTGCCGGGTGCGACTGCCGGTGGCCTGTGCGGTGGCGGTGGCGGTTGCCTTGGTGGTGGCCTTCGGAGCGATTTCGTGGAGTTACTTCACCAATTATTGGTTTCCCTGGCTGGTGATTGTGGGCGGACAAGTGCCCTGTGCCCTGGCTTGGGCGCTGGCCATGAGGATACGTCACGCGCTCGAAAAAAAGAGGGTTTCAGTTTCCCTGTCATTTCCCCGCCCGGCCGCTCCAGTCGAGGAGATGCCGGATGTCCCGGATTACAAATTGTTCAATCCACCCTTTGGCGAGGGCGCTTATGGAAAAGTCTGGCTGGCGCGGAACGCGGCCGGACAATGGCGGGCGTTGAAGGTGGTTTATCTGGCAAACTTCGACCAAAATACCGACCCTTACGAACGCGAATTCAGCGGCATCAAAAAATACCAGCCGGTTTCCGACAAACATCCCGGCCTGTTGCGCGTTGAATTTGTCAGCGAGAAGCAGGCGGGATATTTTTATTATGTGATGGAACTGGGGGATCCGCTTGAGCCGGGTTGGGAACGGGAGCCTTCCACCTACAAACCGCGTGATTTGGTGAGTGAACGCGCCCGTTCCCATGGCCGGAGGCTGCCGGTACGGGAGTGCGTGCGGATTGGGCTGGCCCTGAGTGATGCCCTTGATTTTCTCCATCGCCAGGGGCTTACGCACCGCGACATCAAGCCCCAGAACATTATTTTTGTGAACGGCCAGCCCAAGCTGGCGGATATGGGACTCATCACCGAAATCAGGCCTCCTGACCAAGAGCGAACGTTGGTGGGCACGCCCGGCTATATGCCGCCACCACCGGAACGTCCGGGCACGCCGCAGGCGGATATTTACGCCTTGGGCATGGTGCTTTACGTGCTCAGTACCGGCCGCAATGCGGCATATTTTCCGGAGATTGCAACGACCCTGGTTGAAGGCGGGGATCCGGCAGATTTCTTTCCGTTGAACACCGTCATCCTCAAGGCCTGTCAACCGGATCCGGTGCAGCGTTATGCTTCGGCGGCGGAGATGCATCGCGCCTTGCTGGAAGCCCGGAAAGTGCTGGAAGCGGATTGATCGTCTGTTCCCTGCCGCGGGACAAACCTTGCCTTCAATATAAAACGGACCGGGCAAGATTTTCCAAAAAGTTTCAACCCGACAGACACTACCGGCGCGCCGTGTCCAGACAGTTCCGCACGGTCTCCGTAAGGCCTTCCATTGAAAACGGTTTTGTTAAGATATGGCTCCGGGCTTGAATTTTTGCCAACAGATCAGGACTGTAGCCGGTCATCAGTATCACTTTAAGGTCCGGCCGTTCCCGCCTTAACCGGTCTGACAATTCCCTGCCATTAAGGCCGCCAGGCATGATGACATCGGTTAGCAATAAATCAATTTGTGAAGCGTTTGTCTTCCAAACATTCAGAGCTTCCAAACCGTCGGCAGCTTCCCAAATTTGATAACCGGATGCCTCCAAAACGTCCCGCGCGACCATTCTGACGTCGGCATCGTCTTCGACCAATAATATTTTTTCGTGCCCCACGGCAGGAGTTGCTTTTATTTGAGGGACTAATTTTTGTTTCACGCCGGGAGCGCCGGCCGGCAGGAAAATTTTGAAAGTAGTTCCGCCCCCGAGCTGGCTGGATACTTCGATCCAGCCCTGATGCTGTTTGACGATGCCATAGACCGTCGCCAGGCCGAGCCCGGTGCCTTTGCCGGCTTCCTTGGTGGTAAAGAATGGTTCGAAAATCCGCGGCAAATATTCCGGGTAGATGCCCATCCCTGTATCCGCCACCGTGATACAGACAAATTCACCGGGTTGGGCTTCCGGATGGGAATCAACGCGGGAGGCATCAATGCTGATGGCCTCCGTGGTAATGACAATGGACCCGCCTTGAGGCATGGCATCGCGGGCGTTGACGATCAAATTGATGAGAATATGCTCGATCATGCCGACGTCCGCGTCAACGGAGGGCAAGTCCTCGGCATAACAGCATTGCAGGACAACATGCTCGCCGATGACGCGCTTGAGCATTTTGGTGAAATTGCCGATGACGTCGTTTAGATTGAGGGGTTGAAATTGAATGACCTGTTTCCGTCCGAAAGCGAGCAATTGGCGGGTTAAATTCCCGGCGCGTTCGGCAGCATCGATGACTTGCTTAAGACATTGGCGGTTCTCCTCTTTGAGTTGACTTTCATCCATCAGCACCAATTGAACATTGCCATGAATGACGGTGAGAAGATTGTTGAAATCATGGGCGATGCCGCCGGCGAGTTGGCCAATCGCTTCCATTTTTCGTGCCTGATGCAATTGTTCCTTAAACTGTTTGCGTTTGGTGATGTCTTGTTTAACCGCGATAAAATGGCTGATTCCCCCGTTGGTCCCTTGGATGGGGGTGATGGTCATTTCCTCGTTATAGAGGGTTCCATCCTTGCACCGGTTGATTAATTCGCCCTGCCAGACCCGGCCCGTCAGGATGGTATTCCAGAGTGCCCTGAAAAAATCGGCATTGTGTCTGCCGGAGTTGAGAAACCCGGGGGTTTTGCCCAGAATTTCCTCCGGGGCATAACCGGTCATTGCACAAAAAGCCTTGTTGGCGAAAAGAATTTTCCCCGCCGGGTCCGTCAGGATTATGCCATTGGCAACGGCCTCCAGGGCGCTGGATTGAACACGCACCTGCTCGGCCGCCTGGTGCCGCTCCTTTCGTTCCTTGGCCTCGCGCAACGCCCGGCGTACGGCCTGTCCCAGCCCATTGAGGCGCTCTTTAAGAACATAATCGGCAGCGCCTGATTTCAGGCTTCCCACGGCCTGTTCTTCCCCGATGGTTTCAGAGACAAAAATAAATGGCGTGTCCGGCTGCAGTTCCCTGCTGGCGGTGAGTGCGGCAATTCCGCTGTAAGCCGGGAGGGTAAAATCCGAGATGATCAAATCATATTTGGCTTGTTCCAATGCCGCCTGAAATTCCTCTTTTGATTTTGCATGAGTTATTTGGCACACCAACCCCTCGTTCATCAACGTTTTTTCCAGCAGTTGCCGGTCGCGAAGGTTGTCTTCTAAAAGCAAAATGTGCATGGGACATCAGGGTTGTTTCTTGCCAGCGGCAAGCGGGCAAGGGAATAAAATTTCTGTTTCGTCCCGTCTCTGTTGCATGGAATCCATGCCATTGCTTTTTTATTTTATGAATACCAGCCCCGTCCTTATTCCCTTTGCCCTTTTATCCCCTAGCCCATGGGATCGGGGCTGGCATAAAACGTTGCCCGCGCGGCTTCACGATTGATTTGCAACCCTTCGCGATTGCTGGTTTTAAGTGAAACCGCAATATCGGTTAAAACTGCTATCACCGCACTACAGCTCTTACGTTTGTAAATTCAGAATCTTTCAAAAATTTTCAGCTTCGACAAAGATTGGGCAGATTTGGTCCTCCGCCCCGCTGCTTTTAACCGGGTTGGTTTTTCAGCTCGGAACCAATTTTGAAAAATCCGGCGGGCGGGGCGGAAAAATATTCACCGTTGTCACCCAAACAGGCATGGGATAGGGTGGCCCATGGTCCGGGCGGTTGGCGCAGTGGTAGCGCAGCTCCTTTACACGGAGAAGGTCGGGGGTTCGAATCCCTCATCGCCCACCAGTCCATCTCAATGAAAAGTGCGGGCGGCTATTTTTCTTCAACCAAGGTTCCATCACGCCGCAATTTCATTCGCTGCCCGCGCCATTCGACCGTGTTTCCTAGAAACGCGCCCAGCCAGACCGCCGCTTGCAGCAGATCTTTTACCGGCACCAGCCACGGCGACGCAAGGTTTTGGCGCGATTGCATAAATCGCCGCTGGAGATTTTGCGCGAGGGCGATCCGGATTAACAAACACGCGACGGCCAAGAGCGGAAGGTAAAATGTTTTTGACAGAACCAGCGCCGCAACCAGCCACAGCAGCGGCCAGAGGGTGGCGTTGGACAGGATGCTGAAAAAATACGGCATGGGCCGGCAGACGCGGATGGTGCGCGCCCAGCGCAGTTGATGTTTCCAGACATCACACCAGTTCATGGGCGCGTCCCAACATTCCACAACGACGGGGCAAAGCGCGATGCGATGGCCGCGCTGCGCGATGCGATGGCCGAGTTGATAATCGTCCGCGAGGCAATTCGCCAATGCGGCGAAGCCGCCGATTTCTTCGAGCAATTTGCGGCGCGTGAGCATTGCCGCGCCGAGGGCGAAGTCGGGCGGCTTGAGGTGGGTGGATTGCAAAACCTGGCTCCAGAAATCGGCGTTGATGGCAACGGCCTCGCAACGCATGGCGGTCGTCGCAGGATTCGCCAGCCGGTAAAAACAATTGACCAGGCCGGTTCTGGAATCGCGCAGCGGCGCGACGATGTTGGCGAGAAAATCCGCCGGCACGCGCACGTCGGCATCGCTGACGAGAATCAATTCATGTTTCGCCAAACGTTCCAGCTGGACGAGCGTGGAAACTTTGCCGTTGGCACCAAGGGATTCAGCGCAGACGACGAGTTGCGCGTCGCGACCAGGATTTTTTTCAATGAGTTCGCGGACGATTTTGCAAACCGGATCACTGGCGTCAGCGACGCCGAACAGAATTTGAACCTGACCGGCGTAATTTTGATTGAACCAGCTTTGGAGCGATTCAACGGTGGTGGCGTCGCAGCCTTTGAGCGGTTTGAGCGAGGTGATTGCGGGCCTTCGCTCCGCCGCGAGCGTCGGAGCTTCGTCCCTGCAGGCCAGGGTGGAAGCTGGTTCAGTGACGCGCCGGTGCAGCGGAAAACGCCGGGCGGCGAGCCATTGCCAGAGCGCGAGGGCAAGACTCAACAGTGCCAGGGCAGCGAGAGTGGCTTCGAGAAAATTCACCGGCGGAAAACAAACCGCAAATCAGGCGTTGCCGCCAGACATTTTGTTTTCGGGATGTTCGTCGAGGACGAGCACGCCGTGCGGCGGAAGGTCGTAATTGCCGGAAAAAGTGTTGCCCGTGAGGAAATCGTGCATGGGCTTGTAAAATTGGATGCGCACGGGCGAGTTCTGGTGGTTGAGCAAAAAGAAGACGCGCATGCCTTCCTTCTGGCGCATGCTGACTTCAATGTTTTCAGGAACTTTAAGCAGGGGTTGCAGGCCGCACATCTGGCGCAACCACGAAACAAAGTCGTGATAAAAATGCTGATGGCTCATGGTGCCAACGTAAATGGCCTTGCCGAGGCCGAAGGTGTTCATGGTGATGGCGGGATGTCCGGCGTAAAAATCCTTCGCATAAGTCGCCAAAATCTGGCAGCCCTTCGGCTCGATGATGTCGCACCAAAGCCGCGCCGGATGCAAATGGCTGGTCGGGAACGTACCTTTGAAGGTGAGGTGATTTTCCTCGCCGGGTGGAATGGGGTCGAATTCCAAAATTTCCAGGCCGAACATATCAATCAGGTCGTTCGGGTAGCCGGCATCAGGCACGATGCAATGTTCATTGACGAGGCCGGTGTTGAACGTGCCGACAAGCGTGCCGCCGTTTTGGACGTACAGTTTGAGCCGGTCAGCCTCGCCATCGGCCAGCAGGTGCAGCGATGGTGCGAAAACAATTTTGTATTGCGAAAGGTCTTCCGTTGGCCGCGCAAAATCCACGGAGATGTTGCGGTCGTGCAGCGCGTTGTAAATGAGTTGAATGTGCTCGCGGAGGTTGAAAAATTTGTTCGGCTGCATCGGCTGTTGGAGCGTCCAGTCGTTGTCGTGCGTGTAAAGAATGCAGGCATCGGCCACGACCCTGGTGTCTTTGATGGCGGGGGCGAGCAATTTCAATTCCTCGCCGATCTGGCTGATTTCCTTGAAGACCCGTGTATTGCCTTCAAGGTGATGCGGCAACAGCGCGCCGGGAAATTTTTCGCTGCCGATGCGCGGCTGCCGCCAGTGATAATAAAGCACGCCGCTGGCGCCACGCGAAATCAATTGGTAGGTGAACAGCCGGATGACGCCGGGACGCACGAGCGAGTTGACGTCCTGCCAGTTGACCTGGCCGGCCTTTTGTTCGATGACCCAAAAGCCGCAATCGCCGTCGGGGGTTTTGATGTCCGATTTTTTCAGCGAGCGGAGGATGTCAATGTCGCAGGCGAGTTCGGCGGATTTGGTTTTAATGGCCGCGTTGCTTTCAACGGAGACGAAGTCCACGGCGGCGGCCATGTCGAAGTGATCGAATTTTCGCCGGAGCGCGCGCAAGTTGACGGTGACGGGATGGTCGGGGCAAATTTCATGCAGGACATCAGCCTGCATCCGGACAAAGGCGATGATGGCATCGCTGCAAAAACGGTGCCAGTCCAGCAGCAGCGCGGGATTGTGCGCGGTTGGCGCATGCATGGGCATCGGCACTTCGTCGAAGGAGGAAACAACCTGTCCACAATAACGCAAACCCAGGCAGTCGTTGAGGTTCTCGACGGTTTCATATTTCAACTTGAGCCAGTTTTGCCATTCCAAGCGCGAATCTTCATTGAACGACCACTCGGTTTGATGTCCGCCGAGGCCGCTGTCAATCTGCCAGGCGATCAGTTGGGGATGATCGCCCAGGGCTTGGGCCATGTTTTCGACCAGGCGCTTGGAAGTGTTCCAAAAGATATCGTTGTTGAAGCAAACTGCGCGGCGCGTGCCTGCGTGCTTGACCCGGCCATACTCGTCGATCGGCAGAATTTCCGGATGTTTTTTGGCCAGCCAGACGGGCGGCGCGGCGGTGGGTGTGCCGAGAACGACTTTGATGTTGTGCTGCGCCATGGTGTCCATCACGCGGCGCAGCCAGAGAAAATCGTATTGGCCCTCTTCGGGTTCGCAGAGTCCCCAGGAAAATTCGCCGATGCGGACAACATTGATGCCGGCCTTGGTCATCAATTCAGCATCGCGTTCCCAAGCACCCTCGGGGTTGTCGGCGGTGCCGGCGTAAGGGAAGACCCACTGCTCAGGATAATAATCAACGCCAAAAAACATAACCTTAACTCACGGGCTTCAACCGGAGTCTAAAAGCAGACTGTCGCACTTGCAATCTAAAAATCGCAGATGACAAATTAAAATCGGCCGGCTAATTTGTTGATTTCTTGAACAAACCGCCGACTCCTGAGGTGATTTTGTTCATGCCTTCGCCGACTGCTTTTCCGGCGCCCTTGCCGATGTCGGTGGTGGCGCTGGCAACGGCCTTGATGGTGGCGGTGGTGATGGCTTCGAGCACGCGCCGCGTCAAATCAGTCGCGGTGATGCCGGCATTGTCTTTGCCCAGGTTGGCAAGGTGAATGTCCGGCAGCGGCAGGGTCATTTCCTTGCCGCCCATGCCGGGGAGACTGACGTGGACTTTGGCGCCGGTGATCCAAAAGTCGTCCACTTCAATCTTCTGGCCGGGTTCGTTGCCCGCCCTGACAGCGGCATTCGCGGACCCGGGTCCGCCGCTTTTGGCGACGGCGTTGACGTTTTGCATGATTTTGCCGAGGTTGTTTCCGCTGAACGGATCGCCTTCAAAGGTGATTTCCGGCGCTTCAACGCGCACCGAGCGCACAACGATTTTGTCCGATAAAACCGAAAATGGATTCACATCCACGGCCGCGGAGCCGACGCTGATGGCCTGCGGCGTTTTGTAACCATCCGGATTGCCGACGACGAGGCCCTTGACCCAAGCCGAGCCGGTCAACAACGTCAATTTCACCGCATCCACTTTGATGGAGACTTGCGTGATTTTCGGGCCGACCGTTTCCATGCCCGTTTTGACGATGGTGCCGAGAAAGAAACCCACGACAATCACTGCGGCAACGATTAAAACCACCAATACGATGCCGGCGCTCAGGAATAATTTCCTCATCATAAATTTAATCTGACTTAAATCACTCCGCCACCGCTTTGGCCGGCAATTTCGCGGCCCGGCCTCAACCCGTCGCGAGTGATTGAATCAGGGTGACAAAATCACTGACCTGATACGGCTTGGCCAGAAAGCGGTCCGGCTTTGCCTCCGCTTTGGTGTAAATGTTTTCGTCCACTGTGCCGCTCAGGAGAATGATTTTTTGCTTCGGCTGGATGCGTCTGCATTCGCGAATCAAATCCATGCCGCTCATCGCGTGCATCGCGTAATCCGTCACGATCAGCGCCGGTCGTGGATTCGCCGCGGAAAACTCCGCCAGCGCCGTTTGCGGATCGCGAAACGTCCGCACCTGAAAATGCAGCGGTTCAAGAATCATCACCGCCATCTCCAGCAACATCGGCTCATCGTCCACGACGAATATCGTGACCGGCCCATTGTTGGATGGAGTGCCGTTCAAATCTGCCATAACTGTCGATATAAAGAACACCTCCGCACGCCTGCTGGCAAGCGCGTTTCAAAAAAGTTATCCACACCCTGCCGGAAAATTCACATTGCGCCCGGCAAGTTCCCGCCGTAACTTTTCCCCCGGCAATGAATTAAGCGCTAAAAACAGGGAATTGCGGTTATGAAAACAAAACCAACACGCGTGGCAGCCCGAAAGAAGACGACCACCCGTGTTGTGCGCCCACGCCGCGCCGCCAAACCAAAAACCACAACCGCCCGCCGCGCTTACGTGCGCCGCAAAAAAATTGAAGTCCCGCCGCTCCTGCTCGAAGGCGACCAGCCCGCGCCACCGCCCGCCAGCGGCCCCGGCCGGAAATACGCGCTCGGGCCCGTGCCGCCGTCGCAACATTTTGAAACGGCGGAAACCGAACTGCCTGAAGCTTACGGCACGAAAAAACTTTTTTTGACCGCGCGCGACCCGCACTGGCTTTACGCGCATTGGGATTTGACGCGCGAGCAGCAGTTGAAGCTCAACGCACGATCCGCCACCGGCCATCTCATCCTGCGCATTTACGCCGGCAAGGTTCAAGGCCATCCGGTTTGCGAAATTCATGTTCATCCGGAATCGCGCCACTGGTTCGCGCACGTTGAGCGCGCCGGAAATTCCTACGCCGCCGAGCTGGGCTATTATTCATCAGCCCGCCGGTGGACGCGCATTGCTGTTTCCAGCGCAACGGTTACGCCGCCGGACGCCGTTTCCACGGAGAGCGACATTGAATTCGCCACGATTCCGTTTGAATTCCCGTTTGCCAGACTGATCGAAATCATCAAATCCGCCGTGCGTGAAAATCTTCCTCTGGCGCAGGCGGTCGAAGAGCTCCGCCGTCACGGCCATCCTGAATTGCCGCGCGCCAAAGGAACGCCGGTCTCGACCTGGACGCCGCAGCAGGAACAGGCGCTGGCCAAAGTTGTCAACATTGACGAAGTGCGCCGCGTCTGGATGGGTTCACTCGAAATCACCGAACTCATCCGCCGCCGGCTCGCGCGTGAAATTTCGTCGCCCGGCGTTTCGAGTTTTTCAAGCCTTTCGAGTCCGTTCGGCGGCGCCGGGCAGCCCAGGGGCTTTTGGTTCAACGTCAACGCCGAATTGATCATTTACGGCGCGACCGAACCGGGGGCCAAGGTCACGCTCGGCGGCCACGAAATCAAACTGCGCTCCGACGGTTCGTTCAGCTACCGCTTCGCGTTGCCGGATGGAAAATATGATTTGCCCGCTGTTGCGGTTTCCGCCGATGGCGCGGACGCGCGCGCGGCCGATCTGAAATTCAGCCGCGAAACCGAATATCTCGGCGATGTCGGCGTGCATCCGCAGGACCCGGCACTCAAACCACCGCTGGCAGAAAATGTTTGATCGCATGGACGCCCCTCCACGCGGAGCTTTGATGCTCGTTCGCTTCACCGCCGCGGCGGTGGTGGGCGTGAGCGCGTTGGAGCTTCTCCTGTATCTGGCCGAACAACATCAGCATCACCTGCCGCCGGGAATTGTCCACTCCACGTTCCTGTCCCTGCCCATCGTGCTCGGTGTCGTCATCCTAGTCCGGGCCAGGGCGGTCGCGGAATGGATTTCCAACAAGTTTGACGAATGAGCGGCGAGCTTCATTGGCCTCAAGGATATCTGTCGCTGGTCCTGCACGCGCACCTGCCGTTCGTGCGCCATCCCGAGCATGAAAAATTTCTAGAGGAAAGCTGGCTCTTTGAAGCCGTCACCGAAACCTACGTTCCGCTGCTG
>Ga0074044_10000764_pt1 | contig 30067 bp, 24 predicted proteins | sample BogForMeECP23OM1_FD_94443 | JGI IMG/M metagenome (GOLD analysis project Ga0074044, IMG submission 94443) | Bog forest soil microbial communities from Calvert Island, British Columbia, Canada - Bog Forest MetaG ECP23OM1 | ecosystem: Environmental > Terrestrial > Soil > Wetlands ...
AATCCTCATCCTTCGAGACGCGTCGCAAGCGCGACGCTCCTCAGGATGAGGACACCTTGGTTAGGGTTTCACCTCATCCTGAGGAGGGCCGAAGGCCCGTCTCGAAGGATGAGATGAAACTGACCCATTGCCTAGCGCCCTGGCAGCAACGCCCGCGCAAAGAATATTTACACGGGATAGACGAGCGAGTTGTCGATCCTGAGCGTGTCGTAGACGCAGTGGCGCTCCTTGAGGAGGAGGCGGTCGCCGCTGCGCACGAAGCGGTCGAAGTAGCGGCCGGCCTGGAGCATGCGGGTGTCCTCGTCGATGAGCGTCTGCAGCACGAGGTAGTTGGCCTCGGCCGAGACCTCGCCCGACGGGCTCGCGGCGGTGACGCGGATGTTTGAGACCATGTGCTGGAGATAGCGCGGATCGAACATCGCCGTGTGCGCGATGGCGAATGCGCGGTCCTTGATCATGGCGAGGCCTTCGCAATAGACGAGGCCGACCGGGAGGTCCGCCTCCACGTTCTCGCGCGCGGTGATGCGGTAGACGGCGTCGTCGGCGAAGAACTGCGGCCAGGCCTCGATCTCGTTGTTGTCGAGCACGTAGCAATATTCGGCGTGGAACTCCTCGATCTCGCGACGCAGCTCGCGGAAGGGCGCCTGGGCCACGGCCCCGCGGGGAAAGCCCTTCAGGCGGAGCGGTGCCGTTTCCATCAGAGGCCCATCACGTCGCGCCAATACCGGTACATCGAGCGGATCGCCGCCTCGGTGATGAGCGTCTCGGAGCTGCCCTCCTCGCGGCCGCCGAGCTCGAGGAGGCCCGCCTTCTCTTCGGCCGACTTGCGGATGCCGTCCTGCACGAACTTCATCGCCTCGTTGTCCTCGAGCCCGAGGAAGCCGGCCGGGCCCATGAGATTGCCTTGGCGCAGACGGTGGCGCGTCATCGCCTCGTCGTCGCCCTCGTAGCCGAACATGGTCCAAATCATGGTGAACTCGCCGGGTCCGTGCGGCACGATCTGGCGCGTGCCGAGCGTATTGAGCTCGCGCTGCACGATGAGGTTCGGCCAGATCGTCATCATGGTGACGGACCAGGGCGAGGCGAATTCCTTCACATAGTCGAGGATGCGCGGGTCGTTGAGCTTCATGTTCTCGTGGAAGGTGCGCATCTCGCGCTTGCTCGCGTCGTCGACCTGCGCCCCGTCCTCGCTCTTGGCGGAGCCCATGACGCCGTGCCGGCCCTTGGGGTCGACGATCATCGCCGACTTGTTGCCGGCGACCAAGAGGCCGAAGGTGACGAGGTAGGTGTGCAGCAGCGTCGCGTGATAGGGGTCCTTGAGGTTCTCATGGTAGAGCTTCCAGTTGGCCGGCTGCGTGTTGCGGTAGTAGCCGAGCAGCTTGAGCCTGCGGCCATCGAAGGTCGCCTCGAAGTCCTTGAGGATGTCGGGCGTCAAATAGTCCTCGAGGCTCTCCATGTCGGAGGCGTAGGAGGCGAAGATCACCCCGCGGTGCGTGGCGACCGCGAGCGCTTGCGGGCTGTGCGCCGCGGGCTCGAAGTCGCGCGGCATGCCGCCTTCCTTGTTGAGGCCGCGGCGGAAGGGGATGCCGATGAGACGGCCTGCGAGATCGTAGGTCCATTGGTGGTAAGGGCAGACGAATTCCTTGGCATGGCCGTGCTGATGGCGGCAGAACTCCGCACCCCGGTGCGCGCAGCGGTTCTCGAAGACATGGACCGCACCCGCCTTGTCGCGCGAGACGATGACGGGGGTGGGGCCGACGAAGCTGCGCTTGAAGTCGCCCGCCTCGGGCACTTCGGCCTCGAGGCCGACGTAGTTCCAGGTGCGCCCGTGGAAGATGCGCTCGACCTCGCGCTCGTAGATCTCCTGGCTCGTATAGACCCAGTCGGGGATGCGCGTGAGCCCTTCCTCCGGCCAGGCAAAGCCGCCATCGGGCGGGCGATTGGAGCCCGACACCTGCGCGCGCCTCGCTGTCGCGTCATCCATGGCCGCCTCCGAGAGAGCGACTCTGCCACTTCCGTGTCCCTTTGGCAATATACGCAGTATACTGACGATCTCGCGGGAAGGCAACGCGAAAGGGTGCTGCGGGAGGCGGGGCCGGGCTCCGCAAGGCGGGCTTGCCCCGCCGAGATGATCAGCATACTTTCCAATTTCGACCGCTCGGCCGTTTCGGGAGGGCACCATGGCGCTCGTGCCGCTGGCCAAGGAAGGCCATTTCTTCCATATCTACGATTTCCGCGTGAAGCCGGGGACGGGGGACGAGTTCATCCGCCTCTTCAACGCCTTCGACTACTCCGACGAGAATCCGATGCACAAGTCCCCGGCCCAGGTGAAGGACGGCGTGCTGTGCCGCGACGTCAAGGACGCCGACCACTTCTGGCTCATCGGCGAGTGGCGCGACATCGACGTGCATGCGCAAATCCGCAAGGTGCTCGCCGAGAAGCTCAAGCCCGAGTTCATCAAGCTGATCGAGGGCGGTAAGTTCGTGCCGTCCTACGCGAGCATCGTCTCCTCCACCCCGCAAGCCGTGCTCGACAAGGCGGCGCAGTAGTGCCCGCGGCAGGGCAAGCGAGCGCCGCCGCCGTCCCTCACCCGGCTCGCTACGCTCGCCACCCTCTCCCGCTTGCGGGAGAGGGAAGGGGCCCATCGCGAAGCGATGGGAAGGGTGAGGGAATGCCGGATGTCGGCGCCCCCGCAAAGACGCAAGGATGTGTGCACCAACTGGCGCTTTCGCGGGGATGACGGTCATTGCACAGAAGATCAACAAGTTAATTCGGGCGCTCATCCTCCGATGAGGGCGAGCCACTCCTCCTCGCTGAGCATCCTCACGCCGAGCTCGCGCGCCTTCGCCGCCTTCGAGCCGGCATCCGCCCCTACCACCACGAAATCGGTCTTCTTCGAGACCGAGCCCGCGACGCTGGCGCCGAGCGCCTCGGCGCGCGCCTTGGCCTCGTTCCGCGTCATGCGCTCGAGGCTGCCGGTGAAGACCACGGTCTTGCCGGCGACGGGCGAGCTCGCGGCGGGGGCGACGAAGGGCTCGACCTCGACCTCGCGCGCGAGCGCCTCGAGCACCTCGCGGTTGTGGCGCTCGGCGAAGAAGCCGAGGATGTCCTCGGCGACCGCGGGGCCGATGCCCTCGACCGAGGTGAGCTCGAGATAGGCGTCGCTCGCGCGCGCCTGGGCGGCCGTCATGGCGTGGCGCCAAGCCGCGAGCGTGCGGTACCTCTTGGCCAAGAGGCGTGCGGTCGCCTCTCCCACTTGCGGAATGCCGAGGGCGTAGATGAAGCGCTCGAGCGCGATCTTGCGGCGCTCCTCGATGGCGCGCATGAGATTGTCCACCGACTGCCGCCCCCAGCCCTCGCGCGTCTCGATCTCTCGGCGCCGCGTATGCAGCTTGAAGATATCGACGGGGCTCTTGAGCAGACCGTCCGCGAAGAACGCCTCGATGTGCTTCCGGCCCAGCCCCTCGATGTCGAAGGCGTTGCGCGAGACGAAGTGGCGCAGGCGCAGGGCGGCCTGGGCGGGACAGACGAGCCCGCCCATGCAACGGCGCACGACCTCGCCCGGCTCCCGCAGCGCGAGGCTGCCGCAGACCGGGCATTTGTGCGGGAAGGCGTAGGGCTTGGCCCCCTTGGGCCGCTTCGCCGCGACCACACCGACGATTTGCGGAATGACGTCGCCGGCGCGCTGGACGATCACGCTATCGCCTTCGCGCACGTCCTTGCGCGCGATCTCGTCCTCGTTGTGAAGTGTGGCGCGCGAGACGACGACGCCGCCCACGGTCACGGGCTCGAGCTCGGCCACGGGGGTCAAGGCGCCGGTGCGGCCCACCTGCACGATGATCTTCTTGAGGCGGGTCTCTGCCTGCTCGGCCGGAAACTTGTGCGCGAGCGCCCAGCGCGGGGCGCGGCTCACCATGCCGAGCCGCTCCTGAAGATCGAAGCGGTTGACCTTGTAGACGACGCCGTCGATGTCGTAGGGCAGGCCGGCGCGCTCTTCGGCGATCTCCCGGTAAAGCGCCAATGCCTCCTCGATCGAGGGGCAGAGGCGCGCGAGCGGGTTGGTCGCGAAGCCGAGGCGGCGGAGTGCTGCGAGGTAATCCCACTGGGTCTTGGCGATCGGCTCGCTCATCTCGCCTTCCGCGTAGAAGAAGGCGGAGAGACGGCGCGAGGCGGTGATGCGGTAGTCGAGCTGACGGAGCGAGCCGGCGGCGGCATTGCGCGGATTGGCGAAGGGCGGCTTGCCCCCCGCCTCCTGCTGGCGGTTCAACCTCAAGAAATCCGCCTTGGTCATATAGACCTCGCCGCGGACCTCGAGCACGGCCGGTACATGGCGGCCGTGGAGGCGCTCCGGCACGTCCTCGATCGTGCGCAGATTGCGGGTGATGTCCTCGCCCGTGATGCCGTCGCCGCGCGTGGCCGCTTGCACGAGGCGGCCTCCCTCGTAGCGTGCCGCGACCGAGAGGCCGTCGATCTTGGGCTCGCCCACCAGCTCGACCGCGGCGTCCTTGGCGAGGCCGAGGAAGCGGCGCACGCGCGCGATGAAATCGTAGGCCTCGCTCTCCGCGAAGGCGTTGCTTAAGGAGAGCATCGGCTTGGCATGGACGACCTTGGCGAAGCCCGCGGCAGGGGGGGCGCCGACGCGGTGACGCGGGCTGTCGGGCCGCACGAGAGCGGGGAAGCGCTCCTCGATCGCCGCATTGCGGCGCACGAGCTCGTCGTAAGCCGCATCGGAGATTTCGGGCGCCGCCTTCTGATAGTAGAGCTCGTCGTGATGCGCGATCTCCTTCGCGAGATGCTCGAGCTCGCGCTCCGCCTGGCTTTTCGAGAGCTCCTCGACCGCGATATCGCGCAACGGTTTCGTCATGACGACCCCTCAGCTGAGGCTGCCGGCGATCAGGCTGTCGGCCGCGGCGCGCGCCTCCTCGGTGATCCTCCGGCCGGAGAGCATGCGCGCGATCTCCTCGCGCCGCGCCGAAGCGGCAAGCTCCTCGACCTCGGTCAAGGCAAGTGCCGCCTTGCCGCGGCGCGCCTCCCTCTTGCTCACGCGCCAGTGATGGGCGCCGCGCGCGGCGACCTGGGGCGAGTGGGTCACGACCAGGACCTGGAGCTCCCGGCCGAGGCGCTGCAGCCGTTCGCCGACCGCCGCCGCGGTCGCCCCGCCGATGCCCGAATCCACCTCGTCGAACACCAGGGTCGGCGCCGAGGCGACGCGCGAGAGCACCACCTTGAGCGCCAGCATGAAGCGGGCGAGCTCGCCGCCCGAGGCGATCTTGGCGATGGGACCGATGGGGCTGCCCGGATTGGTCGCGACCTCGAAGCCGACGCGCTCGACGCCGTCCTCGCCCCACTCTCCCTCCGCGAGCGGCGCGAGCCGCGTGGCAAAGCGCGCCCGCTCGAGCTTGAGCGGCGGCAGCTCCGCCATGATCGCGCGGTCGAGCCGGGCCGCGGCCTCGGCCCGCGCCGCGGAGAGCGCGCGCGCAGCCCCGACATAGGCCTCGCGCGCCGCGGCGACGGCCTGCTCGTGCTGCTGCTCGGCCTCGCCTTGCTCGTCGATCGCCGTGAGGCGTGCCGCGAAGGTGTCGCGGAGAGGGGCGAGCCCGTCGCTCGGCACTTGGTGCTTGCGGGCGAGGTCGCGCAAGGCATAGAGCCGCTCCTCGACCGCATCCAGTCGTTCCGGCTCGGCATCGAGGGCGCTGCCGAAGGCCTCTAGCGCGGCCAGCACCTCGCCGAGCTCGAGGGCTGCACGGTCGAGGGCCGCGAGCGCTGCATCGAGCCGGCCCGCCGCCTTCTCCGCCGCGCGCTCGAGCTGGCGCCGCGCCCGTCCGAGCGCCCCCTCGAGTCCGTCTCCGCGTCCCTCCGGCTCGCCGCTCAGGAGTGCCAAGGCCGCGTTGAGCGACTCGACCACTTGCTCGCGATGCATGAGGAGGAGCCGCTCCTCGGCGAGGGCTGCCTCCTCGCCGGGCTTGGGGGCCAAGCCCTCGAGCTCGGCAAGCGCGTGTCTCAAGAACTCCTCGTCCCGCCGTGCCGCCTCGCGCTCGGCCGCGAAGGCGGCGCGGGCCGCAAGTGCTGTGCGCCAAGCGCGGTGCGCCGCCCGCACGTGCTCAAGGAAGGCCGCATTGCCGCCGAAGGCGTCAAGTGCCGCGCGATGGGTTGCCGGATCGATGAGCCCGTGCTGATCGAGCTGACCCTGGATCTCGACGAGGCTGTCGCCGAGCTGGCGGAGGAAGCCGACGCTGACCGGCTGGTCGTTGACGAAGGCGCGGCTGCGGCCGTCCGCCGCCAGCATCCGGCGCAAGAGGAGCGGCTCCTCGCGCGCGAGCTCCTGGCTTGCGAGCATCGCCCATGCCGGATGGTCGACCGCGAGCTCGAAGGCGGCGGTGACGCTGGCCTGGCCGGCGCCCTGGCGCACGAGCGCTGCATCGGCGCGGGCGCCGAGTGCCAAGCCGAGCGCGTCGAGCAGGATCGACTTGCCGGCACCCGTCTCGCCGGTCAGCACGGATAGGCCGGAATGGAAGGAGAGGTCCAGCCGGTCGATCAGAACCACATCCCGGATCGAGAGGCTGACAAGCATTCCCCGGTGGATCCGCTGCGAGAGAGCCGAGCCGCTACTCTAAGCGCGCCGCCGCTCCGACGCCAGCGGCGCGGCACGCGCATATCCCCTCCCCCCTTGAGCTAGGGCATTCACACAAATCCAAAGATCGCCGGCAACTCGCGGTGTTGCGCTGTGCAAAGGCGCCTCGGACTGGGTGCGGGAGGTCCTTCGAGACGCTCGCTGCGCTCGCTCCTCAGGATGAGGTTAAGTCTTTCTGCCACACACAAATTTGCCTCATCCTGAGGAGCGCCCCGAAGGGGCGCGTCTCGAAGGACCCACGGCGGTGCCGCAAGCGTCCTCGAGATGTGTGCATACCCTAGCCCCCTTGAGGGGAAGGGTAGGGAGGGGGGTGTCTCACGCGCCGATGATTCCGCGCACTAGAACGGCATGATCGAGCCGAGCGTCCTGGCGATGAACGAGTCGCTGTTCGGCTTCTCTTTACCGGTGCCGGTGTCGACCTTCACGTTCTCGACCAGCTCATAGCTGTCGATGTACCACTGGCTGCGCGGATAGTTGTAGCCGAGAACGGCGGCCGTCTTGCGCGCCTCGTCCACGATGCCGAGCGCCATGTAGCATTCGACGAGGCGATGGAGCGCCTCCGGCACCTGGCTCGTCGTCTGATACTTGTTGACGACGACCTTGAAGCGGTTGATCGCGGCGAGATATTGCCCGCGGGTCTCGTAAAAGCGGCCGATCGTGATCTCCTTGCCGGCGAGCTGGTCGCGCACGAGATCGATCTTGTGCCGGGCGTCCCTGGCGAAGGAAGTCTCCGGATAGCGCCGGATGAGCTCCTCGAGCGAGGACAAGGCCTGCTCGCCGTTGGATTGGTCGCGCTCGACGTCGGTCACCTGCTCGTAGTAGCAGAGCGCGCGCAGATAATACGCATAGGCGATGTCCCGGTTGCCCGGGTGAAGCTGGATGAAGCGATTGAGCGCGTTGATGGCGTCCTGATAGCCGTTCGACTGGTAGAGCGAGTAGGCCGCCATCAGCTCCGCCTTGGTCGCCCAGATCGAGTAGGGATGCTGGCGCTCGACCTCCTCGAAGGATTTGGCGGATTCCTTGTATTGGCGCTGGGCGAGTTGATCCATCGCCTTGTTGTAGAGCTCGTTCACCGGCTTGTCGACGGCGGTGTCCTCCTTCACCTCGTCGTCCGAGCAGGCCGCGAGTGCGAGTGCGATCGCGAAAGCGGCGAGGAAGATGAGCGGACTTCGCCGCAAGCTGTGCCAGGATGTTCTCATGGCCGTCCGAAATCTTGAGCTGGAAGCGGGGCTTGGCCCGGCCGGAGCCCCTTGAGGGGCTCCTTATAGCATGCCGCTCGGCATTCCAACAGGCTCGCGCGGAAGAGCCCCAATGCCGCTCGCACGGCCGCACTCCGGCCGCTCGCTCGAATTTTCGCTGCTTGAGCGGGGTCAGGCCGAGGCCGCGACCTTGCGCGAGCCCGCAGGCGCAAGGCCCCCCGCCTCGCGCCGGCTCTCCAGCGGCACCACCCGCCATGCCTCCGCGTCCGCGAAGAGGGCGCGGAGCAAGCGATTGTGCATGCTGTGGCCCGAGCGATAGCCGTGGAAATGTCCGAGGATGGGGGCGCCTGCGAGCGAGAGGTCGCCCACCGCGTCGAGCACCTTGTGGCGCACGAACTCGTCCTCATAACGCAGCCCGTCGGCGTTGATGATACGGTCGCCATCGACGACGACCGCATTGTCGAGCGAACCGCCGAGCGCCAGCCCCGCTGCGCGCAGCTGCTGCACGTCCTCGACGAAGCCGAAGGTGCGCGCGCGCGCGATCTCGCTGCGGAAGGCGCCGTTCTCGAGCGACACGAAATATTCCTGCCGGGCGATGGCCGCGGCGTCGAAGTCGATCTCGCAGCTGACCGAGAAGCCGCTGCTCGGCGAGAGCGACGCCATGGCCTCGTGGTTGCCGACCGCGACATGTTTCAGGATCTGAATGGCGGACCGGCGCACCTTCTGCTCGACGAACCCTGCGCAGTCGAAGAGGAACACGAAGGGCGCGGCACTCCCGTCCATGACGGGCACTTCAGGGCCGTTGAGCTCGACGACAAGGTTGTCGATATGGCTGCCGGCGGTCGCGGCGAGCAGATGCTCGACCGTGCCGATCCGCACCTCGCCGGGCATGGCGGGCGCTTTGATGCCGAGGGTGGTGCACATGCGCGTGTCGACCACATGGCGCCAGTTGGCCGGGATACTCACCCCGCGGCCGCCCAGGTCGGTGCGCCGAAATATGATGCCGGTGTCCGCTTCGGCCGGCAGGACGGTCATCGTGACCTTCGCGCCGGAGTGCAAGCCGATCCCCGAACAGCTGATCGGTGTCTTCAGAGTCTGTTGGAGAATCTTCTCCTCCCCTCGCTTCACAGAGCAACCGCGCCCTTGCGTCCCCCCGCTCCGGCTTGCTCCGGATATTGCTCGGCTCGGTGTTCGAGTGCTTCGGGGTCTCTTTAGCAACCCACCCCGAAGCACTCAAATCACCTTTTGTTACGGAATATTTCCGGAAAAAGCAGCGCTAGCTCAGAGAGTTAGCCTCCATCAATTGGCCTGTCGGCGGAGGAAGGCGGGGATTTCCAAGAGGTCGTCCTCGCCCTTCGACGCAGACAGCCGGTCGGCCGGATCGAGCCCGCCGAGGCGCGGTTGGACCGGTGCTGGTGCCTCCGGCTGCGGCTCCGCCGGCTTGCGTGCCCCACCCGTGACGCGCGTGAAGATGTTGGCCATCCCCCGGCGCGCGCGGCGCGGATCGGGCTGCGGCTGAAGCGGGCCGCTCGCCGTTGCCGCGGCGCCCTTGGGGTCGGCTTGGGCCGGCTGAGCCGCCGCAAGCGGCTCGCCCTGGGGCGGGTGCTCGACCGGCCGGGGTGCTAAGAAGGGCTGGTCGAGCTCCATCGGCTCGCGGTCGGGACCGGTCGCCGCCGCGGGTGGGGTGGCGGCAACCGCCGAGGCCGCGGGTGCGGCTGGCGAGCTCGCGGCCACGAGCGTGCCCGCCTCGAGGCTGCGCGCGGCCGCGCGTGCCACCTCGGCGGCAGGCGAGGCGGCCGGGGTCGCCGCCATGCGCGGCGCCGGCCGCTCGCTCACCAGTACGGGCCGCGCCGGTTTCGGCAGGCTCGCCGCGGTGCCGTCGATGCCGGTTGCGACGACCGAGACGCGAATGCGCCCGTGGAGCTGCTCGTCGAAGGTCGAGCCGAAGATGATATTGGCCTCGGGATCGACCTCGTCGCGGATGCGGTTGGCGGCCTCGTCGACCTCGAAGAGGGTCATGTCCATGCCGCCCGTGATGTTGATGAGCACACCCTTGGCCCCCTTCATCGAGACGTCGTCGAGGAGCGGGTTGGAGATCGCCGCCTCGGCGGAATCAAGGGCTCTGCGCTCGCCCTCCGCCTCGCCCGTGCCCATCATCGCCTTGCCCATCTCGCTCATGACGGTGCGGATGTCGGCGAAGTCGAGGTTGATGAGGCCGGGCATGACCATGAGGTCCGTGACCCCGCGCACGCCCGAATAGAGGACGTCGTCGGCCATCTTGAAGGCGTCCGCGAAGGTGGTCTTCTCGTTGGCGACACGGAAGAGGTTCTGGTTCGGGATGATGATCAGCGTGTCGACGAACTGCTGCAGCTCGTCGATCCCCTGATCGGCGATGCGCATGCGGTGCTGGCCTTCGAAATGGAAAGGCTTGGTCACCACGCCGACGGTGAGAATGCCGCGCTCGCGCGCGGTGCGGGCGAGCACGGGAGCGCCACCTGTGCCGGTGCCCCCGCCCATGCCGGCGGTGATGAACACCATGTGCGAGCCGTCGAGATAGTCGAGGATCTCCTCGAGGCCTTCCTCGGTCGCCGCGCGCCCTACGTCCGGGCGCGAGCCGGCGCCGAGGCCGTGGGTGACGTTGAGGCCGAGCTGGATGCGGCGATCCGCCTTGGAGAGCGAGAGCGCCTGGGCGTCGGTGTTGCAGGCGAGGAACTCGACGCCCTCGAGATTGGCGGCGATCATGTTGTTGACGGCATTGCCGCCGGCACCGCCCATGCCGACGACGACGATGCGTGGCTTGAGCTCACGCTCCTTGTCCGGTATCGATAGGTTGATGGTCATGGTAACCTCCGCTTCCTTTTCCGGTCCGTAACAGCCGCCGAGTTTCGGGTTTCGCACGTGCTGACCCCGGCCGCGGCGGCGCAGCCGTTGTTCAAAGATTCTCCCTCAGCCAGGTTCCGAGGCGCTCCAGCACGCCGTTGGGCGCGTCGTGGCCGCGACGCGACTGGAGCGACGAAGCCGAGAAACGCGTCACCGCGTATTGCAAGAGGCCGGCACAGGTGGCGAACGCCGGACCCGCGGTCGCGTCCGCCAGGCCGCCGATGCGGAGCGGCCGGCCCATGCGTACCTGCTTGTCGAGGACAAGGGCTGCGAGCTCGCGCATGCCCTGCAGCTGGCTGGCACCTCCCGTCAGCACCACGCGGCGCCCGGCGGCCTTGTCGAAGCCGTTCGCCTCGAGGCGCGAGCGCACGAGCTCGAAGGTCTCCTCGAGGCGCGGCTGGATGATGCCGACGAGGATCGATTTCGGCACGTGGTTGGGGATCGCGTGCTCGTCCTCGCCCACCTGGGGCACATCGATCACGTCGTGCTCGTCGGCCGAGGTGGCAAGCGTGCTGCCATAGAGCGTCTTCATGCGCTCGGCATGCACGAGCGGGGTCGAGAGGCCGCGCGCGATGTCGCTGGTGACGTGCTGGCCGCCGATCGGGATGCATTCGGTATAGACCACCTCGCCTTCGAGGAAGACCGCGATCGAGGTCGTGCCGCCGCCCATGTCGATGCAGGTGACGCCGAGGTCCGTCTCGTCCTCGACGAGGGCCGAAAGCCCCGCGGCATAAGGCGAGACGGCGAGCGCGTGCAGGTCGAGGTGACAGCGCGCGACGCAGGTCTTGAGGTTGCGTACCGGGCCGGCGCTCGCACTCACCACGTGCATGTTGACGCCGAGCCGGTCGCCGTACATGCCGCGCGGATCGCGGATGCGGGGGCTGCCGTCGATGACGTAATTCACGGGGATCGAGTGGATGATCTCCCGGTCGTTGCTCTCGTTGTAGAGGTAGCCCTGGCCGAGCGCTCGCCGCAGATCCGTGTCGCCCACCTCGTGCCCGGCGATCGAGACCTCGACGGCCACGGTTTGCGAGATGGGCGCTCCGCACGAGAGGTTGACGAAGACTTCGCGGATCGTCTCGCCCGCCATCTGCTCAGCCGCGTGCACGGCACCCCGGATCGACTCCTCGGCGACATCCATGTCGATGATCGCGCCGGCGCGCAGCCCGCGCGACTTTTGGTGGCCGATGCCGACGACCCGGATGTTGCCGTCGCCGTCCACCTGCGCCACGAAGCAGCAAACCTTGGTGGTGCCGATGTCGAGTGCGGCAATGAGACCGCTCTTCGGCTTCGCCAATACTCTCTTCACGGCGTCTCCGCTCCCCTTAGCTGCGCTCCATCCGTACTTACCCGACGCATGCCGCCCTTCCCGTGCGTCATGTGTTCTTGCCCGGCTTGCGCTCCCGCTGCGCCGCTTCGGGCGAGAGGCGCACGATGAGCCGGTCGGACAGACGAAGATCGATCATCACGATGTCGCGGGCGAAGAGCCGCTCCTTCGCCTCGAGATCGGCGAGGCGGGCGAGCGCCTCCTCGGGATTCGATTCGGGCAGGCGCACGTCGATGCCTTCCACGAGGTGCAGGTTCCAGCGCCGCCTGCCGACCCGGACCGCGGCCTGGACGTGCTTCGCGAGGGAGGGCTGCTGCGCGAGGATGGCGAGGAAGGCGGGAGCGGCCTTGGCAGCGCCCTCGCCCACCACGAAGGGCAGATTGGCATAACGGCCGGTATCCGCGCCCTCGATCACCGTGCCGACGGTGTCGATGAGCCTGATCTTGCCGCCCTGCTGCCAGAGGGCCAGCGGCGAGCGCTCCGCGAGCTTTACATAGATAAGTTGCGGCCAGCGCCGTTCGACGGAGGCGGTCAACACCCAGGGGAGCGCCTCGAGCCGCGCCTTGACGGCGCCGAGGTCGACGGCGAGGAGCGGCTCGCCGCGCCGGATGCCAAGTGCCGTGGCGAGGGCCGCGGGCTGGGTCTCGTTGCGGCCTTCGACCATCACGTCGCCCACCCTGAGGCCGAGGGCTGCCGAAGCCTGGATGGCACCCTCGAGGGCGGCCGTGGCTGCTCGCGCGCCGGCGCCGCTCTGCCACAGCCGGAAGCCGCCGCCGCCGAGTGCTGCCAGGAGTACGGCGAGCGCGCCGTAGCGGAATGAAGTACGCAGCCAGCGCGGCGCCGGGCGGTGCCAGCGCGGCCGTGCCGTGGGGAGCGCTGTCGCGTTCAGCGGTCGCATTTCGCGTTCTCCACCATCCAGCTCACCAGTTGGGCGAACGACATGCCGAGATAGGCGGCCTGCTCCGGGACCAGCGAGAGCGGCGTCATGCCGGGCTGCGTGTTGATCTCGAGGAGAAAGACCTGGCCCGGCTCGCCGCGCGTGTCGTCGTAGCGGAAGTCGGCGCGCGAGACGCCGCGGCAGCCGAGCGTCTTGTGCGCCGAGAGCGCATAGTCCATGCAGGCCTTGGCGATCGCGTCGGGCACGGGTGCCGGGATGAGGTGCGAGGTGCGCCCGTCCGTGTACTTGTGCGTATAGTCGTAGAAGCCCTCGTCGGGCCGCAGCTCCGTCACGGCGAGCGCCTTCTCGCCCATCACCGTGACGGTGAGCTCGCGGCCGGGGATGTAGCGCTCGACCAGCACCTCGTCGCCATAGGGCCAGCGCCCGCGCTCGAAGGGCAGCGTGTTGTCTCCGCGCTTCACGATGTGCACGCCGACACTCGAGCCCTCGGCGAGCGGCTTGACCACGTAGGGGCGCGCCATGACGTCGCCCGCGAGCACGCGCTCGCGCGGCACCACCTTGCCCTCGACCACCGGAATGCCCGCCATCCCGAAGAGGCGCTTGGCCATCGGCTTGTTCATGGCGAGGGCCGAGGCGAGCAGGCCCGAGTGCGTGTAGGGCAGCTCCAAAAGGTCGAGAAGCGCCTGGATCGTGCCGTCCTCGCCCCAGCGGCCGTGGAGCGCGTTAAACACCGCGTCCGGGCGCGGCTCGAGCGCGTCGATGAGCTTGCGCGGGTTGCGCTCCACCACGATCTCGCGCACCGCGTAGCCCGCCTCGGCGAGCGCCTTGGCGCAGGCCTTCCCGGTCACGAGAGAGACCTCGCGCTCGGCCGACCAGCCGCCCATGAGCACGGCCACCTCCTTGCTCATGTGGCACTCCGCTGAAGCGCGCGCGGACCGGGCTCTGACGGCACGCCGATGATGCGGATCTCCCAGCGGAGCTCGACGCCGCTCGTCTCGAACACGCGGCGGCGCATCTCCTCGCCCAGCGCCTCGAGATCGCCGGCGGTGGCGCGGCCCGTGTTGATGAGGAAGTTGCAGTGCTGCTCCGAGACCACGGCGCCGCCGCGCGCGAGGCCGCGGCAACCGGCGGCCTCGATGAGCTGCCACGCCTTGCGGCCCGCCGCCGCCGGGCTGCTCGGATTGGCGAAGGTGCTGCCCCCGGTGCGGCCGCGGATCGGCTGGCTCTCCGCGCGCGCGTTCTCGATCTCCTTCATGCGGCGCGCGATTGCCGCGCCCTCGCCGCGCTCTGCCTGGAGGATGGCGCTCACGAAGATCCAGTCCTCGGGGAGTGCCGAGCGGCGATAGGAGAGGCCGAGCTCCGCCGGGGTGAGCGCGTGGCCGCCGCCGGTGGGATCGAGCGCGTCTGCCGCCACGATCACGTCCTTGATCTCGCGGCCGTAGGCCCCCGCATTCATGCGCAGCGCCCCGCCGATGGTCCCGGGGATGCCCGCGAGGAACTCGAGGCCGGCAAGGGCGGCGGCGGCGGCGGCAACGGCGACGTTGACGTCGAGGGCCGCGGCACCGGCGCTGAGCCGCTCGCCCGCGACGGCAATGCCGGCAAAGGCGCGGCCGAGCCGCACTACGACGCCCGGCACGCCGCCGTCGCGGACCAAGAGGTTCGAGCCGACGCCGATGACGGTGAGCGGCACGTCCGCGGGCTTGCCGCCGAGGAAGCGGGCAAGATCGTCGCGGTCGGCGGGCCGGAACATCACCTCGGCGGCGCCGCCCACGCGGAAGCGCGTGAGCCGCGCCAGCGGCGCGTCCTCGCTCAATCGCCCGCGCACCTTAGGCAAGCGATCGATCAGACGGGGCGTATGCTTCTCGAGCGCCATCATCCCTGCGCCCCATTGAGCCGCTTGCCGGCAGTCCCCGTGCGCTCGGCGAAGATGGCCGCGAGCTGGTCGGGAAGTGCCGCCGCCCATTGCGTGATGCTGCCCGCACCCAGGCACACGACAATGTCGCCCGGCTCGGCGAGCTCGGCGACGGTCTCGGCCAGCGCCGCCGGATCCGGGAGTGCTAGCACCTTGCGGTGGCCGTGGCTCCTCAGGCCCTCGACGAGGGCGTCGCGGCTGACCCCTTCGATGGGCGTCTCGCCCGCCGCATAGACGTCGGCGACGATGACGGCGTCCGCCTCGTTGAAGCAGGTGCAGAACTCCTCGAAGAGGTTGTGAAGGCGGGTGTAGCGATGGGGCTGCACCACCGCGATCACGCGGCGATCGCACGCCGTGCGCACCGCGCGCATGACGGCCGCGATCTCGACCGGATGGTGGCCGTAATCGTCGATCACGCGGATGCCGCCGGCCTCGCCGGTCAGGGTGAGCCGGCGCTTGACGCCGCCGAAGGAGGCAAGCGAGGCGCGGATCTTCGCCTGCTCGATGCCCATCTCGTAGGCGATCGCGATCGCGGCGAGCGAATTCTGCACATTGTGCTGGCCGAGCATGGGGAGGACGAGGCCGTCGAGGCGAAGCTCGGCGCCGCGGAAGCGGTCGTTGATGTGGACGTTGAAGCGCGCCCCCTTGGGCCCGAGCTCGATGTCGGTTGCGCGCACGTCGGCCTGCGGGCTCATGCCGTAGGTGATGATCTTGCGATCGGCCACGCGCGGAATGAGGGCCTGTACTTCGGGATGATCGATGCAGAGTGCCGCGAAGCCGTAGAAGGGGACGTTCTGGATGAAGGAGGCGAAGCCGTCGCGCAGCTTGTCGAAGCTGCCGTAGAAATCGAGATGCTCGGGGTCGATGTTGGTGACGACGCAGATGGTCGCCGGCAGCTTGACGAAGGTGCCGTCCGACTCGTCGGCCTCGACGACCATCCAGTCGCCGCTGCCGAGCCGCGCGTTGGTGCCGTAGGCGTTGATGATGCCGCCGTTGATCACGGTGGGATCGAGCCCCGCCCCTTCCAGCATGGCGGCGACCATCGAGGTCGTGGTGGTCTTGCCGTGGGTGCCGGCGACCGCCACCGACCATTTGAGGCGCATGAGCTCGCCCAGCATCTCGGCGCGGCGTACCACCGGCATGAGGCGCGCGCGCGCGGCACTCACCTCGGGATTGTCCGGCTTGATCGCCGAGGACACCACGAGCACTTCGGCGTCACCGAGGTTTTCCTCGCGGTGGCCGATCACGATGGGAATTCCCATGGCGCGCAGCCGGCGCACCGTGGCGCTGTCGGCGATATCGCTGCCTTGCACCTTGTAGCCGAGATTGCGCAGGATCTCGGCGATTCCGCTCATGCCGATGCCGCCGATGCCGACGAAGTGGATGATCCCGATGTCGAGCGGTAGCGTTCTCATTCGGCGGCCACCTTGAGCGCATCGTTGTTGCCGTTGGCCGGCAGGAGGCGCTCGACGAGTGCCGCGAGCCGGTCCGCCGCACTCGTGCGCGCGGTGGCGGCGGCCGCTTTGGCGGCACTCGCCAGCGTCTCGGGCATGGCGATCAGCTGAGCGAGGCGCTCCGTGAGCTTCGCCTCGTCGAACATGCGCTCGGGGATGAGCCAGGCCCCGCCCGCCGAGTCGATCGCCTGCGCGTTCGCCATCTGGTGATCGTCGATCGCGTGCGGGTAGGGCACGAGGATCGCGGGCCTGCCGATGGCCGCGAGCTCGGCGCAGCTCGAAGCCCCCGAGCGGCAGATGACGAGGTGGCAGGCAGCGAGCCGCTGGGGTACGTCGGGGAAGAAGGAGGAGACCTCGGCCTCAACCCCGGCGCCGCGATAGGCGGCTTCCACCCCCGCCTGGTCCTCGGGTCGGGCCTGATGGTCGACCTTGAGCAGGCGCCGGCGCTCGGCCGGCAGGCGCTGAACGGCTACCGGCACGACGCGGCTGAACACGCGCGCGCCCTGGCTGCCGCCGAGCACGAGCAGGCGGAAGCGCTCGCCTGCGCGGAGCTGCGGGTACGGCAGGCCGGCGAGCGCCGCGATTTCGCCGCGCACGGGATTGCCCGTCAACACCGCCTTGCCGCGATCGGCTTCGCGAATGCCTCGCGTGTCCGCGAAGGAGGTGGCGATGAGCCGCACATGGGGTGCGATCAGGCGATTGGCGCGCCCGAGAATCGCGTTCTGCTCGTGCAGTGCCGTCGGCACCCGCGAGAGCAGGGCCGCGGCCATGGGCGGGAGTGCTGCGTAGCCGCCGAAGCCGAGGACGGCATCGGGCTTGGCGCTCGCGATCAAGGCGCGGGCCTGGAAGAAGCCGATGCCGAGGCGGACCGCAGCATGGCCGCGCTCGAGAAGGCCGCGTCCGGCGATGCCGCCGGCGGCGATCACGCGCACCTCGGCGCTCGCGAACTTCTCGGCATGGGCGGCCCCGCGGCCGTCGATGACGACGAGCACGCGGTGGCCGCGCGCGGCGAGCGCGCGCGCGGTTGCCGCTGCCGGAAAGATATGGCCGCCGGTGCCGCCGGTCGCGAGCAAGATGGCGCCGGGCTTGGCACTCATCCGAGCCCTCCCGGCCCGACGCGCTTGCGCGTCAGCGCCAACACCATGCCCATGCCGAGCGCCAATGCGAGCAGCGATGATCCGCCGTAGCTGATGAAGGGCAGCGTCATCCCCTTGGTCGGCATGAGGTGCAGCTCGGAGGCCATGTTGACGACGGCCTGGAGCCCGAACTGGATGAGCAGGCCCGAGCCGGCGAGGAGCACGAAGAGGTTCTGCTCCTGCAGAAGGCGCCCGATGCCGCGCAGGACGACGAAGGCGAAAAGCGCCACGATGAGCAGGCAGGCGAAGAGGCCGAACTCCTCGCCCGCGACGGCGAAGACGAAGTCGCTGTGCGCATCCGGGAGGTGGAGCTTGGCGACCCCCTCGCCCGGGCCGCGGCCGAACAGGCCGCCGTTGGAGAAGGCCTCCATGGCGCGCTCGACCTGATAGCTGTCGCCCGTCTGCGGGTTGAGAAAATGATCGACGCGGCTCGCCACATGGGGCAGCAGGATGTAGGCGGCGACGAGGGCTCCAATCCCGAGCGTCGAGATGAGCACGACCCAGAATGCGCGCAGGCCGGCGAGAAAGAACTGGGTGAACCATACGGCCGAGACCACCACGACCATGCCGATGTCGGGCTGGACGACCAGCATTGCGGCGATGGCGCCGTAGAGCAGGATGGCGATGAGATAGCCGGGGATTCCCTGTCCCTGGCGCTGGGCCGCGAACATCCAGGCGGCGACGACGGCGAAGGTCGGCTTGACGAACTCGGAGGGCTGGAGCGACAGCCCGGCAATATAGATCCAGCGCTTGGCGCCCTTGATTTCGGTGCCGATGTAGGGCGTCAGCGCGAGAAGGACGAGCGCTATGATGAAGATGAGGACGGAAACCCGCCTGACGCCGCGCGGCTCCATGAGCGAGACCGCGAGCATGATGACGAGCGCCAACGGCAGGTAGACGAGCTCGCGCCGCACGAAGAAGAGCGAGTCGTAGCCGATGCGCGTGGCGACAGGCGGACTCGCGGCGAGCGTCATGATCACGCCGATGAGGGCGAGCACCGAGACGGCCACGAGCAGCCACTTGTCGACCGTCCACCACCAGCGGCCGATGACGCTCGTGTCCGTGCGCGCGAAGGTGAGGCTCATGGTGCCGCCTCCGCCTGAACGGGATGCTCGCGCCTGCCGGGAAGGGCTGCGACCAGCGCCTTGAACGCCTCGCCGCGCGCCTCGAAATTGGCAAACTGGTCCCAAGACGCACAGGCGGGCGAGAGCAGCACGACCGCACCCTCGCCGAGCTCGCGCCCGGCGTCCCGGCTCGCCGCCTCGAGCGCCGTAGCGAGCGTGCGCGCAAGCGTGAAGCGGACCATGCCAGTGAGCGTCTTCGCGAAGGTCTCCGCCGCCTCGCCGATGAGATAGGCGTGCACGATGCGGCCGAAGTGGGGAGCGAGCGCCTCGATGCCGCCCTCCTTGGCACGGCCGCCCGCGATCCAATAAATGCGCTCATAGCAGACGAGCGCCTTCGCGGCGGCGTCCGCGTTGGTTGCCTTGCTGTCGTTCACGTAGCGGACGCCGTCGATGACGGCGACGAGCTCCTGGCGGTGCGCAAGTCCGGGAAAGCTGCCGAGGCAGGCCGCGATCACCGTCGGATGCACGCCGGCGGCCCTTGTCGCGGCATAGGCGGCAGCGGCGTTCTGCCAATTGTGGCGGCCCGGGAGGGTCGGCATCTTGGCGAGATCGGCGACTTCGCTCCTCAGGCCTTGAGTGTCGTCGACGAGCCGGCCGCCCGAAACGTAGACCCCGGCGGCTATCGGCGCTTCGGCCGATATCGGCACCACGCGCTGCTCGGCCCGCGCCGCGAGCTCGTCGTAGATGGCGCGCGAGGCCGCATCGTCGACGCCGACCACGGCGGTGCGGGGCGCGGTCTGGCGATGGAAGATGCGCTTCTTCGCCTCGATGTAGCCGGCGAGCCCGCCGTGGCGATCGAGATGGTCCGGGCTGATGTTGGTGAGGACGCCGATGTCGAAGGTTATCGAGAGCGTCAACTCGAGTTGGTAGGACGACATCTCCAGCACGTAGATGCCTTCCTCGCCGAGGGGCTGGAGCTCAAGCGCCGGCGTGCCGAGATTGCCGCCCGTCTCGACGCGGCGCCCGGCGAGGCTCAAGATGTGGCCGACGAGTGCGGTCGTGGTCGACTTGCCGTTGGTCCCCGTGATGCCGACGTAGGAAGCGCCGCGCTGGCTGCGCGCGAGCAGCTCGACGTCGCAGATGATCTCGAGCCCGGCCGCGCGCGCGCGCGCGGCAATAGGATGGGGCTTGGGGTAGCTGTGCGGAATGCCCGGACTCCAGACGATCGTGGTCGCCTCCCGCAAGTCTTTCTCGTAGAGATCGACGAGCGGGACGTGGGCGGCTTCGGCTTCGGCGCGCCGCTCGATGCTGTCGTCCCACGCCCACACTTCGGCGCCGCTCGCGATCAGCGCCTTGGCACTCGCCATGCCGCTCTTGCCGAGGCCCATGAGCGCCACCGGGAAGCCGGCGAAGGGGAATACGTCGATCACCCGCTCACCTCAGCTTGAGCGTCGCGAGGCCGGCGAGCGCCAGGATCGACGCGATGATCCAGAAGCGGATGACAATGGTCGCCTCCTGCCAGCCCTTCTTCTCGAAGTGGTGATGGAGCGGCGCCATGCGAAAGACGCGCTTGCCGGTGAGCTTGAAGGAGAACACCTGCACGAGGACCGACACGGTCTCGAGCACGAAGAGCCCGCCTACGATCGCAAGCACGAGCTCGTGCTTGGTGACGACGCTGACGGCGCCGAGCGCGCCCCCGCATGAGAGCGAGCCCGTGTCGCCCATGAAGACCATGGCCGGCGGAGCGTTGAACCAGAGGAAGCCGAGGCTCGCCCCCACGAGCGAGCCGCAGAAGACGGCGAGCTCGCCCGCGCCGGCCACATAGTGGAGCTGCAGGTAATTGGCGAACACCGTGTTGCCGGTCACGTAGGAGATGAGCCCGAACACGGCGGCAGCGATCATGACCGGCACGATGGCGAGCCCGTCGAGGCCGTCGGTCAGATTGACCGAATTCGAGGCGCCCACGATCACGAAGGCGGCGACCGGAAGGAAGAACCAGCCGAGCTGGAGCAGCACCGCCTTGAAGAAGGGCACGGCGAAGCCGGTGTTGAGCGGGGCCGGCGCGTGGTAGACGAACCAAGCGCCCGCGAGGAGTGCTATGATCACCTGGCCCGCGAGCTTGACCCGGCCGGGCAGCCCGCGGCTCGAGCGCCGGCTGAGCTTGAGATAATCGTCCGCGGCCCCGATCGCGCCGAAGCCGAAGGTCACGAACATCACGAGCCAGACATAGCCGTTGGTGAGGTCGGCCCAGAGCAGCGTGCTGAGGGTGATCGCCGCCAGGATGAGCACTCCGCCCATCGTGGGCGTGCCTTTCTTGCTGAGGAGATGGCCCTCGGGGCCGTCCTCGCGGATCGGCTGGCCCTCGCGCTGCTTGAGCCTGAGCCAGGCGATGAGATGCGGCCCGAGCAGGAAGCTGATGAGGAGTGCCGTCGCGATTGCGCCTCCCGTGCGGAAGGTGATGTAGCGGAAGAGGTTGAACGGTCCGAACTCTTCGGTGAGCGGAGCGAGGAGGTTGAACAGCATGCGGACCTCCTAGCCGTTGACGGCGCTCGGCAGCTCGTCGAGCGCGAGCAATGCTTCCACCACCTTGCCCATGCGCGATCCGAGCGAGCCCTTGACCGCGATCACGTCACCGGGCCGGAGCGCCGCAATGAGCATCTTGGCAAGCGCTTCGGAGCTTTCCGCATGCGCGCCGCGAAGTGCGGGCGGCAGCGCGCGGTCGAGTGCCGCCATGAGCGGACCGGCGGTGAAGACGAGGTCGATGCCCGCGGCCGCGATGGGCTGGGCCAGAGAGGCATGTAGAGGCGTTGCTTGGGGGCCGAGCTCGAGCATGTCGCCGAGTGCTGCGATGCGCCGGCCGCCTTTGCCCGGCTCGGCCGCGGCCAGGACGTCGAAGACGGCGCGCATGGAGGCGGGCGAGGCGTTGTAACTGTCGTCGATCAGCTCGCAGCTGCCGCTTCGGAGGCGGATGCGGTGGCGCCGGCCGCGTCCTTTCAGCGCCGCAAGAGCGGCAAGGGATGTGGCCGCGCGCTTCACATCGGCGCCGAGTGCGAGCGCGGCCGCCAGCACGGCCAAGCTATTGAGCGCCCAATGCCTGCCCGGCACGCCGACGCGATAGTCGAGCTCGCGGGCGCCCACGCGGGCGACCACGTCGCTCCCGTCGGGCGAAGGCTTCCAGGAGATGAGCCGCACCTCGGCCTCGGGATGCGCGCCGAAGCCGATGACGCGCTCGATACCCGCGGCGCGGGCGCAGCCGAGAAGCTGTGGAAAGAAGGGGTTGTCGCGGTTCAGCACGGCGATGCCGCCGCGCATGCCGGCAAAGATTTCGGCTTTCGCCTCCGCGATGTCCGCCAGCTGGCCGAAGAACTCCAAATGCACGGCCTCGACCGTGGTGATGACGGCGACATGCGGGGAGACGAGACGCGAGAGCGGGGCGAGCTCGCCTGGATGGTTCATGCCGAGCTCGAAGACGCCGTAGACCGCGTCCCGGGGCATGCGGGCGAGAGAGAGCGGAACGCCCCAGAGATTGTTGAGGCTGCCGGCGCTCGCCGCGGTCTTGCCCTGATGCTCGAGCACGAGTCTCAACGCCTCCTTGGTGCCGGTCTTGCCGACGCTGCCGGTGACCGCGATCACCTTTGCCGCCGTGCGCGCGCGCGCGGCAGCAGCCAGGGCTTCAAGGGCGCTCTGCGTGTCCGCGACAAGGACGAGCGCACGTGCTTCGCAGCCCCCGGGCACGCGCGCCACCACGGCGGCGGCGGCACCCCGCTCGAACGCCTGGCGCACATGGTCGTGGCCATCGGCCCGCGGCCCGCGGATGGCAATGAAGAGGTCGCCCGCCTCGAGCGTGCGGCTGTCGATGGAGACGCCCGTGGCGCCGAAGCGGGCGCTGGTACGGCCGCCGGTCGCGCTCACGACCTCGTCTGCGGTCCAGAGCGGAGCCGAGGTGCCTGTCATGTGCTGCTCCCCTCGAGCCGCAGCGCCGCCTTGCGCGCGACTTCGGCGTCGTCGAACGGCAGCATTTCGTCGCCGACAATCTGGACGCGCTCGTGGCCCTTGCCGGCGATGAGGAGGATGTCGCCCGGCCCGAGCTCCCGGACCGCCGTCTCGATCGCCTCGGCGCGGTCGCCGATCTCGCGCGCGCGCGGGCAGCCGGCGAGCACTTGGCGGCGGATGGCGCCGGCATCCTCGCCGCGCGGATTGTCATCGCTCACGATGACGCGATCGGCGAGGCGCTCGGCGATGGCGCCCATCTGGGGCCGCTTGCCGGCGTCTCGCTCGCCGCCGCAGCCGAAGACGACGTGGAGACGCGCTTGGGTGAGCCCCCTGAGCGCCTCGAGGACGGCCGCGAGCGCATCGGGCTTGTGCGAGTAGTCGACCACGACGGAAGCGCCGTTGCCGAGGCGCGCCACCTGCTGCATGCGCCCGGGCGCACCCTGCACGTGGGCAAGTGCTGCCACGGCCGCGTCCACGTCGCCGCCGAGCCCGACGGCGAGCCCGAGGGCCGCGAGCAGGTTGCTCGCCTGGAAGGCGCCGAGAAGGGCGACGGTCGCCTCGCGCCGCCGGCCCTCGAGAGTGAAGCTGACGGTCTGCCCCAGCGCGGTTGCGTGGACATGCTCGAGGCGGAGCGTCTCGCCGTTGCGGCCATAGCTCAGCACGCGATGGCGCCGCGCGCGGCAGATCTCGACGAGTGCTGCATATTCGGGGACGTCGGCGTTGAGCACGGCGGGGCTCGAGGGCGCCAGCATTTCCGCGAAGAGGCGGCGCTTCGCGGCGAAGTAGGCCGCCATGGTCGGATGGTAATCGAGATGCTCGCGCCCGAGATTGGTGAAGGCGGCTGCGCGGATCTCGACGCCGTCGAGGCGATACTGGTCGAGCCCGTGCGAGGAGGCCTCGAGCGCCAGGTGGTCGATGCCGGCGGCGGCGAGCTCTCTGAGCTCCTTGTGGAGCTGGATCGGATCGGGAGTGGTGAGGCTCGCGTAGTGCTGCATTCCGGGGGCGACGATCCCGAGCGTGCCGAGGCTTGCCGCCTGAAAGCCGAGCTCGGTCCAGATTTGGCGGGTGAAGCACGCGACCGAGGTCTTGCCGGCGGTACCCGTGACCGCGGCGATCGTGCGCGGCTGGCGCCCGTAGAAGCGCGCGGCGATGAGCGCCAGGCGCCGACGCGGGTTGGCGTCGGCGATGAGCGCGATCGCGGGCTCCGGCAGACTCACGCCGGGCTCCGCGAGCACGGCCACGGCGCCGCGCTTGATGGCGTCCTCGATGAAACGGCGGCCGTCGGTCCTGCTGCCGGGGAGGGCTGCAAAGAGATAGCCCGGCTTGACCTGCCGCGAGTCCGCGGTCAAGCCGAGAATGTCCAGCTCGGCGCGTGCTGAGTTGTTCGAAGCGAGTGCTGCGGGCCCGTTCATCAGCTCAGTTAAGCGCAAGCTTACGTTCCTGCGGGTTGATCTGCACCCAAAGCGCTTTCTCCACGTCGGGGTCCTTCTCGTCGACGGGCATGACGCCGAGGATGGGGGCGATTCGCTGGACGACCCGGTTGACCACGGGCACCGCGGTCCATCCCCCGGTCGCGTAACCGTGGGTCTTCGCCGTGCCGTGCGGCTCGTCGAAGAAGGCGAGCACGACATATTTCGGTTTGGTGATCGGAAAGGCGCCGACAAAGGAGCTGAGCAGCGCCTTCTTGGCGTAGCCGTGGCGCACGGCCTTCTCGGCGGTGCCCGTCTTGCCGCCCAAGAGATAGCCCGGGATCGCCCCCTCCTTCGCCGTGCCGTCGGTCACGACCAGGCGCATCAGGCGGCGCATCTCGTCCGAGGTTCGCTCGGAGATGACGCGCGCGCCCGATGCGCCTTCGCCCGCCCGGCGCTTGAGCAAAGTCGGGTCGTGAAGGATGCCGCCGTCGACCACGGCGGCGGTGCTGGCCGCCACCTGCAACGGCTCGACGGAGACGCCGTGACCGAAGGCGATCGTCATGGTGTTGATGGGCCGCCAAACGGCGGGGTACTCGGGCGTGCCCGTCTCGCCGAGCTCGATCTTGGAGGGGGAGAGGAGGCCGAGCCGTTGCAGGAAGCGCTCCTGAACGGCACCCCCGGCCTCGAGCGCCATGCGCGCGGCGCCGATGTTGGAGGAGTACATGAAGATTTCCGGCACGGTGAGCCAGCGCCGTTTCGCGTGGTAGTCCTCGATGGTGAAGCGGGCGATGTGGAGGGGCTGGGTTGCGTCGTAGCTCGAAGTGAGCTTGGAGGTCCCGGTCTCGAGCGCCATTGCCGCGGTGAAAACCTTGAAGATCGATCCCATCTCGTAAACGCCAAGCGTCACGCGGTTGAAGCGGGCTTCGTCGCGTGCCTCGCCCGCCTTGTTGGCGTCGAAGTCGGGAAGCGAAACGAGCGCCAGCACCTCGCCGGTGCGGGCGTCGAGCACCACCCCGCCCGCGGCGTGCGCGCGAAATTCCCGCATGCCGTCGATCAGCTCCTCGCGCAGGACGTGCTGGATGCGCAGATCGAGCGAGAGGACGAGCGGAGCGCCGCCTTTCGAGAGCGTGTCCTCGAAGTGGCGCTCGATGCCGGCCATGCCGTGATTGTCGACGTTGGTAAAGCCGACGACGTGCGCGGTCAAGACCCCATGCGGATAGACGCGCCGGTCCTCGCGCTGGAAATAGAAGCCGGGAATGCCCAGGCGATTGACCTCGTACTCCTGGCGCGGCGTCAAGTTGCGCTGCAGCCAGACGAAGCGGCGCTCGCTCTTCAGCTTATCGACGAGCTCCGCCACCTTGAGCTCGGGAAGCACGGTGACGAGCTGGCGCGCCGCCGCCTGCGGGTCGCGCACCTCCTTGGGATCGGCGTAAAGCGAGGCCGTCGTCAGACTGGTGGCAAGCAGCACGCCGTTGCGGTCGAGGATGTCGGCGCGCTCGAGCGGCAGGTTGATCGGGCGGTCGGCGCGGTCGAGCTGCGGCTCGCGCGGCTGGCTGATCACCGTGACATCGACGAGGCGGAGCGAGAGTGCTGCAAAGGCGATAGCGAAGAGGGCCGCGCACAGCACGAGGCGATTGCGGCCGGTCTCGAGCATCTCTTTGTAGGCGCCCTCGAGGCGAACCGGGCCCCCGTTGCAGGCGGCATCGTGGTGGGGATGGCACGGATGCTTGCGCCGGAAGGTGATCATGGGGTTTCCCTCGCGAGAGTGACCCGATTGCCCTTGGGCGGCTTCGGCCGCAACACGGGCACGGGCAGGGACGGGGTTGCCGGCTGAGCGGCGTTCGACCCCGCGGCAGCGCCGTCGCCGCGCTCTGCCAGCGCGTCGAAAGAGCCATATTGGCCGCCCGCGAGAGGCACCATATCGAGGTACTTGCGGGCCAGCGTGTCGATGCGCTCCGGCTGGTTGAGATAGCTCCACTCGGCCTTGAGCACGTGGATGGCCTCCTCGTCCGCGAGGATGTCGCGGTTGGCCTTCACCAGGCGCTGCTCGAGCCCCTGCACCTGGAGCTTGAGCTCGTAGACCCCAAAACCGAGGCCGAGCGCCGTGCAGAGCCAAAGCCAGGTGGCGCGGTGCATCATGAGGCCGGCTCCGCGGACCAAGGCGGTGCCGCAGTACGCTCGGCCGCGCGCAGGCGGGCCGAGCGCGCGCGCGGATTGGCGGCGAGCTCGCCCTCGCCCGGCCGGATCGGCTTCTTGGTGATGAGACGGAAGCTCGCCGGGCACTCGGGGCGCTCGCCGGGGAGGAGACGCGAGCGCACGCGGCCCGCGGCACTGCGGCCCTTCATGAAGCGCTTCACCCGGCGATCCTCGAGCGAATGGAAGGCGACGACGGCGAGGCGGCCGCCCGGCTTGAGCAGACGCTCGGCAGCCGCGAGCCCGCGATCGAGCTCGCCGAGCTCGTCGTTCACCTCGATGCGAAGCGCCTGGAAGGTGCGGGTCGCAGGGTCGATCCCGTCGGCGCCCGCGCGCACGACGCTGCGCACGATGGCGGCGAGATGTCCCGTCGTCGCGATCGGCGCCTTGGCGCGCGCGGTCACGATGGCACGCGCGACCTGGCGCCCGAAGCGCTCCTCGCCAAAGTCGCGAATGATGCGCGCGAGCTCGCCCTCGGCCAGGCGATTGACGAGCTCGGCCGCGCTCGGGCCTTCTTCGCCCATACGCATGTCGAGCGGGCCATCGGAGCGAAAAGAGAAGCCGCGCGCCGGATCGTCGATCTGCGTCGAGGAGACGCCGAGGTCGAGCGCCACCCCGTCGACCGCACTCACGCGATGGTCCTCGAGCAGACGGTCCATCTCGCCGAAGCGGCCGGCGAGCACGGTGAGCCGGCCGCGGTAACGGCGCGCCATCTCGGCCCCGCGCAGAGCCGCCGAGCGGTCGCGATCGATGCCCCATACGGTGCAGCGAGCGGCCTCGAGGAGTGCGCGGCTGTAGCCGCCCGCGCCGAAGGTACCGTCCACGTAGATGCCGCCGTCGCGCGGGGCGAGGATTTCGAGCACCTCGCCGAGCAGCACCGGGACGTGACCGCCCCGCATCCCGCTCGCACCGGCTGAGAGCGCCTCGGTCATGGCTCGTCTCCGCCGCTCTCGCCGCCGGGGCCACCCGGGGGCCCTTTAGGCGGCCCTTTAGGTGGCCGCACCTTGAGCGTCAGGTGCTCGCGCAGCACCCGCTCGCGCGCCGACACGGCGAAGGCCTCGCGCGCTTTGGGCTGCCAAATCTGGAAGCGCGGACCCTGGCCCACGAAGGCGGCCATCTCGCCGATTCCGGCATGCTCCAGGAGGGGGGCGGGCAGCATGATGCGCCCCTCGGAATCGAAGGGGAGCTGATGGGCCTCGGCGAAGATCGTCGAAGCGAGGTCATCTTGCTGGGCTGAAAAAGTGTCGATTTCGTAAAGGCTTAGCGATAGCTGCTCCATGAAGTCGATGGCGCAGCACTCAAGTGCCTTGTGCGTGTGGGACGGGAAGGCGATGATGCCGGCGAAGCTTTGGCCTGAGAGCGCGGCACGGAAGCTCGCCGGCACGGAGACACGCCCCTTGCGGTCGACCTTGTTAACGACTGTCCCCACGAAGAGCGCCATGCCGCCCCCACTCCGACCGCCCCCGCGGTCAGACCCCCCCACAAAGCGACTGGCGTGGCCCACTGGGGCAGCCTATGCAGTGTGGGATAGTGTGGGATATCATGGGATTATATGGGCGTCAATGGATTTTCACAGTAAATCCCTGGTTATTCTAGAAGTTCTCTCGAACTCGATTTGGGACCGGCAAGGTGAGAGAAAATCAAAATCTGGTCTTCGCACGTCGTTCATCTACTATCTTTGGCTAAATTGCGGCAAAACTATGTTCCCATTTTGTTCTTATTGCGGAACTTGCGGGCGAAAGAGAGGAGAGGCGTAAGTACTGCCGCTCGAGGACAGGCTATGCGCCGCGATCGCAGGGGACGCGCTCGACATTCAGCCCCGCGCCCTCGGAGAGGCCGCCGTGCTGCGCCGCTTGCCAAATATCTTTGTGTAAAATCAACTATTTATGGTCGGCGGGCGGGCCGGCTGAGAGCCAGCCGAGGCGCCCAGCCGAGGAAAAATGCCAGACGGCCTGTAAGCCGGGTTCTGTCCCTGCCGCAAGGCAGGGGATGGCCATTCATCTGGGACGCCCGTTGCCGGGCGCCTCGCGCGACCGACCCGGACGGCGGCGTGGAAACCCGCCTGCCCACCGCCCCTCGCGAAAGAGGAGGCGGGCGGCCGTCCCTACTTGGTCTTGCTCCCGGTGGGGTTTGCCCTGCCGCCCCCGTCGCCGGGGGCGCGGTGCGCTCTTACCGCCCCGTTTCGCCCTTGCCGGCACCTCGTCGGCTGGCCGGCGGTTTGCTTTCTGTGGCACTGTCCCTGGGGTCGCCCCCGCCGGGCGTTACCCGGCACCGCGTTTCCATGGAGCCCGGACTTTCCTCCCCCCGCGCGAGCTTGCAAGCGGATCGCGCGGAAGGCAGCCATCCGGCCGTCTGGCCCCTTAGAGGTAAGCTCGGAGGCTAGCGGGAATCAAGCCTCTCCACGCGCTGGCTCAGGGCGAGCAGGTGGTAGAGCAGGCTTTGGCTCTCGCCGTCGGCCTTGCCGTCGACGAGGGCGGGGCGGAAATGGCGTTGGAAGGCGGCGACAACCGCCGCGGTCGAGGGATCGTAAAGCCCGCTCCCCTCCACACCGTAGCCGTAGCCGGCGAGGGCCAGCTGCAGTTGCACCACCGCCGGCCCCGAGATGCCGCTCATCAGCATCTCCGCCCGGGGCGAGGCACGAATGCCGGCCTCGGGCCAGAGGCCGATGCCGTGCCGCGCGAGGTGCGCCCAAGGGAAGCGCTCGCCCGGATCCTGCTTGCGCAACGGGGCCACGTCCGAATGCCCGAGCACGCGTGCGCGCGGGATGGGGTGGCGCGCGAGGATGTCCTTGGCGAGCGCCTCGAGTGCGGCGATCTGCGCCTCGGGGAAATCGCGGTAGCCGAACTCGTGGCCCGGGTTGACGAGCTCGATGCCGATCGAGCGCGCGTTGATGTCGCGCGCACCCGCCCAGAAGCTCTCGCCCGCGTGCCAGGCGCGCCTTTCCTCCGCGACGAGGCGATAGCAGGTGCCGTCCTCGTCGATGAGGTAATGGCTGCTCACCCGGGCAGCCGGGTCTGAGAGGCGCTCGAGCGCAGCACCGGCACTTTGCATGCCCGTGTAATGGAGGAGGAGAATGTCGATCGGCCCGCCGCGCGCGCGCGCGTCCCAATTGGGCGAGGGCCGCTCGAGGATCGCCTTGGCGCTCATGGAAGCCGCACCGACGTCGAGATCATGGCGCGAGCATCTTAGCAGATGGGGGTGCCGAGACGACCGCGTTTGGCGCCACTTGCCCCGCTACCCTCCCCGGAGTAGATGAGGGGAGCCCATCGCCTGCCGGTGCCGCGGGAGAGGAGAGGAGGAGAGGAGAGGAAATGTCCGTCCAGCCGAAGATCGCCGCCGAGCCGAGGCTGCCCACCGCCGCCGCCCACGAGCTCAAGGCGTTGCTCGGCGAGCGCTTCACCACGGCGATGGCGGTGCGCCAGCTTCACGGCAAGGACGAGTCGAGCTTCCGCCCCGCTCCGCCCGATGCGGTCGCCTACGCGCACTCGACCGAGGAAGTGAGCGAGATCGTCAAGCTCTGCGCGCGGCACAAGGTGCCGGTCATCCCCTTCGGGACGGGAACCTCGCTCGAGGGCCACGTGCTCGCGATCCACGGCGGTCTTTGCATCGACCTGAGCCAGATGGACAAGGTCCTGCGCGTGAGTGCGGAGGACCTCGACTGCACGGTCCAGGCCGGCGTCACGCGCAAGCAGCTGAACCAGCACATCAGGGACACCGGGCTCTTCTTCCCCATCGATCCCGGTGCCGATGCCTCGTTGGGCGGCATGGCGGCGACGCGCGCCTCGGGGACGAATGCGGTGCGCTACGGCACCATGCGCGAGAACGTGTTGGCGCTCACCGTGGTGCTGCCCGACGGACGCATCGTGCGCACCGCCAGGCGCGCGCGGAAGTCGGCGGCCGGCTACGACTTGACGCGCCTCTTCGTCGGCTCCGAGGGAACCCTTTGCGTGATCACCGAGGTGACGCTG
>Ga0074044_10000765_pt1 | contig 30016 bp, 28 predicted proteins | sample BogForMeECP23OM1_FD_94443 | JGI IMG/M metagenome (GOLD analysis project Ga0074044, IMG submission 94443) | Bog forest soil microbial communities from Calvert Island, British Columbia, Canada - Bog Forest MetaG ECP23OM1 | ecosystem: Environmental > Terrestrial > Soil > Wetlands ...
AGATACTCCCATCGCCCTTTGTTCCCCAACCGGACCTCCTCGAAAACTTGTTTTGGTTGGGTTACATCTTAAATGGCGCGACGTTGTCCCCTCCGGTTACATTTTAGATGGCGCGATACGGGGGTGTGATTTATGAGTTACACTGGGAGAGAATTTGAAATTCGCCATTACCTCAGCCGCGCGGGGAGAGATATTTTCGACGAGTGGCTGACGGAACTGGCGGATGTCCGTGCACAAGCGAAGGTGGCGACCCGAATCAACCGGCTTGCCGCGGGGAATTTTGGTGATTGCAAGGTTTTGCGACAGGGTTTGTACGAATTACGCATTGGTTGGGGACCGGGCTACCGAGTGTATTTCGCGATGAGCGGCAAGGCCTGCGTGCTGCTTCTTTGCGGAGGCGATAAGCGCAAGCAATCGTCGGACATTGAGAGGGCCTTGGAATATCTGCAGGATTACAAGGAAAGGACCGGAAGCCGATGAAACGCAAAGCGAGCATTTCGCACGATGAAGCCATCATTCGACGGCTCCGGAAGGATGCGGACTTTGCGGCCGCGTATCTTAAGGCGGCATTGGAGGATGATGAGGAGCCGCGTGCTCTGCTCATCGCTTTGCGGCACTTGGCACAGGCTCAGGGCGTCGCAAAAGTCGCGAGGGCCGCAGGGATCGAGCGCGAGAGTCTCTACCGGGCGTTATCGCCGCGCGGCAACCCGCGTTTGTCCACCCTGGTTGCGGTCACGAAGGCCATAGGGCTGAGGATCACTGTCGAAGCCGTACCGTGAGCGCGATTTCAATCGTCGTTCTTGTGGCAATTTATGCCGGTGACAGGTGGCAATGAATGTGAAGAGTAATTCGTATGCAGTCGGCGGAGCGCTGAAGTTCGGCCACTTGAGCATCGGAAGAATTGACAGGGGAAGCTCCGGCGGCAATACTCGTGGACGATGATTGGACTCTTGCGCGGCCGCCTCCTGGAAAAGCGGCCCAATCAGGTCATCCTGGATGTCGGCGGCGTCGGCTATCTCGTCGCCGTGCCTCTTTCCACCTTCGCCGCTCTCGGCGAACTCCACGCTGAAGTCACCCTGCTGATCCACACGCATGTCCGCGAAGACGCCCTCTCCCTCTACGGTTTTCTCTCTGCCCGCGAAAAGCATCTCTTCGAGCTGCTCCTTGGCGCTTCCGGCGTCGGCCCCACCCTGGCCCTCAAAATTCTCTCCGGCATGAACGTTGAGGAACTCGTGCCCGCCATTCGCGGTGGCGATCTCGCCCGCCTCACCAAAATTCCCGGCGTCGGCCGCAAGACCGCCGAACGCATGGTCGTCGAGCTTAAGGACAAGCTTGAAGCCGTCGCCATCGAAGCCGAAAAACCCGCCGCCACTTCCCCCGCCGGCGTCGAAGCGGACGTCAAGTCCGCCCTCATCAACCTCGGCTATGACGAACGCACCGCCGAAGCCGCCGTCGCCGAAGCCCGCCGCAGTACCGGCCCCTCCGGCTTCGAACAACTTCTCCGTGTTACTCTGTCAGCTCTAAGCGGCCAGCAGACAAGATGAACGCAGGGAGTCCACGCAAGGAGAAGGTGAAGATAAACAATAGAGATCGGAATCCAGACATCAGTAATCAGATATCAGTCATCAGGAAGCAATAACTAGCAAAGCGACTTGCGCACTTGCTTCCTGATCGCTGATCACTGATATCTGATAACTTCTTCAGCCATGCCCAACTTCGCACCCAAGAAATCCCTTGCCCCTGGCGCCGACGATCCCGCGCGCCCCTCCCGCATCGTCTCCGGCGCGGCCATTGACGACGACGCTCGCCTCGACGCCACCGTCCGCCCCAAGCGCCTCGACGAATACATCGGCCAGAAACGCGTAAAGGAAAACATCTCCATCGCCATCGAGGCCGCGCGTTCCCGCGGCGAAGCCCTCGATCACGTTCTCCTCTACGGTCCGCCGGGCCTCGGCAAAACCACGTTGGCCCAGATTATCGCCAACGAACTCAATGTTCCCATCAAGACCAGCGCCGGCCCGCTGCTCGAACGCAAAGGCGACCTTACGGCCATTCTCACCGCCCTCGAAAAAAAGGAAGTCTTCTTTCTCGACGAAATCCATCGCCTGCAGGCCGCCGTGGAGGAAGTCCTCTATCCCGCCATGGAAGATTTCCGCGTCGACCTCGTCATCGGCCAGGGCCCCGGCGCGCGTATTCATCCCTTCCATCTCAACCATTTCACTCTCATCGGCGCTACCACCCGCGCCGGACTCATCACGGCGCCCCTGCGTTCCCGCTTCGGCATCGTTCATCGCCTCGATTTCTATACGCCCGAAGACCTGCTCATCATTCTTCACCGCTCCGCCAAAATCCTGAACATCCAGATGGACGAGGGCGGCGCTGAAGAAATCGCCGGCCGCTGCCGGGGCACGCCGCGTGTCGCCAACCGCCTACTGCGCCGCGCCCGCGATTTTGCCGAAGTCCGCGCCGCCGGACGCATCACCCGCGAAGTCGCTCAGGACTCGCTGCGCATGCTTGGCGTGGATGAACACGGCCTGGACGAAGTGGACCGTAACCTTCTTCTCGCTCTTCTCGACAAATACAATGGCGGCCCCGTCGGAGTGGGCACGCTCGCCGCGGCCCTCAGCGAAGAAGAAGACGCCATCGAGGAAATGTACGAGCCCTACCTCATGCAGATCGGCATGCTCGATCGCACGCCGCGTGGCCGTGTTGCCACCCCGCGTGCCTACGAATATTTCGGCCGCGACATTCCCAAGCGCCAGCCACGCCTGTTCTGATCTTTTTCCGCCCCTGCGGACTCTGAGCTCCCGGTATGCTGGACTCTTTTTCACCCGCACTCAGAATTCATTGGACACCGGCCCTCCGGATCAGTACTATCCCCGGCATTCTGCGGTCCCATTCCATCCAAGGAGGCAGAGCATGGCGCGCCGACAATTCCTCGCCCAGCTAATGGGCCTTCCTTTCCTCTCCTTCGGGGTCAAAGCCGAGGAGCCCAAAAAAGTCCTCAAGATCATGATGAAAAGTGCTTGGGGCTCCGACGACCCTACCAAAGCGGCTTTCCCTTTCCACCACGGCCTGGCTTTGGCCGAAGCCGGCCACGAGGTCCAGATCTTCCTGCTTGGCGAAGCCACCTACTTGATGCGCAAGGCCACGGCCAGCGCTGTCGTTCCCGTTGGCTGGCCGCCCCTCAATGAAGCCCTGGAAAAAATCGCCGCGAAACACATCCCTGTCTTCTCTTGTGGAGCCTGCAGCCGGGCCCGTGGGGTCACGGAAAACGATCTGGCGCAGTGGGGGGCCAAATTTGGCAGTCCCGCCATCTTTGTCGGCCTCGTCGAGTGGGCCGACCGCATAATCACCGAATAAGCACGCCGCTCACCCAGTGAGCGGTGCGAGTTTCCTCCAGCCTAGAATGGCTGCAATGACTTTCTTCAATTGTGCTTGATGAACTGCCCTTTGCTTCCCGTCAGCGAGTTATAAAGAGTTTCGATGAACTTGTCGCTGTCAATAAACTCGCCTGACCACTTCTTCCAGGGCTCGAGGATCTTCTCCTGCTTCATTTGTTCCAGCGTCTTGTGTTCGTCCAGCGCTCTTTGCACCGCCGCGGACGTCTCTTTCAGCATCTTCACGAACTCCCGCACGTCATCTAGGTTGGAAAGCGCGCCGTGTCCGGGGATCACCTTCACGTCCGCCGGCAGCATTGCGCTGGCCTTCTCCATCGCGGCAATCATCCCCTGCACGCTGCCGCCGCTTGCGACGTCGATAAACGGAAATCCATAACGCACAAAATCGTCGCCCATGTGCACCACGTTATTCTTGGGAAAGAAAATCACCGCATCGCCGTCCGTGTGCCCGGCCGGGAAGTGCAGCGCCCGGATATCCTCGCCGTTCAAGTGCACGGTCACGTCATGCTCAAACGTGATCACGGGCAGCGCCGCCTTCGGCGCCGGCGGGATTTCCATCTTTATAGATCCTCCGTTGCCTCCTGTTCCACCCGATTCCAACCGCTTCCGCACGTTGTCCTGCGCAATCACCGTGGATCCCGTATTTGCAAACGGCGCGTTTCCGCCCGTGTGATCCCCGTGATAATGCGTGTTGATCACGAACCGCACCGGCTTGTCCGTGATCTTCAAATCCTTCAGCGCCGCCTGAATCTTCTCTGCCAGCGGCGCAAACTGGTCGTCCACAATCACGATCCCGTCTTCGCCCACCGAGGCCGCAATGTTTCCCCCTTCGCCCTCCAGCATGTAAATGTTCCCGGAAACTTTCGTGACCCTGATTTGCACCTTAGAAAAATCAGTGGCCTGCTGCGCCTGCGCTGCTTGCCCAACCGCCATCATTCCCGCCAGCAGCAGCGCGCAAATTCCCAGCCGTCCCATCCAGTTCCTCTTCGTCATTGTTCCTCCTCATATTTCGCGCCGCATTCTACCACCTTCCTCGCCAAAGTAACTTCACGGCACACCTTGCCAATTCGCTTCCAAGCAACCAGTGCTAGTACGATATCTTCAATCTACAGAGCCGCGCCAAGCTTTCTGCTCGCGCTCGCCTGGGAAATTCCGTGACCGACTTTTCCGCCACCAAACCCGAACCTGCCAGTTCGCGCCGCTCCGCCTTTCTCGTGGCCTCGGGCATATTCCTCAGCCGCATCGCCGGCCTGATTCGCGACCGCGTCTTCGCCCACTACTTCGGCAATTCCGACGCTGCCGACGTGTTCAAAGCCGCCTTCCGCATCCCCAATTTCCTGCAGAACCTGTTTGGTGAAGGCGTGCTCTCCGCTTCCTTCATTCCTGTTTATGCGCGTCTGCTGGCAAGCAACGACAAAGAAGAAGCGCGCAAAACCGCCGGCGCTGTCGCCGCGCTTCTCGCCCTGAGCACTTCGTTGCTTGTGCTTCTCGGCGTTCTCACCGCTCCATGGCTCATTGACGCCATCGCTCCCGGCTTCCATGGCGAAAAGCGCCAGCTCACTATCCTCGTTGTGCGCATCCTTTTCCCCGGTGCGGGCCTCCTCGTCGCTTCCGCCTGGTGTCTCGGTGTTCTGAACAGCCACCGCAAATTCTTCCTTTCCTACTCGGCCCCCGTTCTCTGGAACATCGCCATGATCGTCGGCATGATCGCCTTCGGGGCCGGGCGCTCGCAAAACTCGCTCGTGGTCATCACCGCGTGGGCGTCCGTTGTCGGCAGCGCTCTGCAGGTTGCCGTGCAGCTTCCCATGGTCTTGAAGCTTCTCGGCGGATTGCATCTCACGCTCGCCCATCAAGCCGAAAACGTTCGCACAGTCATCCGCAATTTCTTTCCCGTCTTCATCAGCCGCGGCGTCGTGCAGATTAGCGCCTACATTGACGCCTTCCTCGCCAGTTGGCTGCCCGGCGCGGTCGCCGGCCTGGCTTACGCGCAAACGCTATACACCTTGCCTGTAAGTCTTTTCGGCATGTCGGTCTCCGCAGCCGAATTGCCGATGATGAGTGGGGCCGTCGGCGAAGCTGGTGAAGTGGCAAGCATTCTCCGCGCGCGCCTCAATTCCGGATTGCGTCAAATCACCTTTCTCGTGGTTCCTTCCGTCGTGGGATTTCTCGCACTCGGCGATGTGATTGTTGCTGCCATCTATCAGACTGGGCGTTTCAGGCACGACGATGTGATCTATGTATGGGCGATTCTCGCGGGCTCCACGGTAGGTTTGCTCTCGTCCACACTGGGTCGTCTGTACTCCTCGGGTTTCTACGCCTTGCGCGACACGCGCACACCGCTGCGATTCGCCATCGTGCGAGTTTTGCTTACCACGATCCTCGGCTATCTCGGCGCTTATCCGCTGCCGCGCCTCCTGGGCATTGAGCCGCGCTGGGGCGTTGCGGGCTTGACCATCTCTGCCGGCATTGCCTCCTGGGTCGAATTCACTTTGTTGCAACGCGGCATCCGCCGCCGCATTGGACAAGTCGGCGTGCCTCTCGCCCTTCTTGCGCAAGTTTGGATCGCAGCGTTGCTTGCCGCTGCGTCCGCGCGAGGCTTGCTCTTTTTCCTTCGGGGCTTGCTCTTCTTCGTTGGCCCGCGTGGACCGATTCTTCTCGCCGTTCCCGTGCTTGGCGTCTACGGCCTCGTCTTTTTTGCCGTGAGCCTCGCATTGAAATTGCCCGAAGCGCAATCCATGATCGGGATGATTGGCCGGCGCTTTGGAGTGAAGTAGGTTCCGGATTCACCGCCGGGAAGTCCAAGAAGGTACGGCATGACCACCGTCTACATCGCGCTGGGAACCAACGTCGGCGACCGCGAACACAATCTGCGCGAAGCGATCCGCCAGCTCGCTGAAGCTGGCATCCGCATCCTGAAAATCTCCAGCATCTACGAGACCGAGCCCGTGGACTATCTGGAGCAAGCGTGGTTTCTCAACGCCGTCCTCGAAGCGCAGACCAATCTGCCCGCCCTCGATTTATTGCACAAGCTTCGCGCCATCGAATCGGCCATGGGCAGCAAGAAGGCCTTCGCCAAAGGCCCCCGCCTCATCGATTTGGATATTCTCCTGTATGGCAATGACGCCATCGCCACTCCCGAACTTCAGGTGCCGCATCCCCGTATGCTGGAGCGCCGCTTCGTCCTCGTTCCCCTAGCCGAAATCGCTCCTAATCTCCGCCACCCCTCCTGGCCCGCCAAGGCGCAGCAACTCCTGGCCACCATAAAAGATCCAAGCGTCGTCCGCCTCTTGTCATCGTTTTGATTTGTCTTTGCAGGGGCGCAGCACTGCTCTGCGTCTTTGCCTCGGCCAATATGGAGTGCGGCGGATTGCCGCCGCTTTTGCGACTGCAAGCCCTGCGACCAACCGCAATTCCTCCTCCGTCCGCCATGCCGGCACAGACCAATCAACTCGTCCGTCGCACTACCAGCCGGTGCAATGTCATCAGCTTCGGCTGCAGCGCATCCAGCTCGATTTGCGAGAGGCCGCCCTCGTTGGTCTCCCGCCAGCGGTACACGCCGGGCTCGGATTCCGTCTCTTCGTGCCCGTCCAAGCGCCGCAAGAATTCGCGCGCATCGTCAACCGACGCCCTCTCCCGCAAACTGGGCCGCGCCACCGCCTCCACCGCGTAGCTGCGCAGCAGTTTGTTCCAGTAGGCGTCGAAAAGTTCGCTCGACGCGAAGATGTCGCTCCAGGCCACTTCTCCGCCATACGCCACCACCACGCCCACCACGCGCTCGCCCTTCAATCCGGACGTTTCCCTGCGGAAACGCCGCTGCATTTCCGCGACCACCGCGTCCACCGAGCTGCCCACGCGCCGCGATTCGTAGATCTTCGTGTAGGACTGCGTCTGCGCTTCGGTAGTCACTGTCGCGCTGATGTCCGCCGAGCTCACGCGCGGAGCTGCCGAAGGACTGACCGCTCTGGCGGAAACATTCGATCCGGCAGCGACCGCGGCCCACACGTCCGTCTGTTTTTGATTGATGGCGGCATTTTCACGCACGCTCGGGTGCACAATGGTCTTCGCCTCATTGAACTCGGATCCCGCGGACCACCGCCCGTGCTCCACGCAAAACACATCCAGCGGCAGCGGATCTCCAAACGGCGCCACGATGCGGTCCTTCGCGATAATGCGATCCTGCTTTCCGCCGCTAACCAGTTCGCCCGCAAGCAACAGCAGCGGCCGCTTGCTGTGATTGATCAGCACCAGTTGATTCACGGACGGGCCGTTGTAACCCGGCAGGATGGCCCGCCCGTTGCCGCGATTGCGGATTAATGTCTCGGCGCCCTGTTCCCGGACGGTGACTTCGCCCCGTGACAATCCTTCTTCCAATGTCAGGAAGGCGCTGGTGTCATAGCCCGACGAGCTGACCACCGGGAAAATGGTGAGGTTTTCGTAGGTAATCGGCTCCAGTAGCCGCCAATCGTTTTCCGGTTTCCCCGGGTCGGCCGGAGAACTGGGCGATGACCACATGAAACCTAGTGCAGAGATGCCAAGGAGACCACTTCCCAATAACGTGAAGAACGAACGGTCCATACGATCCTCCTGTGCGTGCGGCGTGAGCACGTTCTGGAGTTAGAACGGACCAGCGGGAATTTCTTGCAGGCCAACTTGCCGATAAGACACGCGGCCTAAGGCCCTTTTTGTTTCAATCGAATGCTACGGGGAGGTCCAACTTCAACGATGTTTAATCTTCTCTCAATCTTTTGCCACCCCAAATTTGTCATTCCGACCGGAGGGACGGCGTTTTTTGCCGTCCCGGAGCGGAGGAATCCCTCTGAAACTTCGGATTTCAGCCTCCAGTCTTCATTTTTGCGGACTTTTGCGGTATGCGCATTACGAACGCGGGTCGCCCAGGTTGGTGCGCGGCTTGCCCTTCCGGGTACGGGAAGCCTCCGACTCCTGTCGTTCGTACTCGGCGATTTCCTCTTCCGTATAGGAATAGGAATCGCGCGAAGCAAACATGGACGTGGTGCGGCTGGCCGCCTTCTTCTTTTTGCGCGCTTCCCCGAATTCGTAGCGCGTCATGCGCAGCGGCGCTTCGATAGCCTTAATCTCCACGAGCAGGTCGCTCACCTTTTCCAGAAAATCGTGCAGGTGGAACGGCCGGACAACATACGGAAGGTGCGAGATCTCCAAATGGCCCACGAACTGGCTGCCCGATATTTCCGGCACGACAAACAGGATGCGGAGCCGTCCGCCATCTTCCGGGGCCACGCCCGCAAGTTCCCGCAACACCTGGAATGTCGGGGATTCCACCCCAATCAGCGCAATATTGGCGATCAGCAGCGAGTACTCCGCCGTCTTCAGCTCGGCGTGCAGCAGCGGCACATCGGGCACAATGCGCACCCGCCAGCCCTCGGAATCCAATATCTGCTTCAACGCTCCGGAGTTTTGGGGGTCGTCTTCCAGGACAAGGATTCCGACCTGCCGCACCGTGGCGTTGGAGGGGGTTGCCATTGGAAAATTATATTGCGGTGCAAGAGAGGACGCAGGGCTCGCCAGGACGCGGATTCGTAAAGGGCACCTGTCCCGAGGGACGGGCTGAAGCTCAGGACTGATTTGGGTGGTCTCGGGTACCCGCGTCAGGATTATCTCCACGTGCGAAGGATGCCAGTGCCGCGCGGGAGGTTTGGTCACTGATGAAAAGCGCTGGCCAAAGCCGCATAACCTTCACCTCGCGCCAAACCAGTTTACCGCTGCCCTATTTGCCGATGGCGAGATTGATACCGGTGGCGTATTTTTGCAGGCCACTGCCGTCCCAAAACATGCGATAGATTGCCGAGTTACGCGAGGCGTCCGTTCCAGTAAAAAAGATTTGCAGGCCATCCTTCGACCACTCAGCGTCCTGGGCAAACATGTCCAAGGGACTCATGATGACGCGCCGCTTCGATGATATCTCGTAGAGAAAGAAGCCCTGGCCGTTTCCCATTTCCTTGTCCACCGGTGTGCCTGGCGGAACTTTGAGCCACTCCGCGGACACCAGGAGCAAATCGGAATTGAGTGGGTGAATGCGCACGGTATTGGCGCTCGAAAATCCGAAGGCGTCGCCGAATATCTCCTTTTCAGAAAGTGCGCGTTGCACCGTTCCATCGTCACTCACCCAGGAGAGCTTTTGCAGATCATCCACGAGAATGGTACGGGCGTCGACCCAGCCATCGATCGACATGATCTCCCCGGGAAAGAAGGCTGTCGCTGCGTCTGGAGAAGTGAGCGGCGCGGTCCACAGGCGCCACTGTCCTTCCACGAATTTCAAGAATGCGAAGCGCGTATCGTCCGGTGACCAAACCGCTTGCTGCACAATTCCGCGAAGGAGCTCTGTGGACTTTCCGGTCGTGAAGTCATACAGAACAACGACGCGGCCCCCACCTGGTTCGTCGCGCGTGTATAGAAGCTTGCTGCCGTCGTGAGAAACCGCAAGCTGGTATCCCTCCGCGGCCACCTGGCGAACCACGGTGCCGCGTTTGAACATGACCTTCCTGGCAGGACTAAGGTACGCAACGGCCACGGGCATCTTGAAGTTGGTGATGGGCTCCAGGACCGTCTTCTTGTCCTTGTCTTTATCCTTGTCCTTATCTTTGTCTTTGTCGTTCGCGTCCGGGTTGTCGTCGGGATTGAGCTGATTCTTCTTGCGAAATTCCGGAAATTGATCGGGCAGGCTCTGGCCGCAACCATTGAGCGTGCCGATCTGCGCGTGCTCCACCAGGACGCGAAAGGTGTACTTGATCTCCGCCATGGTGTCTGAACACGCTTCCCGAAAGAGTTTCACGCTCACATCCGCGCCTGTGGCATCGTCCTTCGCGTGGTACGTCCAGGCTTTGCCGGGATCATCGGCCGAAGTCTCGCCCGGGTCCAGCACGATGGGCGGGTAGCTCGCGCGATCCAAGCGTTCCGGACCCTTCATGCCCAGGCGAAGACTCCAGACAGGCTCATTGCCGTGGGCGATCACCAGGATTGGATAGTGTTTGGAAACCGGCGCGGCCGGCAGCGGCGCCGTGACCGGAGTTTTCGGGGGAGTCTTCGCCGGAGGCTGTTGTGCAGGCGCCTGTGCCGGAAGCGCTCCATTCGGGGCGGTCAAATGGAAAAACGCGAAAGCCACAGCAACAAGAGTGATGCGCACGTGAACCGTCCTGGGAGCCATCGTCACACGCGAAATACCGCCGGCGCAGCAGACACCGACGAAATTAGAACAGAGCCAAGATGCGCGGCGCAAGCGAAACAAATCGCGTTGCCCGCAAAAGAAACAACCCAGAAAGAGCCCCTTGCAACCTGCGTATCAGTTTCCGATTACGCGGCTTTACCGGGCACTATCTCGTCTGATTACCAAGTGGAAGGCTAAAAAACTGTACCGGGGTCACCTGCGCCAAGAGGATTTTCCATTCATCCCCTTCCGGGAAGAGAACGACACTCATTCGGTGCATCCAGGCGCGCTGTTCGCTGGCCAGAAAGGCGTTCTTCCATAAAACACTGGCGACGAACAAATCGCTTGTTTCGGCCAGCGTTGCTTCGACAACGTAACTTGCGTTTTTCTTCGCATAAGGAGCGAAGAGCGTTTCAAATCCCTTCCAAATTTCTTCGCGATGCCATTTTTTCCCGGAAGCATCGATGAACTCCGCGTTCTTTGTGAAAAAGGAAATCAGTTCCTCCGAGTTAAGCCACTTGAGTCCGGCCAGGAAGCTATCTAGCGTCAGTAATGCACTTGTCCTGGCCTTGGCCTGATATTTCGGGCTGGGCCCTTTTGCGAGTTGTTCTTGAATCGGCCCCGGCTTGACGCCCCGCGCAATCAGGATTTGAGCAGCCAGCGACGCTTCTACTCGTAGGATGCCAATCAGCAAGTGTTCTGTTTCGACCATGCGGTGGCCTAGTCTTTCAGACGTCTCCGCAGCAAGGGTCAAAACCTTCTTGCAGTCGGCAGTGAGCGGCATCTCCACGGAAGTTGCAATACGTTCGCGTCGCGGGATCCGTTTCTCGATTTCAGAGCGAATTTCCGCCTCGACGTTGCTCTCCCCGGGAAACCACTTCGCCAGCGCGCGATCTTCGCGTAGAAGCCCAAGAAGCAAATGCTCTGTCTCGATATACGGGCTTCCATAATTGCTGGCCTCGTAGCGCGCGTAGAAGATGACGCGGCGGGCTTTCTCTGTATATCGTTCGAACATAGCCTTGCTCGAAGAAGAGTTTATGTCTTATCCGCGATACCGAGCAATGGATACTCGTCGGGAATAGGATTTGCAGTGAGCTAGATGGGTCTGATGCCTGGTTAACTTTCAAACGCGGTAGCCGGGACCTGTCCCATTCCCCCCGCACATTGGATCTTGACAAGGCGAAGAAAAAGCGAAATACTGGACCCCGCTCCGAGGTGAGCTATGTCCCCAGTTCTCCCCCATTCGGCGCCAATCTTCACCATCCGGCGCCGCCCCGTTCGTCGCCCCGTTGTTTCCCTCCTTCCTTTTAACCCTGTTGAGCCAAACCCAAGACCAGAGGCCGGCGCCCTTGCCCAGGGTGAACCCGGCCGGTGCAAGGGAAAGCTGGACAGCCCTACGGCGGATTGCCCCCCGCCTCAACTCCAGATTCCCCGTGCGCCACTGGTGGGCATTGCTCACCTCGCAGCGCAATCGCTGGCGGCGGAAACGAAGCGCCAGTCAGCCGAGAAGCCGGAGTATTTCCTCCTGCCGGTGAAATCCATCCTCAATCGTTGCGATTCCGATCGCGTGCCCTTTGAATGGACCATCAATCCCTACCGGGGATGCGAGTTTGCCTGCAAATACTGCTATGCGCGGTACACCCACGAATACATGGAAATCGATGGCGGGGAGTTCGAGAAAAAGATTTTCGTGAAACAGGATGCCGCCGCGCTGCTGGGGCGCGACGTCTCGCAAAAGTATTCCTACGAATCGAAAGCTTCGGGCTACACGCAAGCCGGACACATCGCCATCGGCACGGCCACGGACCCCTACCAGCCCGCAGAGCGCGAATACGGCGTCACGCGCGCCTGCCTGGAAGAGCTGGCGAGGCGCGAGGGTTTGAGCCTCTCAATCATCACCAAATCCAACCAGATTGTGCGCGACATCGACATCCTGAAAGTAATCGCCTCCAAGTCAGCATTGACGATCGACATCACCGTCACTACCCTGAAGCCGCGCCTGGGACGCCTGCTGGAGCCGCGCGCCCCGCGGCCCGATTTACGGCTCAGCGCGGTGAAGGAATTGCGCGAAGTGGGATTGCATGTAGGGGTAACGGCCTCACCGGTGCTTCCGGGGATCACGGACGGTGACGGTGAATTGGAGCGCGTCGCGGAGGCGGCAAAAGCGGCGGGTGCGGAGTGGTTCTTTTCCGGCGTGCTGTTCCTGATGTCCGCGTCGGCGAAGCAGTTCCTGCCGTTCGTGCGCGAGAAATTCCCACGGCTGGCCAAACAGTACGACGATTGGTACCGCCGCGACGGCTATGCGCCTGAAGAGTACCGGCGCAAGGTTTCCGAGCGCATGTTGCTCATCCGGCAGAAATTCGGATTCGCGGGGCGGCCCTGGGAGGGCATTCGTCCCACGGGAACGCGCGCGCAGTTATCGCTCGGTTGGGATGCCGCGGCGATCAGTGAAGAGCTGCAGCGCGCGCGATCATGCACCGCCGGGTAGGCCGCGCGGCACACACAAAGCTCAACTCGGTGGCGCGTCCAGGCCAAATTCGCGGTGGGCTGTCAGCAGAGCCGTCTTCACCGCTTTTTCTTCAATCACAAAAGAGATGTTGGACTCCGACGAACCCTGCGCGATGGCGATGATGTTCACGTGCTGATTGCCGAGCACGCTGAAGGTTTTTCCCGCGATGCCCGGGATACCGCGCATGTTCTCGCCGACAACGGCGACGATGGCGATGGTGGGATCCACGTTGATGTGTTCCACCTTTTGGTGCGCCAGGTCTTGGGAGAACTCCTTGCGCAGCGCTTCCACGGTGCGTTGCGCGTCCGCGGCGGAGACGATGAAGCAAATATCGTTTTGCGAAGACGATTGCGAAATCAGCAGCACGTTGGCGCGCACATCCGCCGTCGTCGAAAACGTGCGCCCCACCACGTCCGGCAGGCCCACAATTCCCGGGCCTCCAAGGCTGATCAGCGTTACATCGCGGATCGCGGTCAGCGCCTTCACGCCGCCTCCCGTGCTTTGCCCTTCCAGAGTGATTTTCGTTCCCAGCCGCTCGGGGGCGAAGCTGTTGCGGATCCACACGGGGATAGCCGCTTGCACCACGGGCCTCAATGTTTTCGGATGCAGGACTCTCGCGCCGAAATAAGCAAGTTCCGCGGCTTCGCGATAGGAAATGACGGGGATGGTGCGGGCCTGGGGCACCAGGCGCGGGTCCGCCGTCAGCACGCCGTCCACGTCCGTCCAGATAATCACTTCTTCCGCGTCCAGCGCCGCGCCGAGAATCGTTGCGGAATAATCGGAGCCGCCGCGCCCGAGTGTGGTGAGTTGCCCGGCGGGAGTAGCGCCGATGAAGCCGGTGATGATGGGAACCACACCAGCGTCAAGCAGAGGACGCAAACGCGCTTGCGAAGCGTCGCGCGTCAGTCCCATATCCGGCTCCGCGCCGCCGTGAAACGCGTCGGTAATGATCAATTGCGTGGCTTCCACGGCCTCGCTTTTCAAGCCCAACTCGCGAACGGCCCCGGCAACCATGGGCGCGGAGAGGCGTTCGCCAAGGCTGGAGATGGCGTCAAGCGCGCGCGGCGTGAGTTCGCGAAGCAGTGCCGTGCCCTCGCAGAGGCGGCGTCCTTCGGCAAAAACCTCTTCCATGCGCTGGCAAATGGGAAGCCGCCGCTCCGCGTTAGGAACAAGCGAGGTGAGAGCAGCGTCGTGCTGTACACGAAGCTGGTCGAAAACGGCGACGGCCGCGCCATGGTCGCCAGACTGCGCGGCTTTGGCGGCTTCGATGAGGTGGTTGGTCACGCCGCTCATGGCCGAAACGACCGCGACGCATGGCGTATTCCGCGCGGCTGCCGCGACGATTTGCGCCGCTCTGGCTATGCACGAGGCGTCGCCTACCGAGGTACCGCCAAATTTCATGACCTGTAAACGCGATTTCATGGCACTCCGTCCGGCCGCCGAGGGATTGAGCAATTCTCAGGAATACGCCCGGCCTTTCATTGTACGGCTTTGCCACTGCGGGTGTGCGGGAAGGCGCCACCGCCGCAGCGTATCTACAAAGAGAAGAAGCGCTCAGGGAACAATGATGCGGGATTCCTCACGCTTCAATTCCTGCGCGGCGGGGAATTGGCCGCGGAGAAACTCGATGAAGCGGCGCGAACGGGGCCGCCCGTTGGTGCGCAGAAGCCCCATGCGGAAAAGAAACACGAGCAACTGAAAAATGTCGGCATCCTTGATCGTAGCAACGGAAGCTTCCACGGGCCGTTGCTTCGCTTCGGTGAGAAACGCGGCAAGCGCATCATAAAGTTCGTGCTGCAGGGCCGGCACGGGAGGTTGCTCGTAAACGATGCCGGCGGTAAGCGTTTTGTACGATTCGGCCAGGGCTTGCAGCGCGGCGAGGACATCCGGATCGGTCGTGGCGGGCTGTGCCGCGCAGAATTTGGCGATGGTGAAGGCAATCGCGGAAAGAAGCTGCGGATGCCGGTGCACGATGTCCGAGGAAAGTCGGACGTCCTGGAGCGGCATGTTCGCGGGAAGCGAGCGCGGATGCTGATCTTCGTAGCGGTGCGCGGAAAGCAGGTAAGCGCAGCCGGCGGGACAGTCGATGGTGACTTCACGCTCCGTGCCGCAACACACCGGACAGATTTTCTCCGCTTTGGCCGGGCAAAAACGGCCCGCCTTGCGTTTCTGACATATTGGACAAAGCACGAACAATCCCCTGGAGCGAGAAAATCAGGATATCACGCCATGATGATTTTGTTCTGGAAGCGGCGGGCCGCGATGATCAGCAGGGCCGCACCCATCAGGAAAAGAACCAGGGCGTCCGACCAGAGGTGTACCCAGCCGGCGCCGCGCAGGATGATGCCGCGAGTGATATTGATGTAATAAGCGGCGGGAACAAAATAACTGAGGTAATAGAAAAACCTGGGCATCGTTTCGCGCGGGAAGATGTAACCGGAGAAAAAGATGCTCGGGAGTATTGTGAGAAACGCAAGTTGCATGGCGTGAGCCTGCGACGTCGCCTTGCTGGAAATCAGGATGCCCAGGGACAACGAAACGAAGATGTACGGCAGCGAGAGAAACGCGAGAAGAATGACGCTGCCGTGAATGGGCACGCCAAAAAGGAATCGCATCGCCACCAGCAGCATGCTGAGCTCGAAAAAGCCTATCCCGAGATACGGGAGCAGCTTGCCGAGCAACAGGCCCATGGGGCGCACGGGGGTCACGAAGAGCTGCTCCAGGGTGCCGCGTTCCTTCTCCCGCACGATGGAAAACGCGGTGAGAAAGGTCGTCACGTTCAAGAGCAGAACCGCCACCAGGCCGGGCAAAAAGAAATTGGGCGAACGCGAATCCGGATTGAAAAGAATTTTCGGGCGCATCTCCACCGGGAAGGAGGCGTCGCTGTTGGCCAGGACGCGCCGCAATGATTCATCGAGGCCGATGGCGGTGGTGACGTTAATAGCCTGGCCCGCCACCGACGAATCGGAGCCGTCAATCAACACCAGGACCTGCGCGCCGGTCTGGTGCAGTAGCCGGTCGGAGTAATCCACGGGAATCTTGACACCCACGCGGCACCTGCCGGAAATGATCGCGTCATTGAGGTCCCGGTCGTTGTTGACATACCGGATAAGGTGAAACGTGTCGGAATTCTTCAGACGGTCGAGGAGTTCGCGGCTCTCGCGGCGCCCATCGGCATTGTAAACGACCGTGTTGATCTGGCGGATGTTGGTGTCGATGGCATAACCAAGCAGAAACATCTGCAGGATCGGAATGATCAGGGAAAAGAACAGCGTGGAGAAATCGCGGCGGATGTGCAGGGATTCTTTGTAAAAGACGGCGCTGAATCCGCGGAAGACGTTATTCACGGGAAGCCTCCAGCCCCGCCTGGTGCTTGCTGGTGAGCTCGACAAAAACATCTTCCAGGCTCGGAGAAAGCGGGCGAATCTCAGCGACGACGATGTTTCTCTTCAGAAGTTCTTCGCGCAGCCCGTTTAGATCGTAGTGCTCGTCAACCAGTGCATGGATGGATTGTCCGAAAATGGTGGCGTTGCGCACGCCGGGAATCTGCCGCGCAAGACGCAGCGCCCGCGTCACGTGTGGCGTGGTGATCTCAATGCGCAGGGTGCCCGCGGGTTGCACATCGGGAATCTCACGAAGCGACTCGGGCGTCCCGTCGGCGATAAGCTGGCCGAAATAAATGTAGGCGACATGGCTGCAGCGCTCCGCTTCATCCATGTAGTGCGTGGTCACGAAAAAAGTGATGCCATGTCCTGAGAGTTCAAAAAGCAGGTCCCAGAGCTGGCGCCGCGCCACTGGGTCAATGCCCGCTGTGGGCTCATCCAGAAAAACCAGCTTGGGTTCGTGCAGCATGGCGCAGCCGAGAGCGAGACGCTGCTTCCACCCGCCGGAAAGCTGCGAGGCCAGCCGGTTGATATAGGGACCGAGGCCGTTGAGCTGAATGATTTCGTCCATGCGCTTGCGCAGGCGGTCATTGGAAAGGCCGTAGATGCGGCCGTAAAAAGTGAGGTTTTCGGAAACGGTGAGATCGGTGTAGAGGCTGAAATTCTGCGACATGTAGCCGATGTTTTCGCGCACGGCCTCCGCGTCCTTGCTGACATCGAATCCCTCGACTTCGGCGTGGCCTCCGCTGAGGGGCAATAGTCCGATGAGCATCTTGATGACCGTGGTTTTGCCGCTGCCATTGGGGCCGAGAAACCCGAAGATTTCTCCTTTTTCCACGCGAAAGCTGACGTCGTTCACGGCGGTAAAGTGGCCGAAACGACGGACCAGGTGCTGCGCGGAAATGGACGGCTGCGTCGAGGAGGTCACGATTCAACTCGCAGCCGAAAGTTTCACATCCGCGGCCATGCCGGCGCGGACGCGGTGAGAGGAATCGTCAATGCGGACCTTCACGCCGAAAACCTGGTGAACGCGTTCCTCGACCGTCTGCACATTGCGCGGCAGGAATTCGGCCTGCTGGTTGATCTGCTCGACCACGCCGGCAAAGGACTGGTTGGGAAAGGAATCCACGTGGATCTCGGCTTTCTGGCCGAGTTGCACGCGGCCAATCTGGGTTTCCGGGATGTAGATGCGCACGTAAATCTGATCGCGCTCGAGGAGCGTGGCGATGGGAGTGTTGGGAGCGATCAGATCGCCCGGGCGGACATCCAGCACTTCGACCCAGGCGGCAGACGGAGCAAGAACCTGGCGCTCGCGGAAGCGTGCTTCATCATAGGCGAGAGCTGCGCGGGCGGCGGCAATATCCTCGCGCCGGTTACCACGCTCGAATTTTTCGCGTGTAGCCTGGGTCTGATGATAACGGGCTTCCGCCGAAGCAATTTCCTCGGGGCGGTAGCCGCGCTTGAGTTCATCGAGCTTCTGCTGGGCGTTTTCCTTCTGGGCCAGAGCCATCTTCCAGTTGGCTTCGGAAGTATCGCGCTGCTGCTTGGAGACGAGGTCCTTGGCGGCGAGTGCGTCGTAGCGCTGAAAATCGAGGTGCGTGCGCACTTCGTCCGCCGTGGCGCGGTCGAGGTCGGCTTGCGCGGCGTCAATGTCCTCCTGGCGGTAGCCATTCCTACGCTGGTCGTACTCCGCTTTCGCCTGAGCCGCCGCGGCGCGGGCTTCGGCAATTTCCTCGGGACGGAAACCCCGCTCGGCTTTTTCCGCATTGGCGCGCGATTGCGCAAGGGAAGCCTGCAACTCGCGATCATCAAACGTAATCAGCACCTGGCCGGGTTCCACGGAATCACCTTCCAGGACAAGGACCTTGTCGATGCGTCCGCCAACCTTTGAGCCGACGCGAATGTTGCGCGCTTCGACCGTGCCGGAGCCCTGCAATTGCGTCTGGTGATGGAACCACCCCATGGAATAGGCAGCCACGGCCGCGAGCGCGGCCACCACCACGATGATTAAAATACGCTTGCGATTCATAAGCCCTGTCCCTTTACCTGAATACAGAAGGTACGATGCCCGAATTCGAAAAGTTACCTGGCGTTCTCGGTGATAGTCCCGACCAAATGATTTCAAACGCGGAATCCATGCGCGATTGCAAGGACGAATCACCGTACAGCGACCAAATCAGCAAGGTGCCGAAGATTGTTTGCCGGAAAACCAAGGCAATTTTCGCCGCGGGAAGGTCGTCGCGGATCTCGCCGCGTTCCTGGCCGAGTTGAATCATCTCTGTGTGGAAGGCCAGGACGCGAGCCTGGAGATCAAGCATGGCCTCGCGAACCTGGGAGTTCGAGAGAAAGGCCTGGAGAAGAACGCGAATGATGTCAGGATTGCGCGCTGGTTCCTGTGTCATGAGCGCAGCCAGGGAGCGCATGAATTGGGGCATGGGCACGGATGTACGGCGAGCCTCCTCGACGGCGAGACGGAGCTTTGCGAGTTGCATCTCGGCAAAAGCCAGGAGGATGTGATCCTTGCTTGGGAAATAGTTGAAGAAAGTGCCTTTGCCGACGTCCGCGGCATTGGTGATGTCTTCGACGGTGGTTTCGGCAAAACCCTGCTTGGCGAATAGATCAAGAGCAGCACGGAAAATACGCTCGCGAAGCTCAATGCTGCGACGTTCGCGGCGATTGGAGGGATGGGAAAGAGGAAGAGTGGGCACAATGACCCCCATTCATAAATGACTATAGGTCATTTTGCCCGTGTTGTCAACCAGGCGAATCCCGTTCGATCGCCTGGGTTCTGTGGCAAATCTTTAACGATATGAAGGGGTTAGATCTCCTTGCCGGAAGATCGATTTTTGGGAGATTTTTGGTTCAGATAAGACACCATCTTCTGGGCGGAAGGGGGTACTGGGACGACGCCCTTGAAGATGATGTCACCGGGGTCAATTCTCTTCCCGTAGAGGCTGTCGTTGGCATTATTGTCTGGGCGCACTGTGGAGCCAGCAAGAGAGATGCCGGCAAAAAGGCCGCGGGCACGGGAGTAGGAGAGGATTTCCGCGCGCATCGTGACGTCGGTGGAGGCCTCGGCATCGCGTCCCTTGGGACCTGCAGCAGCAGAAGCGTCGGCGCCGAGTTTCACCTTGCTGCTGAGGAGGGATTTGGCGCCGCGCTCGTTCATGACCAGCAGCACGAAATCCGTGGCTTGCGCTCCGATCTGCAGACCGAAACTCCCGCCTTCCAGTGCCATCATCGTCGGTGCGCTCCAAGGCCCCGTGAAATTCTCGCCGGTACGGCAAGTCATTGCGCCGCGGCCATAGCTGCCGCCAAAAACGAACGCGGCCTTGACAACAGACGGGTAAACGATGATGCAGTCGGCTTTGTCAATCAGGTCTTGGGGGATGTTGTCCGGGATGTCCATGATCTCCTGCACGACCGTGCCGCAATTTTCCAGCCGCTCTTTTTCCTTCTTGTCATCGGCCTGCAGCGGGAGGGCGATGAGCGAAAAAGCCAAAAGAATGGGAAAGATCTTCTTCATGTGTTGCCACCTTCTTTGCTATTAGCTTCCCATAGTTTATGACGAAATGGCCTGGGTGGCGGAATCGGCGAGTCAAAGTCAGATCGCAGGAACCGTGCCGTGCTCCGACTCCGTGGAACTTCGCCGTAGGGAGCTCCCGCAGGCTTTCGAATATACTTTCATGTGGTGGCTTTTGCCAATAGAGGAATTATGAAGCGAAAACCCGGAGTGGCGAGTCAATTGACATTTTGCTATCTGGTGCTGTTCGCAGCGTGGAGCGTTGTGGGGGAAGCGCGTCCGCAAAGTGTGCACGCGACGCAGCAAGCCGGCGGAATACGCGGTGGAGCGCCGGAGAAGCAGGCTGGGGAGCGGTTCGCGGAGAAGGCTGAGAGCCTGGTGAGCGCGGCGCCAGTGAACAAGGGGGAGTGGGGCTTGCTGGTGGTTGACGCGGCGACGGGAGAAACTCTCTACGAGAAAAATGCGGACCGGTATTTTACGCCGGCCTCCAATATGAAGCTGCTGACCACCGCGCTGGCGCTCGACAAGTTGGGGCCGGACTACCGGTTCCGCACTACGGTGGAAACGCACGGTGCGATTGCGCAGGGAGTCCTTTCGGGCGACTTGATTCTTGTTGGACGGGGCGATCCCAATCTTTCCAATCGCAAATTTCCGTTTGACGTGAAGGAAGAATTTGACGGGCCGCCGGAAAAAGTCCTGATCGAACTGGCAGACCAGGTGGTGGCGCACGGGGTGAAGGAGATATCCGGAGACATCGTCGGGGATGACAGCTACTTTCCCCGTGATCGTTATCCGCATGGCTGGGAAATTGACGACATGGTGTGGGAGTACGGCGCGGCCATTTCCGCGATTGTGTTGGACGACAACACGGTCACGCTGACGCTGACTCCGGGAGACAAGGCCGGGGATCACACCGTGGGAGTGGTGGAACCCGCGACCCCCGATTTCGCGGTCCGGAACGGGGTGACGACCTCGGACAAGGCGGAGAAGGCTGACCTCACGCTCGTGCGCGAGCCGGGCTCAACAATGGTGGTGTTGAGCGGCACGCTGCCGGCAAAGAGCGACCCGCGCAAGTTGCTGCTGGCGATTCAGGAGCCGGCGCAACACGCGGCGAGCACGCTAGCACGTCTGCTGGCGGAGCGCGGGGTGAAATTCCGGGGAACGGTCCGGGCGAACCACGAGCCCGATCCGGCGGAGGCAACGCCCACAGTGCTGGCCGAGCATGTGTCGCTGCCGCTGGGGGACACGCTGAAGCTGGTGAACAAAATCAGCCAGAACCTCCACACGGAGGTATTGTTGCGCGCAGCAGCGCGGCAGCAGGGGCGCTGGGCCAAGCCGGACGATCTGCTGAAATTCCCCGAGGAGTTCTATGCCAAGGTAGGAATTGCGTCTGGGGATGTGGTGCAGGAGGATGGGTCGGGAATGTCGCGGCACGACTTGGTGACGCCGCGGGCCATGGCGGCGTTGTTGCTGTATGTGCAAAAGCAAGCCTGGTTTCCGGTTTACTTTAACTCTCTGCCAGTGGCGGGAATCGATGGGACGCTCAACGACCGGATGAAGAAGGCTGGCATGGTGGGAAGGATTCACGCGAAGACCGGGTCAATCGAGCATGTGCAAACGCTTTCTGGCTATGCCGATACGCCGGGCGGAAAGCGCCTGATTTTCTCGTTCCTGAGCAACAACCAGAACGTGAAGGACCATGAGGTGCACGACGCGCTGGACGGATTGTGTATGGCCATGGTGGAAGAATTTGACGAGAAGAGATAATGACGTAAAGAAGTAAGAAGGAAGCAATGAAGCAACGAAGCAGAGAACTGAAGAAGTTGGCCGAGAAAGCAGGCAACGAACTTATGAAAGGCGAACGGATCGTGACGGTATTTGGAAGTTCGCGTCCGGGCGAAGGCGACGCGGATTACGCGCAGGCGCGCGAGTTGGGGCGCCGGCTGGCGGAGCGGGGTTTCGCGGTGTGCAGCGGCGGTTATGGTGGCGTGATGGAGGCGGCGTCGCGCGGTGCGAAAGAAGCCGGCGGAAAAACATACGGCGTGACCGCGGAATTTTTCGAGCGCAAGGTGAACGAGTGGGTGGACGTGGAAATAAGAAAGAAGACCTGGGGAGAGCGGCTGTTTGAGTTGCTACGCCTGGGGGATGGGTTCGTGGCTTGCAAGGGCGGTACAGGCACGCTGGTGGAACTCGCGGTAGTTTGGGAGATGCTGAACAAATCGGTGATGGCGCGGAAACCATTTGCCGTGCTGGGGGATTTTTGGCAACCGATTCTGGAGCGAGTGCGGGAAGTGGAGCAAGGGGCGCGGTCATCGAGTGCATCGCGGGTTTGGGGCGAGGCCAACGGGAATCTGGTGCACACTGTGGCCACACCGGAAGACGCGGCCAATTATCTTGCTGAGGAAATGAAGAGAGGTAAGTAAAGAGAATGTCGCGATCAGCGCAAGCAGTACTGGAATTCGACAAGCTGCGGGAATTGCTGCGGCTGAGGACAACCTGCGCGCCGGGGCGGCGAAACATCGACGAACTCCAGCCGGGAACGCATCGCGCCGCACTGGAAGGAGGCTTTGCATTGATTCGCGAGGGGCGGGAATGGTTGCGCGCGGAACGCGAACTGGGATTCGGAGCGCTGGCCGATCCGGCGCCGTGGTTAGAGAAGCTGGGTGCGCCGGGAGTGGTGCTGGAGCCGGCGGAATTTCTGGATGCCGGCTCGTTGCTGGAAACTTCGGCGTGGCTGCGGCAGCAGTTCCGGGAAGACGCGGCAAAATTCTCGCTTTTGGCGGCTCGCTCCGCCACGCTGGCGGACTTTCGCGAGTTGCAGGCCGCGATCAAGCGATGCGTGCTGCCGAATGGAGAAATCAGCGATGACGCGTCGAGCGCCTTGCGGCGAATTCGCGCCACCATTGTGCAGACGCGCGAGTCTATCCAGCGCACCTTGAAACAGATTCTGCGGGCCAGGCAGGCGGAGGCAGGAGAAGACTACGTCACACTGCGGAATGACCGCTTCGTGATCCCGGTGCGTGCGGAGCATCGGCGCAGCGTGCAGGGCGTGGTGCACGGCGCCAGCGGTACAGGGCAAACCGTGTTTGTCGAGCCCTTTGAAACGGTCGAGTCAAACAATCAACTGGTGCAGCTCGCCGAGGACGAGGCGGCGGAGATTTTCCGGATCCTAAGCGAGTTGACGGAACGGCTGCGCGGGATGCACGGGCCGTTGCAGGCCGCTGCGGAAACGATCGCGGAGCTCGACAGCGTTTTCGCGCGGGCGCGGTTTGCGCGCGATTTCGATGCCTGCGTGCCGGAGTTTTCCGGCGCTGCGGAATTGCGGCTGGACGCCGCGAGGCACCCGGTCCTGGAAGACAAGCTGCGAAAAGAAAATCGCGCGATTGTGCCGATATCGCTCGTGCTCAGTGGGGAAGAGCGCTTGCTGGTGATCAGCGGGCCGAATACCGGCGGGAAAACCGTGGCGCTGAAGACCACCGGGTTGGCGGCGCTGTCGGCGCAGGCGGGAATTCCCGTGGCGGCGCAGCGCGTTGTGCTGCCGCTGTTCGATCGCGTGCTGGTGGATATTGGCGACGAGCAATCCATCGCCGCGGACCTTTCCACGTTTTCGGCGCACGTGCTGAATTTGAAGTACATGCTGGAAGAAGCCACGCCGAAATCGCTGGTGTTGGCGGATGAAATGGGAACGGGCACGGCGCCGGAAGAGGGAGCGGCGCTGGCGGTGGCGTTGCTGGATGAATTTCATAAGAAAAACTGCTTTGTGCTGGCGACCACGCACCACGACCGCCTGAAAACGTACGCTTCGACCACGCCGGGCGTGGTGAATGCCGCGGTGGAATTTGACGACGTGAATCTCCGGCCGACCTTCCGATTGATGGTCGGCGTTCCAGGCGGTTCCAGCGGAATTGCGATCGCGCAGCGGCTGGGGCTGGCGGATTCCATTATTGAACAGGCGCGCGCTCTGTTGACGCCGGAATCGCGCAACGCCGCGGACCTGATTGCCTACCTGCATCGCAGCCGGGACGAGCTCGACATTATGCAAAAGCAGATGGTCGACGAACGCCATGCGCTGGAGCAGGAGCGGCGCAAGCTGCGCGCGGAATGGGTGGAGCGGCAGAAGCAGCGCATCGCGGAGCTGGAACAGAAATTCGCGGCGATGCAGAAGCGCTTCGAGGAAAATGTGGCGCGGGTCGTGGATGCCGTGAAGGAGCGGGAACTGCGCGCGCAACTCGAAAAAAGCGCGCGGCGCAAAATGCAGGATGTGCGCGGTGAGGCCAAGGAAGAGCTGAACGCCGCCGTGGTGCAAACGATTTCGGACTCGCAGCAGGATCTTGGAGTGAAGGCCGAGTCGCTCGAAGCGGTGAGCCTCGATAAACTGCAACCCGGCGTAAAGGTGCGCGTGCGCGGCTTCAGCAAGGCGGTGATTCTGCGGCGCGTGGAAGGCTCATCGGCGGAAATCGAAGCCGGCCCGCTGCGCATGAAGGTGGCCGTGGAAGAGATCACCGGGATCGAAAGCACGCCGGCAGGGAAAGTGGTGGCGCAGCCCGGGAAGCGGGAAAACATTACCGTGAGCGCGCAATCCAGCGAAGGTGGCGCGACGCGCGAAATCAACGTGATCGGCATGACGGTAGAGCAGGCCAGCGAGCGCGTGGACAAATTCCTGGATGAAGCCGCGCTGGCGAATCTGAACCAAGTGCGCATCATTCATGGCCATGGAACGGGCGCCTTACGAAAAGGGCTCTGGGAGTTTCTTAAGACGCATCCATTGGTGGGCAACACCGGGTTCGAAACGGAGGAGCATGGTGGAAAGGCCATAACGATCGTAGAATTAAGTAGATAAAGCTCGTTGACGATTCCAGTGTCATCTAGTAAAATCTACTGGTATCTAGTGGGGCTTGAGGAAATGCTATGGCCAAAATGATTACCTTGGAGCAACGCGCTGTGGGTTCCTACACTTGGAACGACCGCGACGAAGCGCGCATTGAACGCAATCTCTTCGCGCTCAACGGGGACACTTGGGAAGGATTGCGCTTTTGTAAGAACCGTAATGGCCGCCACAACCGGGTGCACCTGGTCATCGGGGAGGCGGAATTCGTGGACCTCTTTCGCGATGCCGTGGCAAAGGGAGTTTTCCACGCGGAGACGCTCGACCAGTTGCGCGCCATTCTCACTGGCAGGCCGGATCCCCTGCTGGAGGTGATTGGGATTGCGCAGGACGGGCAGCTCACGAAAGCCATCGACAGTGAGCTGTACGGTGAAGAATCCCATTGAAGCTCTTTGTCGACACGTGGGGGTGGCTGGCGCTTGCGGACCGCAAGGACGCAAAGCATGGGCTGGTGGCTGATTGTTACCGCGAGCGGAGCAAACTCAGCAGGCATGTAGTGACCTCGAATTTTGTTCTGGATGAGCTGCTGACTCTATTGTTTTTGCGGCTTCCCTTTCCCGAAGCGGCGAAATTCGCGAACGCGATCCTGGCATCTCCCGCGGTGATGACCGAGATGGTGACGCGAGAGCGTTTCAGGACGGCGATGGAATTTCGCATTAAATTTGCCGACAAACCCAGGATTTCGTTCACGGACCTAACCAGCATGGTGATCATGAAGGAGTTGGGGATTTCGGAAGTGCTGACAGCGGATAGCCATTTTGCGCAGGTAGGAATGGGATTCCACATTCTCCCGGAATAGGTATGACGAAACTCGAAATGCGAAACTCGAAGATATGTCAATCGCGACTCTCGCTGCGGTCCGTGACTTCAAGGACCTTGTCGTTTGGAAATTGGCGCGCGACCTCCAGACGCTGTCCGCGTGATTTGGAGAGTACGCCCTGAAACCGTCGGCTGATTTGATCGAAAAGGAGGCTAAGCTGGAATGTTTTGGAAAGAAGCGCTGGCCAATTTCGTCGGCTCTCTGTCTGCCGCGATCGTCGTCTGGTTCCTGGTCACGAGATTCTACGAACTTCCCAGATCCAAGGGAGAAAAGCGTGAACTGCTTGCTATTTCTTATGGATTGATAAAAAGAGAGTTGGACGCTGCTTTGCAGTACTGTGTCGATCTTCTGCAGTCTCGACCAGGTGAAATCTATGCTGTATTTCCGGTTACGCAAGCCTGGGACACACTACATTCGATTGAAACATTTCGGTACCTCCCGCCCAGGGTCTCGGAGAAGCTCGTAATGTGTTATTCGCTACTGTTTCGTCTGAAGGGGCACGTTGAATTCCGACAATGGCTATTCCTGAGCAATACGTCTCCATCGGCGAAAGAAGTTCTATCCTTGCGCATGCGTTCTCAGGCAGATCAATTTGCCAAGCAAGTTGCACGCGAGTCCCAAGAAATCGTCAAGAGACTTCTAAAACTGATTGATGCGGAAGTCTCCGAGCTAGATGAGAAACAGCGGAGAATTTTTCAGGAAACCTATGAAACAGGATCTGATCGATAACTGAGATTCCACGAATGGCGGAAGCGGGATCATTTGCGGATCAGGTGAAGCAGCAGGCGGACATCGTCCGCGTGGTGGGCGAATACGTGCGCCTGAAGAAGAGCGGGCAGAACTTCACGGGACTCTGCCCGTTTCACGGAGAGAAGACGCCGTCGTTTGCCGTGCATCCCGTGAAACAAATTTTCCATTGCTTTGGCTGCGGCAAAGGCGGCGACGTTTTCAGTTTCGTGATGGAGATGGAGAAATGCCAGTTTCCAGAAGCGGTGCGGATCGTCGCGGAAAAGTGCGGCATCGCGATTCCACGTCCAAAAGAGCGTTCGCCGGAAGAACGCAAAGAAACTCAGCAGCGGGCCGCACTGGTGGAGATGCACCGCGAAGCGCAAGCGTTTTTCGTGAAGCAACTGGAAACCACGGCGGAGGGAAAGGCGGCGCGTGCCTATCTGGAGGATCGCGGCCTGAATGCCGAGGCCATTGCGCGATTCGATATCGGCTATGCTCCCAGCGGCGGGGATGCGCTGTTGCGCTACCTAAAACAAAAATATGCGGAGAAGCTCCTGGTGGATTCGGGGCTGATTTCGCGGGACCAAAGCGGGCGGCTCTTCGACAGGTTCCGGCGGCGCATCACGTTCGCCATCGCCAACGAATCGGGAAAAGTGGTGGCGTTCGGTTGCCGCGCGCTGGGCGACGACCTGCCAAAATATCTGAACTCGCCGGAAACCCCCATCTACTCGAAGAGCAACGTGCTCTATTACATGGACCGCGCCAAGGACACCATCCGGCGGCAGGATTTCGCTGTGCTCGTGGAAGGCTACATGGACGCGATCGCGGTGGCCCGCGCAGGAATCAACAACGTGGTGGCGAGTTGCGGCACCAGCCTGGCCGAGCCGCAAATCAAGCTGCTGGGGCGGTTCACGAAGCGCGTGATCGTTAACTACGACCCGGACGCGGCGGGGCAAGCGGCCACAGAGCGCTCCATCTCGCTGCTCCTGGAGCAGGATTTCGAGGTGCGCGTGCTGGCGCTCCCGGCGATTGGCGACAAGAAAGCCGATCCGGATCTGTTCATTCGAGAGAAGGGCGCGGAGGCGTACATCAAGGCGTTGAAGGAATCGCCGCCCTACGTGGATTACCTGATCGCGCGGGCCCGGCAAATGGATTTGACCACGGGCGAAGGCAAGCTGCGCGCACTGAATTTTCTGATGCCGTACCTGCAGAAGATTCCCAACCGGCTGCTGCGGTCGGAATGGGCCACAAGGATTTCGCAGCAACTGCGGATCGATGAGCCGGTCCTGCGCGCGGCGCTGAGCAAAGCCGCGGCCGAACGGCGCAGCGAGGTGAAGACGCAACCCGAATTGGTGGGAAAGAGTGCCAAACCGATTGAACGGCGGCTGATTCGCATGCTTATGGAAGCGGAGGAATTCCGGCGCGAACTGGCGCAGCGGCTGCAGCAGGGCGGTTTATACCGGGGCCTGGAAACGGAAAAAGTCTTTGCCGCGCTGATCGTCGCCGCGCTCTCCGACCAGGCGATGCTGGCCACGGAAATCGGGGCGCTGCTGGAAGATCGCGACCGGCGGATGCTCTTCGAGATACTCTTCGAGCCCGCCCAGGAAGGCACTTGGGAAGAAGCGGAGAGCTGCCTGGAGGCGCTACGCCGCCGCCTGATCGAGCAGGAACTCGCCGAAGTGCAAAAAAGCATCGAGGCCAACGCCGCCGGGCCATCCTTGCGCGAACTGCTCACTCGTAAGCAGGAATTGATGAAGCGGCTGGCGGCGGAACGCTAAGCCGTTTGCGGCAGGATTGATGACCGGACGGTCCTGAATTCTGGCAAGGAAATGGTTGACTTGGCCGGACTTAAACGTGTAGCGTAAAAGGGTTATGCGGATAACGGTTTCGCTCCCCCAGGCATCCATATATTAGTGTGGAATGCCGTGGGACCGTTTAGGGATCGGTTCGGCAGGCGGGCCAAGCGTGGGGCAGCAGCAGGCAAAGGGCGCGGCGTACAGGGCTTCACAGAAAAAAATAAAGAGCTTCGCGGAGGATAGCATCCCTCCCCTTCCATATCTTGAGCTGTCCGTTCGTGCTCGGTACGAGGAGTGTGCAGGAGTGCCCGCCTGATGCCAGCAATGAAGTATCCGGATAGATGTTCGGGAGGAGTGTTGTGGCGGCTACGGGCTTGGAAGAAAAATATGATGCGGTAAAGCAGCTCATTGCCATCGGCAAGGAGCGCGGCTATCTGTTGTACGATGAGGTCAACGACTCGCTCCCCGCGGAAGTGCATTCTTCGGAAGAAATCGACGACCTGCTGACGACTTTCGAGCGCAATGGCATTGAGATTTATGAAGACGCCGCCTCGGCTAAAGCGGCGCGCGCCGTGGAAGTGTCCCTCGAGCAGGGCGACCATGACACAGTGGTTAAGGACGATGCCCACGCGGAAGAAAGCGGCGACCTGGACCTGACGCCCGGCTCGCTGGAAAAAACGAACGACCCGGTGCGCATGTATCTCCGGGAAATGGGCACGGTGCCTCTGCTCACGCGCGAAGGCGAAGTGACCATCGCCAAGCGCATTGAGCGCGGCCAGTTGGTGGTGATGAAGGCCATCACGCGCTCGCCCATCGTGATCAAGGAATTGATCGCGGTCGGGGATGACCTGCGCAAGGGCGCGCGCTCCATCAAGGAAATCGTCCAGTTTGACGACGAAGAGCTAACCGAAGAAAAGATCGCCAACAAGACCAAGCAGACGCTCAAGCACATCGACAAGATCGCGAAGCTCTACGAGCTGGCGCTGAGGCAGGCGGTCAAGCTCGGCAACACGGCGAAATCAAAAAAGCGGCCTTACGTGCGCGCGAAGTGGGCCGTCGCCCGCACGCGCGTGGAAATTTCCCTGGAAATTCGCGACATCGACTTCAACCCCTTCGAGAAAAAGCGTCTGGTGGACAAGATGCGCGGCACGGTCGAGCGGCTGCAGTCCCTCGAGCGCGAAGCGGGGCGCCTGGAGCGTCGAGCGGACGTATCCAAGGGTGAGAACGCCGTCGAAGCGCGCCGCGAGTTGCGCACGCGGCGTTCCGAGCTGAAGGATATCGAGGAGGCCAGCGAGGTCGGGCTGACCGAACTGAAGCGCACGCTGACGATTATTCAGCGCGGCGAAGCGGAAGCCGAGCAGGCCAAGAAGGAATTGATCGAAGCGAACCTGCGGCTCGTTGTGTCCATCGCCAAGAAATACACCAACCGCGGGCTGCAGTTTCTGGACCTCATTCAGGAAGGCAACATCGGCCTGATGAAGGCCGTGGACAAGTTCGAGTGGCGCCGCGGCTACAAGTTTTCCACCTATGCGACGTGGTGGATCCGCCAGGCCATCACGCGCGCCATCGCCGATCAGGCGCGCACCATCCGTATTCCTGTGCACATGATCGAGACCATCAACAAACTGGTGCGCACCAGCCGGCAGTTGGTGCAGGAACTCGGCCGTGAGCCCACCAGCGAGGAAATTGCCAAACGCATGGACATCCCGGTCTCCAAGGTGCGCAAGATCCTGAAGATCGCGCAGGAACCCATTTCGCTGGAAACGCCGATTGGTGAGGAAGAGGATTCG
>Ga0074044_10000766_pt1 | contig 30015 bp, 25 predicted proteins | sample BogForMeECP23OM1_FD_94443 | JGI IMG/M metagenome (GOLD analysis project Ga0074044, IMG submission 94443) | Bog forest soil microbial communities from Calvert Island, British Columbia, Canada - Bog Forest MetaG ECP23OM1 | ecosystem: Environmental > Terrestrial > Soil > Wetlands ...
GCGCCGCGGCGATCGTCAATAAGGTGGCGGGGGAATACGGTGTTGCAGCGGTGAGGCGCTGTGTCGATCTGCTGGCGGGCGATCTCTCGTTGATTGTGGGCACGCCGGAAACGGATCCGGTGCTTGCTGGCGCGGGTGTCGCTCACATCGGGCCGATTGTCTGGCAGCGCGGCAATGCCACTCTGCCGGACTGGGTTGCTGCGCTCGGTCGCGATACACCTGTGATATGGGTTTACTCGGGCAATCCGAGGTATGGCAGTGCTCCCACTCCCATCGACTCGATCATTGTGATACGCGCGGCCATTGCGGCCTTAGCGGATGCGCCAGTGCAAGTCGTGCTTACGACCGGGTATCAGGAGGTGCCGAGGGAATTTGGCATCTTGCCCTCTAACTTTCATCACGCTGCCTATGTGCCGGGGCTTGCCATGGCGGAGCGCTGCGACCTCATGGTGCATCATGGTGGCCACAGTTCAGTGATGACAGGGTTGTCTGCCGGGACACCGGCGGTGATCATTCCGACCATCACGGAGCGCGAGAGCAACGCTCGCCGGGTTGCAGCCCTGGGCGCGGGCGAGATGGTGTTGCCGGTGGATGGCGCCGACGGAGAGAAACATATCGATCTGGAAGAATTCAGCACGAAAGTGCATCGCGTGCTGAACGATCCCAGCTATGGCAGGTCCGCTCGTCGGATTGCCGAATCCATGAGCAAGTTTGGCGGGGCCCAGGAGGCAGCCGATCGCATCGAGCGCTTTGCCCGCGGTAAGACTGCCCGCGCAGAGAGTGCGAAGGCTCTACTCGAAGCGCGTGAGTAGCGCGGGGGACAACTCCTAAAAGATCACTCGCAGGGTCATCTGAATCTGGCGCGGCTGGCCGATGGTTTTGTTAACGGCGCCTAGCGATGTGGGGCAGTTGTAGAATCCGCTGACCGGATTCGGCGTGCCGCAGCCTTGCGGCAAAACCGTGGTTCCCACCACCGGGTACTGGTCGTAATACTGGTTCTGCGAGACGTCATCGATGGGAACGTCGAAGCTGGCGGTGTTGGTCACGTTGAAGATATCCAAGCTGTAATTCAATGTGTAGCGCTCCTTAATGGGCGTCTCCTTCACGAACGAAATGGTGGCCGCTTTTTGCCAGGATTGCCGAAAGACGTTGCGCAAGCCAGTGGTGAAGTTGGTCTCGAAAGTATCGCCGGCGGGAATTGCGCCTCCGAGATCACCGGCGTTGAGCAAAGGCAGGGTGAAGCAAGCGGGATTGAGCGCGGTCTGCGTGGGATTGTAGTAGGCGTTCGCGCCGGAATACCCGGTGACTGCACTTTTCTTCGTGCATCCCGGCGCCAAGGGCACGATGGGATTGGTGATGCCATCGTAGACGCTGTAGAAGATGCTGCCCACGGCGCCAGTGTAGTCGATGACGCTGTAGGGTTGTCCACTCTGAAGAACTGCACTGCCGTGCACGCTCCATCCGTTGGTCGCTTTTGCCTTCAGCGTTGACGAAGGGAAAAACTTGGGCAATTCGTAGTTGTAGCTGAAGTTGAAGACGTGGGTGCGGTCAAAATCAGACGAGCCGTAAGCCGAACGCAGGTTCAGTGGATTGTTGCCGTTGTAGAACAGGCCCATGCCGCTCTGCTCATCGAGCGCGTGGGAATACGTGTAGGAGAAGCCGAATTGCAGTCCGTGGCTCATGCGTTTTTCGACGTGGGCCTGAAGCGCGTTGTATTGCGAGACGCCAGCGGCGGTGTAACTCTCCGATTCTGCCGAATAACCGATATAGGGAACACGGAGGTCGACGTTGCCGCCTTCGTAGTTGGCCACCATGGCCTGTCCGTTGGGCAGATTGATTGGACAATAGGGAGAGCAACTCGGCCCTTGCTGCACCGTGTAACCGTAGGTGTAGAGCTGCGGATTCTGAGACTTGGGATGGATGATGTTGGAGGGTGAGGCGACGCCGGGCTGATTGAAGGGGATAGGAATGACTTCGTGACGGCCGAGATTACCGACGTAGCCGATGTCGATCGCGAGGTCATGGCGCGGTTGCCATTGAATGTCGAGCGTGTTGTTGATGGTGTAGGGGAGCTTGTTGGTCCGGTTGTAGGTAGCAAATGAGAACAACTGCGCGCCGGCGAGAATGGCTGCCTGGTTGGGCAGGTACTGGGTGATATCCGCAGGATTGCCGCTGGGATAAGGTCCGGGAGTCGGTCCCCAGGGGCTGCTGAGAGAGTAGTTGGGAACGCCGGGAACGTTATTCGGGCAGGTGGGGATAAATCCCTGGTAGTAGGAGATGTAGGGAGCGGCGGCGGGATCGGTGCCGCACGATTGCGCGTTGACGTAGGGCGGAGTCTGGTTCACACCGAACGGTCCACCATTGATTACGCCTTCGGCAAACCCTGGGGAAAGATAGGAAAAGAGTTCGCCACGGTCGTAGTACATTCCGAAACCTGCGCGAACGACGACTTTGTCATTGAAGTATTTCGGACTCCAGGCAACACCGAGACGCGGAGCCAATCCCCATTGCCGTCCGGTAAGCGTGGTGTTGCTGACGCCTTTGCTGGGAAACAGCTTGTTGTTGCCGGCGATGATGATGCCGTTGGAGGTGATGGTGTCGGTCGCGTCGTCATAGGAATAAAGCGAGGGCTCGAAATTGTAAATGCGGCCGTATTTTTCCGTGAATCCGCCGTCCCAGTCCCAGCGCAGGCCGGCAGTCAGGCTGAGATTCGAGCGGAGCTGAAATTTGTCCTGAAGATAAAGGCCCGCCTGGCCGGCACGCATGTATCGGTCGGCGTTGCCCTGAAGGAATTTGGTGGTCGTGAAATCGTCATTGGTGGTGACCAAGCCTTGCAGGAGCTGGCCAAAGTCCGCGAAAGCGACGATGCCCTGGTCTGTTCTCCGGTCGCGGGTGTTGAGTTGGGTGTAGGCATAGCTGCCGCCGAAGGTGAAGGTGTGCTTGCCGCGCATCCAGATGGCATTGGCGGAGGGCATGATGCGATTCTGAAAGACTCCGGTAAAGGCTCCCTGCGAAGCCGAACCCTGCCCGATATTCAGAAAGTCGTTGGGCACCGGAGAAGACCCGGTAAGAATATTCACAACGCTGATTCCGGGGAAGTAAGTGGAACCGAAGGTGTTGATGTTCATCTGTTGCGGCGTGAAGGGCTGAGCGATGGTGCTGTAGACTTTCTCGCGAAGAATGCCGAGAACTTCGACGATGCTCAGATTGGGCCGGAGGGTTTGCGTGTTGGTGATCGAAGCCACCTGGCTTCCGGCATCGAGATATTGCGTGAAACCGGCGACGTTGGAATAGGCGTAAGGAGCCGAGGTGGGATCGTGCTGATAATAGTATTTGGCCGAGATGGTGTCTTTGGCGCTCTTGTTCCAATCAAGGTCCGCCACGGCCTGGTCGGCGGTGAAAAGAGCGGTACCGGGGATGATGGCATTTTCAGGGAAATTCGGTGAAGGCGGATTGGGATTTACGTCACTATCGGAATAGGGAATCAGGTATTGGCCGTTGGGAAACTGGTACTGAAAAAGAGCCAGCGCCACCGGGTTGACCTGGCTCACGCTCATCCCCGCGCCGAAATCGTTGTTGGCGATCGCGGTTAAACAGGCCGGGAACCGTGGGTCCTGGCGGTTAGCGGTATTACATCCGGGCTGTGCCAACAGATACGTCGGATTGAAATCGATGGGCACCATCAGACGCGAAAGGCCGATTTCCTGATCGGAATCGTGCAGATGCTGGTAGCTGACGAATCCAAAGAGTCTGTCCTTGATCAACGCGCCACCGACTTTACCGCCCAACAATTCGCGATGCAGTTGCGGAACCTTCTCGTCGGAAGGGATGTTGGGATCCTGCTTGTAGAAGAACGGGGCAGCGTTCAGCCAATCGGTTCCGCGATGCCAGTAGGCTTCGCCGTGAATGGAGTTGGTGCCCGAAGCCGTGCTCATGTCGATGTGAGCGCCGCTGGTGGAGCCTTGTTGCGCGTCGTACATCGAAGTGTTCACGCGCACCTCTTGAATCGTCTCCGGAGCCGGAGTGGGCAACGCCTGGCCGATGGCGAGGTAGACGGAAGCGGTGCTCTGAACCGGAGCGGCGCTCGTACTGGCGACTCCAGCCACACCGGTGTTGTTGACGATGCGGGAAGAGGCGACCTGGCTTGTGCTCTTGCCGTTAAACAGATTGCTGGCGTCGACTCCGTTCAGCAGGAAACTGTTGCTGGTATCGCGCTGGCCATTGGCCCAGATCGGCTGGTTGCCGAGTCCGCTGTTGGCGCCGGTGCCGCCCGGTAACTCGGCGTTCACTCCGGGAGAAAGAATAGCCAGTCCGGTAAAGCTGCCGGTGGGCAACGGGACGGCGCGAATCTGCTGGTCGTCCATCACATAACCGTTGGTCGTGTCGACCGCGTTCATCAGCGGTTCTGCTTGAACCTCGACGACTGTGCCCACCTGCCCGACGGGCAGGACTGCGTTGACAGTAGCTGTGCGATCGGCTTGCACGGTCATCGAAGGCACTTTCTGAGTTTCGAAACCGTCGTGCGTGAAAGTAAGGGTGTACGTTCCGATCGGCAGGTTCACGAAATCGTAGATGCCATTCGCGTTCGTCTTCTGGGTGCGGGTGAGTTTTGTCTGATCGCCGACAATCTTGACAGCGGTGTCCGGCAAAACGCCGCCGGTCTTGTCGGAAACCGAGCCGGTAACGCCGCCGAGCGTCTGTTGCGCCGCGGCGTTCGGTACCCAGGTAAGGGGAATCCAAAAGGAAGCCGCGAGGATAATCGCTGACAGTCCAATACTCTTTTTCATGAGCAGGTAACCTCTTATCAATTTGAGAGACACTTCGGCAACACCGCTTGCAGCAGTCGAACCACCGCTGTTTTTTAGAACGATATTCGCGGCAAGACTGGGTTGCTCGCTTAACGCACGCAAAAAAGACGAAACAAATCTACGTGAGTGAGGAGCGGAATGAAAGCTTTACCGTCAGTCAAAATTTCTTTGGTAGCGATCAAATATTTTTATTGCAGCGGCTCGCGCGAAGCGCAGCGTCAACGGGTCGATACCGTGTTCTTCGAGTGGCGGCGCAATACAAACCAAAGCAATCCGAAGGCGAGGTAGGCGAGATAGACAAAGGGCAATTTGCCATAGGGTCCTTCGGGCACGGGATATAGATTTCCCACCAGGGCAAACAGCATGATTGCGCCAGCCAGAAAAGGAACGATCTGGTCGCCCGAACGGAAAGCGCCATGGAGCCGCAAATAGTGTGGCAGCGCGACACAGATCAATCCGTAGGCGACGATAAATCCATAGGTTGCGAGTGTTCCCAGCCAGCCGTAAACATCGAATCCGCTGGCACCGCGGGCCGCCAGGACCGCAACCGGGAGCAACGCAGCGGCTCCGGTAATGAGGACGGCTCGACTCGGGGTGTGATTGCGTGAGTGTGTTTTCCGCAGAGCATCGTGAGCCAGGCCGTCGTGCGCCATCAACAGCAAAACCCGCGCCGCTGCCGTGATGCATCCCAGAGTCGAGGCAAACAGGCTGACGACTGCACCGATGTCGATCAATAGAGCCAGCACTGGCACGCCGGCGGTCTTGGCGAGAACATCCATGGGAGCCTGACTCGTGCCCAAGTCCTGGCCGACGGTGTGGAAGCCCAGGACTTCCGCATAAGCGCAAACGATGAAGAAAATGCCGGAAAAAAAGGCGCTTTGGATGACCGCGCGCGGGATGGTGCGCAGCGGGTCGTGAGCCTCGGATCCGAGAGTGGTCGCACTTTCGAAGCCAACAAAACTGAACAGCGCCAGCACCAGGCCCAGGCGCAACCCGCTCCCAGTCATGCCGTGAAGGTGGAGTTGTGCGGTGTCCCAGTGCCGGCCGTGGCGAACCAGTAAGATCCCTATTAGGAGCACAATCAACGAGACGGAGGCGGCTTCGATCCAGAGCATGAGGCGCGCGGAAATCTTGATGTCGCGGTAGGCAATCCAAACGGAGATGCCAGTGACCAGGGTTGCGAGTCCCACAGCAGAAAAGACATGACCGATGGAATCGCGCAGCAGCAGGTTCGCATAATGGTAGAAGCCCCCAATCACGCTCGAACCGGTCGCGATGTATGCCAGCAGCAGGCTCCAAGCGACAGTGGCGCTGAGCCAGGGAGGGAGAGTCATCGAAGCGTAGGTGTAGAGCGAACCGGGTGAAGCCGAATGTCGAGCATAGCGGGCGATGCAGAGTCCGATGAGGAGCACTGCCGCCATGGCGAGCGCATACGCCAGCCAAGTGCCGTTGCCGGCGAGCGCGCAAACCAGCGGGATGGTGGCGGCGGGCGAGGTGGTCGGAGCCATCGTTGAAACCGATTGCGCCAACGTTTCCAACGGGGAAAGAATTCCGCGACGCAGACCGTAGTCGAGTGTCGGGGAGTTGTCTTGGACCTTTACCGTCATGCGGGGATCTTTCCTCGTAGGCGTGTTGGGGTGGGATTGTACAACACCGGGTCGGGAGGCGATGCAGTATGAGTGGAAGAAGCGGTGTATGATCTTGCAACGTTTTCTGCTTCTTCGTGGGAACCTGTACATGGCAGAATTGAGCAATCGATGAAATTTGATCAAGAGTTGTTGCGGAGTCTTCCGAAAGTTCTATTGCACGAGCACCTGGACGGCGTACTGCGACCGCAGAGCGTAATCGAGTTGGCAAGGGAGGCGGGATACACCGGCCTGCCGACCACAGATTCTCTGGCATTAGCACAATGGTTCCATCGTGGCGCAAACCAGGGGAGCCTCGCCAAATACCTCGAGGGCTTTGCGCACACCATCGCAGTGATGCAGACCGAGGAAGCGCTGGAACGTGTTGCCTACGAGCAGGCCGAGGACCTCAGCAAAGATGGAGTCGTTTACTTCGAAACACGCTTTGCGCCTATCTTTCACGCGCAGAAGGGACTGACGCATCAGCAAGTGGTTTCCGCCGTACTGAAGGGTTTGGAGCGCGGCCGCAGAGCTTTTGGCATCGCTTCAGGATTGATTATCTGCGCCATGCGGAACATGGACGTCTCGCTCGAAATGGCGGAACTTGCCGTCGATTTTCGGGAGCGCGGAGTCGTCGGCTTCGATCTCGCCGGTGAGGAAGGCGGCTATCCTCCCAAGAAGCATGTTGACGCATTTCACTACATTCAGCGCGAGAATTTCAACATTACGATTCACGCCGGAGAAGGTTATGGCAAGGAATCCATCTGGCAGGCAATTCAGTATTGTGGAGCGCACCGCATCGGTCATGGAACCCGCCTGATCGACGACATCGCCGTGGTCGACGGGCGGGCGGTGAAGTTAGGCGATCTGGCGCAGTACGTGCTCGACAAGAGAATTCCGCTGGAAATTTGTCTCCTCAGCAATGTGCATACCGGCGCCGCGCCCAGTTTAGGCGAGCATCCCTTCAAGATTCTTTATCGAGAGAAATTTCGTGTTACCCTCAACACCGATAACCGCTTGATGAGCAGCACCAGCATGAGCCAGGAGTTCGAGGCGGCCGCGCAAGCTTTCGGATTGTCGCTGGACGATTTTGAAAAAATTACGATCAACGCGATGAAGAGTGCTTTCCTGCCCTATGACCAGCGCTGTGACGTTATCTACTCGATCATCAAGCCCGGTTACGCCAGGGTTCGAAAGTCGCTCGATGCGTCGGCTGATTCGCAACCATAATCGTTACGCAGCGAGTGCCGCCAGCGTTTCCGCGAGCACCAGGGTTCCGCGCACGATATCTTCTGGTGACGCGTACTCATCGGGACGGTGACTGTATCCCTTGTGGCAGGGGATAAAGAGCATTGCGGTCGGAGCAATCCGCGACATAAACAGTGAATCGTGGTAAGCGCGGCTTACCATCGGAAGAAAATTCAACGCGTGTTTTCCGCAGGACTCCGAGAGAGCTTCAACGACTGAGGGAGCACAGTCGGCGGGCGCTTCCGCATTCAAGAATTCGGAGTGAATCGAAACCTGCCGCTTCGCCGCGATCGACGGAATGGCATTCTCCAGCTCTCGGATCACGCCATCCCGCCGTTCGAGATTCGTGTCACGAATGTCAACGCTGAGGCGCACCCGGCTGGGAATACTATTTACGGCGCCGGGGAAAACGTCACAGATGCCGACGGTCGCCACCGTGTCGATGGCTCCCGTGGCCAGCGCGGTATGTTCGAGGAAAAGAATCAATTCAGCGCTGGCACAGAGTGCGTCGTGACGATCGGGCATCAGCACTCCACCCGCGTGGCCGCCGGAGCCTTCGATGGTCATGCATAGGCTGGCCGGGGCCGCGATCGTCGTGACGATTCCGAGCGGGATTTGCCGCTGCTCCAGTAGAGGGCCTTGCTCAATGTGCAGTTCAACGAACGCCGCGTAACAAGTGCCCGGCAATTTTACTTCTTCTAGCTCTCCCGCAAAGCCGGCGGTCTTGCGGACCTCTTCCACCGTTGCGCCGTCGCGGTCTTTCAAGTCTCGCGCAGCGGCGGCAGAAAGAGCGCCGGAAAGCATCCGGCTGCCGATACACCCGATGCCGAAGCGCGTTGGCTCTTCGGCCGTAAATACCAGCAGTTCAATCGAACGACGCGGACGGAATCCGCTGCGCTGCAGAGCCCGAATGGCCTCAAGAGCTCCGAGAACTCCGACCACCCCATCGTATTTACCCGCGTTCGGAATCGCGTCGATGTGCGAACCCGTACCCACCGCTGGAAGCGCGGGATCAGCGCCGTCCCAGCGCACGAAGGTGTTTCCAATCGCATCGTGGCGGACTGCCAGACCAGCTTCTTCGCAGCGGACTCTCAACCAGGCGCGAGCCTGCAGGTCGGCAGGTGTAAAAACAATTCTTGTGACCGCCGGCGCTGGCGCTTCCGAGATCCGAGCGAGCTCCTCAATCTCCGATGACAACCCGCGTCCGTCGATTTCGAGTCTCATATTCACAACGCCCGTAATTTGAGAGTTGTCATCAGGTGATAAGCGAGGTACTGCGATTTCACTCGACTGCCAGCGGATGCCGGCTCCAATTCTTGTAGATCAGATACTTGGCCGGTACTTTACCGATAGCTCCGAACCATTGTGGACACCACGGTGCCATCCAGATGAAATCACCGGCCGCGACCGGATACCAGGAATCGCCGAGACGGTAGATTCCTCCGCCTTCAAGCATGATCAAGCCGTGCTCCATGATGTGCATTTCGACCATGCCGAGTGCGGAGCCCGGCTGGTAGACCATCGTGTTGACCGCGAAATCGTAGCTCATTTCGTCTGGCAACAGATGCTTAACCTGCAACGTGGGATCGTCTTCGAGGGGCTGCGAAGCGACTGCGTCCTCGTTCGAGACAATGAGATGCGGCGCCGCCGCTCCGGCCAACGGCTCATACGGTTTTTCAATCACGGCCACACGACTCTTTACGGAGGCCGTGATGCGGTGAACCAGGGCTTCCGGCGCATAGGCGTAACCGCGGGCGCCGAGTTCGAATTGTTGATCCGGTGTGTCCAGTTTGACCGCGCCTTCGATAACAAAAACAAACCGTTGCGAACGCGAACCGACCATCTCGCCGCCAGCCTCGAATTCCGCGGTGTATTCCGTAAAGCGCGCACCCAGAGCGGGCGCGATGTGCATCACAGCCGTACAACCCTGCATACCGGGGAGCGGGGTGCGCACGAACGTGTCGGGCGTGAGCAGCAGATGATTAGGCTGGTGCGAGCTTCGCGTGTGACCGAGATTATGCATGTTGTGTCTTTCTCTAGGAGATCAGCTCTAATAATCAGCTCTGAAACTCAGACGAAGCCGCCAGTTGCTCAATCAGCCGCACTCCGCAATCGATGGCCTTTGCCACATCTCCAACGTCGACCGATTCTGCCGGATCATGGCTGATGCCGCCGGGCGAACGCAGAAAAATCAAAGCCGAGGGAACGTTACCGGCCATGATCATGGCGTCGTGTCCAGCGCCACTTACCATGCGGTAAGGTTCGCACCCTGTGGCGCGGATGGCTTCCTCGACTTGTTGAACCAGAAACGGATCCATCGACACCGCCGGCTGATCCATCCGCTCATTCGAGCGCACCTTCAAGCCGCGACGCTTCGCGATCTCTTCCGCCTGACTCCTGAAATGCTGCACCGCCGACCTCCGCGTGTCGTCGTTCGCGTGACGTACATCGAGAGACAATTTCGTTTCCCTGGCGATGACGTTGACCGCGCCGGGTTTCGCTTCGATTGCGCCAACGGTCGCCACCAAGCCGAGAGTGTTTTGCGCCCCGCGCTCGATTGCGGCGATCCACTCAGCAGCGGCGGCGAGAGAATCATAGCGGAGATTCATGGGTGTCGTTCCGGCGTGATTGGCATGGCCGGTGAATGTGAACTCCAAACGGCTTTGGCCAACAATCGCTTCGACGACTCCCAGGGGGTGGCCGGCGTGTTCCAGTACTGGCCCCTGTTCGATATGAAATTCCAAATAACCCAGAGTATTTTGGTTCACTTTAGCCTGTGAAAGTCCTGCGGGATTCAATCCAAAATCTACAATTGCCTGGCGGATCGAAATCCCTTGCGCATCCTGGCGATTCAGCAGTTCTTCATTGAGGCTGCCTGCGAGGGCGCGACTGCCGATGAACGGCGTGCCGAAGCGTACGCCTTCCTCTTCGGAGAAGCCAATCACCTCAATGGCAAAGGGAAGCTGGCGGTATTTAAGGGCGCTCACGATTGCGATGGCGAGGACAACTCCCAGAATGCCGTCGTAGGCTCCAGCATTGGGAACGGTATCGAGATGCGAACCGATCAATAAGCGCGGCGAGCCAGTTGCCGCGTTTGCCGCCGGACAAACGATGCGTAGATTCCCCGCTGCATCCACGGTTGTTTCGGCTCCGAGAGGAGTAATCCACTTCCCAATTTCGCGGTGACACTCGCGCATGGCGGGGCAAAGAAAGGTTCGGCGAATGCTGCCTTCATCTTCACTGAAGCGGGCAAGCCGCTGACAACGCGCAATGATCTGGTCGGCTAAAGTTTCAGTGTCGCACATATTCTGTCGAAACTATTGCTTTGCGCTTTCTCAGCCCGCCGACGCCCGGTTCGCGTAGTCGCGGCTGAACCGCTCATCCCTGGCGCCGAAGCCGTGCCTGAATATTGCCGTGCGGTTCATCAACCGGCACGAAAATTTCATTGGGATTGTCCTGTCCAAAGCGCGATAGATCTACCAGGAGGCAATGTTTGTTCGGCATGGCCAGTTCGATGTCCTCAAGCTCTGGAATGTCTTCCAGCGCCGCCTTCCCCATGGCGTAAAGGGTATGCTGCACCGACTTACTGTCGTGCCCGGCAAATGTAGCCAGCAGAATTTCGCGCACCCTCGCGCGAAGAGAATTAAACGCCAAACCGGCGCGCGCATACTTCCAGTGGGCGCGAACGGCGGTGCCGAGCAACCGGTCCTTTGCAGGAGCCAATGTCGTGAGCGAATCCTGAATATAGCCGTCAAAGGCGGAGCCAGACGTCTTCATGATGACGAGGTTTTCCAGACCCGAACTGACGGACAAATCGCCGTCGCGAGTTTGCGCAACCCTGGCAGTCTGGCTCTCGCCGCTGGCCTGGACGAAGGTCGTCGGGTGAGGTTTGTCGCCGCTCTGCAAATGGTCCCAGGCTTTTTCCGATATAGACACCTCCGCCGCTGACACCTGAAGATTGCGGCGGAGCAAAAACTCTATCAGTTCCGCGGCAAAGTCTTCCATCGATTCGGCGGGAGAATTTCGCGCCAACGAATAGACAGTATTTTTCATCGTGTCGGTGGGAAGAATGTTGGTATTGTCACCGTCTACAAAGCACGAAGCAAAATCCCCCTGCAGTAACACTTCCACCGTCCACTCGCGCAGATCATGCCAGCCAGCCTTGCGTTTTACCTGAACCAGGCGGATGCGGGACTTCCCGTATTTATTTTCGGCTACTGCAATCATGCTTCAACTTCCCCGATAGGTAGTGTAGCCATTGGGGCTCAACAGCAGCGGAATATGAAAATGCTTTTCGCCATCGCGCACATAGAAAGTAATTTCGATTAACGGGTAGAAACCGTCGAACTTGGTCGCGTCAAAATATGTCGCGGTCTCGAAACCTAAACGATAAAGCCCAGGAGTCAACGGCTCTTTCTCGGGCAGCAACTGAGCGCAGCGGCCATCCTGATCGGTGCGCGCCGCAGCGACCAGCCTCCAGTTGCCCGATGGGTCGCGCCGCTCGAAACGCACCGGAACATCTTTTGCAGGTTTACCTCGGGCCGTGTCAAGAACATGGGTTGAGATACGTGTCATGTTTTTATTGTTCTCTTTTTATTCTTCCCTTTTTTATTCTTGTTCCCGAAGCCACTTTCTCAGACGAATCTGAGTAATCTTCCGCTGCTCTTCCACGGCTTCCCTTAGTTCGGCCGCTTCGTCGTTCAGCAAGCGGCGCCGTAATACTTGCAGAACTTCCGTCGAGGACTTGCCGGTCGCGCACACGATAAAGGTTCGCTTGAACCGGCGCTCGTATTCACGATTTCCCTCCGCGAGAGCTGTCGTTGCCGAAGAGTCTGCATCCGCGACGCCACACTGTTCTTGCTGCGACCATGCTGCGGACCGAGGCGTTGCGACGGCCGGCGCCCCTGACTTGCGACTTCGCGATTCGGCTTGCGATTCGCCGATGCGAGGGTGGCTGCGAAATGCGTCCAGCCAATCCGACTCCGCCAAACTGGCCCACACGTCGTCAGACGCGACCAAAAGAGTTGCTTCATCTCGCAACGGCCTTCGCTCCGCCATTCGATGCGCCCAGGCCCGGGAGCCACAGCACGGCAGTATCTCATTCACGGCCGCCGCTTGGGGAAGAAAATTCCAACGCGCCAGCACATCACTCATATGGGCTTTCCCTCCGCGGCGCGGTTGCTCCCAGTTGTTGAAGGAATTCGGCCACCAGATTCGCGGTTACGGCCGAGCGATATCTCGCGGTGGATCGAATGTCGTCGATCGGCCGGATGGCAGCGGCGGCAGCTTTTCTAGCCAAATGTATCAGCTCACTCCCAACCGATTTCCCCTTGACGATCCGTTCCACTTGTTGGAGACGAAGGGGAACCGGCGCGACGCTGCCGACGGCAATGCGAACGTCATCGACCTCGCTGCCGATTGCATCGCCCAACTCGCCATGCGCCATGCCGCCGCGCAGCCGCCCCAATGCGGCAATGCATATTTTCGAGATGGCCTGAGCATTGCGAGCTCCCACCTTACGCGAGTACTGAAGATAGCCGGAAAATCTTCGTTCGAGGCAGATGGTTTGTATCAGTTCATCGGGAGCCAGGTTCATCTTCTTGTAGGCTGTATGGAAGTCGAGGTACGAGACCCGCCGCTCGCCGCGCACTGACACCAGAATCAATTCAGCCTCATAAGCCAGAAGTGCGGGCAGGGAATCGGCGGCCGGCGATGCGTTGACGATATTGCCCCCTATCGTCCCTCGATTCTGGTTTGCGATTCCACCGGTCCAACGCGCGGCGCTTGCGAGCAGGGGGAATTCCCGAGTAATCACGGCATGCTCGCGCAGTTCGGTATAAGTGGATGCCGCCCCAATTCGGATTACGTCAGGCAACGTCTCGATGCCTCGCAGTTCGGGCAAATTCCAGATGCTCACCAGTTTTCGGGCCGCAAGTTTGCCAGCCACATACTGCACCATAACGTCAGTGCCACCAGCGATGGGAAGCCACTGGCCTGGCTCGTTCGTCAGCAGTTGAATCACCGCCTGCAATTTGCCCGGCGCAATCAACTCATAGTCTGCGGGATTGGACCTCATGAGCGATTCCCGCGGCGCGCCGCTTCAGCTACGGCATCGAAAATCTGCATGTACCCGGTACAGCGGCATAGATTGCCCGAAAGGCCCTCGCGGATTTCGTCCAGCGTGGGCTGCGGTTTCTTGTTCAGCAGATGACAGGCGCTGAGAATCATTCCCGGAGTGCAGATGCCGCATTGTGCGCCGCCGCATTCGAGGAAAGCCGCCTGCATGGTCCCCAACTGCGATTCGCTGGCGATCCCTTCGATGGTAGTGATGTCTGCACCCGCCGCCTGGAGTGCTGGAATCAGGCAGCTATTCACCAACACGCCATTCATGATGACGGAGCACGAGCCGCATTCGCCTTCTCCGCAACCCTCTTTGGTGCCGGTCAACCCAAGTTCGTGCCGCAAGACATCCAGTAGCCTCTCCATGGGAAAGACGCGCAGAGTTTTTTGGCGGCCGTTGACGGTAAGAGAGAGTTCGCACGGCTTGCGTTTCCCGGACGAGTCGGCCATCCCCTTCGACGGTGCTGTCAAAGGCATTCTCCAACGCGGGGTTCCTGGGCATCCTGAGCAGATAGGGCTTCGAAAATATCTTCCGGTAAAAGCGGAATGGAGCAGAAGGAAGTTCCTAGTGCATCCTCGATCGCATTCAAGATGGCGGGGGCTGGACCATCCATCGGCAGTTCGCCAATCCCCTTGGCGCCGTACGCGCCGTGAACGTTGCCCATTTCTTCAAAGAAGACGCGAATCGGCGGCAAGTCCGCGGAAGTCGGCATGATGTAGTTGGTCATCTGGCCGTTCTGCATGCGTCCATTTTGCCAAACGACTTTCTCATACAAAGCAAATCCGATGCCCTGGGCAACGCCACCCGCGATTTGTCCCCTGGCCAGAACTGGATGAAGAACTTTTCCGACTTCCTGCAGGGCCACGAAATCCTCCACCGTTGCCGTGAAGGTGGAGAGGTCCACGGCGACCTCAGCGACATAAACTGCCCAGGCGAAAGCGGCATAGGCTTCGCCACGATATTTTTCATCGTCCCAGAACACGCCCGCAGGAGGATCGTAACGCGCGAAGGACCGCAACTCGCCGTGCTGAGCGAGGTAATGCTGGCAGGCGGAGCGAAATTGGCCGGGGGAGTACGACCCGCCCAGCATTCCGGAGGCAATCAATGTTTGTTTGATTCCCACCGCCGCGGAACGCACCAGGCTTCCGACGACCATGGCCGTGCGCGAAGCAACGGTAGGCCCGCTGTTCGGTACCAGGCTCGTATCCGGCTGCGAGATCCGAATATTTTCATAAGGCAAATCGAGCGCTTCGGCCGCGATTTGGCAGAGTACGGTATTGGTTCCCTGGCCGAATTCGGTGCTCGAAACCAGTATGCGCACACAACCATCGCTGCACCCTTCGGCTCCGACTACAGAAGCCAGATAACGCTCGCCCGATCCGGTGAATCCTGCTCCGTGCAGAAAGGTGGCGACTCCCATTCCTTTCTTGATCGGCCCGCTCTCGTTCTCGCGGCCGAATCGCGCTTTCTTTTTCTCGTAACCAGAAAGTTCGAGCCCCCGGTCGAGCAACTTTCCGAGATCGATTTCTTCGCGAATCATCTGTTCGGTGGTTGTGGTTTCACCGGGTTTGAGGAAGTTGCGGCGCCGGATTTCTATCGGAGAGACTCCTACGGTTTGGGCGATGCGGTCCATGTGCCGCTCCATTGCAAAGAGACTCTGCGGCGCGCCAAAGCCGCGAAAAGCGCCGTGCGGTGGAGCATTGGTGGCGACCGCCTTCCCGCGAATGCGGATATGCGGCCAATAGTAAGGTCCGCCGGCATGGATGGTGCCACGTGACAGCACTACCGAAGACAGGGTGGCGTATGCGCCGCCATCAATCGCAAAGTCGATTTCTCCGCCGAGAATCTTGCCGTCTTTACTCACAGCCGTGCGATGACGGGTGCGGGAGGGATGACGCTTTGTGGTGGCTGTCATGTCCTCCATGCGGTCATAGACAATTTTCACCGGTCGGCCAGACTTCATGGATAAAAGTGCCGCGTGGCCGGCGATGATCGACGGGTAATCTTCTTTTCCTCCGAACGCGCCTCCCGTCTCTGCCTGCACGACGCGAACCTTGTCCGCCGGCAGGTTGCACAGCGCCATCAGCGCTTTGTGCACGTAGTACGGGCACTGCAGCGATCCCCACACGGTGATGCCTAGCGCGGCATCGTAAGCGGCGATCACCCCGTTATTTTCGATGTAAAGTTGCTCCTGCGCGCCAGTGGTGTACTCGCCTTCGATAATGTAGTCAGCCTTTCCCCAGACGCTTTCGACATCGCCCTTCGCGATCAGGAACGTCTTGAATGTGTTGTCGGTCCCCCAGATGATTTCGGAAAGGCGTTCACTTTCCTCCAGAGTAAAAATTGGGGGAAGAGAATCGTATTCGATGGTGACAGCGTCTACTGCCTTCCGCAGAAGATGAGGATCCGCATGTGCCAGGAGGAGAATCGGCTCTTCGGGATGATTGACCTTGCCGTCGGCCAGGCATGGCTGATCGTCGCCAATCAGAGCAATGCAATTCTTGCCGGGAATGTCTTTCGCGGTGACCGTCGTAAAGCCGCTCCAGTCGAAGTGCGGGGCGAACGAGGTTTTCCTGATTACCCCCCGGGCAATCTGACTGCGCACGGTGGCGCCGTAAAGCATTCCTGGCAAGGTCATGTCGTCGATGTAGCGCGCCGCGCCGGTTACTTTGTCGCGGCCTTCCTTGCGCGGTACCGACTTGCCGATGATGTGCTCCGCCGTCATTTGCATCCTTTTACAGTTTGGTCATACCGCGCGAGGAACCTGCGCCTCGTGCAACCAACTCCATAGTTCCTTCGCTGCGCTCAGGTCGACAGCGCGGATTTGTTGTCCGGATCAAGCGAACAGCAAATCTCTCGTCCTCTTGCCTCTCCGCAAAGACCGCCGCTAAACACGAGTTGCCCACGCAGGTACGTTGCTTTCACCACGCCTCGCATCTTTTCCGCCAAATAAGGGGATACCGGGTAGCGATAATACAGCCGATCTTTGGTTGCGATGAACTCGGCTTCCGGATCGAAGATGACCAAGTCGGCATCGTAGCCTTCGGCGATGCGGCCTTTGCGAGCGTTGCACCCCGCGAGACGGGCGGGCTCTTCCGACATCCACCGAGCCAGATCGGTCAAGGTGAAACCCCGGCGGCTGGCATCAGTCCACATCACGGGTAGCGCCAGCGACAGGCCCGCAATTCCCCCCCATGCGGTTTTGAAACTTCCTTCGTCGAGCCGCTTCATCGCTGGTGGACACGGAGAATGATCGGTTACGACGAGATCGATAGTTCGATCCTGGAGGCCTTGCCACAATTGTTCGCGATTCTCGCGGCTGCGAATCGGTGGCGCGCACTTGTACAACGTGGCTTTGTCTGGAATCTCTTCCGCGCAGAAGTGCAGATAGTGAGGACAGGTTTCCACGCTGACAGGGAGCCCCTCGGTCCGCGCGGCGCGCAACTCCGCCAGCGCCTGGCTCGCCGAGAGATGGACAATGTGCAACCTGAACTTGTATTCGCGGCAGAGCGAGAGCAGGAATCGGATGGCCGATAGCTCCGCTTCTTCTGGCCGGGATTGGAGGTAGGTCGAATAGCGGCCCCAATCCGCATCTTGCAGTTGCGCGGTGGCGTCGTCGATGGGGCCCGGCAGTTCTGCGTGGACGAGCAAGGGCAGGCCGGTGCGGGCCACATGAGGTAATGCGGCACGAAGTTCCTGCTCTGTAACCATGGTGAAACCATCGATTCCGGGGTGGATCAGAAAGCACTTGAAGCCCGGCACGCCGGCGTCGGCCAGCGCTTCGATATCGAGTTGATTGTCGCTGACTACGCCGCCCCAGGCTAGCCAATCGACCCAGCAGCGGCCGTGCGCGGCTTTGCGTTTGGCAGCGAGAGCGGCCACCGTAGCCGTTGGGGGCAAACAGTTAAGAGGCATATCCACCAGCGTCGTGTAGCCGCCGGCAGCGGCCGCCCGGGTGGCGGTTTCAAATCCCTCCCATTCGGTTCGGCCAGGATCATTGATATGAACGTGAGAATCGACCAGACCCGGGAGGATGGCCGCCTGCCCGAAGTCGTGGACCTCGAAATCAGCTGGAATTCGGCTCGCAGGAACTGGGCCGCTGATTATTCCATCGCGCACCAAAACCGCTCCCGCACAAATTCCGTCTGGGGTGACGATGCGCTGAGATAGGAAAACTTGCCCGTCCATGACCGAGGCTATCGTGCCTCCTTGTTTTTTTCAACTTTGCCGCGTTCACGACCACGCTGCAAGATGACTTGGCGGATTTCCAGGACCCACTTATACTGCTTCCTTTACCAGAGACCGCGAAAGAGTCCATGTCGACCGATTTTCGCGCAGCTTAGAATAGAGCGGCGAGATCGACCCGCCCCTGACGAAACGCGATGACGGAGCTAAGCCACATGGACAACGTTTTCATGGCCCGCGCGATTCAACTCGCGATCGGAAATGTCCGGTCTGGCCGCGGCGGACCGTTCGGTTGCGTGATCGTGAAGGATGAAAGGGTCGTCGCCGAAGGCGTGAATCAAGTCACTGCGGCCAATGATCCCACGGCGCACGCCGAAGTCATGGCGATCCGGCAGGCCTGCCAGACGCTGCGGCGCTTCGAACTACGGGGCTGCGATCTGTACACCTCTTGCGAACCCTGTCCCATGTGCCTGAGCGCGATTTACTGGGCCCGGCTCGACAAAGTCTGCTTTGGCGGCCTCGCGGAGGATGCAGCCAAAGCGGGGTTTGACGATTCGGCTATCTACAGCGAGATCGCCAAACCGCTCGCGCGCCGCAAGATTCCCATGGTTCAGATCATGCGCGAGGAAGCTCTGGCGGCATTTCGAGCGTGGGAAGAAAATCCCGGCAAAATTCTTTATTAGAGTTGTCGGCGATCAGTTCTCAGGACGCTATCAGTTCTCAGGACAAGGATGAGTGAATGAACGCGGAATCAATCTCTGTTCTGAAAACTGAGAACCGGCAACTGACAACATCCGAGGAAAGCGATTGATCGAACGTTATTTTAAGCTCGCGGAAAATCATACTTCGATTAAGCAAGAGATGCTGGGCGGCATTACCACGTTTGTCACGATGGCCTACATCATCGTGGTGAATCCGCAGATTTTGGCGCAGGCGGGGATGCCCGTAGATGGCGTGGTATTTGCCACATGCGTCTCGGCGGCGGCGGCCACGCTGGTGATGGGCCTCTACGCCAACTACCCCATCGCACTCGCGCCCGGGATGTCGCTGAACGCGTACTTCACCTACGCCGTATGTCTCAACATGCATGTTCCGTGGCAGACGGCGCTGGCGGTGGTTTTTCTTTCCGGGGTGCTGTTCTTGCTGCTCACTGTGACGCGCGTTCGCGAACAGATTGTGAACGGCATGCCCGACTGCCTCAAGCACTCCACCGCCGTCGGCATCGGATTGTTCATCGCCTTCGTCGGCCTGCGCAATGCCAAGTTGGTCGTCGCGAACGCCGCTACTTTTGTTGGCCTCGGTAACTTCTCTGATAAAGAAGTACAGACCGCATGCTTCGGCCTCGCCTTGACGATCGTGCTCATGGCCCGCAACGTCAAAGGTGGAATCCTGATCGGAATCTTCGGCACCACGCTGGTGGGAATCCTGCGCCACATTACTCCTTTGCCGACCGGCATTCTGTCTCTTCCCCATCCTTCTTCTACATTTCTGAAGCTCGATTTTCGAGCCGCCATGCACCTCGGGCTCCTCGAAATCCTATTCGCATTTCTGTTTGTCGATCTTTTTGACAACGTGGGCACGTTGGTAGGAGTGTGCGAGCAGGGTGGGTTTATTAAAGACGGCAAGATTCCGCGCGTGGGCAGGGTCCTGGTCGCCGATGGAGTGGGCACAGTATTCGGCTCTCTGACCGGGACCTCCACGGTTACCAGCTACATTGAGAGTGTGGCTGGCGTCGCCGCTGGAGCGCGCACCGGGCTGAGCAATGTTGCGGTTGCCATCCTCTTCTTGATGGCCACTTTTTGCTCACCTTTGGCTGCCGCGGTTCCTGCTTACGCCACCGCTCCTGCGCTGATTTTGGTGGGTGCGCTCATGACGCAGTCGATTTCTCACATTGATTGGAGCGACTTCAGCGAAGCGGTCCCGGCGTTCATCACCATGCTCACCACGCCATTGACCTTCAGCATCGCTACCGGCCTTAGCCTGGGGCTGATTTCCTATACGGTGGTAAAAATCGCCGTTGGAAAATTGCGCGATATTACCGGGCTCATCTGGATTCTCACGGCGCTCTTTATTTTGCGTTACATCTATCTCGCGGTGGCTTAATCGAGGTACTGCCACTCTGGTTTTTCCGTCTTCGCCAGCGCGTTCCGTGCGCCCGCTTGTCAAGCCAAATACACCTGGAGCGGGTGTACGTCTGGCGAAACATACGCTCCCCCAGTATCATGTCTAAGATCCCAAAGCGCGTATCGTCTTCAGCCTTTGCGCCGCCTGACATGTTGCAGAAACGTATCGACGATCAGCCGACCATCTCGCGAGAGAACATCCGCGAAGCTGAAGGAATTTTCTTGCAGCACCTGCGGCGCGTCGGGCTGAAACAGACCGAACAGCGCAGTGCGATCCTGCGGACCTTCCTGGAAACCCGCGAACATCTGTCGATCGATGAATTGCATCGCCTGGTCAAAAAGACCGATCCGCGAATCGGATTCACCACCGTCTACCGGACGCTGAAGTTGCTGGCCGGATGCGGCTTGGCGAGCGAGGTGGCCTTTCACGATGGAATTGCGCGCTACGAGCACCAGTACAACCGCCGCAGCCATCACCACATGGTCTGCACCGAGTGCGGCGCTTCGGTAGAGTTTTTCTCGGAACAGGTGGGAGTGGTCGAGCAGGAGATCGGGCGCAAGCATCGCTACGTTACTACACGCCATACTTTCCAGATCTATGGCGTCTGCGAAGAATGCCGGAAGAAATCGAATGGACGCCGAATTGTCTAGTCCCGCGAATCCAGCGCAAGCTTCCGTCAAGTGTCCTCACTGCGGCTCTGGGATGCCGCCGAACGCGGCATTCTGCCCGGAATGCGGATGGTCGATGACGCCTATCGCGGTCAGGGATCGGGCGGCTGCGGCGATTGCGTACTTCGCCTTCCTGCCCGCCGCTGTGCTCCTTATGGTTCCCTCGTTTCGTAACAATCGCTTTGTGCGTTTTCATGCCTGGCAAAGCATTTTGTTGTGGGGAACGTTTTTAATTTTAACCATGATCGCGCTGTTGCTGTCGAATGTCGCTGCCGCCATGTTGTTTCTACTGTTCGGAATTCTGGCGTCTCTGGCCATGTTGTTTCTCTGGATCGTGCTGTCGATCAAAGCGTGGGAGGGGGAACGATTCGAATTGCCGCTGTTCGGCAAACTGGCGGGGCGAATGCGGTGAAGCGTCTCAGTTGTACCCGGTGGCAGGAACGGCAAAACCGTTTGCCATTCACGTTCAAGGTTTTCCTGGAGACCTGCGAACTGGTTTTCTGCGGTTAGACTTTCTCGTCCGCATCGTTCAAAATAAGCAATTCATCATGCATCACAATTGATCAGCACCATGCACACGACCAGGAGAGACCTCATTGAGCCAGCTTCAGCGCGTTAAGATTAGCGCTCTCGGTACCTATGTTCCGCCCCGTCTTTTAACCAACGCCGATCTTGAAAAACTCGTCGACACCAACGATCAATGGATCATGGAACGGGTCGGGATTCGTGAACGTCATCTGGTGGACAAAGGGGTTGCGACCAGCGACCTCGCGGCGGAAGCAGCGAAAAAAGCGCTTGCCCAGCGTGGGATCGAAGCCTCGGAACTCGACGCCATCATTGTGGGAACGGTTACGCCCGACATGTTTTTTCCTTCGACCGCTTGCCTCGTCCAGCACAAGCTCGGGGCCAAGAATGTCTGGGGGTTCGATCTCTCGGGCGCTTGCTCGGCGTTTGTTTATGCCTTGCAGGCGGGAGCGCAGTTCGTGGCTTCGGGTGCGCATAAGAAGGTGATGGTGATTGGTGCCGACGTCATGTCGTCGATCATCGACTATACCGACCGGGCGACCTGCGTGATTTTCGGTGACGGAGCGGGCGCGGTGTTGCTCGAACCGGCGGAAGACGACTCCGAGGGGCTGATTGATTTTCTGCACGAGATTGATGGCTCGGGTGCGGGCTCATTGTACATGCCCGGCGGCGGAAGCCTGAACCCATCGAGCCACGAAACGGTCGACAAGAAGATGCACTTTGTTCATCAGGACGGGGCTGCGGTGTTCAAGTTCGCGGTGCGCAAGATGGCTCTGCTCTGCGAAGAGATTCTCAAGCGCAATAACATCAAGGGCAGCGAGATCGACGCTTTTATTCCGCACCAGGCGAACAAGCGCATCATCACTGCAACGGCCGATCGTCTGAGCATGAAGCCGGAAGCCGTGATCGTGAATATCGAACAGTATGGGAACACGACGGCAGGAACCATCCCTCTGGCGATGGAAACCGCGCGCCAGGAGGGGAAGTTGAAGAAGGGAAGCCTGGTGCTGCTGGCTTCGGTGGGTGCGGGCTTTACGAGTGGAGCGACGTTACTCCGCTGGGCATTCTAGGGCGGGTTTCGGTTCTGAGGGAAACCGTAGCTCTTTCTGAAAAGCTATTTTCTCGCCATTGCACCTACCAGCGATTCGAAAATCTTGTAGCCGTCAGTTCCGCCCAGTTCAACTTCGGCGGCGCGCTCGGGATGAGGCATCATGCCGAGAATATTGCGTCCGGGACTACAGATGCCGGCGATGTTCTCCAGCGATCCGTTGGGATTTGCTTCCGGCGTGACTTCGCCTTGCGCGTTCGCGTAACGGAAGACGATGCGGTTGTCGCTGTTCAGTTCCGCGAGAGTTGCTTCGTCGCAAAAGTAATTGCCTTCCATGTGGCCAATGGGGATGGTCAGCACTTCACCCTTTCGGCACGTATGGGTAAAGGGAGTCTCGTTGTTTTCGACTCGCACGTGTACCGGCTTGCAGACATATTTTAGGCCGACGTTGCGCATCAGGGCTCCGGGAAGCAATCCCGCTTCGCATAAAATCTGGAACCCGTTGCAGATGCCGATGACCAATCCGCCTCCGTCAGCGAACTTGCGCACCGACTCCATGACCGGTGAAAACTTGGCGATGGCGCCGGTGCGGAGGTAGTCGCCGAAGGCGAAGCCTCCGGGGACGATGATGGCATCGCAGTTCTCGAGGTCGTGCGAGTCGTGCCACAGGAAAGTTACGGGTTGTTTGGCCACCTGCTGAATCGTCCAGAAGGCATCGTGATCGCAATTCGATCCTGGGAAAATGATGACGCCAAATTTCATCGGAATATCTCGCTTGCGTTCAATATTAACAGGGTTGCGAGTGCGGATTGATTCTCAGGCGGACCTGCGGAATCTCAGGCGCCTCCGTTCATATCTGAATCTGCTACCATTCCCGGGTCATCTGAAACTTCATCCCTATGCACTGGTGGGCATCAATCGGCGGATTTCTCCTGGTCTTCATCATCCTGATGGATGCGTTTGAAACCGTGGTTTTGCCGCGGCGCATCAAGCGTAATTTTTTTCGCATATCGATTCGGTTCTACAGGAAAACCTGGCGACTCTGGACTGCGGTGGCGAGGCACATCAAATCTCCGAACCGGCGCGAAGGGTTTCTCGCTTACTATGGGCCGCTGTCGTTGTTCCCGCTGCTGGGCTTCTGGGCGCTCGGCCTGATTATCGGATTTGCCTGCGTGCAGTACGGACTGGGTGAACATCTTTCCTTAGGCAATGAAAAAATCAACTTTGGAAAGGTGGTTTATCTCAGCGGAGAGACTTTTTTCACGCTGGGATATGGGGACATTACACCCAACAACGCCGCCGCCCGCGCGCTCGCGGTGATGGAAGCGGGCATGGGCTTTGCGTTCCTGGGAGTCGTGATCGGATACTTGCCGGTGGTTTACAATTCATTTGCCACGCGGGAAGTTGAAATTTCGTTGCTCGATGCCCGCGCCGGATCGCCGCCCACCGCCGCCGAGTTTCTCGGCCGCCTGGGGTGCTGTCCCGAGCAGGTTGTGCTCGATAACATTTTTCGCGACTGGGAGCGCTGGTGCGCTGATCTGCTTTCGAGCCATATTTCCTATCCGGTGCTGGTTTTCTTCCGGTCGCAGCATTCCAATCAATCCTGGCTGAGCGCGCTGACGGCGATGCTCGATGTGACGTCTTTGGTCATAACAGGAGTGGACGGCATTCATCCTGAGCAGGCGAAGCTTACCTTTGCCATGGCGCGGCACGCGGCCGTCGATCTGGCGCAGGTGGTGAATGCGGAATATAGTCCGCTTGATGCTGGGCGGCTCACGGAGGAGGATCGGGCAAAATTGCGTGCAGACCTCGCCGGACATGGAGTTACGTTATATGACGGCGACGACGGAGCCAGCCGGCTGGCGGAGCTTCGCATCCTTTACGAACCCTATGTGTACTCTCTCAGCCGGCGGCTCTTGATGGCGCTGCCGCCCTGGATCCCTGACGATCATAAGAAGGATAACTGGCAGGGCGGTCCGTGGGACCGTGCCATTCAGGCGAGGGCACTGGAGCACCCTGGGCATCCGGTAGAGGACCACTTCTGATGGCCGAAAGTAGGTTGCCCAAAGTTCGCACGGCCAGCAAAGATTTAGGTTGTAGAGGCGAAAGAACCTCGGTACAGTGAAGCCAAGTGGGGATTCATGTTCATGCCTCATCCCAACCTCGGGGACGATGTTAATGGGAATATCGTTCAGTCCGAAATCGAAGGAGGCGTGTGTTTGGAGAGTTTGCCCCCTGACACCGTTCTGCAGATCCAGACTCAGCACCACTCTTATACCGCGTTGCTGCTCGGCGAGGGCGTGGCGCTGATCTCAGGGCATCCGGAGTATTGTCCGCAACCGGTGCAGGTGACAATCGCGGGTTCGACCTGGGGTGGCTCCATGCTGAAGGTGCGCTTCATCGGTCGCGGCATGCACCTGGAGTTTCACCATCCGGCGTACAGCGCGCCGATTATCACGTCGCGAATTCAGGAAATCCGCGAGCCTATAAGGTCCGGCAGCAAACGCCGGATTGGGCCAGTCAGGGTCGCTGATTGAGCGATGGCCTTAGGGGTGCGGCGCCCGGCATTCCACGTCTCGAATGGCGCGAGACGCACGGCATGCCCAATCCCGTGATGGTCATCCACTGACCGCTTTTTTACTTCGTCCTACAATCCTCGTCTTACTTCTTATTCCAATCCTCGCGCGACGTCACGGTTAGCGGTTGCTGCTGGTTGCCCTGCAGAGCGGTGTTCAACGGCGGAAGCTGCGTCGTCGTAATCGACTTGAACTGCCCTCCGGCGTCGTCCAACTTCTTCAGAAGCACGGCCGTACTCTCGACTTGCGATTGCGTCGGACGCCCGGAATAACCGTTCACCGCGCCGTACAGCTCGCCGAGATGTTCGCGCAGTTTCTTCTCCCCCGTAATCATGCCACCCTCTTTGACGGCTACGAGGGTCGAACGGAACTCCTCAAGTTGCTGCGACAGAGCATTGAGCTGTTCTTTTAGCTTATCGCTGGAGGCTGATGCCTGCCGCTGTTTGATCTGATCGCGTAGTTCGTTGGTGGCATCGACGATGTAGGTCAACTGCGCCAGCATGTCGTAAAGCTGCATGACGGTCTTGTGCTGGAGTTCGCGATCGGCGGGGGTACTCTTCGAACGCGGATCCGGGACCAGGTTGACGTCCGAAGAATAGGTTTCTTTCCCCTTGGTCAGTTTGACCGTGTAGGTCCCTTCCTGGACCTGCGGACCGAAGAAGGCATATTCGTTTTCGACCAGTCCAGCGGCTGGCGGCATCTTGGGAGGCTTGGCGCGCTCCGGCCACTGCAGACGATTCAATCCCCGGCGTTTGTCGCCCTGCAGCGAGGTGACCAATTGGCCTTTGGAATCGTAGATGTCCAGTTTCAGATCGCCGAAGATGTGCCGTTTTTTCTGGTAGTAGACGATGGCTGCCGCCTCCGGCAGAGTTCGTCCGCGATAATCGGAATCTCCGTCGAAGCGTTGCTCGCCGCCGGGCAGGTTCAGTACCGACGGTCGCGAGGGCAGCATGACGAGGTCTTTGGCCAGCATTTCTGGAGTAAGCGCGCGGATCGCTGTCAGGTCGTCAAGAATGTAGATGCCTCGGCCATGGGTCGCTAGAAGCAAATCCGATTCGCGCGGCTGGATGAAAATATCTCGCACCGCTACGTTCGGAAGGCTGCCTTTGAATTGCGCCCAGTGCGCTCCGCCGTCGATCGATAAGAACATTCCAAACTCGGTTCCCAGGAAGAGAAGGTTGTTGTTGACCAGGTCTTCGCGCACGACGTGGGCATAGCCGTTCAGTTCCGGCGTAGAGAGGGAAGTCCACGTCTTGCCATAATCCTTTGTTTTGTACACGTGGGTCTTCATGTCGCCGGTTGCGTGTCCATCAAAGGTCGCGTAAGCGGTGGCGGGATCGAAGTGGCTGGCTTCGATGGTCGATACCCAGGTTCCCTCGGGCAGGCCTGAAATGTTCTTTACGACGTTTGTCCAATGTTTACCGCCGTCGCGAGTGATCTGGACATTTCCGTCGTCCGTTCCCACCCAGATTACGTCGCCGTTTTTAGGAGACTCTGCAATCGTGTAAATGGTTTCGAACTTTTCCGCGTCGGAATTATCGATGGTGAGGCCGCCTGACATTTCCTGGTGCTGACGGGCCGGATCGTTGGTCGTCAGGTCGGGCGATATACGATCCCACGACTCGCCGTGATCGCGAGAACGGAACAGAAATTGGCCGCCCAGGTAGAGCGTTCCCGGATGATTCGGGCTCATGGCAATCGGAGCGTTCCAGTTGAAACGGAAATCCGGTTCATTCGATCGGGGCAGGGGTTTGATGTCCTTGGCTTCACCGGTGGACTTGCGGAATCGGACGATCATTGCGCCCTGATATTCGGCATAAGCGTAATCAGGGTCGGAAGGGTCGGAAAAGGCCCAGAAACCGTCACCGCCATCGATGTTTCGCCAGTGACGATTGGCGATTCCATCGGTCGCCTGCGATGGCCCCATCCATGTGCCGTTGTCCTGCAGGCCGCCATACACGTTGTAAGGATCGGCCATGTCGGCGCTCACATGATAGAACTGCGAAACGGGAAGGTTGGAGAGAAACCGCCAGTGCGCGGCGCGATCGAGCGACTGGTAGACGCCGCCATCGGTGCCGAGAACCATCTGCTCGGGATTGTCGGCGTCGATCCAGAGTGCGTGGTGATCGCCGTGAACGGAGTCGCCGAATCCTTCATTACTGGAGAAGGCACCGCTGAAACTCTTTCCGCCGTCATCGCTGACGGTGAGAGAGAACCCGGGCTTGTAGACGCGGTCGGCATTCTTGGGATCGACCGCCAGGCGCGCAAAATAGAATGGACGACCACTGACGTTGAAGGAATTATTGACCTCGGCCCAAGTCTCACCAGCATCCTCGGACCGGAACAGCGCCGTATGATTCTTAGCCTCCACCACAGCGTAAACGCGCGCCGGATCGGAGGCCGCGATCGCCATGCCGATGCGACCCAGGTCGCCTTGTGGCAGGCCCTTTCGCAATTCATGCCAGGTTGCGCCTCCGTCCGTGGTCTTGAACAATCCGCTGCCCGGGCCACCAGAGCGGAAGTTAAACGGCTCGCGGCGGACGTCCCACATGGCAGCGTAGATCACGTTGGAATCTTTTGGATCCATCGCCATTTCGGCGCAGCCGGTGCTGTCGTTGCGGTAGAGAAGCTTGGTCCAGGTCTTGCCGCCATCGGTGGTTTTATAAACGCCGCGTTCCGTGTTGGAATTCCAAAGATGACCGAGCGCACAGGCATAAACCGTGTTGCTGTCTTTGGGATGCACAACAATACGGCTGATGTGTTCGGAGTCGGGAAGTCCCAGGTTTTCCCAGTCGTCGCCGCCATTGCGGGAGCGGTAGATGCCAGTGCCGACCGATACGCTGTTGCGCACCCACGATTCGCCCGTGCCTACCCAGACGGTTTGAGGATGGGAAGGGTCAATGGCGATCGAGCCAATCGAGAGCGAGGGCTGTTTGTCGAAGATCGCCTTGAAGGTGATTCCGCCGTCCACCGACTTCCATACACCACCGCTGGCGGAGCCAACATAGATGGTGAGCCGCTGATCCTCATGAACGGCTGCGATATCTGCGATACGGCCACCCATGGCGGCGGGTCCAATGGAACGGATAGGAAGTCCGCTCAGCGTGTCCGAGTCCAGGGTGACATCCTGAGCGACAACGGTTAAGGCCAGCGAGGCGAGAACGAACAACGTCGAAGCAATCCAGAAAAATCGCGCGCGATTGAACATGTTTCCTCGGGGTTGTCCGATGACAGGGGTTGAAATTTCTGATGCGAATTTACGCCGGGCAAGGACGCCAGTTAGGTCTTGGGCACATCAGGCTTAGCCGGTTGCGCCGGCGCCGGCGGTGGCGGAGGCATTTTGAAAATGGAGTCATCCTCCGGCAGATTGAGTTCGATCTTGGAGATGGTCAGCTTCTGTTTCTGCGGGCTTCCCTTGATTCCACTCTCGACGGCGAAGGGAAACAGGATTCCGTTGACCTCCTTGTAGTCGCCGAGTGAGGACTCTACATCCTGTTCGGTTCCGCGGACGGTGCGCTTGGTTTCCTCTTTAATATCGAGAAAGGAGTCAGCATCGATGTAGATGGTTTGCACGTCGCCATTCTTGAGCGTGACCTTCAGCTTGTAAGCGTCGGTGCCTTCGATCTTATCTTTGCCGAGCAATTCGACCTGATTGCCCTTGCTCTTGTAATCCATCAGCGGGCCATCAATATCGGCCATCTCCTGGATGTCCTTGGCCTCGTCGGCGGACATCATTTCGGGATCTTTCTTGCCGGTAAAGGGCATGATCTGCCAGGCATTCTTCCCGTCGTAGGCCTGCACTGCGGTCAGGCCCTGGATGGTGAACTCAAGGCGAGCCATATCAGCACGTTTCTGGATCAATAGCCCGGGCGCTTCGATTCCCGGCCCTAACGCCAAAGTCGCCGTGGCCTTGATGGTCTTGACGCTCGCCAGTTTGTCGGCCCCGCCGCGCGCCTGAACGTTCTTGGCAATAATCTCGTCGGCGGTTTCGGCCCACGCAGCCGAAGCTAAGATTGTGACCGCAAGGATCCCGAAACACAGCTTCCTGAGCATAGTGTTCTCCTGAAATTTCTTCGGTAAGTCTTCGGAATGTTATACGTGACGATAAGAGGCTTAGTTCAAACTTGTCAAATCCATCGTTCAAAGGATGGATCCGGCCAGCAGGAATAAGCGGTACGTTCCTGCGGATTCAGGGTCGACAAAGATTCGTTACTCGACCCTGCCCGACGGGAATGACGAGTATGATGACCCGCCAGCCCCGAAATCAGGATACGCCGGTCGTTAGCACTGCGCTGGAGTGACTGTTACTTGAGCCGTTGTCATGATTGACGTCGAACTGGCTGTCATCGAACTGGCTACCATCGCCGTTCGCGCCGGCGCCGATGCCAAAGTTGGGGCTCAGATTCGCGTTGGGATCGTTCTGCGACGCTTGCGAATCCGGGCGGTAGGGTGGAGGATTGTCGCTCCAGTCATAACTGTAATAAGCGGGATCGTACGCCGTGCCATACCAGTACGGGTTGTACCAGTAAGGGCTATACCAGTAGGGACTCCAGGCGAACCCCCAGTACGGTCCCCAATAAGGCCCTCCAATACCAAAGCCCCAGGCCCAGCCTCCCCAACAACAACCACCACCGTAGCCATACCCACGCCAGCCATAACCACCCCAACCGTAACCGCCGTGCCAGCCATTGCCGCCACTCCAACCGTATCTGTGAGAAACACCGCCGGCAAAGCCGCTTCTCGAGGTCACACCGCTCGACGAACTGAACGAGTGCCAATTGCCGTCGGCAAAGCCGTCATTGTGAGCGGAAAGGGTTCCAGTCGCTGAACCTCTGACGTTCTGCGCTTGACCCGAGCGAGCGGAATTTCCGGCGTTACCGAACGAATGCCATTGGCCATCGTTGACCGCAGGATGAATATTCGACGAACGACTTCCAGCCGCTTCCGAACCTCGCCCCGTCTCAGAGCCCCGCGCGGTCATGCCGCGCGAAGAACCGTACCCGCCATAGCCGTGGCCTTCGGCTCCATAGGCATGCGATCCTGATCCTGAATAACCGCGATAGCCGCCGCCTTCCCGGCCTCCCTCA
>Ga0074044_10000767_pt1 | contig 30011 bp, 22 predicted proteins | sample BogForMeECP23OM1_FD_94443 | JGI IMG/M metagenome (GOLD analysis project Ga0074044, IMG submission 94443) | Bog forest soil microbial communities from Calvert Island, British Columbia, Canada - Bog Forest MetaG ECP23OM1 | ecosystem: Environmental > Terrestrial > Soil > Wetlands ...
GCAAAAAGATCCGGTGTGCTATGTTCCGCCATGCGGAAAAGCCTAATGGGTCGCGGCGGGTTCCCACCGTCTGAGACGGGTTCATTCTCGGCCCACCACACGGCCCAGTGGGTCGGCTTGTTTTTTAGCTCTCAGCTCTCAGGAAAATCTGAACCGGAACACCTTGGACTTTTCTGAAAGCTGATAGCTGAGAACTGGTCTCCTGCTAGACTCTTCTGGTACTCAGCCTACACTCGGAGCATCTAAGCTAACGTGTTCCCTCGACTTTTTCACATTGGCAGTTTCTACCTGCCCACTTATGGCGTCCTTGTTGCTACGGGGGTGCTGATCGGGCTTTGGATCAGCGTGCGCAACTCCGAGAAGCAGGGCATCAACGGCGACGATGCCTGGAATCTTGGCATCCTTGTCGTCCTCGCCGGAATTGTCGGAGCGAAGATTCTCTACATCATTAACGACTGGAGCTCCTACGCGAACAACTGGCGCGAGATTTTCAGCCTCAACACGCTGCAGGCCGGAGGCGTGTTTTCCGGCGGACTGATTGCCGCGCTCCTTATGGCGGCATGGTACATGCGCAGTCATCACATGCCGGCGCTGCGCACCGTAGACGGCTTCGCGCCGGGTCTCGCCTTTGGCCACGTTCTCGGACGTTTCGGCTGTTTCTCGGCAGGTTGCTGTTACGGCAAGCCGACAAATCATTTCTGGGGCGTCATCTTCACCAATCCTTTGGCGAATTCCGTCAGCGGCACTCCGCTCGGCGTCAGGATCGAACCGACCCAGCTCATTGAAGCCTTTGCCGAATTCTGTAATTTCCTATTCCTGACCTGGCTGCTCACCCGCAAGAAATTTGATGGACAGGTGTGGGCGACTTTCATGATCCTGTACGGAATCGAGCGCTACTTCATTGAGTTCCTGCGCGACGATCCCGGACGCGGTGAAGTCTTCGGCGGCATTATGACCGGCACGCAGTTGATTTCGATTCTGCTGGTCGTCGGCGGGGGATTGATCTGGTGGCTGAAGGGCAGCACTCAGCCTTCAGCACTCAGCACTCAGAAGTCCGGAACAGCTTGATGGGCAATATCTGGCAGACCCTTAGATGGGGTTTTTCGGCGGTACTCGGTGTGGCAATATTGTATTGGGCGAGTGAGTTGTCACTCCGCTATAACGCGTGGACAACGAAGTTTCGAGAACGCAACCCGCACATTAATCCCCCGCCCACACCCGAATGGCGAGAAAAGAACACGAGAATCATGACTTGGATGTTTCGCCTTCTCGGGGCGTTCCTAGCGGTGCTCTCAGTTCTGGCGGTAATTGGAATCCGAAATTCAAACTGACCGATCGCCGCATTCTCCTTGCACTTGCGGGCTGAATGCTGAATGCTGATTGCTGAATGCCCGACTTTCCCCTAACTCTGACCGCATCTCCCGAAGCCGCCGGGCAGCGTCTGGACCAGTATCTCGCGACACAACTCTCAGAGGTCAGCCGCGCCCGCGTGCAACAACTGATCGCAAAGGGCGAGGTGCTGGTAAACGGAGCGGCGGCCAAAGCCTCGCACCGCTTGAAAGGCGACGGCGAAGAGCAAATCACGGTCACGGGGCCGCCGCACGCTCCACCGCTGCGCGCCATTGCGGAAGAGATTGCGCTCGACATTGTTTATGAAGATGATGACCTGGCCATCGTCAACAAGCCCGCCGGCATGATGGTACATGCCGGGGCGGGCGCGACCGACGATGCGCGCAATCGCGGAACACTGGTCAATGCGCTGTTGCATCATTTTGAAACGCTTTCCGCGGTCGGGGGAGAACTTCGCCCCGGGATTGTGCATCGCCTGGATCGCTCCACCAGCGGGCTGATGGTAGTGGCGAAAAACGATGAATCGCATCGACGGCTGGCGAAGCAGTTCAGCGCACGCGAGGTGCACAAGACCTATATCGCCCTCGTCCACGGCTGGCCCAAGCAGGATCGCGGCACGATTCAAAGCGCCATCAGCCGGCACGCGCAGCGCCGCACCCGCATGACGACGCGTGGCTATGGTGGCCGCGAGGCAGTAACCCATTACGCGGTGCAGCGCAAGATCGATTCGCCTTACGGCAAGTTTGCGCTGGTGGAGCTCAAGATCGAAACCGGGCGCACGCACCAGATTCGCGTGCACATGTCGTCGCTCGGACATCCGGTGGTGGGCGACGCGCTTTATGGCGCGCCGGGCGAATTGCGATCGCAATCGAACCAACGCCGGGCGGCAGGCATGCCCGCGACGCTGGCGCTCGATCGAAATTTTCTCCACTCGGCGGTGCTCGAGTTGGCGCATCCCAGAACGAAACAGCTGCTGAGGTTCTCCAGTCCGTTATCGGCGGAACTGGAAAGCCTGCTCGCCAGCCTGGAAGATGCCAGGCCGAAACGTCCCCGGCTGGAATCTGGCCAGTAAGAGCCTATGCGCGGAGGTGGTTATATAATGAGATCAAGCTCGATGAAATTGCGCATCGTTTCGTTTCTAGTTGCATTGCTTATTCTCACCGGATGTCTAGCCGGCTCGGGAATGTGGATAGCCTCCGCGCAAACCGCTCCCCCAGCCGCAAAGCCCGGCGCGCCCAACCCTCAGATCCAACCGCCGGCAACGCCTCCAGCAGCCGGACAAACTGCGCCTGACAATTCCAATTCTGACGACTCCGTGACCACGATTAAGGCGAGGGTCAACGAAGTTCGCGTGGTGTTCACCGTCACCGACCGGCACGGCCGTTACATCAAGGATCTCAAGCAAACCGACTTCAAAGTAATCGACGATCAAAAGCCCGCCGAGTTGCGCAGCTTCAATAGCGAAACCAATTTGCCTCTGCAGGTGGGGTTGCTGGTGGATGCCAGCAATTCGGTGCGCGATCGCTTCAAGTTTGAGCAGGAAGCGGCCATCGAGTTTCTGAACGCCATCATTCGCCCGCACTATGACAAGGCCTTCGTGGTTGGTTTCGACGCCACTCCGGAGGTGACGCAGGATTTCACCGACAACACGGAGAATCTTTCCGCGGGCGTGCGCATGTTGCGAGCAGGCGGCGGCACGGCGATGTACGATGCGCTTTACTTTGCCTGCCGCGACAAACTGATGAAGCAGGAGCAGACGGGACCCGTGCGCCGCGCCATCATTCTTCTGAGTGACGGAGACGACAATTCCAGCCACGTTTCGCGCGAGGAGGCCATCGAGATGGCGCTGCGCGCGGACACAATCGTCTACACCATCAGCACCAATATCAGCGGCACGAAGGGCAAGGGCGACAAGGTGCTCGAGCGCATCGCCGATGCCACGGGCGGGCGCGCATTTTTCCCTTTCCAGATGCGCGACGTATCGGATGCGTTTGTCTCCATTCAAGAGGAACTGCGCAGCCAGTACGCGATGGCTTACAAACCCGCGAACTTTGTCGCCGACGGCCGCTACCGCACCATCGAGATCCTGGCGCAGGATAAAGGCCTGAAAGTGCGCACCCGCAAGGGGTACTACGCCCCCAAGCAGTAGCGCGAAACGCGGTTGTCCGAAACAATAACCGGCTGAATTCGAAGTTCGCTGCAAGCTATCATCATTTCTCCATGCCTGGATATTCAGGAACTCCGCTGACGAAAAAGCTGGGCATCAAGGACGACTTCCGCGTTGCCCTGTTGCATGTGCCGGACGAGGTTAAGACCGAACTTCGCGATGCGCTCGCAAAATGCCGGGTTCAAAACATTACCAAGCGAGATTTCGACTTTATTTTCTGCTTTGCCAAGTCGCGTGCGGGGCTGGAGCTGGAACTGCGGCAAGCAGCCAGGTCGCTGGCACCTGCAGGCATGCTGTGGATTTCGTGGCCGAAGAGAACTGCGGGCGTCGCCACTGACCTGACCGACGATGTCGTTCGTCAGGTCGGCCTCGATGCTGGTTTGGTCGATGTGAAAGTCTGTGCGGTCACAGACGTCTGGTCGGGATTGAAATTTGTGATTCCGGTCAAGAATCGGCCGAATACGAATCGGCGAAGTGTTTAGCATCATCGCTCCGCTAGTTCCTCATGCGCTTCATACAGGGTCTTCCCTTTCGACGCTGCTCTGGTCTGGCCGACAAATCACTAAAAACCAAAATTTACAGCTACGCAACTTGCATGCGGGAGCGGAGTTTGCATGCAGAAGATGCAGGGGTAACGGATTCCGGTAACTTCGTAAGCGTCAGACTAAGACACGTTGACGGCTTGAGTCCGCGGCCCGCGTCGACACGCCGTGGTAGGCCATCGAGCCAGTTTTCACGCGCGTACCACACTTCGAATCGTAGCTTGAGAGGCCCGTAGATTGGCTAGTGCGTTCCCTTGCGTTGAGCAGCCACGGGTTCCTTTCAGTCCGGGCTGGGAGTGCTGGCCTCACCGGACTGCCCGCGACTGCTCCTGTTGAGGCCGCTACGTCCCGCTGCCGGTCAGCGGGATTTTTTGCACGCTGCTGAGGGCGGAGTCTTTGATTGATAAAGTCCCGGTTCGCGTGCCTGTCTGCGTGGGCGAGAAGGACACGTTGATGGTGCAGCTCTTGCCGGCCGTCAGTTTGGCCGGGCAATTATTGGTTTCGGCGAAGTCTCCACTGATGGTGATGCCGGTGACTTTCAGCGGTGTCGCGCCAGGATTATCCACAGTGATGACTTGCGCAGCACTTGTGGTCCCCACCTTTTGGGCTGCGAAGGTGAGGCTATTGGGCGTTATACCAATGACCGGTTCGTTCAAGAGCACGGTTGCGGAGCCTTGGTCGCCGGCCGTCGTTCCGTTGGCTGTCGCCAGATCCAATCCGCCATCGCCATTGAAATCCGCGGCTACGATTCCAGACGGCAATGCGCCGGATGTGAGCGTCACTCCGCTGCCGAAGGTTCCATCGCCGTTTCCGGGCAGAATGGTGACGAACCCGAAGATGCTGCCTGCATTCGCGATGGAAACCGCCAGATCCAGATTGCCGTCGTTGTTGAAGTCGCCAACGGTGACCGCATTCGCGTTATTCAACGTGTCGTAAGGCACGGCTGCCTGAAACGTTCCGTCGCCCTTTCCCAACAGGACCTCGATTCCGCCGAAGGCGCTATTCGTGGCGACCGCCAGGTCGATGATGCCGTTACCGCGGAAACTGCCGGCCGCGAGCGACATTGGGGCACCGCCTCCCGCCGCCGCGTAGTCCACTTTCGGAAGGAACGTGCCCGAACCGTCGGCCTTGTTGATCAGGATCGAGACTGTGCCGCCGCGCGAGTCGGCTACCGCGATATCGGGCCAGCCATCCCCGTTGAAATCGCCGACGGTGACGCCTAACGGGGCACTTCCTGTCGGGTAGGTGGCGAAGGCGGGAAAAGCACCGGTTCCATTGCCGAGAAGGACAGATACGGTGTTTTGCGTTCCGTTGGTAGCGACAATATCGAGGTTGCCATCCTTGTTGAAGTCGCCCACCGCGATGCCATAGCCGTAGCCGTTGATGGCGTATGTCGTGTAACTGGGGAAGGTCCCGGTACCCGAGTTGAGCAACACAGAGATGCTGCCGCTGCCGCCGAAATTCATGATCGCGATATCTGCTTTGCCATCGTTGTTGAAGTCGCCCGCCGCCACGGCGTCCGGAGCGATTGGCAGCTCGTAGTTTACGGGGGTATCGAATGTCCCATTGCCTTTGTTTTTCAGGATGGAAAACTCGTAGGGTTGGAAAGCGTCAGTGATCGGAACAATCAGGTCCAGTTTGCCGTTTCCGGTGAGGTCCGCCGCTGCAATTCCGCTGTAGGCTCCGGTAACGCTTTCATTGCCCACGGCGTAATCGGTGCGGGCGGCGAACATGTCTTTGCCATTGCTCAGCAGAACCGAGATCGTAGCGATCGTAACTCCGAAGGGGCCGCCGTTGTCCGCAGTTACTAAGTCAAGCTTGCCGTCACCGTTGAAATCGGCGGCGGCGATGCCACTCGGACCATAGTTGGTGCCGAAAGCGACTGCGGCCTTTAGTGTTCCCGAGCCAGTGCCGGGCAAAATAGAAACCATGGTTCCCGAATTGGTGACGGCAACGTCGAGTTTGCCGTCGCCGTTGAAGTCGCCGAGCGCAACATCATCCACGCCAGCGGGAACGGGGTAAGCCTTCGCGGCCTTGAACGTTCCGTTGCCGTTCGAGAGCAGGACCACTACCTCGCTTGCACTTTGGCATCCAGCAACAATGTCGAGCTTGCCGTCATTGCGAAGATCGCCCGCGGCGAGGCTGATGCAACTCTCGGCCACAGCAGTGGAGTTATCCATATGAGGCTGAAAGGTCCCGTCGCCATTGCCGAGCAGTACAGAGATGGTCTCGCTGTCTGCATTGGCCGTCGCCAGGTCCAGCTTCCCGTCGCCGTTGAAGTCGGCCACGATCACCATCCGCGGGTCGGAGGCGGTAGCGTAGGTGACCGGGGCCTTGAAGGTTCCATCGCCGTTTCCGAGCATGATGTCAACGCCCGGAGCCGCAGACCCGGTGTCGGAGACGGCAACGTCGAGTTTGCCATCGCCGTTGAAATCGCCGACCGCAATGCTGCCGCCCTGGAAGCCCGCAGTGGTGGGCATGAAGGTCTTGAAGGTGCCATCGCCGTTTCCTAAAAGCACGGCGACTTTGGCAGGGTTAAAACCATAGACGACGGCGATGTCGAGTTTGCCGTCGCCGTTAAAATCGCCCACGGCGAGACCGGTGACCCCTCCGCCCACCGGATAATCGACGTGAGCGGCGAAGGTTCCGTCTCCCTTTCCGAGCAATACGGAGACGGTGTTCACGGTGTCGTTATTGCCGGTGACTACGTCCATGCGGCCATCGCCGTTGAAATCGCCCACGGCGACCACAGCCGGGCCCGTACCGGTGGCGAAATCGGCGCGGTTGAACATAAAGGTCTGGGCGGAAGCGAGCGGAGCGGCCGCGACGGCCAGCACTGCGATGACAGCCAGTGTCAGGATTGTCCTCGCCCGAGAAACTCTGGTTGCGAGTTGATGTTGCGCAAAGTTGGTCATTGTTTTGCTCCTCATTTCGAAGCCTTCTATCTCAAGTCTTTGGTGTGAAGTCCGCGCCCGTGGGCCTCCGATTTGACCCTTGTGTTGGGGCCACGGTTCGTCGCCATGGCCCTCTGTTTCGCCAGTGGTCAGCAAGTACGTTGACGTGGTCCGCGACTGCTGCCTAGTTCAGCCCGGGAAGAGTCAGCGGGTTCAGGTACCAGACGGTACTTTTGGTTTCGCTATTTCCAACCAGTTGGGGCCACGCGAGAATCGACAAGTTCGGTCCAACCGACACAGCTGGCCCGACGTAAATATTGACGTTAGTGAATCCGGGGGCGATAGTGATGGTTGCTGGATCGGCCCAGGCGCATCCATTTTGACCGAAAGTTTCGTAAGTGTACGCCAGCTGGTAGCCATCCCCGGCGGTGTTAACCCAGAACAGTACAGCGTTTCCTCCGCCATTCAGGGTGAAGTTTGCCGCAGCCGGGGGGTTGTCATCCCAGGTTTGCGCGGTCCAGCTGTCGCAGCCAATTGTGACCTCAGGGGTCCACCCGCCGAAAATAAAAGCGGAGCCGAAGATGTCGCCATAAAAGTCAACCCAATACATGGCTGACGCGCCGGCAAGAGATTCGGTCAAGTTCGGCGTGGAAAATCCCGACGGGACCGGTGTCGCAGTCCAGTTCGAGTTGCCGAGGATCTGTGGGACCGACCACCCTGGATAGGTCCAGTTTGAGTAATAGATATAGACATCGCCGTTCAGGTCGCCAATCCAAGTCATGGTTATGCCGTCGCTGCCTCCCAATGCCGGCGACGCGCCGGATACAAAGTTCTGGGCCGTCCAGCCCTGGCCGCTCACCGCCTGTCGATAGGTCCACGCACCGCCGTTGTAGGTGGAGTAAAACAGATCGCTGGTAGTGGGATCCGTCCATGCCACCCATACATAGCCGGTGGTGTTATCGACCGTGATCGCCGGGACGCCCTGAGTCTGCGCTTTCCACGCCCTGTGCTGGTAAGTGCCACCCAGTACTTTCGGCGTTGTCCAGGTGGTTCCGTCGGTCGACGTGGAGTATTCGATGTTTTCGCTGCCGTTCACCTTCCACGCCACGTATTCTGTGGTTGCATTTGTGGCCACGGCTACCTGACCCTGGTCGGTCAATGCCTGCCACTTTGCGCCCCGCGCGTTGATGCCTCGCACTTGTTGGGCCGTCGACTGAGCCATTCCCTGGCTTGCAAAGCTTGCCAGGAACAAGGCCAATGCTAGGGTGAGATGTTTCATCGTTTGCTTCATTGGAATTCTCCTTCTGATGTTTCTTTGGTTGATGGGAAGATCGGAGGCAGCCAGCTTCTTGCTTCCTGGCCGCCATGGGCTCTATTGCCGCTTCTAGCCTGGGCGGCGGCTATTTTTGGTTGACCTCCAGCTTCGACGCTTGAGTGGGCGGATGGGGCAACGGAGCCGCATGCGGCAGCGGAGCTACCCTGGGCAGAACCGGGTTCGGCGGAGCGTGAAGAGTGATCCTCTGCGCCGGCGAGCCGTTGCCGCTATGCAGGCTGGGCCGCTCATGGTGCACGATCTGCCCACTTCCTGCTGGCGGTGCCTCATATCCAATTCGTGCGCTCGCAGGCGCTCCGATAGCCTCGGGATAGAGGTAGCGGCCGCGATCGGCAGGAGCCTTTTCCACTTCGACCGGAATCCGATTCGCATTGGCGAAGGCGTCCTGGCGAATGCCGGTCACCTGCCATGAAACTTTCACGCTGGGCTTGTCGGTGCGAATACCGAATTGGTTGCCGCTGATCTCAGAAGCCACGATGGCCTGCGCGAACTGGCCGATCACGGTCAACTGATAGCGGAAATCGCGGTTGAGCGTCCCGAACCAATCCGGCAGCGTGACCGTCGCCAGACCAGCGCCGTCAGTGGTGACATTGCCGTTGTATATGTTCATCATGTCGGGCGACTCGACGAAGGAGTGGTAGAGATACTTGTTGGCGGGATCGAGCGGGTGGTCAATCATGAACGAGCCGCCGCCTTTGGAGAGCGTGCCCACCACGGCTACTCCGGTGTTTGTCGCCCTCAAGGCGTCGACGTTGTTGACGCGGAGGTGTACGGTGGAGCCGGTGAAGGCATTAAGGTACGAGTCGCCGTTGCTGCCCCCGGTCAGCGTGTAGTTGTTGCAGCCTGACATTCCTGTTTGCCCGAGCTGGATCGCCATATAGCCAGCACCGCATCCAGGGTCCCCAATGATCGCGGCTGCACCGTTCGCCAGGAGATTCGGCAAGTCCGCAAAGAAAACCTCGCCTCCGGCGGTCGTTGTCTCGTTTTCGGCGTAGAGAGTGGGGAAAGTTGAGCCGTTGTTGTAGAAAGCACCGGCCACGTAGGTGTCGGCGCTCCCAGTTATGCCGACCCCAGACGTTGCGCCCCCATAGTCGCCCCACACGCCGATATTGTGAGGAAGACTTCCTCCTAAAGCGCTGAGGCCGGACGCAGCCCCGTAAACGGCGACAGTGGGACTAGAACCCACTACTCCATAGGGCGCGCCCAGCACCGAAATGTCGTACTCTCCGTTAGGGTAGCCCACTACGCCCGCGAACGGACTCGTACCCGCAACGCCCCAGCCACCAGGCGACGACGCCTGACCGTACACGCCAAACGTAGACCCCGTTGCGGCGGTGTCGCCCCCCCACACGCCAGCGCCGGAAGACGATGCCGACGTGCCGTACACGCCCACCGCCGTTCCGGTTGAGGCGGTGTCGACCCCCCACACGCCAACGCCGGAAGACGATGCCGACGTGCCGTACACGCCCGTCGCAATTCCGGTTGAGGCGGTGTCGAGCCCCCACACGCCAACGCCCGCAGGCGTATTCGTCTCGCCCTCCATGCCGATGGCTGCATTCGTAAAGTAGTAAAAGTCCTCCCCCGCAGTCTGGCCTACTACAGCGACGCCGCCAGCAGTCGACGTGGTCTGCCCCAACACGCCCAAGGTGAACCCCGTTGCGGCGGTGCTGATCCCCCACACGGGGACGCCGCTGGCCGAAGTGGTGCCGACGATAGCGTTACCACTCGAATTGGCCGTAATTGTGCCGTCCACGGTCTGATTCGTCGCGAACGTGTTGGCTGCGCCCAGTTGCGCATATAGGCCGTTGGTCGCTGCCGTGTTCAGGCTCAGCGTGACGTTGCCGCTCGTGCCGCCACCGAGGAGATCCGTTCCCGCCGTCACACCCGTGATCGTTCCCGTGCCCACCGCTGCGCATACCCACGAACTACCGTTATATTGCAGCACCTGATTCGCCGCGCAGCCGTTGGTCAGCGACAGATTCAGCGTGCCGCTGGTTCCTCCGCCGGTCAGCCCGCTGCCGCTGGCCGTCGTGACTCCCGTGAGCGTGCCGCCGCCGGCGAACACGATGTCCAACTCCGCCGTGTGGCTCGTCTTCGTGGCTTCCTTGCTGTCGAAGGTCGCATCCAGCGGACTGTTCGCCACCAGCGCGATGCCGTCATTGGCGGTTCCACTCAGCCACGCCTGCACCGCTGCCGTGACGTCGACCAGGATGTACTGGTCCTTATCCGCCGTAGTCAGCGGCACGCTGGCGGCGATCGTGGTTCCAAGCGCCGGAGCGTTGCTGGCATCGATCGTCGACTCCGCCCAGGTGCCGTTGACGTAGTCGACGTTGAAGCTGCCCGCCTTGGTCACGCCATCGACGAAGAGCTTGAGCGTGGCCTTGGTGATGTCGGCGCTGGTGTAGCCCGAGGGGATCGACGACAGATTGAACTGGATGTAAGTGGTCTCCGAACTCTCGACCCCGAGCGTGATCGCGGAGCCGAAGTTCTTGGTGGGAGTGGCGGTGCTGGTATAAGAATCGCCGCTGGGAGTAAGTTGACCAAAAGCCGTGATACAAGCCAGCAGGATCAGGGTTAGAAGTGAAGCCAGGCGCAGCTGAAGGGTCAGGTTTTTCATAAATCTCTCCAAGAGTGTTTTGTTTTGCTTGCCTTTCGCAATTTCCCGCGAACTCGTTTTCAGCACGGCTATCACAAACGCATTCATTGTCGTTTTCATTGGCCGGTGCCCCCTAAGGCGATGGATTGCGGGCTTCCCGGCACGCTGTCCTTCAGGCTGAGCGTGGCACTTCGCGCGCCGGTGGCTTTCGGATCGAAGGTCACGCTGATGGAGCACTGCGCGCCCGGGGCCAACGTGTGGGGCGAGAGCGGGCAGGTTGTGGTCTCGGCGAAGTCGGTTTTGTCGGCCCCGCTGATTTTCGGTTTGCCGCTGATGGTGATCGGCGTGCCGCTCGGGTTGGCGATGGTGATGGTCTGCGCGCTGCTCTTGACGCCAACCTTCTCCGTGCCAAAGTTCAGTGCGTTAGGAAACACGGAGATGACGGGAAGATTGAGCAGAACGGAAACCGAACTGGAAGAGAAGTTGGTGATTGCCAGATCGGCTCCGCCCTGGCCGCTGAGATTGGCAGAGGCTACCCCAAAGGGATAGGCACTTAAGAGGAAATCGACGCCTGGCTGGAACGTGCCGTCGCCGTTACCGAGCAGAATCGAAGCGGTCCCGGGCCCACAGGGCTCAAGATTGCAGTTGCTGTTAGTAACAGCGAGATCCAGGTTGCCGTCGGCGTTGAAATCCCCGACCGTCAGCAAGAATGGACCGGGTCCCACAGGGAAAACGAGTTGCGGTTGGAAAGTGCCGTCACCGTTGCCGAGCAAAATCGAGACGGTATTGTCGGAATCGTTGACCGTGGCGATGTCGGCCTTTCCGTCGTTATTGAAGTCTCCGACGACCACGCCGTACGGGAAGTTCCCCACAGGGTATGCCACGGGCGCCTGAAATGTGCCGTCGCCATTGCCGAGCTCAATGTATACGTCCGGCGCGGTATCGTTGGCCCCGGTAATCACCAAGTCGAGCGTGCCGTTGCCTCTGAAGTCCCCCGTTGCAATCAAAAAAACATTCGCCGGCACGCCGGGATCAACCATGAAGGGTTGAAACGTGCCATTGCCATTGCCCAGCAAAACGGCCGGAATGGATCCATAGATATCAACTGTAGCCAGGCCCAGGTTGCCACTGCCGTTGAAATCTCCCACCACGATGCCTTCCGGCTCCCCGCCAGCGGCATACTGCTTCTGGGTCTGGAAGGTTCCATCCCCGTTTCCCAGCAGCACCGAGATCGTGCCCTCTCCTTGATTCGTCACGGCCAGATCCATCTTGCCGTTGCCGAAATCCGCGGCTATCGTGCCGTAGGGCGCGTAGCCAACCGGATAATTCACCGCCGCGCCAAACTTCCCCCCTCCTTTATTGAGCAGGACCGAGACCGTATTGTTTTCGTTCTCGCTGGCGAGATCAGGCTTGCCATCGCCGTTGAAGTCAGCAATGGCCACCGTATTCGGAGGCCCTCCGAGAGTATAGTTCTCTGTAGTCTGGAAGGTTCCATTGCCTTCGCCCACCAGCACAGAAACGGTGTTGGCGTTATAGTTGGCGACGGCCAAGTCGAGTTTGCCGTCTCCATTGACGTCGGCGGCCTCCAATGCATAGGGCCCTGCACCGACGCCATAGACGGCCTGGGTCTTAAAGGTGCCGTTTCCATTTCCGAGGAGGATCGAAGCGGTACTGTCGGAATAATTCGCTACTGCCAGGTCCGGCTTGCCATCGCCGTTGAAATCTCCCACGGCAACCCACACAGGGTCGTTGCCGGTGGCGTAATTCACGCGGTTCTGAAAAGTGCCGTCGCCATTGCCAAGAAGGATCGACACGTTCCCGGCAGCGCTGTTGGTCGTAACCAGGTCGAGCTTCCCGTCCCCTCTGAAGTCGGCGGTGGCGATTCCCTGGGGCTGGTAGCCTGTCACATATTCGACTGCGGGTTTGAACGTACCATCGCCGTTGCCCAGGAGTACAGCCAGCGTATCGGAGAACTCGATCGTCGTTGCCAGATCGAGTTTGCCATCGCCGTTGAAGTCTCCGGCCACCAGGTAAGCCGGACGAATCGGCGTCGCAGAGCCCACCGGCGCCTGAAACGTGCCATCCCCGTTGCCGAGGAGAATGACCACTTCGTTGGCGTCATAGGCGTCCACCGCCAAGTCCAGCTTCCCGTCGCCGTTGAAGTCCCCAACGATCACGTCATTGCAGGTCTCAACGCACGAGTACTGCACTTGCGGTTTGAATGTGCCATCGCCGTTGCCGAGCAGGATGGAAACAGCCCCAGAGTAGTAGGCGCTGACTGCCAGGTCCAGGTTTCCATCGCCATTAAAGTCGCCCACGGCAATCGCGTCAGCCCCGACGCCGACGGGGTAGTCGGTCTGTGCCTGGAAGGTTCCGTCCGGGTTCGCGAGCAGGATGGACACTGTGTCTGCACTCGGGTTCGAACCCGGGGTCACAACCGCTATGCTTTGCGGGCCGCCAGTCTGAAATGCGCCAATTGCGACCGCATCGGGGTACTCGTCCGTGGCCAAATCCATCCTGCCAAAGACGTATCTCTCGGCTGCCACCGGGGCGCCGGGCAATCTTCGAGATTGTGGCAGGGTCTTGTGCGGCGCCTGGTCTCGCATTGAACGGCCGAGCGCTGCGCGGTCGGGGCGCATGGGCACCGACTGAGTCCGCTTGTCCGCAGTTTGTCCGGCGTGCTCCCGGATTTGCGCTAGCCTGCGTTGCAATGGAGTGTTGGGTAACGATTGCGAGGAAGAAGTCGCGCCCGTCTGTCCGTAGGCGACAGTCAACAAACCTAGCGTGGAAAGCAACAGAACCGCTAATTGCGTCTGCAAGTTTTTCATGGTGTTCTCCTAGTCTTCCCCTCAAGTAATCTCTTCACGGTCACTTACGGCGTCGCCAGGAACGAGTAAGTAAGTCCGGCAGCATCCTGATATTCCCCGAGGATCACGCCGTTGTCATTGATATCCTGCAGATAGATGGTAGGTTCGCCTGGGACCGTGATCGTCGTGAAGACGCCTCCGCTCAGCACAAATCCCTCATCCAGGTTGGGTCCGTTGGGGAAATACTCACCTACAATGACGCCGGCGTCGTTGATTGCGACGGCTTGAGTATTAAGCGCCCCGGGGAATTCGATCGAAGTGTAGGTTCCCCCGCTCAGCAAAAACCCCTGGTTGCCGTTCGAGTCGGGGCTGATGTAAGTACCGACGATATCCCCTGCGTTGTTGACGCCGAAGGCAAAGGAATAGTTCGCGCCGGGGTATTCGATCGAGGTATAGGTGCCGTCGATCAGCGTGTAACCCGTTGCTACCCCGTTATTGCCCCAAACGCCGACAATTTCGCCCGAATTGTTGATCGCGCAGGGGAGAGTGTAGGTCGAGCCAGCGAACGGCACATCGATCGTGGTGAACTTCCCGCCACTCAACTCATAACCATGCAAAACATCCGAGCTGTCATAGTAAGAGCCGACGATCTGGCCTGAATCGTTGATGTCACTTGCACCTTGGTCTGCGGGCTCGTGGGGATAATTCACCGCCTCGTAGGTTTCCTTGACAGTTTTCGTTCCCGACACATGGGTGAGAAATCCCTCCGCCTCTCCATCAGCCGCGGTGTAGGAGCCAACGACTTCAATCTTTGAAGTGGTCGCACCCGGGTTGAGGCCGGTCGCAGCCGTGTCAAGAGTGCCGGGGAAGCTGAGCAGAGTGAAGGTGTAGGATGGCGAACCCGGCGTCTTTGCCTGATGGCTTGCCGTTTGCGCTGCGGCGGATGCCGGGCGCTTTCCCGGAAGCTTGGACGCGAGCCCAGCCTGCGCCAAACTGGTGGACGGGATCAACGCCGGTCCCAACAGACCCAGCGCAAGTGCGAAATTGTTCAAAGTTTGCTTGGTCATAAAACGCTCCTTATATTTCCGAATTCGAAGTTTTGACTAGAACGGCGCGCCGAGCTAAGGCGTCGCCAGGAACGAGACGACGAGGCCTGCGGCATCCTCGTAGAAGCCGACCACGACACCGTTGTTATTGATGTTTTCCGCAAGCGTGTAAACTTCGCCTGGGATTGCGATGGTCGTAAAGGCGCCTTCGCTCAATAGGTATCCTTGGTTCCAGTCATCGGTCGCGACGCATTCGCTGGTTGTGCAATAGTCCCCGATGATGTCGCCGGCGTCGTTGATTCCCTCGGCGATCGACGCCGGGGCTCCGGGGAAGTCGATCGAAGTGTAGGTTCCTCCGCTCAGCAAGAAGCCATGAGTAATGCCACTTTCATCCTCATACGGGCCAACTATCTCTCCTGCGCTGTTGATCGTGAATGCTTGGGTATCGTGACCGCCGGGGAAGTCGAATGAGGCATAGGTGCTTCCAGTAAGGGTAAAGCCGTGTCCGTTTTGGCCGCTATCGACCCACCCGCCGACAATCTCGCCCGAATTATTGATCCCGTAGGCATAAGTGGCGATGGCGCCGCTAAATGGCACGTCGAGCGTCGTGAACTTTCTACCGCTCAGCTCATAACCGTGGTAAACACCCGAACCGTCTACGTATATGCCGACGATCTGGCCCAGATCGTTGATACCTTGTGTGCCGTCCTGCTCTGCGGCATGGGGATAATTCACGGTCTTGTAGGTCTCGGTGATGGTCTTTTTTCCCGAGACGCGCGCGAGAAAGCCATTTGTCCCCGCGATTCCAACGACCTCAATCTTTGAGGTGGTTGCACCCGGATTGATGCTAATGGCGGTTGTGGAAAGAGAACCGGGGAAGCTGAGCAGAGTGTAGGTGTAGGACGGCGAACCCGGCGACTTCGCCTGATGGCTTGCCGCTTGCGCGGCGGCGGATGCCGGATTCCTACCCGGAAGCTTCGACGCGGGTCCTGCCTGCGCCAAGCTGGTGGACGGGATCAACGCCAGTCCTAACAGACCCAGCGCTAGTGCGAAATTCTTCAAAGTTTGCTTCGTCATAAAACGCTCCTGATGTTCTTGAGAATTCGAATCTTCGACTTCAACGGCGCGCCCATCTACGGCGTTGCCATGAACGCGACGACGAGGCCGGCGGCATCCTGGTAGCCTCCGATCACCACGCCGTTGTCATTGATATCGATCAAATACGTGGAGTATTCGCCGGGGATCGTGATCGTTGTAAAGACGCCCCCGCTCAGCAGAAATCCTTGCTCGCCCTCATTGGTCGAGACGCATTGGCTGGTTGTGCAGTACAGGCCGACGATGTCGCCGGCGTCGTTGATTCCGATACTGCTGGTATAAACCGCGCCTGGAACGTCGATCGAAGTGTAGGCTCCCCCGCTCAGCAGAAAACCGTGGCCGACGCCGCTTGTGTCGTTGTAAAAGCCGACTATCTCCCCTGCGTTGTTGACGTCGAGGGTAGTGGTAAAGGTCGCGCCGGGGTAGTCGAACGAGGCGAAGGTGCCCTCAATCAGCGTGAAAGCGTGGGTTGCCCCACCGCTATCGGTCCATCCGCCGACAACTTCGCCCGAATTGTTGATCGCGAAGGCGCTGGTACCCGTGGCGCCGGCAAACGGCACATCAATCGTGGTGAACTTTGCGCCGCTCCGCTCATAACCGTGGCTAACACCCGAGCTGTCGACGTAGCCGCCGACGATTTGGCCGGCATCATTGACATCATTTGTGGCGAACTGCTCTGCGGCGTGGGGGGGATTCACCACCTGGTACTTCTCAGAGACAGTTTTCTTTTCCGACACGCCTACGAGGAAGCCCCCTTGACCCTGGCTGCCAACGATCTCAATCTTCGAAGTGGTCGCACCCTTGTTGATGCCGTTCGCAAACGTGGTAAGGGTCCCGGGGAAGCTGAACAGGGTGTAGGTATATGACGGCGAACCCGGCGTCTTTGCCTGATGGCTTGCCGCTTGCGCTGCGGCAGATGCCGGATTCTTACCTGGAAGCTTGGACGCGAGTCCAGCCTGCGCCACGCAGGTGGACGGGATCAGCGCTAGTCCAGACAGACCCAACGCCAGTGCGAAATTCTTCAAAGTTTGCTTGGTCATAAAACGCTCCTTATTACTTTGAAAATTCGGATCTTTCCCATCCCGAACCCCTGAACTCAGGGGGCAGTACCATCCGGGAGGTCCTCCTGCGCAGTCGAACCCTGTTGCAGACGAAGTCTTGCCTGTTCCGCTTGCGCCGGGGCCAGTTGCTGTCCACACAGAGGGCAGTTGTCGAAGCCCGCCGCGCCACCCACCAGCAGGGTCATACCTCGCCGCTCGACGGTTACCTCCGTCCGGACAGTGCGGCTGGTGCCGCGCCCGGACGTGTCAGAACGGAAAGAACTTGCCCGCTGAATCAGCCATTGGTAGAGTCTCTTCGTACGGTTCTCCCTGTACTGGCCGCGGATGTTGCGGCAATCGCACAAAAAAGGCCAGTGACGGCTTCTGACAGGCTTTGACAAGTTCTGAATCGCCACCAAGTCAATGAAATCCGAAGGGATGTTTCAATTCGGAGAGTTTCAGATCGATGCCCTCGCGCGCACCTTGCGGCGGGAAGAAGAGATCGTCACCCTAAACCGCCGGGCGTTTGATGTGCTGTTGTACCTGGTGCAAAACCCGGGAAGGGTCTTAACCCGCGACGAACTGTTGAAGAATGTCTGGCCCGAGACCTTCGTGGACGAGAACAGTCTGGCGCAAAGTATCTCGGCGCTGCGGCGGGCGCTCGAGGAGAAACCCGGCGACAACAGCTACATTGTCACCCTGCCGGGACGCGGGTATCAGTTTGTTTCGGCGGTGACGGTTGTTGTCCCCGAGAGCTTGAGCGTCATCCCGGATGCGGGCACTGCCGCCGGCAATACTTCCCGGGGGCTCCTTCTCCAGCAACAAACCATCCGGACCAGTGTCATTACCGAGGAGAGGGAACCGCCAAGTTTGCGAGTCCCCCGAAATTGGACGGTGGTCGGACTGTTTGTCTTGGGCCTGGCCGCAGCCTCGGTGGCGGGCTATATCTCCTGGCGCGCGTTTCGACAGGTGGCTGGAGCCAACCCTGGCAGAGTCATGCTGGCCGTTCTGCCGTTCGTGAATCTTACCGGCGACGCCAGCCAGGAATACGTTAGCGACGGTCTCACCGAGGAGATGATTGCCCAACTCGGCGAACTGAACCAAGCTCGGCTCGGAATTATCGCTCGCACTTCGGCCATGGCGTACAAGCGCACGACCAAGTCGGTGGTCGAGATCGGCAAGGAACTCGGCGTCGATTACGTCCTCGAGGGTAGCGTCCGGCGATGGGGAGATCGAGTCCGCATCAGCGCTCAACTCATTAAGACAAGCGACCAGACTCATGTCTGGGCCGAGACCTATGAGAGCGACCGGCAGGACATCCTGAGGCTGCAGAGCGAAGTTGCGCAAGCCATCGTCGAACAAATCAACCTCGCTCTCACGCCGCAACAAAAGGCGCGCGCCCAAACCGCCCCCCGCGTCGATCCGAGAGTTTACGAACTGTATTTGCTCGGCCGATTCCAATGGAACAAGCGGACCGAAGCCGGGCTCAACCAGGCCATCGAGTACTTCCAGCAAGCCATAAATTCCGATCCCAAGTACGCTCCGGCGTACGCGGGATTGGCCCAGGCCTATGTGCTGCTTCCTTATTACAGTGGAACCCCGGCGGACGAAGCCTCCTCGAAAGCCAAGTCCGTCGCCGAGCAGGCTCTGGGGCTGGATGACACGCTGGTCGAGGCGCACGCGACGCTGGGCATGGTTGAAGTCAGTCGCTCCCACTGGCGCGCGGCCGGACTGGAATACCAGCGCGCTTTGCAGCTGAACCCCAACTACGCCACCGCCCGACAGTGGTATTCCTTTTATCTATGGCTGACCGAAGGGCATGATGAAGCTTTAGCAGAATTAGATCATGCCCGGCAGTTGGATCCTCTTTCTCTGATCATCAACACGGACCAGGGGAGACTTCTTTGTGCCGCCCATCGAACCGATGGTGCGATCGAGTTGCTGCAAAAAGCCATCAACCTGGATCCCAACTTCGCCGATGCTCACCGGGCTCTGGCCCTGGCCTACGTCCAGAAAGGTCAGTATCCTCAGGCTTTAGACGAGGCCCACCGTGGAAGTGCGCTCGATCCTAACGATTACGAAAAAGCTACGCTCGGCTATGTCTATGCCGTGACCGGCAGCCCAGAGGCGGCGCGTGAAGTTCTCGCCGAACTGAGTAGTAACGCCCGCGGACGGGTTTCTCCCGTCTATTTGTCGTTCGTCTACGTTGGCCTTGGCGAAAAGGAACAAGCGTTGACGCTCCTGGAGCAAGCGTTTCGCGACCGTTCCAGTTTGGTGTCCCTCATGCCCTTCGAAGTGATCTTCGACCCTCTTCGGGCTGACCCTCGATTTCTCGATCTCTCTCGCCGCCTATCGGAGACCAAGACAGATTAGCGTCGGCGTCCGACGTTCGACCGTCGTCAAGTGTGATGGACCCGCGAGAAAAGGCGCCGTCCGGCAGGCTCTGGATTTTCCAGACACAGAAAGTCCACCACGACAAAACCGAGGCGTGGTGCGTACTCGCCCGCACGCTCCTGGCCCAGGGCAAAGCGGCGGACGCGAAAGAAGCGATGCAACATGCGCGTTCCCTCGTGGTCAAGAGCCATGATCCGAACACCGGTTGGCCCGTAACTTCTGGCTCTTAACTTTGCGACGTTAGTAACTTGCCCATGCGCCGCGATTCCGGGTTCCATAGGTAATGGAGGGCTAACGATGCGACGGACGACGCGGCTGGCAGCGGTGGGAATGGCGGGAATGATGCTTTGCTGGATGGCATACGGCGAGAGCTTCGGGTTGCGCATGGAGCGCGAGCTGTTCGCCTCGGTCAACCAGGCGCGCCAGGCACACGGACTGCCTGCGCTGCGCTGGGATCCATCGCTGGCGGAAGCGGCCAGGCGTCACGCCGAGGTCATGGCGGAACACGGCTCGGTGCAACACGGGTTTGCCGGTGAGCCAAGCCTCTCGGCGCGCGTCAAGCAGGCGGGAGCCCATTTCAAGTGGCTTGCGGAAAATGTGTTCCAAGGGCCGTCGATCGAATTCATCCACACAGGGTTTATGCAATCGGCTCCCCATCGCGCCAACATTCTCGACCGGGATATGGATTCAATTGGAGTGGGCGTGGTGGAGCGCGACCGGCAGTTCTTCGCGGTCGAGGATTTTTCGCAGGCGCAGTGAGCTGGCTGCCTCACCAACTCCGATTCATTCAATTCAAATCAATCGGCCCACGTCCGGTTATCGCCGCGTGGGCCGTTTAGTTCGGTGGCTCGGCTTATTGCCCGGTCCCCGTCAGCTCGATCACTGCCGGCCCGAGCGGCGCACTGTAGGTGACCGTTGCGGCTCCGGTAATTGCGCCGGTCACGTTAGGCGTGAAGGTCACGCTGATCGTGCATTTGGCCTTGGCCGCGAGCGTCGCACCGCACGATCCCTTGCCCGACGACGTCGCCGTGAAATCTCCGCTGGCCGTGATGCTCGAAATCGTCAGCGACGCTCCCGAATCGTTGGTCAGGGTCACAGTCTTCGGCGCGCTGGTGGTCCCAACATTTTGCGTTCCAAAGGCGAGGCTGGCCGGCGATACTGCCACGGGAAGTTCGCCGGTGCCGCTTACATCGACAATCTGCGCGCTTCCCGCACCGGAGGTAGCAATGGCGATGGCGCCTTTGTTGGATCCGGTGTCGGATGGAGTGAAGGTCACACTCAGCGTGCACTTAGCCGACGCGGCCAGCGCGCCGCCGCAGGGCGAACTTCCACTGCCGACAGCGGTGAAATTAGCGCTGGCGCTAAGCGAGTTGATGGTTACGGAAGTGCCGCTGCTGTTAGTGACGGTGATGGTTTTGGCGGCGCTGGTCGCGCCGATCCCAGTCGAGGAAAACTTCAGCGTGGTCGGACTGAAAGTGAGGGGGACGGTCGGACCTGACTTACCCTTCCCGGAGAGCGCGACAATCTGCGGGCTGAATGCGCCGCCGGTAGCGATGGCGAGGGCGCCATCAATCGTGCCATCGGAAGTTGGCGCGAACGTCAACGTAATGGTGCAATTGGCGCCAGCCCCAAGCGAGGAACCACAGGTTCCGCCGGTGATGGAAAAGTCGGCGCTGGCGGTGGAGTTCAGGCTGATGGCCGTGCTCTCGTTATTAGTAACTGTGACCGTCTTGGACGCAGTGTGGCCGACGGCGACAGTTCCTAAATTCAAGCTGACGGGACTGAACGAAAGCGGAGTCACGCCCTTGCCGGTGAGCGTTACCAGCTGCGGGCTGGTGGTGGCGCCGTCATTGAAAGTAAGCGCACCCGTGACCGCTCCGGCAACGCTGGGGTTGAAAGTCACATTGACGGTGCAGCTGCTGTTGGCGGCGAGAGAACTGGAACAGTTGTTGGTCTCGGCAAAATCTCCGCTGGCCATGATGGAGGCGATGCTGAGGGCGCTCAGTCCGGAGTTCGTGAGCGTAACCGTCTGCGCGGAGCTGGTCGTGCCTGCCGCGACAGTGCCGAAACTCAAGCTGGTCGGGCTAAGTCCAGCGGTCGGGTTGGGGTTCAGCAACACGTAGAACGTGCTCGGAACATAGGGGCCGCAACCTGCGGTGTTGAAGTTTCCGACGGCGACTTGGAACGCGCCGGCGGTGGCGATGTCACTCGCAAGAATCGGTATCGTGACCTGCGTGGAGCTGACAAATGTTGCGACTGCGCGATAAAGCCCGTTGACGTAGACGTAGGTGTTGGTCGTGAAACCCGTACCGTTGATGGTCAGGGTGACCGGTGCGCCGCCGGCGGTGGCGTTCGGCGGGCTGAGGCTGGTAATCGACAGAGGCGTCGAGTTGACGTTGTAGTCTGCGACGACCAGTACTTCGTCGTCGACAGTAAGGTTCTGTGGGCTGCCGGTTCCGCTTAAGTCGTAGAGCCATCCGGTAAAGACCAAGCCGGTGGCGGGCGTCTCGGCAAATGCGATCAAACTTCCGGTCGGGTAGTAGCCGTTCTCGGTCGATGGGGGCGTCACGTTGATCGTGGCGGCACAGGAGCCTTCCAGGGCGTAATCATCAACGTAATAATTCCCCGCGATGTTGGCCGTATAAGTGGTACTGCCGCTCGGCGCGTTGATGGTCTGAGTCTGGGTTCCTCCGTTGCTCCAACTGGAGAAATCGAAATAAGTGTTCGAACTCCAGGGATACTGCGGCGAATCAATGCTCAAGGTGTGGGAACTGCCCGCGGTCCAACTGGAATCATAGGGCAGAGCAAAATTTACCGGCGCATACCAAAAACTGCCGTCGACGATGACACCCACGTTCGATGCCACCGGATTGGTGGTCACCGTGTACACCGGCGAAGTGGTGAAGTAAGTGGTCAGGTTGATCGTGCTGCCATCATCCATTACATAGAAAGTCTTGGGATTCGCGCCGATCCCGCCGGGCAGGTAGTACGGAGAATTGATGTAGTCCCAGAAATTCTGGCCCGGGTTCGGCGCGGCCGTTAGCGCCACCAACTGGCGGATGATGTAGTACTCGCCGGATAGGTTCTGATAAGTCAGCGGCGCGGGTGAGGGCGTGACGGTTCCTGTGCCGGACGGCGAAATCACGTTCACGTAAGGAACAAGCTGGATGAAGTTCGCCGAGTAGACGGTGACCGCAGGCGCGCTCGCGGGCTGCGTGACCATGTCATTGCCGGGCGTGACCGTGATGGTGTGGCTTTGCTCGGTGGAGTCGTTCCAGCGTCCGTAAATATAACTGACGCCAGTGCTGCTGAGCGTCTGCGGCGAGGTGGCGACATTCAGGGTATGAGTTGAATTCAGCGCCCAGGTATAAACCTGCGGAGTAGTTATGGCGGCTCCGTCGACTACGACCTGCAGTCCCGGCGGATTGCTGGTCACGGTAACCTGGGTGGGAACGGCGCCGTAAAGACGTTCGATACCGTCGATATCGGCGGCGCTATAGCCATTCGGATTCGAGAGCGGGATGCCCGCGGGGATGGATTCAATGCAAGGCTCTCCATTGCGCGAAAAAGAAAACGCCGGATATTCCATGACCGAGGCGTAATCGTATGGGGTTAGCTCCTGGTCGTTGTCGAGGAATTGGTCGAAGTTGGAGCGCGAAGCTTTGATGACGGCGCCGTAGTTCACGTTGACATAGGTATCGCGATCGGGTCGCGACTGTTCGTGCCAGACGCCGACGGTGTGTCCCATTTCGTGCAGGATGGTCGCCACGGTACAGGTTCCAGAGCCGCCCACGGTTTGTTCGCCGCCTACGCGACCTTCGTAGGCCTCGCAGGATCCGCTGAAATTGTTGGGGTCAAAATCGAAATTTACGTAATCCGCCTGGTTGGTATAAGGAACAAGTTGGATCAATCCTGTAAACGTGCTGTTGAACTGAGCGATGGCGTTGTTGAGATTGGTTAAATCTCCGGACGACGGGTCGATGGTGTAAGGGATCGAAACGAGGCCGTCGACCGCTGGCCAGAGGTAACTGGAGTAGGCCACGCCCAGACTCATGCTGCGCGGACCGTTGGGCGATCCCTCGACGTTATCGAGCACAATGTCGCCCTCGAAGATGGCCTTGCCCTTGCCGTCTTTTCCGGGAACCCAGGTATAAGTGACCTTCATACCTCTCCAGTAGCCGATGCGAATCTCCGGCTGCAAGTCGCGTCCCCAAAGCACGGTGGCGAAAAGAAACACAAATAGAGCGGGCAGCGCAAGGCGCAGCTTGGTCATAGAACCTCCTGGGTAGATCAAACAGCTTGAGGAAAGATCCCTGGGCTAAACGGACGTGGGGGCGTCCGGTAAGATCAGTTTGGGGTGAAAAAAGGATACTGTCAAGCGGAACAAGAATGCGGAGAGCTGTCAATCATTCCCAGCGCTTTCTTTGTTTTACTGAAAGCCTGAGAGCTGACCGCTAAGAGTTGCTCTACCGCAGTCTTCCCAACTTGTCCATGGGCCAATATCCAAAGACAGCTTTGCCGTAAATGTAGCGCTCGTTCACCGGACCGAAGTCGCGGCTGTCGTTGGACATGGTGCGATGGTCGCCGAGAACGAAAAAGCTATTCGCCGGGACCACGACTTCGCTGTAAGAGCGGGCATCCGCGTAATCTGTGGGAACGTAATCTTCGTCGAGCGCATCGCCGTTCACGTAGACCTGTCCGTTTTCGATGCGGATGCGGTCGCCGGCAACACCTATCACACGCTTGATGTAACTTTTCGAAGTGTCGCGGGGATAGCGAAAGACCACGATGTCGCCGCGCTGGATGGGCTCCCAGCGATAGACGAACTTGTTGACGAAGATGCGCTCCTGATCCTCGAGGCCGGGCATCATGCTGGTGCCTTCCACCTTCACCGGCTGGTAGAGAAAGATAATGATGAAAGCCGAGATGGCAAGCGAGACGAAGAGATCGCGCGCCCAGACGGCGACGACGGGCAGCGGGTGCGAACCAGATTCCTTTTTAGACGCCGGGGACGGCGGCTGAGAACTTCCCACACTGGACATCGTTTTCATATTCTATACTCAAGCGCGGCGAGGAGCGATAGATGGCGGGCTGCTCCATTCAAATTCATCTACCCTCTGACCTCTGAGCTTGCCAAGGCGCTCCGTTCCCCGTACAAATAAACTTCTCCCATGACCGACTACTCCATCTTCCCCAAGATCAATGCCACGCTCAACGGATCGAGCGCCGTGCTGCTCGTCATCGGACGCGCCCTCATTGCGCGGGGCAAGATAGCGGCGCACCGGGCAGTGATGATCGCTGCGTTCGCGACCTCTTCCCTGTTCCTCGCGTCGTACTTGTATTACCACTGGCCGCATCACGGCGGCATCGTGTATTTTCGCGGCACCGGATGGACGCGCATCCTCTACTTCACCATCCTCATCTCGCACACGACGTTGGCGATCGTCATTGTGCCCATGGTGCTGATTACGCTGACGCGCGGATTGCGGGAACAGTTTGACCGGCACCGGGCCATCGCGCGCTGGACGTTTCCAATTTGGCTCTATGTCTCGGTAACGGGCGTGATCGTGTACCTGATGCTGTTTCAGATATTCGTATAGCAGGAAAACACTATGTCGACCGTTCGTACCGCTCCCAAGAATGCCGCTCCGAAGAGCATTGACGAGTACATTGCATCATTTTCGCCGGAAGTTCGAGCCATCCTCGAAAGAATACGGCTGACGATCAGGAACGCTGCACCCGACGCGCAGGAGACTATTAGTTACAGAATTCCAACGTTTACCCTGAACGGTGCGCTGGTGCACTTTGCTGCCTTCAAAAAGCACATCGGGTTCTATCCCCCGGTGAGGGGCGATGCGAAATTGGAGAAAGCGTCGTCAATTTATGCCGGAGAGAAAGGCAATCTGCGATTTCCACTCGATCAACCAACTCCTTACGAGTTAATCGAGAGACTTGTGAAGCTCCGAGTGAAGCAGAATTTATCGAAGGCTCGCGCATCGCGCAAAAGGTAGAAAGCAAGCGAGTCTCATCTCGAGCCAAAACCCGTCCGATTCATCACATATTTGACGTACGGGCGACACCGCCAAGGGATCGCCCGATTCTGCTATAGTGAGCGTCTTGAGGGCTCAACGGTTAAAGTCAGCTTGAAGGCCAGCGTTTCGGAAGGAGTTTGGACTTATGAAAAGTGTAAACAAAGTCATCCTGATTGGAAATCTCGGCAAGGATCCCGAAGTAAAGTTCACGCCGCAAGGCACGCCCGTCGCGAAGATCGCCCTGGCGACCAATGAGCGCTTCAAGGGCAAAGACGGCCAGTGGCAGGACCGCACCGAGTGGCACAATGTGGTGCTCTGGCAGCGACTGGCGGAAATCGCCGGGGAGTATCTGAAAAAAGGCGGCAAGGTCTACATCGAAGGCCGGCTGCAAACCCGCTCCTGGGACGACAAGCAGACCGGCCAGAAGAAGTACATGACCGAGGTCGTGGCCAACGATTTAGTCCTGCTCGGCGGACGCGGCGAAGGCGGCGGTGAGTACGCTGGCAGTTCGCGCGGAGCTTCAGCGTCCGCGGGTGGCAACAACTTCGACCAGAGCGCGCCCGAACCGGAGCACGCGCCCGCGGGCAGTTCTCCGATTACGGATGAGGATATTCCGTTCTAGGAGGTTGATCTGAGCTCGCATAAGCTTGCCGATAAGAATTGCGTTCCCTGCCGCGGCGGCGTGCCGCCGCTAAAGGGCAAAGATCTTTCCGACTTTCATCGCTTGTTGGCCGATCCCGCGCAGTGGAAGATCATCGACGAGCACCACATCGTCCGCAGCTACAAGTTTCCCGACTTCAAGTCAGCGCTGGCTTTCGTAAATCGGGTTGGAGAACTGGCGGAGCAGCAGGGCCATCATCCCGACATCCTGCTGCGATGGGGCAAGGTCGAAATCACGCTCTGGACCCATGCCGTGGATGGGCTGACCGAGTCGGATTTCATTCTGGCGGCGAAGATTGATCAACTTCTGTGAAGCGTAAACCGCGATCCCCGCGCTTCCGGTCGACAGTCTCTGACATCTCCCGGGGCGCAGCCGGGCTATGAGGTTGCCCCAGCATTATGAAGAACAGAGAGCCGTTGTTTCGAAAATTGTCGGCGCAACAGGACAGCGTACGTCCCCATACGGCGATTCGTAATTCCGCTGTGTTTCAGGGACGACTTCTCAAGAGGACGCCGCTTTCACCTTTGCAACGGGTGGGTAAGTTGATTCTAGCTGGGTTCTTCATCGCGGTCGGCACGTTTTTTCTGGCGGGAACGGTCTCTGATTTCCGTTCCCACAGCGATGTGGATTCCTACGGGCTAATGGTTTCGGCAGTCTTCGTCGTTATGGGGTTTGGATTGGGAATGAAGATGGCCATCGATGCGATTTTTCCACCTAAAGGTGCGGGTATGCGGGCCAGCGGTCAACGACGAACCGGTTGACCCGATCTGGCGCAGCCGCAACCCAAAACCCGCGCCCAGAACGGGAAAAGGAACAACGATTGCCATAAACTATGCAAAATGCTGCACACAAGGGAATCCCAGCGCTGGAAAAATGCCAGCCCGTGACAATTTAGAGACATTATCTGCCCGGAAATCAGCTCTGTGAATTGTTTGTAAAAGTCGCCCGGTTGGAAAGCCGCTTGCCACCAAGTATGGCGAAAGGAGTTTCACCGTGCGAAAGTTCGGCCCTGCCGTTGCAATCGTCCTGATGCTATCCGCAAATTCCTTTGCCGCACCTGCCGTTGTGCGATCCTCGGTTTATCCGGAACCCGGTCTATTTTTCCTGCTCGGCGGCGGCCTGGTGGGATTGGCCACTTTGATCAGAATTCACTTGGGCAAATAATTCCTTGCCGAGAGCCCCCTCGGCGACGTTCCTCCTCAACCAGCTCTCAGCCGGTCAGTGTTCTGAGGGCTTTCGGTCAGCCACCAGATCCAGAAAGTATTGATGAATGCGCGGGTCGTCACTCAGTTCCGGATGGAACGTCGCGGCCAGCGTTCTGCCCTTGCGTACCAGAACCGGGTCTTGGCCTTCGGTTGCGACTACGTCCACGCCCGCGCCTACGCGCTCGATCTTAGGCGCGCGGATAAAGACCATTTCGATGGGCTGGTTGAGAAATCGGCCTTCGCGGATGGAGCTGTCGATCTGCCGGCCGTAGGCATTGCGGCGCACGGTGATATCGAGCGCACCAAGGCCCGCCTGCTTGGGATTCTCTACTTCATTCGCCAGCAGGATGCATCCCGCGCAGGTGCCGAAGGTTGGCTTGGCGCGCACGAAATCCTTTAGCTGAGCGAATCCATCTTCGCCGAGCAGCTTGAGGAACGTGCCGGACTCGCCTCCGGGGATCACCAAGCCATCGAGTTCGTCCAGTTGGTCCGGCTTTTTCACCAGGACAACTTCGGCGCCCAAATCTTCGAGACGGCGACGATGCGCGTCGAAATCGCCTTGGAGGGCTAGAACACCTATTTTCATGGTCGTCGTCGGCGTTTGAGCTGGCCCCCCTCCCCCCTATTTTGTTAAATGCCTCATTTCAAATCAGTTAATTCATATGCCTCATAGCAAAGGAGTTATCAGGCAGCTTTCGAGAGCTTAGCGCCCGCAATCAAGGAGTCGGAACGACCCGGTAGCGCAAGCTATAGATTTTCAAGGAACTTACGTAAGAATTCAGCGCGACCGCATTGGGCTGCAACCTAGACTCAATTATAGCTGTTCCTGTCAAGCAAAGAATCCACTCCATTTTTTGATCAAATCACTCCGATTCTTGAATGGCGCGCACCAGATTGCGTACTTCTTTTTCGTCCGCTACGGCACGTTGATACTCCCATTCCGGCAAGGTTCCCATGCGGACCTTTTCGTTTCGATACCGCATGGGACTTGGCTCGATGTGGCGCGCACTGGCGTGAACCTCGCGCACGCCTGTCTGCGAGACGAGTTCTCTTACATTGGCGGAGCGAATACCGGAGCCGATCATCAGCGCGATCCGGTTTGACGCCGATTCGCGCAACTGTCTGATTATTGGGATGGCATCCTGCACCTTCTGTTCGCCTCCGGAAGTGAGCACGCGATCAAAACCCACGGCGATAATGTCTTCGAGCGATTGACGCAGGTCGCGCGACATGTCAAAAGCGCGATGGAACGTGGCTTTCAGTGGCCGAGCATAGTCCAGCAATTCGCGGCTGCGCGCTACGTCTACGCCTCCATCCTGATTGAGGATTCCAAAAACGATGCCGTCGGCGCGCAGTACTTTTGCCGTGGCGATATCGCGTTTCATCACGGCAAATTCGTCGCCGGTGTAGCAGAAATCTCCTCCGCGAGGGCGGATCATCACATAGACATCCATCGCGACGCGATTGCGGACGGTCGCGATCATGCCTGCGCTGGGCGTTGTGCCTCCATCGAAAAGAGAGTTGCATAGCTCGATCCGGTTGGCTCCGCCGCGCTCGGCCGCGAGGGCCGACTGAACGGAATCGGCGCAAATCTCGAGAATGACGGGACTGGTCATTGAGTTCGCTGAGTTCGCTTCGCGGTTGAGATCTTTATTATAGGAGGCTGCTGGAAATATGCGTACATAATTTGTAACTACAAAGTGTTTCACGTGGAACATTTTGTAGTTACACTTTGTGTATGTACCAATATGTACGTTATGGCGGGGGGATGGGTGGCCAATGAGAGAACAAAACACGAATAGGACCACCGAGGCGGAGCGCACAAAAGGCGACACATTAAGGCGAACGTAAGGCGCACACAAGGCGAACAAAATAATGTTTGCCATACGACTGTGTACGTACAGGCGGCGCAGGCACAACACACGAAAGGAGTTCGGCGAGTTCTGGTGGCTCAAAAGGGGCTTGACAAGGCATGCTATTCTCGATGGCGCACTTTTCTGGCCATCACGGGCCCCTACTCACGAAGGAGGACGTTTCCGGTGGGTACTGGACGCCGCCTGCGAAGTGGTCGAGTGGCTTAGTCAGCCATAGGTCCCTCGGCTTCGCTCGGGATTTCGGCTCGCGGCTCTAACGCCGCGAGAACGCCTCAAGTTCGAGTCCGTCGTCCTCCGCATGGGCTTCTCGACTCAGAGTTGGTGTGCTAGAATGATGATGCTTGAAAGGTAGCGTACCTACTGGCAATTGTTTGAGCCCCGCCTGACTAGCGGGGCTTTTGAATTTCTGAGGACGTTAGACCTTAAGAATTCAGACTGCGCGGAGGCCCACTTCTCGAAAAGCGCGAGAAGTGGGGCACCCCCAGCTTAGATGTGGTCCACCCGCCCACCATTTAGGAGAGCGGAGATTTGTCGCCGCGCCTCCGCCCACGGGATAGGCTTTGCTTTGCCGGAGTCCAGTTCCTCGATGCGGCGGGCGATTTCACGGCCCCACTCTTCTTCGGCGGAGGCATCAACTTTGTCGTCCAGGCTTTCGAGGAGCGAACCGGCCAAGGCGGCGCGAGCCTCCGGAGGCAACGCCAGCGCCTTCTTCAGAAGCTCGGAAACGTCGGGTGTCATGGCCGTATTTTACACCTGTGAATCGAGCAACAGAAGGCCCCGCTCAAGCGGAGCTTGAACGGGCCACCCTCGGGAGGGGGGATGGGAGTTAGATTTTGACCGGGCCACCCGCCCGCTTGCGTGCGCCCCAGTCGGGATAGCGGGATCGCAACTCCGTCACCTGTTGCTCTTGCTCGCTGTCGGTGCGACGCGGACTGTGGTGTGGCTTACGGCTGCGCTCGGCGATGCCGGCCACGC
>Ga0074044_10000768_pt1 | contig 29999 bp, 20 predicted proteins | sample BogForMeECP23OM1_FD_94443 | JGI IMG/M metagenome (GOLD analysis project Ga0074044, IMG submission 94443) | Bog forest soil microbial communities from Calvert Island, British Columbia, Canada - Bog Forest MetaG ECP23OM1 | ecosystem: Environmental > Terrestrial > Soil > Wetlands ...
CGTCCCTCGGCCAGCAGCAAATCGCAGTAAGCCTGGCATACGCGCAACAACACCTGGTTGCGCACCGCCAGCGTGGCGAACTCTCGCTGCCGAACGTACTGCCGCGCCTCCAGGTAGCGGAAGAGGACTTCGTCCGTGTTTCCAGACAAGACCACGCCCGGGATCTGGACCGTTCCTCCCGCGACCGCCAGTGACCCTGCCCCCACATAAATCGAGCTGCGATTGACGGACAGGATGTTCCCGTTGGACTGCTGCAACACGCCGCTATGCGTGTTGTAACTGGTGCCGGCGTTGATGGAAGGCAGAAACTGAGCGGCCGCCAATTGTCGCTCGGCGACTGCCTCGACGACGACTTGTCGCGACACCAGCAAATCGGGGTTCTGCACGCCGCCCAGCTTCAACGCCGTGTTCAGGTCGATAAGATGAACCTCGGAGCTCAGGATCGTCCTTGATTGAGCTTGCTCGGGTGGAACCCGGGAGCCGAGAACCGCGGGCTGGCCCGTGTCCCCGGGCTGGGGGGGCTCGGCCCGGGTCGCGAGCGCACATGACCCGAGCGATCCCGTGAGCCAGCAAACCCAAAGCCACCGCGATCGTTTTGCACAGCGCACGGCTCCTCCTCCGCTGCTTCGCTCGACCCTGGAATGGCCCTCGCGACACGCCGCTTCGATTCGCGCGGAATGATGATCCTTCGTCCGCCTCGGTTCCGTCATACTATCGGCAGAATCCCCACGATCACTGCAGGTCTGCTCAGGATCGACGCCGGTGCCGGAATCACTGGCAACCAGTCGACGACCGGCGCCCTCTCGCCAGTTTGGTCATTTAGGCCGGGACATGGCACACAATTTGTCCTACAATACCCTCTGATCGTTCGAGACCAATTTGCCTCATTCCGATTCATCGGAAACTCCATGATCAGGGCGTTGGTCCTCTATTCAGGATTACAACCATGTCCCAAGACAACCCCTCTTCACAGGAACCTGAGACACACGAGCCGTACCAAGAACGGCAAGACTCCGTGACTCCGGTCAGCATTGCCACGACCGACCCCTCAGTCGAGTCGGCCATGGAACACCAGTCGGACTGGAAGAGGCACCCCTCAATGATAAAAAACCTGCTCATGACGGCCGGGGTCGCCTTGATTTGCGGGGTCATCGGCGCGGCCGGCTATTTGTATTTCTTGGGGGCGAAGCCTGAGGAGTCCCCTTCGTCCCAGAAAAAACCCGACTCCGAATCCGCGAAGGAAGCGACCGAGAAAAAGAAGTCGGGCTTTTCAGGGACGGAATCGGTCATGGAATCGAACTCGCGGGGAGCTTCCTCGATCCCGGGGTTCACCGCTGCCGACGACGCGGACACCTTGAAAAAGCAGATCGCGGACCTTATGCAGCGCGTCGATGGCCTGAGCGCGCGGGTCGACCGCATGACCCGGCCGAAGGACGAGACACCGCCCGTCCTGCACACGATGCAAATCAAGATGGGTGAGCTGGCACGGGTGATGGACGAGGTGGCCTCGCTCCCCGCGAAGGTCCGGCATTACGACAATCGGCTCGAGACGATGCAGGAGGAAATCAAGACCTTGCGCTCGCGAATCGAGTCGCTCACTGGTGGACGGGTCGAGGGGTTGAACCCGAACCTGGCGTTGCCGCGCCCAAGCAGCGCGGCGGCCCCGCCGGCGACGGATAACCAGGCCGAAAGCCCGACGATGGAGCTGGGTATCACCCTCCTTGAACGCGGTCAATACGTCTCGGCCCGCGAGGTCTTTCTGAGACTCGAGCGCGCCCAGCCGCGCGATGCGCTGGTGTGGTACTTCGGGGCGTTGGCCGCAGGGTTGACCAGCGGCGACTGGAACGGGGAGGCCAAGCAGTTCGTCGAGAAAGGGATCGAGCGCGAACGCGCCGGCACTCCTCCGACCGCCCAGATCGACGCGGTACTCGTCACCCGTGCACCGATCGAGGGGGAGCCCTGGCTCAACTCACTCCGCCGGCAAGCTCTAAACGCGAACCGTACACAATGAACCGGTCTGCCGTAGCCCGGTCGTCGTGGGGGCGAAAAAAAGGGGAAAGACGGCAGCTAAGACAACCTTCCGAGCAAATCCAGTACCACAACGCCGAAGTCTACAGCCAACCAAGGCGCCTACAGGCACCGTAGATAAGATAGATGCCGAGGCCGCACACGAAAACTCCGAAGCACAATCGCAGGTGCGGCCCGCTGAGGTGGTTCGCGACGTAGGCTCCCGCCCAGGCGCCGATCATCATCATGGTCGCCAGGATGATGGCGGCGCGGACATCGACGTTGTCGTGACGGTAATACTCGAGGGCGGCTAACAGACCAATCGGCGGCAGCAGAACGGCCAGGCTTGTCCCCGTCGCTTTGTGCTGGGTAAAGCCGGCCCAATAGATGAGCGCCGGAACGATCACGATGCCGCCGCCGACTCCAAAGAGCCCGGCCGCGAAACCGCCAAGGAGTCCGATCACGACAAAAACGAGCCAGAATGGCATATAAGCGGTCCGGACCTTGCGCGGTACAACCAACCCTCCTTGACGTAGGACCCGACCCGGATCATATCACACCTATCCCAGCAGGTGTGAGACTGCCAAGGCTTCGAGCTCCAGCTCGGCGACATTCTGGGCGATCCGTTCCCGGGCTTGGGCATCGAGGTAGTGTTCCCTGGGGATCGTCCATGTTCTTCCGTCCGCGGTCAGCAGCGGGAACCCGAAGACGAGCCCTCGAGGGACCTCGTAATAGCTGCCGTCGGAGGCGACACCGGCGCCGAACCAGTGCTTGAAGGGCGTAGGCGTGGTGATGGCCCGGATCGTGGCGAGGATTGCATGGGCGGTCGAGCCGGCCGGTGTCTCGCCAGTCCATCGGACGATCTCGCGGAACTGGTCGGCGAGTGCCCGATCGAAGACCTGGTGGCTCCAGTTCGGATCGCCGATCACCTGGACCGCGGGGAGTTCGCCGATTCGCGCGTTCTGCAGGTCGACATAGGCGTTCTCACTGTTGTTGCCCCAGACCGTTAGCCGGGTGACCTGGGTGACCGGGACCCTGGCCTTGTCGGCGACCATGGCGATTGCCCTGGAACGGATGACCTGGTTCAGAGCGAACCAGTGTTCCTTGGGCACATCCTGCGCATGCGACATGACGATCAGGCAATTGGTGTTGCACGGGGTGGCGACTACCAAGACGCGCGCCGAGGGCGATGCGCGGTTGATGGCCCGAGCATGGTCGATCATGATCGGTGCGTTCTGACGCAGAAGGTCGACACGGGATTGCGAACCTGAGCTAAAGGGCTTGCCTCCCAGCAGGATTACCCAGTCCACTTCGCGGAACATCTGCACCGGGTCGGAGCCGAACCGCAGGTCATGCAGCAAGGGAAAAGCACAGTCCCTCAACTCCTGAGCACGAGCCTCCAGCAGGTCGAGCCTCTCGGGAAGGTCCAGCAGACTGAGAGCGATGGGCTGTTCCCTCCCGAACAGTCCGCCGTTGGCGAGGCGAAAGAGGAGCGCGTAGGCGACCCGGCCCGCTGCACCCGAAATCGCGACATGAATCGGTCGACTTGTGTCCAAGGTCCAGGTCCTCAGAGTGATCAGCCCAAAGTTGCGTCCTGCCGAGGGCGACCCAGGAAGAGTCGCCCCGTACCGAAGTCAATGATTCGCGTGTTCTTCGGGGCCGTTGTCGTGATGGTCATGGTTTCACTCGACCGGTGGAGTCGGATCGGAGTCCCCGTCGTCGCCAGCCGGATGGGCGGCAAGCCGAGCTTTTCGCTCTTCTTCCGTCTCCGGCGTGTCGTGGATGAACATCGCGTAGAGCACGGGCAGAACGAACAGAGTAGCCGGCTCACCGGCCAGCAGTCCGCCGAGGATCGCTCTGGCCAGCGGGGCGTTCGCCTCGCTGCCGCGCTCGAGCGCCAGCGCCCCCGGGATGAGCGCGAAGAAGGCCGCCAGAGCCGTCATCGTGATCGGCCGGACCCGCAGGCCGGCCGCCTTGCGGATGGCCTGGACAGGCGACAGGCCCTCATGGCGTCGGAGCTCTTGCGCGTAATCGGTCATCAGCACCGAGTTGGCCACCTTGATGCCGACGATGAAGATGAAGCCCAGCAGCGACTGAACGTTGACCGCCGACTTGGTCAGGAGGAGCATCGGCATGATGCCGATCAGGCACAGGGGCACGATCAACATGACCGTCAAGGGCACGCGAAACGAACGGTCCAGCCCGACCATCAGGAAGTAAATCAAGAGTGAGGCCAGGCAGAGGCCCACGCCCAGGCTATTGAACGTGTCCTTCATGCGGAGATACTCGCCGCTGAGCACGATCTTGCTGCCAACCAGCTCTTGCTTCTCCTTGCTGTCGGGGTCGTACGTTGCCCACTGCCCCGACTTCTCGAGCTTGCCGTATTTGTCCAGCACCTTGGCGACGTCCTCGGAAACGTGCCCGAGGTCGCGCTCGTACACGCCCATGGTCAGCTCGATCGTCGGCTGGATGTTGTAGTGAGTGACCTCGGTCGCCACCGGCAGCCGGACGATCTTCACGACGTTCCGCATCGGGACCGCCAGTTTCTGCACCGGGCTGGTGATCGGAATGTCGAGCACGGTATCGATCGACTTGATGTCCTTCTCGGGATAAGAGACGCCCACGTAGTACTGGTTCTTGCTGACCGGGTCGATCCAGAAGTTGGTCTTGTTGAACTGGATGCTCGAGTTGAGCGCGGCGATGATCTCCTTCATGACGTCGGCCTGCGTCAGCCCGAGCTGAGCCGACTTGGCCCGATCGACGTTGATCAAATACTGCGGATAATCGAGCCGCTGGATGATCCGGGCGTCCACCACGCCGTCGATCTTGACGATCTCGCTCCGCATCATCGAGGCGACCCGGTGCGCGATCTTCTGGTCCTTGGCGGTCACCCGGATGCTGATCGGCGTGGACTTGCCCTCGTTCATCGCCGAGCGGACCATGCCGCCGGCGTCGAAGGCAAACTCCAGGTTGCTGAACTCCGACTTGGCGGCGACACCCTGACGCAGCTCGGCCACGTATTCCTGGGCTGATTTCTTCCGCTCGGCCGTGAGCTGAATCTTGACGACGGCATCCATCGTACCGGCGTTGGGCGTGTAGGCCGCCGACCAGTCGGAGGTCACGCCCAGCTCCGAGAGCACCAGTTGCAGGTCTTCCTTATCGATGACCTGGCGGACATAATCTTCCACCGCCGCGATCCGCTTCTCGGTCTCCTCGATTCGCAGACCCGAAGGCGCCCGCACGTACATCTCGAACGACCCCGCATCGACCTCCGGGAAGAACTCCTTGCGCAGCATCGGCCAGAGAAAGACGATGGTGAGCGCCAGCAGGCTATAGGCGACGACAAGGGTTGCGATCCGGTGCCGCAGGACGAAGTCGAGCCCCTTGACGTAGTACTCGATGCCCGTATTGATCATCCGCTCCCAGCGGTGGAAGGCTCGCGCGATGATGTTACCATTGGGCTTATGTCCATTGCCATTGATCTGGAATGTCTCGGGCTCCGCGGAGCTTTTCGCGGCTTCCTCACCCGCGCCGTGGGCATGATCGCCCCCTCCCGAATCGTGGCTCGCGTGCGGCTTGAGCCAGAACGCCGAACATGCCGGAACCAGGGTGCGCGATAGAAGGTAGGCGGCGATCATCGAAAAGGCCACGGCCATCGCCATCGGCTTGAACAGGAACTGCCCTAGCCCGGGGGTCAAGACCAGGGGTGAGAGCACCAGGAACGTGCACAGAGTCGAGACCAGCTCGGGCATGGCCACCTCGCTGGCCCCCAGGAAGGCTGCCTCCGGAGGAGTCACACCCATCCCCAGGTGCCGGTGGGTGTTCTCCAGGCAGATGATGGCGCTATCAATCATCGGCCCGATCGCCAGCGTCATGCCGGCCAGGGTCATCGTGTTGATGGTCTGGCCCGTGAAGTAGAGCGCGGCGCAGCAGGCCAAGCAAGAGATCGGCAAGGTCATGATCGCGATCCCGGTCATTCGCCACTCGCCCAGGAACATCAGGATGACCAGCGAACAGAGCACGGCCCCCAGCAGGCCTTCCTGCACCAGGGCTTCGATCGATTTCCGCACATAGATCGACTGGTCGAGCACGAGCTTCAGACTGATCCCACTCCGCGTCAACTTGCCTTCCATCTCCTTGAGCGAATCTCTCAGGTTGCTGACCACGCGCAGCGTGCTGGCGCCGAGCTGGCGGAAGACGGGAATGTAGACCTCGCGCTTACCGTCAACCCGCACGACGTTGGTCTGGATGTAGTTCGCATCCTTGGGCGTGGCCACGTCCTTGAGGTACGTGGCGTTGCCCGGCTCGATTCGCACCGGGATGTCACCCATGTCCTCCACGTTCAGGTACATCGAATTGGAATCGATCACATAGTCGAGGTCGCCGAACTTGGCGTCGCCCGTGGGCAAAAAGACGTTGCCGGCGTTGAGCGCATTCATCACATCGACCGCAGAGAGGTTGCGGGCATGCATCTTATGGCGGTCGAGATACGCCATGACCGCGCGGACCTTGCCGCCGTAGACGACCGGCGCAACCGCCCCCGGCTGGCCCATGATCATGTTGCGGACCTCGTAGCGGCCTACGTCGTAAAGGACCGACTCGTTGTTCGCCGGGTCGTCGCTGTCCACGGCCACCACGCACACGGGAGTGGTCGAGGTCGGGTCATACGGCAACACCACCGGCGGGAGGGTGCCTGGCGGAAGGTTGGGAATGGCCGCCAGGGCCAACGAGTTCACCTGGGTCAATGCGCCGTTGGGGTCCACATCGCCCTGGAAGTAGTTGCGCACGATGCTGGCCCCAAGGATCGACCGCGATTCTTGCCTCGCCATGCCGTTGGCCTGGCCGGTCCACCGCTCCATCCGGTTCGTGATGTCGTGCGCGATGCTGGTGGCCGACATCCCGTTATAGAACGTCAGCGTCTGAACCGCCGGGCTCCTGAAGACGGGAAGAATATCGATCGGGATCAACATGATGCTGAGCGACCCGAGGACGATCAATGTCAGCGACATGACCGTCACCGCGTACGGGTTCCCCAGCGATGCTCGAATCAATCCATTCATAGGAAACCGCTCCTCAGATGAACGAGATCCAGCAGATGCCCGGCGTGATGATAGACACGTGAAGAACGATCGGTCCCGCCATGGAACAAGCGACAGTGCTGTGGTGAAGGATTTGGAGCCGGCTAGCAGCGTAGCGGATGGAATGGCAGGGCGCTGGAGATTCGCTCGGCTTGTGGCCCAGCAAGACGTGCCCGAGCCGCCTTGGTCTGCTCCTGGCGGTTGACGCGGAGCGGCCACCGGTCACGCCCCTGGTCAGTTCGCCGCTCCGTCACACCGGCGCTCGGACCGGAATCGAATATCCGCAGCCGCACAGGTTTCCGGGAAAGGTGATCGAGACTGTGTCGCAGCGAAGGAAGCGACGAGCCGAGGAGGGGGAGGGAACGGACCGGGGAACACGCAAGCGAACTCCCCATCAGCAGGATCAGAATCACCCGAATTCGAGATCGAGGTCTTGCCATGGGTTGAGGTCCTGGAACCTCCGCTTTCCATCGATTCATCCTATCCGGGTTTTCCCGGGCGTCAACGACCGCTGAGCTGAATATGAAGAGTCAAGAATCATGAGTATTGATTAAAGTTCCCCGTTTCTCAGGATTCCAACCGTGGGCTGGCCGATGCCACGGGATCGGGGATTCGCCCTTGTCCTGGAGCTATCATGTGTCAGGGTTTCTCTGACCGTTACTACCCGAGCGCCCGGGACAAAGGAATCGCCTTGTTTTTCCCGGGCGGCCGGCAACTTCCCGCCTCATGGTCAAGTCTGCCATTTTTCCTTGACGATCTACTTGGAGACAGGGCAGGCTGCCCAACGAGTCGGGGTGCGGCAAGGAGGCTCGCATGGATTGGTCGCGGAGAATGACTCCGGCGCTGGTGATTGCCACAATCCTGGTCCTCATGGCCATCGGCGGGCGCGTCTCGGCCCAGGCACCAAGGCCCGCGGATCTCCTTCCCCAACCGTTACCGCCGCAGGAAACCAGGGACCGGGGTCGGGAAAAGAAAGCAGCCGACAGGCGGAGTCCTCTGCCCGTGCCGGTATCACCGCCCACGATCTTGCGCCCCGAGGTTCAGCCGATCGACCTCGATACGGCGCTGCGCCTGGCGGGAGTCCAAAACCCCGAGCTGAACGTGGCCCGGCAGCGAGTTCTTGAAGCCGTAGCCACGCGCCAGCTTGCGGCGGCCCAGTTCCTGCCCTCGATCAACCCGGGCATGAACTATGACACCCACAGCGGCAATCTCCAGCAGTCCAACGGCAACATCCTCTCGCTGAACCGAAGTGCCGTGTACGTGGGGGCCGGCGCCAACGCGGTGGCCGCGGGAACCGTGAACATCCCGGGAGTCTTCCTCGGTGGCAACACGGCCGTGGTAATCTTCAATTACCTCGAAAGCCGCCAGCTCGTGCGCCAGCGCGAGTTCGACAACATCGCGGTCCGGAACCAGGTGTTCCTGAGGGTGACGCTGGCTTTCAGCGAATTGCTCCGGGCGGAAGGGCGACGCGCCGTGGCCCTCCAGGCCCGCGAGGAGGCACAGGCGATCGCCAAGTTGACCGCCGATTATGCCGAGACCGGGCAGGGTCGATATGCCGACGCCAACCGTGCCGCCACCGAGCTGCAACGCCGCGAGGCCTACGTGAAGCAGGTCGAATCCGAGCTGTTGACGTCCTCGGCGCGGCTCTGCCAGCTATTGAACCTCGATCCGTCGATTCGCCTTCACTCGACCGACGCCTACGTCGTTCCTCACCCGCTGGTGCCCGACCCGATCGCCGTCGGCGAGCTGATCGCCCTGGGCCTGTTGCGCCGGCCCGAGCTGGCGGCCCAGCGCGCCTCGATCATCCAGGGTCTGCTCCTGCTCGATGGAGCCAAGGCGCTGCCGTTCTCGCCGACGATTTACATCGGCTTCAGCGCCGGCGGCTTCGGCGGCGGCAGCAATCTGGTCCGGCCGATCTTCGGCGGCTTCGGCGGCCGGACCGATTTCGACACAGTCGCTTTCTGGACCATCCAGAACCTCGGCGTCGGCAACGTCGCCTTGATCCGAGCCGCAAACGCCAACCTCCAGGTCCGAAGATTCGAGCAGATCGAGATGCTCAACCGGGTCCGTGCCGAGGTGGCCGAGGCCTACGCCAGGACGCACGCTCGCTACGCGCAGATCGAGACCAACGAGTCGGCGGTCCAGTCCGGTCTGCTGTCGTTCACCCAGGACCTCACGCGGATCAGGTACCGGTCGCGAGACGTCCTGCCGATCGAGTTGCTCGACAGCTTCCGGCTGATGGCCGGAGCGCGGATCGACTACATCGACGCCATCATCGATTATAACCGAGCGCAATTTGAGCTCTATGTCGCCCTGGGACAGCCCCCAGCCAATGCCCTGGCGCATCCGGTCCCCACCCAAGGCGTCGCTCCCAGCGGCGTCACCGAAGCCAATCCCAGAGCGGCAAACCCACCTGCGGACACTCGTCCTCGCAATGCCATCGGGCGCTGAATTCACCGTCGTCAAGGACCCGCAAAGGAGGACAGCCGATGCATGCGAGCGTTGAAGCGATACAACACCCCGCTCGTAGATCGATTGCGACGATCGTGGTCCGCCTTTGCGCGACCACTGCTGTCCTCTGTTCCGGCTGCGCGACGGATCGTACCTCCAGACCGGCTCGAACAGCGCCGTCCGTGGCGGCCCAGACCCGGCTCCAATCGCCCGATGCGAGGAACTCGACCCTTGACCCGGCGGTCGCGCTCACCTCGACCGCAACCCAGGGGCTCTCCCAGGCCAAGCCGCCGTCAACGGTGGACGACCGCCCAGAGCAGAAGCCCGAAACGAGGCAAGAAGATCTGAATGTCCCCGTTCCGTCCCCGCCCTTGATCCCTCCCCCGCCCGGTGAGTATCCGATCGACCTCTCGACGGCGCTGCGGCTGGCCGAGGCCGAGAACCCCACGATCGCCGCCGCTCGGGCACGGATCATCGAGGCGCTGGCACTCCAGACGGGCGCGCGGGCCCTCCTCTTGCCCTCGCTCAATGCCGGGACAAACTATCACCTCCATACCGGAAACCTGCAGCGATCGGCAGGCAAGATCCTGAATCTGACCGAACAGTCACTCTACTTCGGCGGCGGCGCCGGGGTCTTCGCTGCCGGCACGGTCGAGATACCCGCGGTCAATATCATCGGGACCTTGACGGAGGCCTGGTTCGAACCTCTGGCTGCCCATCAGCGCGTGATCGGGACGAGCTTCACGGCCCTGGCCACGGCCAACGAGGTTCTTCTGGACGTGGCGCTTCTGCATCTCGAGCTGCTGGCCAACCAGGCGACCCTCGACGCCCAGCGGCTGACCGAGCGCCAGAGCCACGACCTCGCCGTGATCGTCAACGATTTTGCGGTCATTGGTGAGCGGCGCACTGCCGACGCGAACCGCGCACAGGCTGACTGGAAGCTGCGCCGGGCCGCCGTCCAGCGCGCCGAGGAGTCCGTTGCCGTCACTGCCGCTCGATTGGCAAACCGGCTCAATCTCGACCCCACAATCCGCCTCCGCCCCGCGGGGGGGACGCTAATCCCGATCAACCTGATCGCACTGGACACTCCCACCCACGATCTGATCGCGTATGCCCTTCAGAACAGGCCAGACCTGGCCGCGCGGTCGGCGGATGTTGCGCGGGCGGAGGTCCATTACCATGAGGAGCTGGCACGCCCGTGGATTCCGACGCTCTGGCTGGGCTACAGCGCCGGCGGCTTCGGCGGCGGCAGCAATGTCGTGCCGCCAACCCTGGCCCATTTCGGTGGGCGATCCGACTTCGACGTGAGTCTCTTCTGGACGATCATGAACCTGGGAGCCGGCAACATCTCGCTCCAGAACCGCCGTTACGCGCACGTCGGCGAGGCGGAGGCCCAGCGCGTGCGGGTGATCAATCTGGTACGTCAAGAGATCACGTCGGCCCGCGCCCAGGCACTCGCCGCGCGCGATCAGATCGAGATCACCAGGAGCGAGCTGACCTCTGCCGAGAACGGTCTCCGCGAGGACACCGAGCGCAGCCGCAATCTCCTGGGCCGGCCGATCGAGGTACTCAACAGCTTGAGTCTTGTGGGCGGGGCCCGCGTCAACGTGATCGCGGCGCTACTCCGCTACAACCAGGCGCAGTTCCGCCTTTTCGTGGCCCTTGGCTCGCCGCCTCCGCTGCTCGAGCCGCCCCAAGAGAACCTTCCCCCTCCCCCCGTGACGCCGCCGCTTCATGCCCCGCTTCCTGTCACCGGGCATCCGTTCCAACTGGGCTTCGAGTGAGTGGCGCCTTTCCCCCCTTGCGAAGTTCTGGTGTTGCGCTTTTCTGCTGCCCCGTAGGGGCCGAAACAGAAAAGCCCAGGCGGGGGGAACCCCGCTTGCGGGGTCGGCCCTGGGGATCCTTGACCGCAAACCTGTTCTGCCCCTTCAGGGCGTTGCTATTCTCAACACCCGATCCAATTCCCAGGGCGGTGCCCTGGGCTGGCATGTCTGCCCCTTCGGGGCGAAATTCAAGAAGCGCAACTTCAAAACTTGCGAAGGGGGGCGCCGACTTTCCCCCCCTTGCGAAGGGGGGGTAGGGGTGTGAGAGCCGCAGCGCATGCAATGCATCTGAAAACCGCTCTAGTGCGTGACTGCTCGACCCGTCGCGTAGGGGATCCAGAAGATCGGAAAGTCGATGGTCATCTGGTGGCCAAACGGGTCGAGGATCAGGAAGTTGTTGTTGTTAATTCCTTGAGTGTTGGTGGTCGTGATCGAGAAGAAGCCGTTGGCGTCGGTCGCAACCGCGGGGCCCGTGAACTTGTAAGCCTGCGTCCCGCCCGGCAGTCTGGAGGTTTGATTATCCTCGATCACCAGGCTTCCCGGAGTCGTATGGCCGAGTATGGTGACCACGTTCTGAAAAGTTGCCGCCCCGGAGACGGTCGGCCCTGAGTAGTGGATCTGGTCCTGGGGCGCCAGGGTCAAGCGAGCCGTCAGCGGCAGATCCGGCGTGAGTGGGGCCATGTTCTGGAGCAGGGCCTTGGCATCGTAAAGGTTGATCACGCCATTGAGGTTGAAGTCGGCGGCGGGGTTGTAGCTGGGCTCTCCTTGCTGGGACATGTACGAGGGAGCGAATGCCTGAAGGTCCGCGAAACTGACCTTGCCGTCGCCGTTGACATCCCCGACCAGGGTCGTCTGGACCTGATAGGAGCCAGTGGACTGGTAGGCGCCTGTCACCTCGATTGAGAGCGGACCGGCGGTACTGTCTTTGACGAACGCAACCGCCCGGCCGGAGATGCCGGACCGGAACGATCGCCCGTACTCCAGGGGCAGGGCCTTCCCCGTGTTCCCCCTCACGGCGACGATCTGAGGCTGAAGCTCGCTTCCGGAGGTCGGTTGCACGAAAAGGCCGAAAGTCGTGGCATGCTTCTGCGGAGTGATGTTTTCCGGTGCCACCTGGACCGAGGTCTGACTGACTTCACGCGGTCGCGAGACTGTCGCCGTCGCAGTGCCAATGACATTGGCCGGCGTGGAGCCACTCAAAGCAAGCCGCATCTCCAGCGGCTCGACCGCGAAACGGCGGCGACGATCGCGATGGTTCATCGTTGGCGACCCTCCGTGGCCGCGGGAGAGAGCGATCAGGTCAACACATTTTCTTCCTTATCGGCAATTTCCTGGGCCCGGTCAACGTTCTGCTCCGCGGCCATCGCCCGTGGACATGCGCTAATCGTTAAAACTCTTCCTTTCTTCCGCCTTGGCCGGTTCCGCCGTGACGATGGTCCCTGCGGTGATTGATGGAGTGATTTGTGCAATGACCTGATCGTCTTCGCTGAGACCGCTCAGGACTTCGACCCTCAGCCCGCTATCCTTGCCGACCCGGATTTTGACCCGCCTGACCTTGCCGTCGCGAACCACGAAAACCGCCCCGTCGCCATGGCCATTCTGCTCGATCAGGCAGGTCGACGGGATGGTGAGGTTCTTCGACGGCGGCTCCAGCTCGATCACCGCCCGGCCGTACATGCCGTCGCGGAGCAAGCCTTGATCGTTGGCCAGGTCGATCTCGACCCGCATGGTCCTGTCCTTCAGGTCCTCGGACTCGGCCATCCGGCTGACTTTTCCCTTGAAGATTCGTCCCCCCAGAGCATCGATTTTCACGCTCGCCGGGTCGCCAACGTTGCAGAACGGCACATCCGGGTCGGGAACCAGCACGACCGTCCGCATCCGGTCGGTGGTCGCCACGGCCAGCAAGGGCTCGGAATTCCCGTCCGCCGCCGAACGAATGAACGCTCCTTTATGAATTCCATCGCCGCGAAAGGTGACCACTCCATCGAAAGGGGATTCGATCTTGGTATAGCTCACCATCACCTTGGCTCGTTGCAGGTTTGCCTCCGAGACCGTGATCTCGGCCTTGGCGGTTGCCAGGTCGGCCTCGGCAAGACCCACGGCTGCCTTGGCTTCGGCAATCTGGGCCTCGGCTGTCAGAATTCCCGACTGGGCTGAATGTTCCGAGGCCAGTGAGGCCATGTACTGGTCCTCGTACTCATCGACCAGCCTTCGCTCGGCAGCGTCGCGCCTGGCCAACTGGGTGATCCGGTCGAGTGCCTTCTTGCGATACTCCCGGGTAGCCACGGCTTCCTCGAGAACCGAAACCGCCTGCTTCTGCTTGGCCTCGGCCACCTGCACACCGGCCTGCGCCGCCTTCACCCGCGCCTCGGCTTGCGTGGCCAACGCTCGTGAATGCTGCAAGCTGGTCTCAGCCTGAAGCACGGCGACATCGAGCTCGGGAACAAGAATCTGGGCCAGGACCTGGTCCTTCTTCACCGGGTCGCCCCGATCCACCTTCAGATCCTGGAGATACCCGGAGACCTTGGCATAGAGCGTGGCGCGCTCGAAAGCTCGAACCGTCCCCGGCTGATCGGTGATCCGCTCCGTACCCCCCCGTTTAGGCTTGATGACCTGCGCGGTCGGGGCTTGCTTGCTCGATGTTTGTGACTCACCCGAGCCACCCCTTTCCCGCCCCGACTCGCTTTTGCCCGAGCGTGACAAGATCAAGGCCCCACCCGCGAAAGCAACCAACATGGCGGCCAACAAAATCCATCGAAACCGGGACCATGCCGGCCGATGTGTCGCCTTCGCTCTCGATAAGCCCGCCGTTTGCGCCTTGGCTGGCTCCATGATTGATGACTCCACCATCGTGCTGAAACTCCTGGCCTTTGCAGAAAACGCCGTGGGGTTGCTCGTCCGGGGCCACCTAGCTACATTGTGTGGGCCTGGTCAAATCGCTAGCAAGAGAAATGCCACTAGATATGACAACCACGCTGGCGGCAAGCCTTCAATTGCCGCCAACTGCTTCGCCTTTCAATAAAGTTCACTGTAGTCAACACAGCGATTTTCCCCTATGTTAGGGAGTATGCATCGACGTTAATCTTCGGCGGACAGCGCCGGTCGATTTTCCGCGGCAACGTTTTCGGAACGATCGATAGCAACGCGGAGTGCCGAGGAATCGGTCCTTCTGACGGAGTCTCTGTCATGCTCGCAGGCAAGCCCGCCTTTCAGTTCCTGACCGTCAAGGAAGTCGACGGCGTCGCCGTGATCACGTTTCTCGAGACGACAGCGATGATCGAGGGAGACAAGGTCGATAGCCTTGCCGAGGAGCTCTTCGGCCTGATCGAGACCAAGAAGTACAAGAAGATCCTGCTCAACCTCTACAACGCCGGCTACATGTCCAGCGCGATGCTGGCCCAACTGGTGCGACTGCACCGCAAGATGCAGGATGTCAAAGGGAAAGTCCGGCTCTGCTGCCTGCGTCCACCGGTCATGGACGCGTTCAAGGTCAGCCAGTTCGACCGGTTGTTCGAAATCTTCGCCGACGAGCCGGCAGCCCTGAAGAAGTTCTAATTCGGCGAGTCCGAAACCGCGGACGACCTGCCCGACATCAAGCGACGCTCACCCTGCGCGGGACGATGCGCCCCGCGTTCTGGTTGTCGGCCTCGCTACCTTGCTCATGGTACTCGGCGTCGGTGTTCACCTTCCAGGTGTCGTACCGGCCCAGGCCGAGAATGTTCCGCGCGGCCAGCAGGGCGGTCATCATCGAGTGATCCTGGTTGTTGTACTTGTGCATGCCGTTGCGTCCTGCCAGCTCCAGATTGGACAGGTTGGCCAGCCAGTGGCGGATCACGGCGAGATGGCCCTGGTAATCGTCGTCGTAGACCGGATAAGCCTTGGGCATGCGGACGACGCACCCATCGACTACCTCGGAGGCGGCCACCAGGCCGATGGCATCGATCTCGCGCCGGCCAAGTTCCAGGAGATCGGCATCCGACATGATCCAGAGGGCGTCTCCCTCGAAGCAGAAGTACTCCAGGCCCAGGCTCGATCGCGAGGCATCGGGCACGAGCTCGGGCGACCAGTTCTTGAAGTTCTGAATGCGACCCACTTTGACGTCGGGCTCGTGGATGTAGACCCATGTGTCCGGAAAGGTCTCGGGCCGATCGACGATCAGAACGACCGTGAGGAAGTCGCGATACCTGAGTGACTCAGCCGCCGCGCTGACCTCTGCCGGAGCGGGCGGGTCCATGGCGTGGATCAGGTCGCGAACCGGCATGGTCGAAAGGAAATGAGACCCGAGATAACGCGTCATCCGCCCCTGCGCATCGGCGGCGATGAAGGCCGTGACGTCCGATCCGTCGTGCTCGACCCGCACGACCTTGCGGTCGAGGTGCACCGCCCCGTCTTGCCCGCGGATGCGGTCGCGCACCGCTTCCCACATCTGGCCGGGGCCGAGCCGCGGGTACTGAAACTCGTCGATCAGGGTCTTGATCACCTCGCCCCTGCGCGACCTGAACCCCCCGAACAGGGCGTTCACCACCGCCCCGACCAGGCTTAACCCCTTGATCCTCTGGGCTGCCCAGTCCGCCGAGATCTCGCTGGTGGGCATGCCCCAGACCTTCTCCGTGTAAGACTTGAAGAAGATCTCGAACAGCTCCCGACCAAACCGGTTGACCACCCAATCCTCGAAAGTCCGTTCAGGCCGGATCGGACTCGCGCGCGCCTTCAAGTAACTGAGCAGGATCCGGGCGGAGCGCCGGGGACCGAGCTTCCAGAGCGCGTCCACCGGCTTGAGCGGATAATAGAAGAACTTGCGGTCGTAGTAGATCCGGCTCAGCCGCGAGCGAGTGATGAGCTCGCCGCCCAGGATCTCGCGCCAGAGAGCGTTGACCTCGCTGCTCTTGGAGAAGAACCGATGACCGCCGATATCGAACCGGTACCCCTTGTACTCATCGGTCCGGCTGATGCCGCCGACCAGCCGGGCATCGGCTTCGAGCACCACGCAGGCACGGCCGTGCCGCGTGAGCTCATAGGCGCCGGTGAGTCCCGCGGGACCGCCGCCGGCAATCACCGTCTCATACGCCGCGACGACGGACTCGGCGCCGGGGTCGTCGACGCGCGTCCAGCGGTGGGGAATCTGACCGGCGCGAACCGTCTGCGATTGGGGCGATTCCATGCCCATTCCGGCTCCTCGTCCTGAGGAAAGACGATTTTCGGCCTCAGATGGAAAGTGCGGCGACACGGTCGTGCTATAATTGTATCGACGCCCGGCGCGAGCGAGTTTTGTCATAAAACCGCCGCGGGGTCAACGCGGATCATGTGTGAGGCCAAGTTGTCGGTCTTGACCCGTCTGCTCCGATCTCAAAAATAGGCCCGCTGTCACGAACCAGACCGTGCGACCTCTCCTCCAGTTGGGCCACGACGGCCCGACCGCCGCACGGCGAGCACTTCGGGACACGTATGAGACGGTCCCGATCCTCGGTTCGTCGCAAGCCAGGAAGGTGAAACGATGACATTTGAACAGTGCAAAACGACTCTCTCCGAGATCCGCCACCGTCAGGGAACCGATTACCCGCTGGTGCAGATCACCTGTTCAGGCTCGGTCGTACGCGGCCGCTTGACCCGAACCGACACCGATCGCCCACCTCGCTCCAACCGGAAATCCCCCTACGGACTCCTGGTCCTGGAGCAGCCCGGCCTTGTCCCCGGCCCCTTGACTTTCGTGCAGATCGCCAACATTCCCGAGGACGGTCTCAAAGAGGACGCAGCCCGGGAAGAATTGAAGGTCAAGGTCACGAAGATCGTCGGCGCGGGACGACGTTGAACTAGCCTCTCGCACAGCCCCTGTTTGACCATCCGAGGCGCTCCGGTTCTGCCGGAACGCCTCGCTTCGTTTCGAACCGCGGAGACGAAGGCCGAGAATTCAATTCCCACGGCCTTAACAACTCACGCCCCTCCCCTGCGGGGGCCCGCCCCGGCTCGACCCCTCCCTTGAACCAAGGCGGTCCGCCTGGGACCCAGCAGAAAAGCAGCGCCATTATTGCCTGGCGCTCGCCAGTTGGTGCGCGATGAGGGGTAGGATGCACAAGATAGGAGGAGTAGTTTCGGGCGAGATTCCGGGCCGGGCTGGCGATTATCCCTGCCCCATCGACAAAAAAGCACGCAGGATGGACACCCATTGTACCAGTATGGAGACCCACCATGCGTGCCACCGACGGCCTTCGGACTACCATCACCGTCGGCTCCGTCAAGGATAACGGTCAGGCATTTTCGCTCGAGCTGTCGCTGGAGATGTCCTTGCCCATGCCACGACAGGACGAGCATCTCCCCGACCAGATCGAGGCGTACGTTCATCAGGCCGGTCTCGAAGTCACCTCCGCCTCAAATGCCCGGGCAGCGATCCCGAAGCGAGCTTCGAGGCATTTGAGTATGTTTTTTCGGCTCGTCTCCCGCGCCACTTCCCGCGTCCATTCGGCTTTGAGTTCCTCGAGCAACGGGGATTCGATCATGGCTTTGCGCCCTCCGGCTTCAAGGCGAAACCTTTTTTCGGAAGGACGCGAGCGTGCGACACGTGGCGGCAAGCGAGAGCAGGTCGTCAAGCCGATCCTCGTCGACCGACTTCAACTCTGCCTCCAATGCCCGGGCAGCGATCCCAAAGCGAGCTTCGAGGAATTTGAGTATGGCTTTTCGGGTTGTCTCCCGCGTCCATTCGGCTTTGAGTTCCTCGAGCAACTCCTCGAGCAACGGGGATTCGATCATGGCTTTGCGCCCTCCCAAGAGTTGGAACAACTTCGGGTCATGATACCGCAAACTGGTCAGAAACTGGGTCACGGCCAGCAGATTTTCGTGCTCATCGGGCGGCGCGTCCTGATCGATGCGGGCGCGACACTGGCGCACGATCGGCTCGGGGGATCCATCGAATTGAGTCAGCGGTACCCAGGGGATCAAGCCGACGTCGGAGGCGGCCAGCAATTCCTCGGCGGGGATCTCCCACAGCTTGGCGATCCTCCAGGAAAGCCGCCAGTCGGTCCAGCCCTGGCGGCTGCGCAGGTTGACGGCGCCGGCGGCCTCGATATTCCCCTTGGGGTGGAGGAACAGGACCAGGACCTCGGGGACGACGCGGCGATCGAGGTAGACCAGCGCCGTGTCGTCGACGACCTGGTCGGCGACGCGGGCTTCGGGATAGGTGGCGATCTCCAGGACGTAGAGGTCGGGCTCGGCTTGCCCGTTCCGGCGGACCTCGATCAGGCCGTCGGGGAGCCGGCGGGACTGGACCAACTCGGCTGGGAGCGGTTGCCAGGAGTCGATGTCAAGCACGCCGGCCAGCCGCAGGATCGAATCACCGTGGTGCTGGATCAGCCACTTGCTGCTCTTATCGTACTGGTGCATGGAAGCTCCCCGGTCGAGGCCGGTTGCGTGCCCGGTGGCGGACCGTCGGATGCGAGCCGCATGAGCCGGTCGCGTATCCGTCCCAAGCGCCCGGGCCATGACGGCCGAGAGGCCCATCCATCTTCGGAGTGAGGAACCCCCATGAGAATCCCCGAGCTGCCGGATTTGATCCATTCTCCCAGGTTCGACCGGAGCAACCGAGGGGCTGAGCGAAGACGAGCTCGGGCGCGGGTCGCGGGCGCCCGAAGGGTCGCCGACGATACGGCTGTCCGAAGGCCACTTCCTCTCGCTTGGGCTGCGGCCCAGGCGTGGTGGACAGCCCTGCGTAGGGGCCCGGGTGACCGCCGTGGTGGACGGGTATCGTCTGGTGTGCATCCTGGCGGGAAGAACCAGCTACCTGAGCACCAGCGACTCGCGCCTTTTCATAGCCTTGGGCGCGGCGAACCAGGCCGACCGGCTCGAGATTCGCTGGCCCTCCGGCGCTTCGCAGCCGTGGTCGTGAACCGGGAGAATGGATAAAATGGTCTTTGAGGACAATTGCACACAATCCCCCTGGAGGTTGTTCAGCTTCCGAGGCGGAGGGAGAACCAGATGTCTACCGAGCCGGCAACGATGAACTGGAGGGACCACGTGGGAAGGTTCTCCGTTGAGTTCGAAGTGGCGAACCACGAAGACGTCGTGCAGGCCAAGAAGGGTTTTCTGCCGCCAGAACAAGTGCGCCGGGGTCGGATTTCGGGCGTCGTCGACACGGGTGCCGCTCGGCTAGTCCTTCCGGCCTCGGTGGTGGCCGCGCTGGGTTTGCCCGAAGCCGGACAGGTCACGGTTAGGTTCGCCGACGGTCGCAGGGAGCCCAAGACGGTTGTCGGTGACGTCCAAGTGGAGATCCAGGGCCGCTCCAGTGTCTTCACCGCGGTCGTCGAACCGGGGCGCGCCGACGCTCTGATCGGGGCAATCGTGCTGGAGGAACTCGACTTCGTTCCCGACTGCACCCGGCAGGCTCTGTTGCCGCGCGACCCGCTCGGCCTGATTGCCGAGATCGATTGAGCCTGGCCAGTGCGATCCCCCATTGAAGGAACCCCTGGCTCGCCTGGCCAACCGCGAAGATGGCTGCAGCGGGGCTTTCTGGGAAGGCCGGTTCAAGAGCATCGCCGTCTTGGACGAGGAAAGCCTTTTGGCCACGGCGGCGTATATCGACCTGAACCCGGTCGCCGCTGGCCTGGCGGCCACGCCGGAGGACTCCACGCACACCTCGCTGAGCGCCCGGCTGGACCACTGCCGGGCCAATGGCACGGCCGAATCGCTACGCAACGATCTTTCGACGCAGACTCACCGCCCGGCGCAGGAGGCCGGCTTGTGGCTGATGCCAATCGACGATCATCGCCCGCGTGGTGAAGGCCGCGTCGGCCTGATCGCCGGATGCACCGTGTCCTGCTACCTGCGGCTGGTCGATGCCGCCAGCCGGGTGCTCCGCGACGGCAAGACGAGCCTCGCCCCCGAGCTGGCGCCGATATTCCAACGACTTAGTCTCGACCAGGACGCCTGGCAATTGACCTTCGCGAAGCTCCTGACTCGACAGGGACGAATCCCCAGCCGCCTGAGCTCACAGGCACCCCCGCCAAGCACGTTCCGATCACGGATCCGAGCCCGCTTCCCCATCGCCGATCACCCTCCTCATCAGGTGAGCGTCCTTCAGGGTGTCTAAGGTACACCTCGAAGAGCACGCCACCGCTGCGCGCTCACATTCTCCGTGGCGCCCGTGCCTGCGATGACACCTGCCGAAACCGCCCATGCCGGGCGCTTTTTCACATCTCAAGCGTGACAGCGGGTCGCCTTCGAGGGGAGTCGAAGCCTTGATCAACCCCGCAACCTCGAGCGGCCCTCTTGCGTCCTATCCTTGATGCGGAGGTTGATCCACATCTCCAACCAAGCCAGCGACATCTTGCCTGTGCCTCGCTCACGCCACCGCCAAGACACTCGCAGATATCTCAGACCACCAATCTTTCCCAAGCGTGGGTGCCTGGCTCTGGCTTCTCTACCGCCAAGACACTCGCAGATATCTCAGACCACCAATCTTCCCCAAGCGTGGGTGCCTGGCTCTGGCTTGGCTCCCATTGCCCGGGCAGCGATCCCAAAGCGAGCTTCGAGGCATTTGAGTATGTTTTTTCGGCTCGTCTCCCGCGCCACTTCCCGCGTCTATTCGGCTTTGAGTTCCTCGAGCAACGGAGATTCGATCATTGCTTTGCGCCCTCCCAAGAGTTGGAACAACTTCGGGTCATGATACCGCAAACGGGTCAGAAACTGGGTCACGGCCAACAGATTTTCGTGCTCATGGGGCGGCGCGTCCTGATCGATGCGGGCGCGACACTGGCGCACGATCAGGACGTTGGGGGCCAACCACGTTTCCTGGGCGCCAAGAGTGGGTGGCGCTTTTCACTCCCCAAGAGTGGGTGGCGCTTTTCACTCTTTTCACTCCTGGGCGCCAAGAGTGGGTGGCCCTTTTCACTGTCCATGCGTGTAAGACCAGCCGGGATGTGTCGTCCCGTTCTCGGTCGCAAATGCCCCTTCACCAGGGTTATCAGGAGCCGAAAGCCGATCGGACACGCCGCGAGATTTTTTTTTGAACGCGACGTGCGGGGGGCCGGATACAATAAGGCCGCGGCGGGAGGAGCGGAGCGGGAACGTTGTTCGAGGGGGTCACGCCATGTCGGAGCCGGAAGCGTTCCAGGTTCTGATCGAGCGCGTTCGCGCGGGGGACGCGGAGGCAGCGGCCGAGTTGGTCAGGCGGTACGAGCCGATGGTCCGCCGCGCGGCGAGGGTCAGGCTGGTTGACCCGAGGCTCGGCCGTGTGCTCGACTCGATGGACATCTGCCAGTCGGTCATGGCCAGCTTCTTCGTCCGCGCCGCGCTCGGGCAGTACGAGCTGAACTCGCCCGACCAGCTCCTGAAACTGCTCGCGACGATGGCCCGGAACAAGCTCGCCAATCAGGCCCACGGCCAGCGTGCGGCGCGGCGCGACCTCCGGCGCGTCGAGGGAGGCGGAGACGAGGCGGCGGAGGTCGCCGGGCGCGGGGCGACGCCGAGCCGGGAAGTCTCGGCACGTGAACTCCTCGACGAGGCCCGGGCCCGCTTCAGCGACGCCGAACGGCGGCTCCTCGAGCATCGGCAAGACGGCGCCAACTGGATCGACATCGCCGCCGCCGAAGGGGGCAGCCCGGAGGCCCTCCGCAAGAAGCTCGCCCGCGCCGTCGACCGCGTGGCGAAAGAGATCGGGCTGGACGAATCCGACGATGGCTGAGCCCGACGCCGTGCCCGAGGTCCACACCCTGCTCATCGACCAGCGCCGGCGCGTCCAGCTCGGCGAGCCGTTTCACGTCGAACTCTACCTCTCGCAACACCCCGGCCTCGCCGCCGACCCGGAAGGGCTTCTCGACCTCATCTATAATGAAGTCCTCCTGCGCGGGCAGCGTGGGGAGTCGCCCGAGCTGGACGATTACCGGACCCGGTTCCCCGACCTGGCGGAGGCCCTTGGCGACCTGTTCGAAGTCCACCGCGCGATCGAGTCGAGCCCCGAAGTCTCGACCGCGCCGGTCTTTGAGCGCTCGGCCGTCCCCGTGCTCGAACCGGCCTGGCCGAAGCTCGACGGGTACGAGATCGTCGGGATCCTCGGCAGCGGGGGAATGGGGATCGTCTACCGTGCCCGCGACCTGAAGCGCGGAGTGACGGTGGCGGTCAAGACGATGCGGCAGGCCGACGCGGCCTCGCTCTATCGCTTCAAACAGGAGTTTCGCGCTCTACTCGACGTTTCACACCCGAACCTCGTCGCGCTCCACGAGCTGATCTCCGACGGCATCGGCTGGTTCATCGTGATGGAGTACATCGATGGCCTGACCTTCCTCGACTACATCCACGCCAGTCCCTGCCGCGGCGACGACCCCACCTCGTCCCCCAACCTGGAGACGACCTGGTGGGACGATGATCTCGCGCCGGTGACCCTGGCTCCGGTCGACAATCCGGCGACAGAGTCTCGTGATGGGAGGCCCTCCGGCGGGGCGGACGTGGTCGACCGGAAGGCCACGCCCGCGCCGGGTCCCTTGACGTGGGTGAAGCTCCGCGGGGCATTGAGACAACTGGCCGAGGGGCTCTCGGCGCTGCACCAGGCCGGCAAGCTCCACCGCGACATCAAGCCGACGAACGTGATGGTGACGCGCCTGGGGCGGGTGGTCCTGATGGACTTCGGGCTGATCACCTCGCCTGAGCGTGGCACCGCGGGGAACAGCACTGAGGAGCAGGTCGTCGGCACCGCGGCGTACATGGCCCCCGAGCAGGCAGCGGGGGTCCGGCTCTCAGCCGCGAGCGACTGGTACAGCGTCGGCGTCATGATTTACGAGGCGCTGACCGGCCGGCAGCCCTTCGAGGGTCGGATGCTCGACGTCCTGATGGACAAGCAGCGTTTCGAGCCCCCCGCGCCGGGCGACCTGGTTGCAGGTCTGCCCGACGACCTGAACGCGCTCTGCGTCGAACTGCTCCGCCGCGACCCCCGCTCGCGGCCCGGGGGGCGCGAGGTGCTGGCCCGCCTGGGGGCGACCGACGCCGGGCCGGCCGGCGGCGCCGAGCCGGGTTCGTCACAGGGCTTGGAGCCGGTGTTTGTCGGCCGGGAGAGCCACCGTGCGGCCCTGGCCCACGCCCTGGCGCGTGCCGCCGAGGGGAAGACCGTCGTCGTTTACGTCCACGGGGCCTCGGGGGTCGGCAAGAGCGCGCTGATCCAGACGTTCTTATCGGGGCTGGCAGCGCGGGACGAGGCCGTCGTGCTGGCGGGGCGATGTTACGAACGCGAGTCGGTGCCGTACAAGGCGCTGGACGGCGTAATCGACGCCTTGAGCCGACACCTCCGGCACCTGCCGGCGCACGAGGTCGGGGCGATCTTGCCGCGCGACGTCGGGCCGCTGGCGCGGGTGTTCCCGGTGTTGCGTCGCGTCGAGGCCGTAGCCGGCGCCCCCCGCCGGGCGACGGAAGCGCCAGATCCGCAGGAACTCCGCCGCCGGGCGTACGCGGCGCTCCGCGAGCTGCTGGCGAGGCTGGGAGACCGCCGCCCTCTGGTCGTGGCGATCGACGACCTGCAATGGGGCGACGGCGACAGCCTTGCCGTCCTCTCGGAGATCCTCCGGCCTCCCGACACACCGGCCATGCTCCTGCTCGCCTGCTACCGGAGCGAAGACTCAGCGAACCCGGTCCTCCGCGCCGCACTCACCCCCCCCGGCGCCCAGGGGCTGGACTGTCGTGAACTGTCGGTGGGGACACTCTCGCCCGACGACGCGCACGCGTTAGCCCGCCACATGCTCGGTGTTGTGGGCGGGGATGCCGAGGGGCGCGCCCGTTGGATCGCGAGCGAGTCGGGGGGCAACCCGCTGTTCGTCGCCGAGCTGGCGCGGTCCGAAATGGGTCAGGGCCCGGTCGCGCTCGACGAGGTGCTCTGGTCGCGCATCCTCCGCCTGCCCGACGACGCCCGTGGGTTGCTGGAGGTCGTCGCCGTCTCGGGCAGCCCGGTCAGTCCGGCGGTTGCCTGGCAGTGCCTCGGCCGCGAGGGTGACGAGCGGGCGACCCTCGCGTTGTTGCGGACCGGGCGATTGATTCGGGCCGCGGGGAGGTCGTCGGACGGCGACCGGATCGAGGCGTATCACGACCGGGTCCGCGAGACGGTCGTCGCCCACCTCGGCCCGGCCGCGCTGGGCGACTGCCACGGCCGGCTCGCCGTCGCGCTGGAGGCGAGCGGGACGGCCGACCACGAGGAACTCGGCGTCCATTACCAGAGGGCCGGCGACGACGCTCGCGCCGGCGCGCATTTCGCTCTCGCCGCCGCGAAGGCATCGGAAGCCCTGGCTTTCGAACGGGCCTCATCGCTTTACCGCCTGGCGCTGAACCTGTCCGCGCCGGACCCCGCCGAGTCGAACCGGCTCCGTGGGGCATTGGCCGGGGCGCTGGCCAACGCCGGCCGGGGGGCGGAGGCGGCCCGCGAGTACCTCGCCGCCTGCGCCGGCGCGACGGTCGCCCGGGCCCTGGAGTTGCGCCGCCTCGCCGCCATGCAATTCCTCATCAGCGGCCACATCGACCAGGGGCTCGACGCCCTGCGGGACGTGCTCCTGGCCATCGGGATGACCCTGCCGCAGAGCCCCAGACGCGCCCTGGCGTCGCTCCTCTGGCGGCGGATGTTGCTCCGTCTCCGCGGCCTGAAGTTCCGTCCCCGTGATACGAGCGAGGTTACCGCGGCCGACCTCACCCGGATCGACGTGTGCTGGTCGGCGAGCGTCGGCCTGAGCAATGTCGACTGGATTCGCGGCGCCGACTTTCAGGCCCGCGGCCTGCTCCTGGCGCTCCGCGCCGGCGAGCCCTACCGGGTCGCCCGCGCCCTGGCGCTGGAGGCCGCGCAGAACGCCACGACGGGGCTCCCGGCTCGTGACCGCACCTCCCGCCTTCTAGAGCAGGCTGGGGCGCTGGCGAGGTCGTCCGGGCAGCCGTACGGCCTGGGGATGGTGACGCTTGCCGAGGGGGTGTCCGCGTACCTCGAAGGCCGCTGGCTCGACGCCCTGAATGCCTGCGACCGCGCTGAGGTCGAATTCCGCGACCGCTGTACCGGCGTCGCCTGGGAGCTCGACACGGCCCACGCCTATTCGCTCTGGGCGCTCTCCCACCTCGGCCATTGGGCCGAGCTCTCGCGGCGCTTCCCGGTCCTGATCAACGAGGCCCGCGAGCGCGGCGACCTGTACGCGGCGATGAACCTGAGTACTTACATCCTCTCGATCGTCCGCCTCGCCGCCGACGACCCCGAAGCCGCCCGCGACGAGACGCGCCGGGTGACCGGCCAGTGGTCGCGCCAGGGGTATCACGTCCAGCATAACGACCAGGTCTGGGCCTCGGTCCAGATCGACCTTTATCGCGGCGACGGCCCTTCCGCGTTCCGCCAGATCTCCGCGCACTGGCCGACCCTGACCCGCTCGCTGCTGATGCGCGTCCAGTTCATCCGGGTTGCCATGCTCGGCCTTCACGCCCGCTGCGCCCTGGCCTCGGGCGACCGGGCCTCGCTGCCCTCCGCCGCACGCGACGCCTCCCGGATCGAGCGCGAGCACGTTCCCTGGGGCGACCCCCAGGCCCACATGATCCGCGCCGCGCTGGCCTCCCTCGGCGGCCGTCGCGACGAGGCCCTGACCCACCTCCGGTCCGCCGGGTCTCTCTTCCGCGCCTGCGACATGCTGCTCTGCGCCTCGGTCGCCGAACTCCGCCTCGGCCAGCTCCTCGGCGGCACCGACGGCCGCGTCTTAATCGACCGGGCCGAGGCCTGGCTCACCTCCCAGTCCGTTCGCCGCCCCGACCGCGTCGCCGACCTCTTCGCCCCCGGCTTCCGCCTCGACGGTCCATGACGGCCGGGATTCGTTTCGGATCGGGAGCACTCGTCGGAACGCGAAGAACGGGTTACACCCGTCAGCTCACGCCGTGGTGGTCGGCGAATCGTAAAGAATCATTCGCGGGCGCTGTCCGTTCCGGGCCGGCAGGCTGATAAGAGGGTGGAGGCGACGAGCCGCGACCTTTCGGCGCGGCGTGACGGCCTCGTCCCAAGAACCCCCGATATAGGAAGCCCCACAATGTTCTCCCGCTTGCTTTCTCGCCGCCCCGCATCCCGCCCCGTCCGCCATATCAAGCGGAAACCCGCCATCGAGACCCTCGAGGGCCGGCAATTGATGTCCCTGGGCGCTGAGTTCGGCATCAGCGTCCCCAGCCCGGCCGTGGTGGTCCAGTCGGCCAACGCCAGCTCCACCAACGGCTCCTCGGTGGTCGTCTGGACCGACTTTTCCCACGGCGACGCCCAGATCTCGGGCCAGCTCTTCAACTCCCAGGGGGGCAAGGTCGGACCAGTGATGGACCTCGCCAGCTCGGCCGGCCTCAACGAGGAACAGCCGTCCGTCGCGATGGACGCCCACGGCGACTTCGTGGTGTCGTGGACCCAGTTCTTCCCCAACGGCCACACCACTGTTCTGGCCCAGCAGTTCAACGCCGCCGGCGCAACGGTGGGCGGGGTCGTACCGGTCGCCGTCGGCACGTTCGCGCAAACGAGCTCGAGCGTGGCGATGGACGCCAAGGGCGACTTCGTCGTGTCCTACACCCGCGACACGAACAACACCAACCCGAACATTTTCGCCAAGCTTTATAACACGAACGACCAGTTGCAGAACGTGGTCACCGTCGCCGGGGGCCTGGTGGACGCGAACCTGTCCAGCGTCGCCATGACGCCGGACGGACGGTTCGACGTCGCCTGGCAGGTTCAAGTCAGCAACACGCATATCGAGGTGATGGCCTCCCGCTACACGGCGTCCGGCGGCCTGTTGGAGCAGGTGACGATCGCGAGCAACGCGCCGCTGAGTGAGTCGCCGAAGATCGCGATGGACAACCAGGGCAACGCGGTGATCGCCTACCAGACGTGGAACGGCAGCAACTGGGACGTCGCGGCCCATCGGCTCAGCAACACCGGCGTGCTCGGCAACGAGATCAACGTCGGGAGCACCTCCGCCAACGAGACCTCCCCGTCGGTCGCGCTGGAGGGGAACGCCGGGGCCTTCGTCGTGGCTTACGACAGCGGCATCGGGGTGAACGTGTCCGAGGTGAACTCCTCGAACGTCGTGATCTCCACCCAGAGCGCCGGCCAGTTGCGATTCGCCCCGGCGATCAGCATCAATGCCCAGAACAAATTCCTGGTGACCTACGACGGCCAAGCCGGAAATGACTCGTTCATCGCTGGCCGCCGCGGCCTGCTCTGATCGGTGCCCCGATCCAGATTGTTGACGTTACGGGGGGGAGTTGACTCAGTCAATGTCCCCCCTGTCCTGACACTGACCGCTCCAGAGACCACTGCGGCAACGCCTTATCGAGCACTTCGTCGGCCGAGAAGAACCGTCGGAATGGGCCAGCCATCCGCGAAAAACGCAGGGCGACTCGGAGGGGGGTCGGCCCGATCTCGTCGAAGACCGCAAGCCGGTCGTGGGCGGACCTGAGGCGCTGGGCGGTTTCGGAAAGGGCGTGTTGCGTTTCGCGGAGGGCCGCGAGGTGCGTGGTGGGGAGGTGCGTGGTGTCAGACTTTGTTTTTGGTTTCGAAGACGGCACGTAAGAACCAAGAACAAAGTCTGACACCATCCCTCTGACAGAGGGGCGCATCGACGGTCTGGCACCCGGGTAAGGTGCGTCTGGGGCGTCGCCTCTGGCTCCGCCGCCAGCCACCCGGATTCTGGCAGCTCTGGAATGGTGGAGATCAGCGAGGAGTCTCGAAATGAGCTTCAATGTCCAGGGGCATTCTACCCTGGCCACCCGCCGTGCGCCATCGCAGACTCGACGCACCCTACCCAACTCGAAAACCGAAAACCGGCCCTGCCCCCGCGGAGCTGCCCTGCCACGTCGAGCCCGACTGGGTATTCGATATGTCCTCCTTTAGCCTGCTATATCCCCCTTTGGCCCCGCCGAAAACTGGATCAGCCCCCGCAGAGCCCACTTCAGATCCCTCAGAGCCACCTTGGACTGTGCCGTTGACGATCGAGTCCCATCACGTATGATCGAAGGGATAACCGCCTTGCGGGTGTGGGAGGCAGCAATGCAGAAACCGAAGGCCGCTTCGAGCAAGAAGGTGGCGCCGGATCGCGCGAGAAAGGTCCAGGCCATTCCGCGCGACTACGCGGGCAATTGGGTGGCCTGGTCGGCCGACGGCCGCAAGATCGTCGCCGTGGCCGACAGCTTCAGGGCTTGCGAGCAAGCGGCGGAGCGTGCGGGTTTCCGGGCTGATCAAGTCGCCATTGATCGTGTCCCGGCATCGCGCCAGCGATTGACGGGATCTGGGATGTGAGATTTGATTACTCCGAGCGCGAGGTCGACCCCTTGCCTGGCGAGTTTGGGGTTCAGGTGATCCATGAGCCGATCGTACTCGTGCGATTCATCGGACCGTCACAAACCTACCTCGTCCGGGGGCTGCTGGATACCGGTGCCTCGATGACACTGGCTCCGCGTTTCTACTTCCAGAAACTGGGCATGAGCGTGGCCCAATCCGAGCGGGTCCGGCTGCGCACCGCCTCGGGCACCGTCAATGTCTTGCTCGGTGCACTCGACCTGGAAGTGCGTTTGGGATCATCGAGTTACCGGTGGTCGGCCCAGGTCGGGTTCGTTCCGCGTGCCGACAATCTCGCCCTGCTTGGCCACGCTGGCTTCCTGGATCACTTTTCGGTGACGTTCGACGGCCTGCGCAAGCGTGTTACGCTCAAGCCGAATGGAACATTTCCGGCCCCGATCTTCAACTCAGCATAGAGCCCGCCAAAAGCGGACCCAGACCACGATTGGTATTGCGCAAGCCCCTGGGGCATTCTGCGCCGTTCCCTTATCGGTCCACCCGAGGCATTCTGCGCCAACTAGCCGACATGCATACCCTGACGCTTGTCGACATTCGCTATGGCCCCCTTTGACCTCCAGAGCCTTGACGCTGCGTGGCCAGAGCCTAGGCCACGGGGTCTAGGCCACGGGGTCAGACTTTGTTCTTGGTTTCTCGCCTGGGATGAAAAACCAAAAACAAAGTCTGACCCCCGCGAAGGTCCTGTCGGCACGGAAGTTCGTTTTCAACGGGAGATACTTCATGGAGGAGTTGCATGGATGTGTTCGCCACGAGAGATCTGCTTTCCTTTCTTGCTTCAGTTCCCGACCCTCGCAGCCGTCATGGACGTCAGCATCCCCTGTCGGCCATCCTCGCTTTATACTCCGCAGGGGACTGAATGAGACATTCCCCCTTTCCGGAGATTCTGGTATACGAGAGTCGAACTCGGCAAGGAGGTCTTACTTCTGGTTTGCAACGCAGGGAGGTGGACGATGGCTTGGTGTCGTATCCATCTTACGGAAGACGAGCGACGAATCGTCAATGAGGAACGCGCGAGCCATCCCAATCTCCTGGTTCGGAACAAGATGCTGACAATCTGGCTTCTGCACTGCGGGGTCACTCGCCAGAAGGCTGCGGAAATCGTTGGGGTGTCGCGCGCTACAGTGCAGCGATACGTGGACGCGTACTGCAAAGGCGGATTGGACGGGCTGCGGCATTCGAGCGTCCAAAAGGCCGTCAGCGAGTTGGCCACCTTCCGTGACATCATCCGGGCGTCGTTCGAAGAAGCACCTGTGTGTACGATTGCCGAGGCGTGCGACCGAATCGAGAAGCTGACTGGCATCCGTCGGAGTCCCACCCAGGTACGCAAATTCC